>Ga0209211_10000252_pt1 | contig 119536 bp, 127 predicted proteins | sample RifGroA2_FD_183992 | JGI IMG/M metagenome (GOLD analysis project Ga0209211, IMG submission 183992) | Groundwater microbial communities from Rifle, Colorado, USA - Groundwater A2 (SPAdes) (version 2) | ecosystem: Environmental > Aquatic > Deep subsurface > Groundwater | place: Rifle, Colorado...
TACTCTCAAGCAAAACTCAATGCTGTAGCAAGACAATTAAATGAACGCCCTAGAAAAACACTAAACTATCAAACACCGGCAGAACGTTTTGCTCAATCTGTTGCATCGACGGGTTGAAATCAAGGCCGACAGCAGCCATTCAAAGATGTCGGTTAACCCGACAAAACCAGTGTCCGGAAACACGACACTCCAATATGACATTGTCGAAACCAACTGACCTCCACCTCGTACCAATCCGATCCACAAAACCCGCTGCCTATATCGCACCTATTTCTAGGCGGGTTTAAGCCAATGTCTAAATTACTGTTTTAGAACAATTTTGCGTCTTTTAATCCGTTGGTCGCGAGTTCGAATCTCGCCCGACCCACCAGTATCAAGAAGCCCCCACTAGCAATAGTGGGGGCTTTGTCTTTCTGGTGCAAGGAAATGTTGCGCCTGCTTTAAGAACAGGCAATCCATGGGTTCGCCATAGGTGAGGATGATGGGCGCTCGATGAGCAACAGCACCATAAGCGTGTTTTTAAAGGTTGATTATCGGGTTAACCAACAAGAAGATTCAAAAAAAAATAGCGCAACAATTAGGCTGTTCAGATTCTCAATGGAATGTGGCGAAATTGATGCCTCGACACAATTAGTTAACAGGTGAATCTAGATGAAGTTTTTCGATACTCAGAACCAATTTGGTTAGTTTTTCTTTTTCATCGGCATTGAGTAAGCTATTGTTATCTTTAGATTGCAGCGAATACTCAGCATCCTCAAGCTCTCTTAAGATCTCCATAGCCTCTCTGCTCTTTGTCTTTTGACTTCCCTGTATTAATTGATACAAATTAAAGTACAGAGCAGAAAGACTTTTATTATCCAAATCTGAGTTGAGCGGAAATTTGCTTTTGAAGATGCTGGCCAATGCGGTTTTTGCATCACCTACAGTCTTGCTGTGTCGAAGCAAATAACGCATATTTTGAATGCGATCGCCAATCTCAAATTGATAAGCTACCAATTGCTCTTTATTTTTTTGCTCCACCGCATAATGATGTTGTGCCTGCTGATAAAGGGTTCCACCACCCGAAATCAACACCGAGGAAATCAATAGCATCCCCAATGAACTATTCAAAAAATCCAATACTTTTGAAGAAGCTTTCTTTTCAATATCTTTAGCTGAGTCTTCTATCTTTTCAATAGTGGGCTGGCTTTTAGAAAATTCGCTTTCGAGCTTTAACTTAATTTCATGCCTAAAACGCTCTTCCGCCTCGATAATGGATTTTTTATCTTCTTGTAACATATTTTCTGACTCGAGAAATAGAAATAATTAGCCTCATCTTATGCCATTCCTTATATTCATACCATCTTTATGGTGAAATTCTTTCCTTAATCAATTCAAAAGAAACTCGGTAGCGCAATGCCTGCAGCGATTGAGTGTCACGCGTGGACAAGAGTGCTAAATGAGTTTCAAACTGCGTTGGTCGACAAAATTAAACCACCCGAAGGTGGTTTAATTTCTTTAGAACGGCAAAAGTACTTAGCGCCCTCATCCATCAGCATTAGAACTTTTGTTTAATTTGATAACCCTTTGCCTTCATGCATCCCAAAAATACATCAGACTCAGATGGAACGCCACCACCATTACCGTAGTATGTATTGGACTCTTTTATACAAGCTGCGCGGTCTTGGTTGTAGCGCTCAGGTGATTGACCCTTAGTGGGAATTAATTCTGTCTGTTGAGCACAAGCTGTTAATACGAGGCCTGTTGCCAGAGTTATCAATGTGGAGTTAACAATTTTCATGATCTGGTCCTTTGCGTTAGTAATGCAGTCATTCTATCGCCCAAATAGAACTACCTCGAGAACATCCTCGCTCTTAGAGAGTCATAGATAGGCGGAGAGCCCATATAAGAGGTGATTAATGTTGCGCAGACGCAGGCCACCAATAGGCCTGGGGTTAATATCACCCCACCACTCATTTCAATGATGAGCAATACACCAGTAAAGGGGGCGCGTACTACTGCTGTAAAAAAAGCAGCCATTCCAACCAAGGCAAACGACACTGTATCGGCCTGAAATGCAAGGACTGGAATAAAGTTAATGAGCTGTGCAAATAAAGCTCCAAAAATTGCACCGACCAACAGCAAAGGCGCAAACAGGCCGCCAGGCAAACTAGGTGAATAAGAGATGGAGCCCAACAACCAGCGCACGATTAACAAAGTAAGTAGTGCTTGAGCACCTAAATTATTGGACAGTATTTGCTGAGCCTGTAAGTCACCTCCGCCAACCCAAGAAGGCTGCCAGTAAGCAATCAATCCAACTCCTGCCCCAACAAAAGCTGCTTTGAGTGCGGCAGGGATATTGGGCATGGTAGTAGAAAATATATTCAGCCCAAATAAAATATTGCGGTTGTATAAAGCGCCTATCAAACCAACAATTAATCCTAAGATCGCATAGAGAATTAAGTTCGCCAACTCTGGCGCAACCAAGGTGGGAATGCTAAAAGAAATTGCATTGCCGAAGAGAGCCCGAAATACAGTAATGCTCGTAGCAACCGCAATCAACGTAATAAGGACACTTCGGGTGGTTATCTTGCGAGTCACCTCTTCCAAAACAAATGCAATGCCAGCCATGGGGGCATTGAACGCCACTGATAATCCCGCCCCTGCTACCGCCGTATAGAGCAAGAACCCATCTTCCTTACTCAACCTAAAAATACGGCCACATTGACTACCTATAACAGCAGCCATTTGAATAGTTGGTCCTTCTCGACCTAAAGCCATCCCCGGGATCATTGCAAACAATCCACCGAAAAATTTAATTGGCAAAACACGGAATGGCGCAGGATCAGCTTCTTTACGCATAACTGCTTCTACGTGCTGGACCCCACTACCAGCCGCACTTGGAGCAAAATAAACCATCCAACGGGCTATGCCGATACTAATGCCTGCAATTAAAGCGGCGCCAATCCATCCAGGGACACCATAAAATCCATCAACTTTCCAACTCACCAAGAGTGTGGAAAAGCGCTCACTTCCATGAACTAGCATCCAATGAAATGTGCCCCCAATAAATCCCACACCAATCCCGGCAACCGCAGCTACAGCTACCAAGCGCCAGATATTAAGACCTAAGATCTCCGAAGATTCAGATTTAGTTTTATGGACGCTAGAGGAATCGATCATGACAAGGACAACTTTAACATTGTCTATTTAATAGATTGGTCCAGGAGTGAGTCAAGGGATTAACCATCAATTGATAATCCATTACTGAGAATTTTTAAGAAATGATGTGTACAGATCAGAAATTTTCACCGGCTGCTCTAGCATGACTAAATGACCAGCATTCGCTAAGCGATGAGATTGAGAGTGGGGAAATTTCTTTTTTAATATTGACAATCCCGAAATGCTAAAAATTTCATCATGCTCCCCCCATAGAATGCAGGTTGGCAAAGATTGATTGGGCAATCGATTTAAAGTATTGCCATAAAAATTCACAATATTCCAAACCTGTTGATAGTGTCGATTATTGTTGCGGTACTCTTGAAGCAACTGCGTTTTAATATCATCACTAATCACTGGTGGTTTTGCAAATAGTAGATCCATCTCTAAATCCAATTGCGCTTGATCAATCGGAATAAATGGATTAACCCCCTGATAGATTGAATCTCTTACCTGATCACCCCAGGCAATAATCCCTAGCGGAGCCCCAATAAATGCCAAGGATTTAATCTCTTGAGGATATTGATTGGCATATAAACTAGCAATGGCACCCCCCATTGAATTGCCTGCAATATGAAATGGCTTACCACTGACCGATCTCATAAAGCGCTGAAGAGTTGTTACTTGGGACTCTAGTTGATAAATAGCGATTGGATACGCAGTACTTTGTCCGTAGCCAGGAAGATCAGGAACAATCACATTAAATCCCTGATTGGCCAAAGCACAAGCCATATCCATCCACTGCCCTTTTTGACCAAAAAGTCCATGCAGCAACAAGATTGAAGGGCCCTGACCGCCCTGTAGATAACTGATTGAACCAGCGTCGATGGCGATCGATTTGGTTGCCAGAGGGCAATTAGTATCGGTGGATTGTCCTTGCGCCATACTCAGGCACAAGATACTAGCTAAACCAACGAGCCATCTATAAATTAAAGTCATGCTCATATGCTCAATTTGAAACAATTTTTTCCAAGAAATATCTATTACTGTGGTGGCAAATCAGTTTTGATCTTTTTTTAAAGGCTTGATTGATTTTGAATGTTCAAACTAGCCTCACTATGACAATAGTACCCCCCTCCCACTATTATTGTCTGAGCATTACAAAGCTAGTAATATCTAATCATGTCTAAAGTCATGATTGTTACTGGTGCTAGTCGCGGCATAGGAGCTGCGACTGCAAAACTAGCTGCTAGCAAAGGCTTTGCAGTTTGCGTTAATTACAAATCTCATACCCAAGAAGCTCAAGCTGTTGTTGAAGAGATTCAGGGCAATGGAGGCATAGCAATCTCCGTCAAGGCAGATGTGACTATTGCTAATGAAGTAAATCACCTGTTTACAGAAACAGTGAGGGCCTTTGGAGGGCTGCACGCTCTTGTAAATAACGCTGGAACTCTAGAAACACAAATGCGCCTTGAAGATATGTCAAGTGAGCGTATCCAGCGCATCTTCAATGCTAATGTCTTTTCGACAATTTTGTGCATTCAAGCAGCAATCAAAATTATGTCGACTCGTTATCAAGGATCCGGCGGATCAATTGTGAACGTCTCTTCTGTAGCATCTCGTCTTGGCTCCCCTCGGGAGTATGTCGACTATGCAGCCTCTAAGGGTGCTATAGATACGCTAACAATTGGCTTGGCAAAAGAATTAGCAAGCGATGGTATTCGTGTCAATGCAGTTCGCCCTGGATATATTGATACGGATATCCATGCGAGTGGTGGGGAGCCCAATCGCATTGAACGTGTAAAACACTTTGTTCCCATGCAAAGAGGTGGGACTGCTTCTGAGGTGGCATCTGCAATTGTTTGGCTTGCTTCTGACGAATCCTCATACACAAGCGCCTCATTTATTGAAGTCGCTGGCGGAAACTAAGAAAAATTCTCCACAGCTTAGAAGCAAGCATTGATTCATAAGCCTCTGTAGAATAGTTTCCATGAAACCCACTATCAAAATTGACTTTGTATCGGACGTAGCCTGCCCATGGTGCGCCGTAGGTTTAGGCAACCTCAATAAAGCTATCGCCACATTCGGCGATAAAGTAAACTTTGAAGTGCACTTCCGACCTTTTGAACTTAATCCCAATATGCCCTTGGGCGGCCAAGATGCAATCGAGCATCTTACTGAAAAGTATGGGCTTACCGTAGAGCAAGTACATGCCAACCAAGCCCAGATTAGAGAGCGCGCCCTTGAGGCTGGCTTTCAATTCCACCCAGATGGTCGCAAACGGGTCTATAACACCTTCGACGCACATCGTCTTTTGCATTGGGCTGGCAAAGAGTATGGTCTTGAGAAACAAGCAAGTTTAAAAACAGAATTATTGAAGACGTATTTTTGCCTAGCAGTCAATTTAGATGATCAACAAAACCTGATCAATGCAGTCATTTCAGCTGGCCTTGATCCAGATAAAGCCAAGCAGATACTTGAGAGCGGGCTGTACGCAAATGAAGTACGCGAAGAAGAGGCTCAATATACTGGCGCAGGCATTCACTCTGTACCCTCAGTAATTCTGAATGACCAATATCTTGTCCAAGGAGCTCAAGCTCCTGAGTCATTTATCAGTGCATTTGACCAATTACTTCAAACTGGACAAACATGACACTGACAGAACTCCGCTATATCGTCGCAGTTGCACGGGAGCGCCACTTTGGCAGGGCTGCTGATGCTTGCTTTGTGTCTCAGCCCACCCTATCGGTAGCCATCAGAAAATTAGAGGAAGAACTCAACACGCAAATTTTTGAGCGTACGAATACTGAAGTTGCAATGACTAGTCTGGGCGCACTAATTGTCGATCAAGCTCAGAGAGTGCTTGAAGAAGCTAACTCCTTAAAACACTTAGCAAAGCACGGCCAAGATCCTCTATCAGGCCCACTGAGGCTTGGCGCCATCTACACCATCGCGCCCTACTTATTACCTAGCTTAGTGCGAGTTGCACGAGAGCGCTTGCCAAATGCCCCCTTATTTTTAGAGGAGAACTTTACCGTTCGCCTGCTAGAAGTCTTGCGTCAAGGGGCTTTAGATTGTGTTGTGATAGCAGAGCCCTTTGCGAGCACTGGACTCAATCAGATAGACCTGTATGACGAGCCATTTTTAGTAGCGGTACCTAAAGGTCACCCATGGGAAAACCGACCATCAATCCCGCATCGGGAGCTTAAAGAACAAAATACTTTATTGCTTGGTACTGGCCACTGTTTTAGAGACCATGTTCTTGGCGTCTGCCCAGAATTGAATCGCCTTGGATCTGGCGCAACGATTGGAGAGCAACGTAGTTTTGAGGGCTCATCACTGGAAACCATTCGACAGATGGTAGCCAGTGGTATTGGAATTTCAGTACTACCAAGAACATCCGCCTCTGATGCAGCCTCTTCAGATCAGCTCATTCGTTACATCCCATTTGAGGATCCCATTCCAACCAGACGAGTTTGCCTCGTCTGGCGGAAGAACTTTCCACGGGCAGCCGCAATGAATGAGCTAGCTGAAGTGATTCGTCAATGCGCCCTGCCGGGTGTTCAATACCTCTAGAGTCTATTACCTGCTTTAACTCAGATCGGAAACAAGTGAAGCTAAAGTTTCCGGAGACAGTGTCTGTACATGCATTGGGTAACCTTTATGGTCACAACCTACCATCATCTGAGCGCCCGCTTTTAATGCCATCTTCATATCGTTTGTAAGATCAAAGCGCATAAAGTGCACTGCAGAGGTTTTATCAGCGGTAGAACGCTCCAAGTCTTCATCAGCAATTGCATAAACACGCGGCTGACCTTCAACTTCGATAAACATTTGATGCTCAATACCTACCAACTTCGCAAGCGCAACCTTACGATCTGCCTCATTCGGGTATTCAATCATCATGGTAGCCTTGAAATCTGAGCCGCCTGGTACCAAAGAATTGTAGGCATTCAACTCATCCTCAATGCCATCCTCTTCGAATGTTTTTTCTACGCGCAACATCTCTTGAATTTGATAGCGCATTAAAAACTCATTCTCAAAAATCAGTGTTACGTGATCTCCAAGGTGAACAGTTCGGAGACGGCGCTCTTTGATTGCTTTTTCACGAAAAGCTGGACGCTCTTTGTGATAAGCCTCGAGACTTAAAAGACTATCGCGTGTAATGATTCCCATGCTGCTGTATTCCTATTAATAAATTAAAGACCGTATGCCTTAGCAAGCAAAGTTAATGGGTGAGCCATTTCTGATTTTGGTAGTCCAAGCTCTTCCATGCCTTGCTCAATATGATGACCTGCCAACTGGCAGTCAGAACTAATGTAGTTTGGCTCTTCTTCAGCCATTCTCCTAAATACCGGCTTACCAATTTTCATTGCAGTTTCATGAAACTCTTTCTTTACACCCCAAGTACCCGAGTGTCCTGAGCAGCGCTCAACCACATTCACCTCGGTACCAGGTACCAGCTTCAGAGTTTCTGCAGTCTTTTGGCCCACATTTTGTACGCGTGAGTGACAAGCCATGTGATAGCTAACGTGGCCCAACTCTTTACTGAAGTCTTTCTTCAGGAGTCCATCGGAGTTGCGAGCCATGAAGTACTCAAACGGATCCCACATGGCATCTTTTACCAATTGCGTATCAGCACAATCTGGGAACATGAGTGGCAATTCCTGTTTGAACATCAAAGTGCAGGAAGGGATTGGTGTCAAGATGGCATAGCCTTCACGTGCCAACTTCGCCAACTTCGGAATATTTTTTTCCTTGTTTTCTGCAACGGATTCCAAGTCACCGAGCTCCAGCTTAGGCATTCCACAGCAGGCTTCCTTGTCCACCAACTCATAAGGAATTGCATTGTGCTTCAGAATCTTAATGAGATCTTGACCAATGCCAGGTTCGTTGTAATTGATATAGCAAGTTGCATAAATAGCGACTTTTCCAGGCGTCTTAGGACCGTCCACTACTGGCAGGTCCTCAGATTTTTTAGCCAACTGTGGGAATGTCTTTGGAGCGTATTCCGGAATCCAAGCATTCTTATCCACGCCCAAAGCACCTTCCATAACTAAACGAGCAAGGCCAGTACTGTTCACAGCATTGACCGCTTGAGTCACAATCGGAATCCCAGCAAAGTGACCGAGCTTATCTGTCGAAGATAAAAGTTTGTCGCGGAAGCTTGCCTTGTCATCCTTAAAGTTCACAGCCTTTGCACGAAGCATCAGATGGGGGAAGTCGATATTCCAAGGATGTGGTGGAACATATGGGCATTTAGTCATGTAACAAACATCACATAGATAGCACTGATCAACTACCTTTTGGTAATCCGCCTTATCAACCTGCTCCATCTCCAAATCTTCGGTAGCATCCACTAAATCAAAAAGGGTCGGGAAGGATCCGCACAGGCTCACGCATCGACGACAGCCATGGCAAAGATCGAAGACGCGCTCCATCTCCGCTTCCAAATCAGCCTTGTCGTAGAACTTGGGATTTTGCCAATCCAAGGGATGCCTGGTTGGAGCCTCTAAACTACCTTCGCGAGTTGTCATGTATGTCCTCTACTGTTTATGCATATGCAGTGTGTAAATCTGATGCCGCTAGTTTAGGGCTCAGGCGATCGATAGCAAAATTGTATTAATTAACAATCTTCATAGAAAATACCTAATTAACGGCATTGCATTACCCAAAATAGGCCTTAATTGCTATAAAAATCAATAGCGCTCACTAACTTATTTGAAGATATCTGCATTTATTTGCTAAGGTGGCCTGAAATTACCGGCTTAGACCACCCAACCAGCGTTATATTTTATTAATTGATATTTGCTTATCAGTTGTTTTTAGCTATCAAGTCAATACAAAAATATGATTATTCAAATCCTCAGATTTGTTCATAATTCTCTTCAGGTGAACTTTTTAGGGCTTTTTATTTAGCTTAATCACCCAATTTCAACTAACCGTTTTTAGGAGTCAATCATGGCTAAATCCGTAAAAGGTACAAAGACTGAAGAGTCTTTGAAGGAAGCGTTTGCTGGTGAATCACAAGCAAACCGTCGTTATTTGTATTTCGCGAACCAAGCTGATATCGCTGGCGCAAATGATGTTGCAGCAGTATTCCGCTCAACAGCTGAAGGCGAAACAGGTCATGCCCATGGTCACATGGAGTATTTGATCGAAGGCGGTGCAGGGGAGCCAGGTACTGGCATGCCAGCTAAGACAGTTGCTGAAGCATTGCAAGCAGCTATCGCTGGTGAAACACATGAATACACAGATATGTACCCAGGTATGGCTAAAACAGCACGCGATGAAGGCTTTGATGAAATCGCTGACTGGTTTGAAACACTAGCTAAGGCTGAGCGTAGCCACGCTAACAAATTTACAAAAACATTAGAAGCACATTTGGCAAACGCTTAATTAGCTAAGCCATTTATTTGAAACCCCCGAATGAAAGTTCGGGGGTTTTTTTATTGCGTCAATCCACCCAAGTTGGATGCTTATCCATCACTGAATTAAACAACTCAGACTGAAGATGCTGATTAAGCCATCTTTTGAGCAAAGGCAATTGCAGACTCTCAAATAGCTGAGGATTTACTGCAGCAAGCTGTCTGATAAATGGAAAAATAGCAATATCAACCCAAGTTATTCGAGCGCCCATTAAGTAGTCGTTAGCTGCTAAGGTGGCCTCCATGGGTTTGAGCATGATCTCTTGCAACTGGTTCAGCACCTCAGCTTGCCTCAACTCAGGATGTCGATTGGGATACTTGTATTGATCCAACAAAGTCTTAAATGGACCATCATTTTTCTCAACCCATGCTTGAGCGATAAACTCATCAACTGGCGTCCAGCCATCTGGATCTGACTGCATCAGCGCCCAGTGCATGATCTCCAGACTCTGCTCCAGCACGCGTCCCTCGATAGACAAAACTGGAACGGTTCCCTTGGGCGATAAGAGCAACATCGATTCCGGTTTTTTCCTGAGCTCAATCTCACGATGCTCCACCTCAATGCCAGCATATTTCAATGACATGCGAGCCCTCATTGCATAAGGGCACCTTCGGTAGGAATACAGGATTGGCTTCATGAATATATTACTTGGTTACTCTCTGAGAATACTAAAGGAAGCTTACTGATATAACAAAAATGTCCCGGTATTTTCGGGGCATTCTCTTTTATAACGGTAAGAAATGCTTGTATTACAGCTTCTCTGCTTTTACTTTTACTTTTACTTTTGCTTGTGCTTGATGTGCCATCTGCAGTAACTCCGCCAGATGCTTTACCTTACGACCGGTTTCTTGCTCAATCTGCTCTCTACAACTAAAGCCATTGGTAAGGATGATCGTTTCTTGATCGGCAGACCTGATTGCTGGCAGCAATACTAACTCGCCAACCGCTTTTGATATTTCGACATGCTCTGGATTAAATCCAAATGAACCAGCCATACCGCAGCAACCACTATCAATGTAATCTGCCCTAGCACCCAAGGCAGTTAATAAGGCAACATCACCCTTGGTTCCAAACAAAGACTTTTGATGGCAATGCGAATGCACCAAGATATTGCGGTCTAAGGGTGGTGGCGTATAGCCCTGCTCATGTAAGAAATCACCCAGCAAATAGGTGCTGGATGCCAAGAGCTTCGCTCTAGGGTCATTTGGGAAGAACTTTAATAGCTCATCTTTAAAGACTGACATGCAGCCTGGTTCAAGGCCCACTACTGCGACAGGTGAATTTGGATCTGAGTTAATGTCATCTCCGATTGCATCCAAAATCTTCTCGAGCTTTTGCTTGGCCAGATCCAGGTAACCAAAGTCATACAAAGGACGACCACAGCATAGGGGCGTCTTTGGCAGTGTTGCCTCAAAGCCAGCATGTGCCAGCACCTCAACTGCCGCATTGGCAACTTCGGGGTGAAAATGTTCACAGAAAGTATCGACCCAAAGAATGACTTTCTTCTGCCCAATACTTGCGCTCTTTGACTTCTGAAATTGCTTTCTGAAGGATTGGTTTGCAAACTTCGGCAGGCTGCGCTCTTGCGCTACACCACCAAGCCATTTAGCAAGACTTGATAGGACCGGTGTTTGCATGACCCCATTAAGCAGCCAAGAGAACTTGCTGGCTAGAGGAGCCCAATCACCAATACGACCCATAGTCAGAGCCTGACGAGGCCGACTGTTGGTCTCGTGATAGTGAGATAAAAACTCCGCCTTATAGGAGGCCATATCCACATGCGCAGGACAATCGCTTTTGCAACCTTTACACGAGAGGCAGGTATCCAGAGCATCTTTAAGCTCTTTGCTTTCCCAGCCATCCTTAATCACTTCGCCCTGAAGCATCTCCCAGAAAAGGCGTGAGCGTCCACGAGTAGAGAAGCGCTCTTCTTTTGTGGCACGATAGCTTGGACACATGGTGCCGACTTTTTCACTGCGACACTTGCCCATGCCAACACAACGCTCTACCGCCCTCTGAAATCCATTACCCTCCTGGCTCAAGAAATTGAGGCGCGTCTTCATATTGACGACTTTGTACTCAGGTCCCATGCGGAGGTTTTCATCTACGCGATAGGGGTGAACTACTTTTCCTGGATTCAGTTTGTTTTGTGGATCCCAGATCCGCTTGAACTCATGCATCGCACCCATTAACTCTTCGCCAAACATAATGGGGAGGAATTCTGCTCTAGCTTGGCCATCGCCATGCTCACCAGTCAGTGAGCCGCCAAATTCAACAACTAAGGTCGCCGCATCCCGAATAAACGATCTAAATTTGGCAACACCTTCTGCAGAGCGCAAGTTAAAAGTAATGCGTGCATGAATACATCCATCACCAAAGTGTCCATAGAGTGAAGTCTGATAATCATAAGAATCCACTAGCTTCTGGAAAGCACGTAGGTACTCTCCCAAACGCGCTGGATCTACTGCAGCATCTTCCCAACCCACTACAGGATCAGGAGAATTGGGATCAATCGATAAATGGGTAGCTGAAGCACCATTTTCCCGAATTGACCAAATGCGTTTCTGTACTAGTGGGTCAGGCTCTAACCATGTAGATGGCCGCGGGCCTTTCGTTCTTGCCTTGAAATACGCTTCAGCCTTTTGAGCCTGAGCAATAGCACCTTCGATCGTATCATCACCAAACTCAACAACTACCCAAGCGTTGCCAGGGGGAAGCAAATCAATCTCCGCTTTAGCTAAATTACGCTCTTGTAAGCCACGGATAATTTTGTAATCCAAGCCTTCAATCGCTATTGGATTAAAACTTTGATACTCCGGTACCGCATCACCCGCAAGATAAATATCATCAAAGCCCAATACCAAGACTACCCGCTTTGAGGGGCTCTTTACCAAACGTACTTTTGCCGCCAGAGTCAGTGCGCAAGTCCCTTCAGTACCCACCAAGGCGCGCGCGACGTTAAAGCCATTCTCAGGAAGCAATTGATCTAAGTTATAGCCAGAAACACGTCGCTTAATATTCGGGAAACGCGCCCGAATCAAATCCGCATAGCGATCACGCAAGCTCAATAAGTCTTGATAGATTTGGCCTTTACGCCCACCAGCGGCAATAATGTCTTGCAACTCTTGATCTGAGGTTGGGCCAACCCAAAAGCGTTCACCGTCATAGGTCAGAATTTCTAAAGCTTCCGTATTTTCGAGCGTCTTACCCGCCATCACGGAGTGGGCGCCACAGGAGTTGTTAGCAACCATGCCGCCTAGAGTGCAACGGCTATGCGTAGATGGGTCTGGTGCAAAAGTAAGGCCATGCAGCTCAGCAGCATCACGCAATGAATCACAAATCACGCCCGGCTCAACAATGGCATTACCAGCAGTTGGATCTAAGGCGAGAATATGGTTACAGTACTTTGAGATATCAAACACCACAGCGTTATTGACTGTTTGGCCATTCATGGAGGTACCAGCACCACGCATGAGCACCGGCGCTTTATTGCGATGGCAGATCTCAATACCTTTTACAAATTCTTCAGTATTTCTAGGTGTAACAACCCCTATCGGAATTTGGCGATAGTTTGACGCCTCTGAGGCATATACCGCTTGATGGGCTGTATCAAAATGAACGGAGCTTCCAAGAGCTGCTGTAAGCTCAACATTGAGCTGCTCCCACTGAGAAATACTACCCATGATTGTGTCCCTTATACGTTCTAGCGCCCTTTTTGGGTCTCTGCCATTCTAGCAATTCTTTGCAATGTATGAGTTGTATGACTTCATACCAAATGCGGGACTCAGGAGAAGAATCCAGCAAAATGAGCTTCAGCAATATTTTTCAAGCTAATGAATAATCTATCTATGAATACAAAACCAAAAGTTCTTGCATTTGATGTATTTGGCACAGTAGTTGACTGGCATGGGTCCATAGCAGCCGAGGTCACTCGACTCGGGCTGTCAGTGGATCCCGATGCCTTTGCAACAGCTTGGCGACAAGGCTACAGGCCAGCTATGGCACGTGTTCGCTCTGGAGAACTGCCGTGGACCAAGATTGATGATTTGCACCGTATGATCCTAGATGATGTTCTCAGGACCTTCAAAATCAGCTCCTTATCTGAAACCCAAATACAAGACCTCAATCTCATCTGGCACCGACTGACCCCTTGGTCAGAGACAGTCGAAGGCCTACACAAACTGAAAGGTCAGTTCACGATCGTGACCTTATCTAATGGAAACCTAGGCTTATTGGCTGATATGGCAAAAAATGCGGGCTTGCCTTGGGACCTCATTCTTTCGGCTGAGGTTTTCCGTCACTACAAGCCGGATCCAGAAGCTTACCTAGGAGTAGCGGAGACTTTTAATATTCCGCCCGAAGAAGTGATGTTGGTTGCATCACATAAAGATGATCTAGAAGCTGCCCATGCCTGTGGATTACAAACAGCTTTTATTGAACGTCCATTGGAGTTTGGCAAGAATCACCTTCGCAATGATCTCCATATGGAGCAATTTACCAACTATCACGCAAAAGACTTTCTAGATCTTGCGCGCCAGCTAGGCGCATAAGATCTCAGTCTTCATTAAACGTATTCGGCAACCTCTACGAGATTATTGTCTGGGTCACGCAAGTAGACAGAGCGAATTGGCCCAAGAGCGCCACGTCTAGGTACTGGACCAACATCAATGGCAATGCCATTGCTCTGCAGATGAAAAATGAAGTCATCCAAGGGGATGGCTGAAATCAGACAAAAGTCACCAGAACCAATTGTAGGGACTTTGGCTTTTGTAGGCGTTTCTGTGTCTTTATCTTGCAGATTAATTTTTAATTGCCCAAAGCGCAATGAATAACGTGGCTGACCTTCTGGCCCAGTAAAAAACTCTCGCTCGAAACCTAAAGCTTTTTCATACCACTGTGTAGTGCGCTCAATATCTGTCACAGTCAGGACAATATGATCAATGCGATCGATAATATTTTTCAAAGCGGTCTCCAGGATGATTGGCAATAATTAATCCAATTGCAAAATTCATCATACCGAAGAATTTGCAGACTTGCCTAGACCGAGGTCTTGGAGATAAAGAAGGCCTTGGGAACCTCTGTGCACCAAACTACACCATCCCCCACCTGACCTGTTTGGCAAATAGTCACAATGCGATCCATAAAGACTGGTGCAATCTCATCATTACAGACGATTTCAACTTTCACCTTGGCAGAATAATCGGTTAACTCTTCTTTAATATTAAATTTACCGGTGCGGTTCGGGGCACTACAACCTTCTACCTTAGTGACGGTCATACCCGGAAATCCTGGAGTCTCCAGCAAAGCTGTTCTTAAAGCTGCTAATTTATTAGGGCGAATGACCGCCTTCACTTCCATCATGCTTCCACCTCTTTATCTTCAAACCATCTGTATAAGACAGGGAGTACGAGTAATGTTAATGCAGTTGATGTAATGAGACCAGAGATGACCACAGCCGCTAGCGGTCTTGTGACCTCAGAGCCTGGGCCGCCTGAAAACAGCATTGGTACTAAAGCCAACATCGCAACTGAAGCAGTCATCATAACTGGCCTAAAACGATGACCACATCCATGCAGCAAGGCATCTTCCATCGAGTAGCCGTCTTCACGCAACTGCTTAATAAATGAGATCAAGACCACACCGTTCAGAACGGCAATACCCCATAAGTTAATAAATCCTACCGCTGCTGGCACCGATAAATATTCACCAGCTATGAAGAGACCGACTACACCGCCGATCGACGCAAAAGGCAAGACCAAAATAATCAAAGCAGCTAATCGTATGGACTTAAATAACATGAAGAGTAAGAAGAAGATCGCTAAAATAGTCAGCGGAATAATAATCATCAAACGAGCCATAGCGCGTTCCATGTTTTCAAACTGGCCACCCCACTCGAGGGTATATCCCTCAGGCAACTCAACCTGTTTAGCAATTAGAGTTTGAGCCTCCTTCACAAATCCACCTAGGTCACGACCATCGACGTTGACACCAACGACTAAACGACGTTTACCTGCCTCACGGGAAATTTGCGCTGGACCATCTACTAAGGAAATTTCCGCTAGGTCACGCATGAGAACTTGAGCGCCATCAGGTGAATGCAAAATAATGTTTTCGATAGCGTCGACTTTATCTCGATAAGGAGCCGGATAGCGCAACATCAGCGGAAAACGTCTCTCACCCTCATAAACAATGCTGGCCTGCTTACCGCCAATCGCTGTTTCAATCACTTCATTGACATCGGATACATTAATCCCGTATCGAGCAATCGCATCTCGATCAATTTTGATGTTGAGATAATTTTGTCCGGACACTTGCTCAATTCGCAAGTCATTACTACCCTTCATCTTGGTTAAGATTTGACTGATTTCCGCCCCTAGATTCTGTAAGGTCAACAAATCATCGCCAAAAATCTTAATCGCTACCTGCGATCTCACGCCTGAAACCATTTCATCCACGCGTGCAGCAATCGGCTGTGAAATCGCTAATTCAATACCAGGCAGTGTTTTTAACTTATCGCGAATTACTTGAGCGATTTCTTCTTGACTTAAGCTGCGCTCACTCAAAGGTTTTAGGGTCACAATTGGGTCAGATTCGTTGGGTTGACCCGGATCTGCGGGAGACTCACCCCTACCTAGACGCGATACTGCCATCTTGACATCAGGGATCGTCATAATTCTCTTGATAGCCTCAAACTCGAGCTTGATAGACTCATCCAAAGAAATATTCGGCGCGCGCACAATCACAGGGGTAATCGAGCCCTCCTGCATCACCGGAATAAATGCTTTTCCTAAGAGCACAAAACCGACCAAACTTGCTGCTAAAGCCATCAATGATCTTTTAACAACTAACTTCGGATTGGCAAGACTCCAATGTAGCCAGCGATCATAGGGTGCACGAAGACGAGCAACCAGCTTAGTATCGTCCTCACTACCACCCTTCAAAATATAAGAACAGAGTGCAGGAGATAAGGTAAATGACAGGATCAAAGAAATCGCGAGTGCTATTGCAATCGTGATGGCCATGGGGGCAAACATCTTACCCTCCATCCCTTCTAAAGATAGTAGTGGCATAAATACCAAAATAATGATGCCCACACCGAACAGGACTGGGGTACCTACTTCAGAGGCTGCCTCCAAAATGATCCGGTTTTTCGATTCGCCCGTCTTAAGTCGCTCACCTAGCTTGGCAAAAGTATTCTCGACAACCACCACCGAGCCATCCACCATGATGCCGATCGCAATTGCAAGACCGCCTAATGACATCAAGTTAGCAGAGATGCCGTAACGATTCATCACGAGAAATGTCAGTAGCGGCGTCAAAATTAATGTAGCCACCACAATCAAGGAAGAACGAACGTCTCCCAGGAACAAGAAGAGCAAGATGATAACCAAGACCACACCTTCAATTAATACCTTCGCTACGTTAAACATGGCGGCATTTACCAGGTCGGTGCGATCATAAAAAGGTACGATCTGTAGACCATCTGGCAACAATTTACCTTCATTAATTTCAGCTACTTTTAACTTAATTCGGTTCACTACCTCGCGCGCATTACCACCACGAATCATCTGAATGATCCCCGCCACACTCTCGGTATAGCCATTTTTAATCGCAGCACCTTGACGGATTTCACTACCAATCGTGACTTCCGCTACGTTTTTCACATATACCGGAATCCCCTTGACCTCTTTCAGAATAATTTTGTCGATATCTTCTGGCTTGGTAATTAATCCAACGCCTCGAATCAGGTAGCGCTCTGCATAGGTCGGTAGCTGTCCACCCCCTGAATTGGCATTATTTCTGGCGAGCGCTTCATATACTTCGCGCAAACTTACTTGGTAGTGACGCAAGCGCTCCGGATTAACCAGCACTTGATATTCACGCGCATATCCACCTTGAGTATTAATTTCAGCTACCCCAGGTATTGAACGCAGCATCGGACGCACAATCCAATCCTGAATAGTCCGGCGCTCTTCAAGCTCATCTACCGTGAGCTCTCGGTCTCCATCAGAAGGATGATCTAAAGTGTATTGATAGATCTCACCTAAACCGGTCGAAGGTGGCGCTAGCACAGGCGTAATGCCAATAGGCATTCTGGAAGCTACTTCGATCAAACGTTCAGTAACTAACTGTCTCGCAAAGTAGAGCTCTGTCTTATCCGTAAATACCAAGGTAATGACAGAAATCCCATTACGGTTAAGAGAGCGCATCTCTGTAAGGCCAGGTAGACCAGTCATCGCCAATTCAATAGGAACCGTAACGAAACGCTCTACCTCTTCCGGAGATCGACCTGGAGCTTCGGACGCAATCTGTACCTGCACGTTAGTGACATCTGGAAATGCATCAACCGATAAACGCTTGGTTGCTAGCAGGCCTGCCACCATTAATACCAGTGCAATGATGGCGACTAAGAGTCGCTGCTGCAGGGAGAGGCGGACAATTTTCTCAATCATGCAACTTAACCACCGCTCAACTGTCTTTTGCGCTCAGCATTCAGATGAAAGGCGCCATTGACCGCAATATTTTGCCCCACCTTTAGACCCGAGATCACCGGACGATATCCTTTGCCTTCAGGTCCAAGCTTTACAGCAATCATGCGATAGATTTCATCATCTTCTTTAACAAATACATAATCTTTATTATCTTCACGAATAACTGCACTAGTAGGCACCAATAATTTTTCAGTCGGCTGACTCTCAATCATCATGGTTGCCAACATTCCAGGCTTAATCAAACCATCCTTGTTGGGAACTTCCATTCGCACCACCACCGTGCGAGTTTGAGTATTCACGATGGAATCGACGTGAGCAACAACACCTTCTATCTCCGCATTACGCAAAGCTGGAATAATCAAGCTGACCTTCTGACCCTTATGAATTAAATAAGAGTTGCTTTCTGGAATTTCAGAGACCGCCCATAAGGTATTCAAATCAGCCACTGTAAATAAAGCATCAGCAGGCTGCACTACCTGACCCTTATTGATCTTTCTCTCCACAATCTCACCAGGAATACTGGCGATTACGTTATTCGTAGATTCAATCACGCCGGACTTTGCTAAGCGATCGATACTAGGCTGATCCATGCCTTGGACACGCAATTGATCATTTGCCGCGCGATATTCCGCCTTGGCACTACTTGCCTCAGCCTCACGCTTTTGCAGCTCAGCCAAAGCAATCACATCCTCTTTGTACAAAATCCTAGCTCGATTAGCCGCCTGGTCGGCCAATTGACTTGCACTCTTAGCCTTCAGAAAAGAAAGTTGGGATTGCGTTAATTCAGTAGAAGTAATTTTGGCCAAAATGTCACCCTGCTTCACCTTTTGACCTGGAACGGCGAGAATATCTGACACGCGGCCTGTTACGTTCGCACCAATACGAGATAAAAACATCTCATTAAAGTCCACTCGACCAGAAGCACGCAGCTCTTCAACAAATGATCCAGTGTGAACCTCTCCCTCGGTAATCATGTTGCGCAGGTCATCATTCACGATCACCACATTACGATCTTGAACAGACTTGATAGTCGGGCCGCGATCAAAAACATTGAAGTAATTCAAAATGATTAGAAATAGGCAAAACCAAGGAAGGTAAAAAAGTCCTTTTTGCGTCCAGGGAGGAGCTTTATCGTATTGCTGGGCTACGCGCGGCAAGTGGGTAGTAAACCACTCATGGGTCAGTACATACAAATCATTTTGGGCTTTAATGACGATAGCAATCCATTTCTGCGCATAGACTTTTGCAATCGCCATGTAACGGGAGTAGAACTCCTTTAATTTAGTCTTGATATCCGTGAACTCTTGCTTCATTGCTTTCCACTCTCAATTTTTGCAATCCACTCTGGGGTTGCTCTTAAACGCTGAATCTCAGTAACAACTGAAGCTAAGTCAAAGCGGGCTTTGATCAAATCATTACGAGCCAATCTAAATGTTCTTTGTGCATCTAAATACTCGAGCATGCCGCGCTCGCCATAACGATACGAAACTTCAGCAATCCGACGTGCGCTCGATGCCAACTGAACAACATCTTGATCCAGAATTTTTACCTGGTAACTAGTCATCTGATAGAGCTTATATGCTGTCTCCAACTGCTGTTCGAGACTTTGGCTTTGGGCATTCAGTTGATTCTTAGCCTTAGATGCATTAGCTTCTGCTTCCGCAATCTGACCGCCCTTGAAGTCCCAGATAGGAATGCTTACCACCAAGCCATATAGGCGGTCAGTGAAGTTAGGGTCGTTATATTGCTGCGCCTTAATAGATAGCTTTGGTAAGCGAGAGTTCTGCTCAAAGCTCAACTTCGATTCAGTCGCTTCGACCTCTGCTTTTGCCCGCTGCAATTCAGGGCTCTGTGCATGCAATTCACTGAGCAAGATTGGCAAAGCAGGCAAAGGCTCGATCTTGAGAGGCTGAGAAATAACTTCATAGTCTGCTGGCAAGTTATGTCCAACCACCTGCCTTAATTGACCCTTGGCCTGCTCAACTCTGAGCTTGCTAGATTCAGTATTAATTTGCGCATTCAGAAATTCTGTCTGTGCACGAATTAATTCAAATCGAGCGGTCTCACCAACGTCATAACGAATTTGCATGCGATCACGAATTTGCTTCGTCAAACTTAAATCCTCTTCAGCAGCTTTTAATTCTGCATCGCGACGCATCAACTCATAAAAACGTTGTTGCACTCTAGAAATCATTTCAATTTCAAAAGCAATACGAGTCGCCTCGGCAGCTTTTAAATTTGCTTCAGCTGCATTCACACGAGGATAGCGGGTATAGGGCATATCTAGCGGCTGGGTCACAGACCACGATGACACATTGCCAGTAGTCAGCGGTCCAGATACTGATCTTTGTTGGCCAGTATTGAGCTCAAACTCAGGATTCGGAATTGCACGAGCAGAAGAGAGTTGCCCCTTGACTGCCTTAGTTTGATCACGTGCCGCCAGCACTTGAGGGCTCGACTCTAAAGCAATACCAATCAATTCATTTAGCGTCAGTGATTTTTGAGTTTGCGCATTGACTCCGCCTGCAAAAAAAATGCACACAATAAATGTCGACAGAGCCCTTAAAAGATTCATTAACGCAATTTTAGAGAAAAAATAAGATCTTTGATTATCCAGAGCCATAAAGGCTAAAGGGCAACAAATTCCCCAAATCAGGGATTTGGGCACGATTTTTGGAGGGTAAATCAAAGATTGGGGCTGTAAATTCAAAATATAACCATTTATAAAAATTTAAATGGTCTTGCCTTGATGTTAACTCACCCATATACCGGGCCAAAAGGCCGAATTGACGATATATAGGACTCAGATGACTGAGCAGGCTACTCCCCACATGTACAGCTTCAATTAGATCATACCTAGGGCAAATGGATCTAATTAGATCTAACTAGCTCATATATAGACATTTTTGGAAAATCGCCCATATTGCTGACTTTTATGAAGCGCCTTCTGAATCAGCTTATAGGTTCTCTTAAGACACATTTCAAGAGCCGTCCGCCTATCTCTTGCAGTCATACTTACCTCAATTTGCCGATGATCAAATGTCTCTAGGCTAATCAGGCAGTTTTGATTGCAAGAGGCCTTGTCGGGCGAAACAGCAGAATATCGAATCTTAATTTTCCGCACCATCCAAACTAGTCGCTTCAGGGAAAACTTAACCCTATTCTCTGTAAAGACTTTAAATTCTGGCTCAACCTCTTCTTTAGTCTCCAAAATCAGATTCATCATTGTTTCCTCCGTTAAACACAAGCTCAGAATAGATCACATTTCATTCCTGATAAATATGAATTAAATTGACTTTGTATCAGTTTTTAACTGAATATTAATGATCAAATAAAAATGCCCTCAATCTGAGGGCGAAACGAGGACTGAGTTATTAGCTATTTAGTTAGTTGTGGCTATTCATAGACGGGGTAAGCCTGCTATCCAGCGCACGTCTACTAGCTATGTAGCCGCTGATGAGGACACCAAGTACAACGACTACTTGAATCACGTACTCCAAAGCTGGGCTCTGAGATGCAAGCCAATCTTTCGACATCGGCTCAGAAATGATCATCTTTGCAGCAGTCCAAGCCAGCACTCCAGCACCCAAGTAAATGACTGATGGGAAGCGCTCAACTAATTTAAGTATTTGTGTGGAACCCCAGATCACGATAGGAATGCTAATTAATAATCCGAGTACAACGAGCACATAACTACCGTGTGATGCGCCCGCTACCGCGAGAACATTATCCAGTCCCATAATGGCATCTGCGATGACAATAGTTTTCATTGCACCCCAGAAGGTAGTAGAGGCTTGTCCATGCTCATCTTTATCTTGAGAAGGGCTGAGTAAACGATAAGCAATCCAAACCAATAGTAAGCCGCCTATTAGCATCAATCCTGGGATCTTTAGTAGATACACCACTACAAGAGTCATCGCGCTTCGAACTGCAATAGCGCCGATGGCACCCCATAAAATCGCTTTTTTCTGAAGGTGTGCCGGGAGATTTCGTGCGGCCATTGCAATCACAATGGCGTTGTCTCCTGCTAGTACCAAGTCAATCACGATAATTGCCAATAATGCCGAGAAAAATTCCGGACTAAATAACTCCACTTTTGTCTCCTAAATGAATTACCCCTGAACTCCATGGGCTTTAATAGGTCTAATGTAGGCGGATTTGCACTATACTAAAAGCAGATAAATATTGATAATAACTTCGTAAAAAACTGACAATTAAAATGGTTTATAGCTACCGTCATTTGTACTATTTCTGGGTTGTAGCCAAGGAAGGCAGCATGTCTAAGGCAGCTGAGCGCCTGAATATTGCAATTCAGACCATTAGTGCCCAAGTGCACGAATTAGAAAAATCTCTGGGCTATCTACTATTTAAACCAGCAGGCAGAGGGATAGCGCTCACCGAATCTGGCTTTGCGGCATTAGAAATTGCCGATCAAATTTTTCTTTTGGGAGAGAGGCTTCCAGAAGCGGTAAGAGAAGCAGCAAGCTCAAAAAAAATAAAAATAACGGTTGGTGTATCCGATGGTCTACCCAAGCTCGTGACCAAACAACTACTGGAACCCATCCTTGAAAAAAATGATGTGCAACTGATTGCGCATGAAGGGGAGTTTGAAGACCTCTTGGCAGACCTTGCTCTGCATAGATTAGACATCGTGCTTGCCGATAGGCCTGCACCGATCAATAAAAATCTGCACGTCTATAGCGAAGAGTTGATGAAATCATCAATTGCCTGGTTTGGCCCTAAGAAATTACTCAAGCAATCTAAAAAAGCTTTTCCTGCATGCCTAAATGATCTACCCATCCTATTACCAACCTCACACTCAAAAGTTCGATATTTGATTGATCAATGGTTCGAGCAAAATGGCATCAATCCCAATATAGCCGGGGAGTTTGAGGACAGCGCTCTACTAAAAACCTTTGCAGCTAGTGGCTTAGGAATCTTCCCGGCCGGAGAGAGCATCAAAAAGGATTTAAAAGAAACCTACCATATTGAAATGATTGGTAAGTGCGAAGATATCTTCGAATATTTTTATGCCATTCGCTCAGAAAAGAAAATTCAGCACCCACTGGTAGAGGCAATTATTAAGCGTTAGTCGATGGCAAATTTTTTAGATCCAGCAATTCTATTTTTTATATTTGGCGCATTTGCTGGCGCCGTTAAATCAAACCTAGAAATTCCACAGCCGATTGCTCGATTTCTATCGCTCTACTTATTAATGGCGCTAGGTCTCAAGGGAGGCTTTGCTCTACATAAGTCTGGGTTTACAGCAGAGATTGCACTTTCTCTTGGTCTTGCCGTATTCCTAGCCATCCTCATTCCCATCATTGGCTATCAGATTCTAAGGACTAAATTGAATGCGTTTGATGCAGCCGCTATTGCCGCCACCTACGGGTCTGTCAGCGCCGTCACATTTATTACGGCTACTCAATATTTGGATCAATTTAATATTAGTTATGGCGGTCATATGGCGGCAGCTATGGCACTCATGGAGTCTCCAGCAGTCATCTTTGCAATTGTTTTGGCAAATAAGGCGCGATCTGCGCAGGCAAGCCAGCATCAATCTAGCCAGCAACAACCTGGCCTCTCAAAAATACTGCATGAATCCTTTACTGATGGCGCACAACTTCTACTGTTAGGGTCGATGGTAGTTGGCTTGGTAAGTGGCGATGCCGGTCAGAAGCTGATGGCACCATTCTCGATTGACCTTTTCAAGGGAATGCTCGCTTTTTTCCTACTAGATATGGGCCTCATGGCAGCTCGAAATATTAAAGGCTTGCGTGGCAAACCTCCTATCACCCTGCTCTATGCAATTGGCTCACCGCTTTCGCATGCACTGATTGCACTAGGACTTTGTAAACTCATTGGACTGCCATTAGGAAATACCATCCTGCTGATGGTTCTTGCATCCAGCGCCTCTTACATTGCCGTGCCCGCAGTTTTGCGTCATGCACTACCCGAAGTAAATCCAGGCCTGTATATGGGAATGTCGCTAGGCATTACATTCCCATTCAATATTATTCTGGGCATTCCTCTTTATGCCATGATTGCCAAGCTGGCAATGTAAATCGTCTAGCTGGGCTTCTTTTTCAGATTTTGTTTTGCAGCACTACTCTGTGTAGCTGAAAACTGACTCATATTTTCTACGCTCTTCTCAAAGCCCACAAATGAGTCTGCCATTGCTGCGCGGATCAACTCAAAATTCTGAAGTGCGTTGCTAAACGAGGTTTTGAATACAGAGGTGTATGGCTCAATTCCTGCCGGAGCATTCTGAGTAGCCTCATTCACAAAGTGAATTAAATCGTGCTGAGATTCTTTAATCATCGATTCTGCTATTTTCGCCAGTTCTTTATTTCCACTAGCCAGGGCTTGAAAAAGCTGAGCCTGATAGTCAGCCACTTCTTTTGCGGCATCTTGCAAGACTTCCGCGTGGACATAGTCAAATGCTGCTTTAGGGTCTTGTGTTTTCATCAGCTCGGCAACTTTAGCTTGCAATCGAGTAGATAACTCTTGGGCAGCTCGCTGATTTAACTGAGCAATTTCCTGAGCGCTAGTCAACGCTGCCTGGCCAACTGCTTGCGCAGCCTTCATACCTTTAGTCTGACTTGCCATTGCGCCTAAATCAAATGGATTCTTGCTCATTTATGACCCCTTATTTAATCGGTGATGATTTAATCTACTCCCGAATTACCGGTATGGAGATAGAGAAATACCACTAGAGGGATAGTGGAAATGCAAAAGAGCGCCCTGAGGCGCCCTTTTTAATAACTTAGCTTTATTTAGCGTACAACGATATTTGCTCCCTGACGCAATTCTGATAAGAACTCAAATTGCTTCTTCTGCATTAAACCCTTACGAATAGCTGCCTTGGCCTGCTCAAAAGTTGGCGGCTTGCTAGATTTTTTATCTTCCAATTTAATTAAATACCAGCCTTGTGGCATCTGAATTGGCGCAGGTGAAACCTGTCCTTTAGAGAGCGTTACGAGAGCACTGGCAATTTGCGGTAAGGTCTGGCCTGCTTGTACCCAGCCGACAGCCCCACCCTGCACTTTGTTGGGTGCCAGCGAAACACTCTTAGCTACCTTATCGAAAGACTCACCTTTTTTAATTCTAACTAGGGCAGCTTGTGCATCAGCCTCAGTGGCAACAGCAATATCACTGACCTTATATTCAACAATCATGCCTTGTGGACCCAATGAAGCAACCTCACGGTTGTACTCTGCCTGGACATCAGCATCAGTTACTGGATTTTTTGAAATATAAGTAGACAACTCTAAATCCGCTAAATAATTTTGGCGAATGAGGGCCAGCTGACTATTGGCTCTTTCAGAATCTGCAAGGCCGTCTTTTTCAGCCTGCTGGGAAAGAAGAGAAATCTCAATCATCTTCCCTAACACTGCTTTGCGAAGTTCTGGAGAATCCTTTTGACCTTGAGACAAAGCTGCTTGGATCCCCTGTTCAACAGCATCATTTGAAATGATCACTCCATTAACAGAGGCGGCAGCATTAATCGGCAATGAATTTTGCGAATGTGCGGCAGTAACAAAACCTAATGCCATTACAGCACTGATAAAAAAACGAATGGGGTACAGTTTCATAGGGGCTCTTTTCTAAAATATAGGGGCAATATTAACAGCTAGGCCTTGCTAGAAAGTAATGGTGGCAGGAATTGGCTCAAACGGAGCGGCTGATTCAGCACCCTGCGCTTCCGCCTGCTCTTCACCCTCTGGATTTTTAATGTAGCGAGAATCCAATGGCACATTCGGCTTCTGGCTGACCGGCGGCCTCTCCATATACACCGGGCCCGCAGGAGTCTCTATCGGTGCTAAAGGCTGATTATTAAACTCCTGTATTTGCGCAGGGGTGTAAGGCGAATATGTTTGTGCGATTGCGGTCATTGGGAACACAAAAATCAAAGTAAGCCCGCCCACTAACATCGCTTTAACTTGTAAAGAAATATTCATAAACCTTTCTTGTTTCCACTTAGGCCAGTAAGCCGTCAGCAATTAATTTAATGCTTGCCACTAGCAAGAAGAATTGGACAACGATGTAGTACCACTTGGCTGAAATCTTTATGGCTAAATAAAATCCTAAATAGACTCCTACTGGGACTAATGGCAATAGCAGGATTGAAGTAGCTAATTGATTGAAATTGAGTAAATCGAGATGGGCATAGGGTAGCAACTTCCCAAAATTAATCACAGTAAAAAAAATGCCCAAAGTTGAGGTATAAACCATGGGTGCGACTTTTTCTCTCAACATATAGATTGTGATGGGAGGGCCACCAATGTGGGCAACAAAAGAGGTAAACCCAGATACACCACCCATTAATCTTCCAAGCCATGGGAATGGTTTAGCCTCTTGCAAATTCAAACGCGACATCACTAGGTTCTGAATTAAAAATAATAAGGTGAAGATGCCAATTGAGAGTGAAAGAATTTTGGGGGTAATCACAGAGAAAAAGAGGTAGCCCAACAACATGCCAAATGCAGCAGGTAACAGAACTAACTTTAAGATTCGCCAATCGGCATTTTTCAAAAATCTCCTCAAGCCCACTAAATCAATTGCAATCAAGAGTGGCAATAAGATTGCCAGAGCCTCATGAATACTTGACTGACTTGCCATTAGCGGCAATGACAGCACTCCCAAGCCTGCACCAAAGCCGCTTTTAGAGATCCCCACAATGACAACGCTGATAGCAGCCAATATAAAAAAGACTGCAGAGTGGTCATTAAAGGCCTGAGCCAATGAAATCATGAGGGGGTTTTCAAATACAGAATCAATGTGAGTTCATTTTAGAGTTAAAGCTGCGATTTAATATTAATGGGATAAAGCCAATCAATAGCCCACCCAAACCGAGAAGGTTGGTTAATAAATCAAATGTGGGGATGCTGTAGAGAGCAATAAACACCATAAACAACGCAGACATCAGGGGCCAAAGTACATATCCAAAAGCGCTCCCAAACCCAGCGTACATTTTGTGACGATAGTGCCATGCACAAGCAAACCCTGCGAGACTCATATAAAAGCAGATCTGAAACCCAATAGCCAGAATGGAGCTCGATAGAATGACTTTCACTGAAGGCATATATGAAGAGGTAAAGAGCAATAGCATGCCCATAGCCCAGATCACTACCGTTGCCATCCAAGGCGTTTGCCACTCTGGATGAATCTTGGCATACCTAGCGTGCAACATCCTATCTCTCGACATTGAAAAAAGGCTGCGGCTAAATTGCAGAATCTGCGTCTCAATAGTTCCCACAGTACTTAAGATCGTACAAAAGACTGCAAGATAGTTCCAAGGCTCCGGAAAGAGTTTAGTAGCCACGGCAAATAGGACATTGGTATCTGCATTCGCAATTTCTGCGTCTGTCAGCACAATCAATATAACGACGATCATGATCGTAAAAAACAGCATCATATTTAATACAGACCAAAATGCGCCGGTACTTGCGGCGCCGGAAACTTGCTTAGCGCTGGATTTACTCTCCTCGCTCAAGTTCATAGTTACATCCCAACCCCAGAAAAAGAAAATAGCGGTTAATGCTCCAGTTGCAAATAGTTGGGGTGAGAATGAGAACGGTGAAAACCAAATCACCGAAGGCGGGTGCGCCGGTGCGTCCCAGTAATGAACGAAACCCCCAATAATGAGTGCAAGTAATATAGCCGTTTCAAAAATAGTAAATGTGATTTGTACATAACTTGAATGCTTAATGCCGCGGGTAACTACAGCGGTAATTAAGGTTAACCAGATGGCTGCGACTCCAGCAACCGCTTCGGTATTTTCTGTATATGCTGGCGCAAGCAACAGAAGTGTTGAGGTAGCTGCAGGAATAGTCGCCGAGACCATAAAAAACACTGAAGCGATTAAAAGCCCCCAGCCTGCAAAAAATCCCCAAGTTGGACCAAATACATGACCCACCCAGGCATACGCGGCTCCAGCATTCGGCGTGATCTTGCTTAAGTGAATAAAGGCTAAGGTAATGCCAAACATGATGAGGCCACAGTAGAGGACGCTAGCGACCGATAAAACGCCCACTGCAGACACAATGGTTGCCGTTGTGACCGCAACACTAAAAGCTGGCGCAGTCCCAGCAATGCCCATCACAAAAGACTCGAAACCACCGAGGGTATTTTTTGCTAGTTCTGGGTTCTCAGGCATATTACGTGATGCTTTATACAAGTAAGTAATGGGGGTATCCTAAACCATCGCACTATATTGAGTGGGTATCCATGAATCTACCGGCAAGTCATACAGATAAGTTACATCCTTTAGGTAATGGGAAAACGTATGCGATTCGCCCAATTCATCCGGACGATCGCGATCGAATCATTGATCTATTCAATCACCTCTCACCTGAAAGTCGCTACCTCCGATTTGCCCACGCAATCTCTAAACTGCCAGATGCATTTCTGGATGACATTTTGCATTTAGACTACGTAAAAGAAATGGCTCTAGTTGCAGTCATCCCAAGTCAAAACGGTGATGAAGAGATTATTGGCATTTCACGTTATGTGACTCCACCCAATAAAAACGTTTGTGAGTTCTCGCTTAGCGTAAGCGATCACTATGCAGCACATGGAATTGGTACGCATTTGATGCTTGACCTAATCTCATATGCAAAAGAAAATAAATTGAAAGAAATGCTTGGGTATGTCCTGAGCAAGAATCTAAAAATGTTGCATCTGGTTTCTGAGTTGGGCTTTCAAGTTAGCAATCTTGATGATGATCCCGACTTTAAAACTGTCAGCCTTCTACTGTGAGCCCAATAATGAAAACATCCCATCAAATTCATGCAGAGTCATCCACCCTAATCCTGATTGATTTGCAGGGGCGTCTGATGCCCGCAATTGATCAAGGTGAGTTGGTGCTAAATCAATGTATCCGTAGTGCCAAAATTGCCCAACTCCTCGGGATTCCAATTATTGGCACCGAACAAAGCCCAAAAAGCCTAGGAAGCAATATTGAATCTATTAAATCTTTTTGCAGCCAAACAATCAGCAAAGAGCATTTCAATGCCTGTGCAGATGGCCTTACTGCAGCCATTCCGACCAATCGCCAGCAATGTATTCTGATGGGATGCGAGACCCATGTGTGCTTAATGCAAACCGCACTGAAATTAATCGATGAAGGTTATGACGTATCCATAGTGGTGGATGGAGTTGGCTCACGCCGAGCGCTCGATAAACAAATCGCTCTTGATCGACTGAGTGCTGCTGGAGCCAGACTGATTACTGGAGAGATGTTGGGATTTGAGTGGTTAAAGAGCGCTCAAAATCCAGTCTTCAAAGAAGTTCTAGCCCTACTGAAATAATAGCGCTGGGCTAGCGAGAGTTTATTTGCTATTCTGCAGCATCACTTAAAGGATTCCTATGACCAATGACACTCAAACCCAAAACGACGAAGATTTTGACTATGGGTGCGAATGCGCCATGACACTCTTAAATGAGCCCACAGAAGATTGTCTCAACGACCTGATTGATGAGCTTGATGAAGATGGCATGATCGCTACTGAAGTGGTTTATGGCTTATTAGCCACCATCCTCATGAGCATTACCTCGGAAGATGAAGAGGATGAAGAAGTTCAGTAAAAAGAATTAAGCTTGAACTTGTAAAGCATATCGATCCATGGCGCTTGCCATGGCGATATCAAGCTCAGTCAAAGCCTTCATGGAATGGGTGCTCAAACGTACTGACACCCTATTCCAAGAATTAGACCAATCGGGATGATGATCCAGTTCCTCGGCAAAGTTTGCGCAGAGCGTCATAAATTCAAAGGCCTCTTTAAAGTCTTTAAACTCAAATACTCGAGTTAACTCCTGAGCGTTCTGATTCACCTGCCACTCGGGCAGTATTTTTTCAAAATCAAAATCGCTTGCAACTAGCTTTGGCTTAGGCACTAGGGGCATCCACACTCTTAGAGAGCTTCTGTATATCTTCTGGATAAAGCCAACGCCATTCACCTTCCTTCAAATCGGCAGGCATACGGTATTGGCCGATTTCAGTACGGTGTAGTTTGGCAACATGATTGCCTACCGCAGCCATCATTCGTTTGACTTGATGGTAGCGGCCCTCAACGATAGTCATAGCCAAAGTATTCTCACTAAGCTGTTTACAAGCTGTCGCATAACAGGGCTTTGGGTCATCGTCCAGTAAAACGCCACTTAACAAGTGGTCCATCTGCTTTTGAGTAATGGGTTCAGGCGTAGTTATCCCGTATACCTTGCCAATATTTTTCTTTGGCGTAGTCATCTTATGAATAAACTGGCCATCGTCCGAAATCAAAATCAGGCCAGTGGTATCAAAATCCAAACGCCCGACGCACTGCAAGCCCCGCTCTACAAACGGCTTTGGTAACAAACTGTAGACGCTGGGGTGATGTGTAGTTTTATGAGAGCACTCATAGTTTGGTGGCTTATTAAAGGCAATATAGGCTTTTTCATGAAACTCCCAATCTTTGCCTTCTACATTGAGCATCAAACCCTCAGTCGCAATACGCTCCTCGGGATCTTCTGCCAAAACACCATTGACTTTGACTAGGTCAGCATAGACTAAATCGCTGCAATAGCGCCTAGTGCCAAATCCTTGGCTAAATAATATTTTTTCGAGAGAAATCGGTTTGGCCATATGATGCCGAGAATACTACAAAGCAGGCTGACTCCGCGACAGTGAAATGAAGCCGTTATGATTAAGGCATACCATCTCTTAGCCTCTCACTTACCACCGCCATGCTCTCAACTCCAGCAAACAGAAATCCACTCCATACTCGTGAAATTACTTTTCAGGGTTATGCCCGAGAGGACGGCTTATGGGATATAGAAGCCCATTTACGAGACTTCAAATTTCACCCCTTCACTACCGGCGGGAAAACCTGGGAGCCAGGCCAAGCCTTTCACGATATGTGGGTTCGCATTACAGTCAATACTGAATTAGTGATCCTAGCAATCGAGGTATCCATGGATAGCCACCCTCATCCAGAATGCCCTCAAGTAATCCCCCCAATGGATGCGCTGATTGGTGCGCGCCTTGGTAAAGGTTGGCGCAAAACTATTAATGAACATCTTGGAGGGATTAAGGGCTGCACACACCTGCGAGAGCTTCTCAGCAATATTGCCACTGCCGCATTTCAATCGATTCCTGGAGCACTCTTTGATCCGGATGACAACAAGCCACCACTGTATTTGGGAACTTGTAAATCTTGGGACTTTGACGGGCCAGTAGTCATGCGCGTCTATCCCAAGTTTTACAAATGGAAACCTACGGTCTAGATTGCTTTAAAACTCACCGCGGTGAACACTGAAAGCATTAAAACCTTGCTGTACTGGCATCATCTCTACCAAATTAATATTCATATGGCTTGGCAAGTTAGCAGACCAGTAAATTGCCTCTGCCACATCATCTGCACTTAATGCCTGAACACCACTGTAGACCTTGCCCGCTTTATCGTCATCACCCTTAAAGCGCACATTTGAAAACTCTGTACCTGAACTCATCCCAGGCTCGACACAGGTAACACGAACTGGTGTACCCACTAAATCCGCCCTCAGGTTCAAACTAAATTGCTGCACAAAGGCTTTGGTTCCGCCGTAGACATTGCCACCCGGGTAGGGATAGCTCGCTGCCACAGAGCCTAAATTAATGATGTGACCACATTTACGCTCCACCATTCCAGGCAAGAAAGCGCGCGTCATGTGCACCAGCCCCTTGATATTGGTATCAATCATTCGATCCCAATCCGAGAGAAAGGCTTGATGCGCTGGCTCTAAACCCAAAGCCAATCCAGCGTTATTCACTAGTACTGTTACCTTGGAAAATTCTGCTGGCAATGTTGCCGCAAGACCATCAACCTGTACGCTGTCACAAACATCCACAGCCAAGGTGAGTAATTTTTTCTGCTGCTCTACAGGAAGGGATGCCCTTAAAGCTTCCAAGCGCTCCACTCTTCTGCCTGCAGCAATTACTTTATGGCCATGGGCCAGAAAACGTCTAGCAGTTGCCTCTCCAAAACCAGCAGTAGCGCCAGTTACCAAAACGGTATGTTCCATAATTTCCTACTTATTTTTGTAATTGACCGATTCATTTATATTACTGCGTATATGGCATTGTTGCGGATTTTCACCTACATCTTCACTTCATTGATTCTGCTGGGATCAATGGGAGGAGTTTTGGCTGATGAAAGCAAGTTCTCAGGGGGCTTTCTTGACCTAGAAAAAGCATCGGATCAGTATTCAAGTCAGCGGGTTCTGGAATTTTGGGGCTATCACGATACCTTTGGGGAGCAAACTCAAGCCGACACTCTAAAGTTGCGTTACTACCAGCCACTCCACTTTGATCAGTGGCGCGGAACCATGCGGCTCGATACTTCCTACGTTTCAACTTATGGCCCCGAACTTCCGCAGCATCGCACTGGCACTTATAGCGCCGGCAACACGATGCTCACCGTCTGGGGAAATCATCCCAATGTTCTGAAAAACTGGGAAGGGACACTAGGCGGTCGAATTGTCTTTCCTTTTGGCAATTACGGGCAATGGGCAGTAGGCCCTCAAATCGGCACTGCGTACATACCCCGCCCAGGAAGTAATTCACGCCTCTCAGACTTTTCTCCGCTCTTACGATATATGTATGGATTTGATACCAAGAGCAATTCTTTTGCGAATAACCCCAGCCAACCACCCCTAGTTCGCAATCTCAACATTTTTCCGACACTGGGATTTAACCTCTCTCCCGACACGCAACTTCGATTGTGGGATGAGAATGGAGTCGTCTGGAATACGGGTGGAGGTGGTGGCTGGTTTGTTCCGCTCGATGCGATGGTGACCCACCGCCTCAATAAACATTTCCTATTTGCAGTAGGCGCGAGCAAGCAGGTGGTACAAAGTAATCCTGTTTACGACTGGTCGTTTTATGGGAAGCTATCGTTTAATTTCTGAGGTTTAACTTCTGTGCGGCACTTCAGTCAAGATTCATTAAACGATCACTCTCAATTGCCGCTGCCTTCGATTTCACTAAAGCTTGTATCAGCCAATCTTCAAAATCCTCGCTACAGAGATTCATTTGCTTACGAATACTCTCTAGTGCTGGCGTACCTGCAATCCAGCTCTTGACCACTGACATCTCTTTACTGCGCCACTCCAACAACTTGTACTTGAGCAGCACCTTGGCACCGTGACGCGCATTACGTTCAGCGTCGCCTGAAAGATAGTCAAGCCGAGATTTTGCAGTGTCGATCGACTTCTTTACATCAGTAAAAGGTTTTCCATGTCCTGGTATCACCAAGGCAACTGGAAGCTCTTCAATTAACTCTAAGGTCTGCACCACTCCTTCAAAGCCACCCTCACCCCAGAGCTCAGGAAAGATGACTCCAAAGCCCTCCTCCCATAAGGCATCGGCAGAGATCAAGATTTGATGTTGCGCTTGATAGAGCATGACTGAATGGTTGTCATGACCAGGAGCCGCAAGAATTTGCCAACGATAAGGACCTAAATTAATTTCTTTGCCAGGCACGAGTAGATCATGGTGAGTAAACTGCGGGCACTCCTGTCCCAATTGCTGAAAGCTGAGTAAATTTTCATCCCAGTCTTGCACAGCAATTGCCTCAGCTTCTGGTATCCAGATCTCGCAATCAAACTCTTGTGATAGCGCTGCATTGCCACCACAATGATCTGAGTGCAGATGTGTATTAACTAATTTATTGAGACTGCTTAAATTGTGTTGCTTGAGTGCATAGGAAACCAAATCCACCGTCATTTGCTGATGTGTGCAATACCCGCTATCAACAAGGGAAACATCATCTTCACAAAATAAAAAAATATTATTCGCTGATAACCAACCACGCTCGAAGATTTCAATTCCAGGTGGGAGGCAATAATTGCCAATGCGCCTTTCAGACACCTTAGTTCTTCTGGGAAGTGAGTTCGAGCTTTTGAATATCAAATTGCTGCTGCTTTAGGCGCTGCAATAAATCAGCATAGACTGTTGGATCAATTTGAGGTGTTCTCGATAAAACCCAAAGGTATTCTCTTCTCGGATCACTGACAGCTGCCACTTGATATTGAGGATCCAAATCGATCACCCAGTAATCACCCCAGACCATAGGCAGAAATGAAAGCCACTCAGGAGCAAAACGCACCTCTAACTTTGGTGAGTCCTTGACACCAATTTGGCGAGTTAAGCCTTCTGCTTCCGAAGTCTCTCCGCTTGCAGTTTTGCAGCTATTGAGCACTCGCAGGTTGCCATCAGGTTTAGCAGAATATACAGCCTTGGTATTAGAAACGCATTTCTTCTGAAACCAGTTTGGAAACTTGGCAATCTCGTACCAAGTTCCTAGGTAGCGCGGAACATCTAAGGAGGCTATGGTTTTGACAGCCTGATCAGCTTGCTGAGCGTTAGCCTGGACAGATCCAAGGCAAATCAACAGAAAACCCAATGTGGAAATAAATGAAGCACGAAATGATGAAAACGATGTCATGGGATTAATGATCTTAAATAGTGAATTGCTTGCTTAAGAGCTTGCGGATATAAGGAATCCTACAAGATAACAGCAATACCAAAACGATCGCATAAATTGTTACCGTATCAAGATCATTCTTACCGGCTTTATGCCACCAATAGTGAAGGATCACAGTGCAGGCAATGAAATAAATAAGTCGATGCAGTTGAGCCCATCGACGAGCTAATTTTCTTTGAGCCCAATGGGTGGATGTCAGTGCTAGCGGAATCAACAGAACAAAGCTAATGAAACCCATAGTGATAAATGGTCGCTTCACCACATCCTTGAGCATCTCAACCAAATCAAAATCCTGATCTAGCCAAAGCCAAATCCCAAAATGCAGACAGGCATAGAAAAAGCTAAATAGGCCCAACATCCTGCGATACCGAATCCAAGCCGCAGTATTCGTCAGCAAGCGCAATGGCGTCATCGCTAAGGTCAAGCACAAAAAGACTAATGCCCAAGTACCCGTTGAACGGGTAATCAATTCAACTGGATTGGCACCTAAGCCATCATTGAAACCCAGCCAGATTAGTCGCCCTAAGGGCAGTAGTGCCAGCAGAAAAACCAATACCTTCATGAAAACCAAGCGTCTAAGATCAATTAGTAGAATTTCTTCAAGTCCATGCCGGTATACATACTGGCAACTTGATCAGCATAACCATTAAACATTTGCGTTTTCATTTTGGGTGCGAAGGCTGCTTTGAAATCGCCAATCCGACGTTCAGTTGCTTGGCTCCATCGAGGATGATTGACTAAAGGATTGACGTTAGAATAAAAGCCATACTCTCGTGCATCAAACTGACTCCAGCTAGTCTTAGGCATCTCTTCAGTCAAACGAATTGTGACAATCGACTTAGCACTCTTAAAGCCATATTTCCAGGGCACCACGATTCGAACCGGAGCACCATTTTGCTTGGGCAATACTTCGCCGTACAAACCAAATGTCAAGAGCGTCAATGGGTTCATGGCCTCATCTAAACGCAAGCCTTCACGATAGGGCCAATCAATGATTTGACTCCTTAAGCCAGGCATTTGTTTGCGATCTGCGAGTGAAATAAACTCAACGAACTTTGCTGAACCCAATGGCTGAACATAATTTAGCAACTTAGAGAGCGAGTAACCATCCCAAGGAATCACCATAGACCAGCCTTCAACACAGCGCATCCGATAAACCCGCTCTTCCATTGGAGCCAGTTTTAGAAGAGTATCAATATCCAAGGTGACTGGTTTTTTGACTAAACCCTCAATCGTGACAGTCCATGGACGGGTCTGCAAAGAGCCCGTATTGGCAGCGGGATCCGATTTCTCGGTACCAAACTCGTAAAAATTGTTGTAGCCCGTAACATATTGATAGCCGGTAGATTCATCTTTGAGAATGAAGTTTGGGTTCGGTGTTGCGATTAACTTTTGCGGGCTGCTTGCAAGAGCCTCGCGTGAGAACCAGGGCGCAAGTGCCAAGCCAAAGGCTCCAGCAGCGGCACTTTTAATCAAGTCTCTGCGCCCCTCAAAAACTGCCTTAGGGGTGATTTCACTGGCAAGTAACTTCGGCAGATGGGTGCGCATAAATACCTTTTGGGCTACATTGTGAAAAATTGAACTTAGAGACATTCTCCTACGGTTGGCAATTTATTGCTCAGCCCCTCATTGGGTAATAGGGTTACATCCAATAGCTGACTAGCTCATACGGAGTTCAAATGAGGGTTTATTTACCCTGAAAGGGCAATATGGCCTGGATCCTAGTGGCATGTGCCATTTTCCTGTTAGGCGTGTATCAAAGTCGCCAAGGGGTTCTACTTCAACCCCGTCTTCGTAACCTCTTTTTGGTCTGCATTCTTCTGCTGGCTGTCGCTTGGAATATTCGCGCCCACCTACCGAATAGCAATCTCGATAACTTAATCGATCTATCCTTCCACTTTTTTGGTGCTTCATTACTGGTTGCTTTGTTTGGCTTCTGGAGTGCGATCACACTGCTCTTTATCGTATCCCTAGTTGGGGTCTTAAGCGTCAGTGGTGACTTGGTAGAGGCCACTCAGCACTATGTCATGGTGAGCGTCATTCCCGCCATCTTTGCTTACTGCGTAATTAAGGCAGTGGATCGACTGCTGCCCAAGCATTTATTTATTCTGATTTTGGGGCATGGTTATTTGGCAGCTTTTCTGAGCACCTTTGCGACCGGCGTCTTAATCTACGGCCTACAACAAGCATTCAATATCACCTCATTTGCTAGCAATGATCCGGTGGGTTGGTTTTTAGGCTTACTCATTCTGTCATTTATGGAGGGCTCGCTCTCCGGTATGTTGTTGGCTATGTTGTTAATTTATAGGCCGCAATGGGTAAGCACTTACCAAGAAGATCAGTACATGAATGCCTAGAGCCATTAGAGGAGCACCAAGCTGAACGATTTAAAAAAGATCTGAGAGCAAGAAAAAAGGCAAACCTACTGGTTTGCCTTTTTCATATTGCGAACTTCACTAAGTGAAGTAAAACAAGCTTAAGCTACTGCCGCTTTCTTCAAGATTTCGTTCAATGTTGCGCTTGGGCACATTACTGCTTTGAACTTAGCTTGGTCAGGCATGAAGTAGCCGCCAATATCAGCTGGCTTACCTTGTACCGCTTTGAGTTCGTCAATAATCTTTTGCTCGTTCTCAGTCAATGCTTTTGCGATCGGAGCAAAGTGCGCTTGTAGCTCTTTGTCTTCGGTTTGCGCAGCTAAGGCTTGAGCCCAGTACATCGCCAAGTAGAACTGGCTACCGCGGTTATCCAACTCACCAGTGCGTGGTGATGGTGACTTATTGTTGTCTAGCAATGTACCAGTTGCTTCATCTAGAGTGCGAGCCAAAATCTTCACTTTTGGATTGTTGGTCTTGTCGCCAATATCCTCCAATGAAACAGCCAAGGCCAAGAACTCACCCAAAGAATCCCAACGCAAATGATTCTCTTCAAGCAATTGTTGAACATGCTTAGGAGCAGAACCACCGGCACCAGTTTCAAAGAGGCCACCACCTGCCATCAAAGGCACAATAGACAACATCTTGGCGCTAGTGCCAAGTTCCATAATTGGGAACAAGTCAGTGAGGTAATCACGCAAAATATTACCTGTTACAGAAATCGTATCTTTGCCACGAATCACACGCTCTAATGTAAAGCGCATTGCACGAGTCTGAGACATGATCTGAATATCTACGCCAGTTAAGTCGTAATCCTTCAAATAGGTTTGCACCTTTTTGATCAACTCAGCTTCGTGTGGACGGTACTCATCTAACCAGAATACTGCTGGAGTATTAGAAAGGCGTGCACGGTTTACTGCCAACTTGACCCAGTCACGAATCGGAGCATCTTTAACCTGACACATACGCCAGATATCGCCCTCTTCCACATTCTGTTCGAGCAAGACTGTGCCGTCATCTGCAACAATGCGGGCAACACCAGCTTCAGGAATCTCGAAGGTCTTGTCATGTGAGCCGTACTCTTCAGCCTGCTGAGCCATCAAGCCCACGTTTGGCACTGTGCCCATGGTTTTTGGATCAAAGTTACCGTGAGTCTTACAGAAGTTAATCATCTCTTGGTAGATACGGGCGAAAGTACTTTCTGGAATCACTGCCTTCGTGTCATGCAAACGACCATCCGCGCCCCACATCTTGCCACCAACACGAATCATGGCTGGCATGGATGCATCTACAATCACATCACTTGGTGAATGGAGGTTGGTAATGCCTTTAGCAGAATCCACCATCGCCAATGCAGGACGGTGCTCATGGCAAGCGTGCAAGTCTTGAATGATTTCTTCGCGCTTAGATTCTGGCAAGGTTTTGATCTTGTCATACAAGCTGCTCATTCCGTTGTTTGGATTAACGCCCAACTCTTCAAACAATTTACCGTGCTTTTCAAATGCATCTTTGTAGAAAATCTTGACTGCATGGCCGAACACGATCGGGTGGGATACCTTCATCATAGTTGCCTTCACGTGCAAGGACAACATCATGCCAGTCTTGTAAGCATCTTCGATTTCTTTTTCGTAGAACTCGCAGAGCGCTTTCTTGCTCATGTACATGCTGTCGATAATTTCACCAGCAAGTAAAGAGACTTTTGGCTTGAGAACAATGGTCTTGCCACTCTTCGTTACCAAATCCATCTTCACATCACATGCCTTCGTCATGGTCATTGACTTCTCACCTGCGTAGAAGTCGCCACCATGCATATGGGATACGTGTGTACGGGAGGCTTGGCTCCACTCACCCATAGAGTGTGGGTTCTTGCGGGCATAACGCTTTACTGCATTCGGTGCGCGACGATCAGAGTTACCTTCGCGCAATACTGGGTTTACTGCACTACCCAAGCATTTGGAATAACGGGTGCGAATCGCTTTTTCAGCATCGTCTTTAGGATCTTCTGGAAAATCAGGGATCTTGTAACCCTTAGACTGCAATTCCTTGATAGCTGCGAGCAACTGAGGCACTGAGGCACTGATATTCGGCAGCTTGATGATGTTGGTATCCGGCAATAAAGTCATGCGACCCAGCTCGGCTAAATTATCAGGAACTTTCTGTTCGGCAGTTAAGCAATCAGAGAACTCTGCCAAGATACGTGCCGCAACAGAAATGTCGCTTTCTACAACCTGCACTCCAGCCGGTGCTGTAAATGTGCGAATGATTGGTAAAAATGCACAGGTCGCCAATAAAGGCGCTTCGTCTGTCAGCGTGTAAATGATCTTTGATTTCTCTGAAGCCATTGATGTTTCCTCGATATGGATAAATATTAGGGCTCGGCCTTTACCGAACCACTCTCGCATTCCGCACGCAACACTTCAGGCGCTTTTGGCTGTCTTAGGTGTAATTCACGCACTGGACCGAGATATCTATTTTAAATCATCGACCCCAGCAATTTGAGGGGATTTAAGCCCCAAATTGGCCGAAGTGGGTCAATTTAAGGGAATCCACCGAGCCGAGCCAATGTGCACTTAGATCGTAAACTGTGGCGGATGACCCATAAGCACCCCCTGCTCAATAAAAACCTGGTCCTGCTGATCCTCTGTCAGGGCTTGTTTTTGACCAATAATGTGACCTTTATTGCCATTAATGGCCTAGTTGGCCTGAGTCTGAGCCCAGTCGCCTGGATGGCCACCCTACCCGTCATGGGCTATGTTGTTGGCGGAGCCTTCTCCACCTCAATCGTCGCCAAAACTCAAAATTACTTTGGTCGGAAGCTTTCTTTTCAGCTGGGCCTATTGGTAGCAGTCTTATCCGCCCTTCTTTGCGCCTATGCCGCCATTTCTAAGAATTTCTGGCTCTTGGTGCTGGGCACCTTTATTGCAGGCTATTACAGCGCTAATGGACAACTCTATCGGTTTGCTGCTGCTGAGCTGACTGTTGTCAGCCAGAGGGATAAGGCGGTCTCTTGGGTGCTGGCTGGCGGAATCCTTGGCGCCGTCATTGGACCCAACCTTGCCTCTTGGACCAAGGACTTCTTTGATACTGCATTTTTGGGTGCCTATCTCACCCTTTCGATAGCTGGCTTGATTGGCATCATCGTAATGCAATTCATCCACTTTCCAGAAGAATTCAAGACGCGGCATTCACTGTCCGATGGCAGAGATCTGAAGACCATTCTTAGCCAGCCCGTCTTTATGGTTGCAGTGATCGGCGCATCCCTGGGTTATGGCGTCATGAACCTCCTGATGGCAGCAACTCCACTCGCTATGCAAATTTGTGGTCTACCCTTCTCTGATACTGCCCTGGTTTTAGAGTGGCACGTAATCGGAATGTTCGCGCCTGGATTTTTTACTGGTTCACTCATTCAACGCTTTGGCACCCTCAAGATCATGGGTGTTGGTGTCATCCTCAACCTCTTGTGCATTGCCATCGCACTTTCTGGTACCGACTTGCATCAATTCTTAATTGCCCTATTTTTATTGGGCGTTGGTTGGAACTTTTTATTTACCGGCTCGACCTCATTGGCGATGACAGCTTACCGACCGGAAGAGCGCGACAAAGCTCAGGCGGCAATTAACTTCTTTGTGTTCGGCACTATGGCGTTTACCTCTTTTGGCTCTGGGGCACTCATTACCTCGCAGGGCTGGAATATTCTGAACTGGGGCTCACTACTTCCAGTTGCCGTCACAGCTGGCGCCTTGATTTGGCTTAGCGCCAATCGCAAGAAATTAGGAAGCTTTAGCTAAAGGTAAATTGAAGAGCAGGTTTTGTGGCTTCAGCTTGAGTTGCTTTTCATCATTCATAGCAATAGCCATATAAACCGGTTTTCCAGCCTGCGATTGAGTCACAGCAGCCTCATCGATAAAGTCGAGGCGGAATAAACAGATCACCCTCTCAAGCTCATCCGCATCTACAGGCTCTTTTTTGTAGAGCTTATTGAGAATATCGCTTGCAGCAGCATCTAGACCAACATGCCAAGACCATTTGGGATCACTGATTTGCTGCATTGGAGTAACGCGTACCTGAGCACCTAAAAAGTGTTGCACCCATTTTTCAAGGACGCGACAAAAATGATTAATGGGTGCTTGGCCAAAATTCAGTTGAATCGCAAAGTCATGGTCCTCGCTTTTCTCCCAGTAAAGATCGGCATTTTCTTCATGCAGCACATCTAAATCAATCGAGCGCATCGACATCGACTTATTCTTCAGGAGATCCAGAATGTTGCCAGTCTCCCCTGCCTGCGCATTGCGCGTGACCACCTCATCATCCGCACCCATCACGACACCGTCTTCTAGCACGGTGATCTTCTGAGTCCGAAAGAAGATCTCGCCCATGCGAGCATCTAAAGGATGGCAATCTTCGCCCAAAATATGGCGAATAAATATTTGCGCCAACTGAGCAATAAATAGCGGTGGAACATCTACACCTTCACCCTTAAACAAACTCATGTAGAAGTTTTCCAAAGAACTAGCTGCCAATAACTTGGCTCGATACCTCAGCCAAACTTGATAGTTCACCTGGATATCTGGATCTGCCATTGCAGCAATATCTTGATCAGAAATGACGGCACGAGGGTTCTCACTTAAACGTTGATGCAATGCTCGCTCTGCATCGCAGGATTCAGGAACGAGATTTAACTCTGGGCGCAATAAGTAAGTACGCAGAAAATCATCCGTCACCAGCAATTGATTGTCCGAGCCCACCGTCAGGGTTTGGTACGCAGAATGGGGCCAAAAGTTTGTCATGTGAGTTTGCTCGAACAAAAAGATTACGCTCAGAATATACTAGCCCTTCAATTTCAGCTAAAGAGGGAGATAAACGTGAGCGAACTGCAAAAGATAGATACCGTTGTTGGCGATGGCAAAGAAGCAACTGCTGGCAATCATGTAGATGTGCATTACACCGGGTGGCTTTTTGATGAGAAAGCTCCTGACCACAAAGGTCAGAAGTTTGATAGCTCCTTAGACCGCGGCCAACTCTTTAGCTTTCCTTTAGGCGCGGGCCATGTCATTAAAGGCTGGGACCAGGGCGTTCAAGGCATGAAGATTGGCGGTAAGCGCACCCTGATCATCCCTTGCGAAATGGGCTATGGTGCACGTGGGGCTGGTGGTGTAATTCCCCCAAATGCAACGTTGGTATTTGATGTAGAACTGCACGGAGTCAATTAATTCGAAAGCTGCATCTGCAAGTAATAAGGCCACTCAATGTAACTGAGTGGCCTTTATTTTTTTCCAAAGAAAAACTCGATGGTCTAGGAGCGCAAATCTTTACCATTCAAAGTTAATTTACTTTGCGTGGTTGGTTGGCACAAACCAATCAAACGATTTCTCTCAGCCATGACTTTATCGGTATAGCCGCCATCATGCTCTGCATTTGCCGCACCAACATAGTATTTCAAGCCATTACGCAATGAGCCACTAGTCGCTATCAAATACTTCAAGATATAAGCACCTATCCGAATATTCACTTCTGGCTTAACTGCTTCACTTGCCCCACCATACAGGGCATATTTATCTTGGTGAATTGCGGTCATCACCTGCATCAAGCCTTCAGCACCTGCATGACTTTTGCTGAGTGGGTTGAAGTTGGATTCCACGGAGATCACGGCAAGCAATAGGACTGGATCAATATTGACTTCTTTTGCAATCAATACCGCGTTAGATACATACTCTTCAATCTTGGCGCGATCTAGCCTGTATTTCTTCTCAAAGAAGTCAGCTACTGCGCGTTGATTTTGAATCGACGTCATTAATTTGGAATCAAGTGCCTGTGGATCTATTTTTGAAACTGGAATGCGATCCGATAAGTGGGAGATTGGCTTCACCTGTGCATGAGCTACTGATGGCATCAGGAGGGCTACTGTTTGCTGTCTAGCACTGGTCAGACCGACATGAGAGTCGGTTGAAGCCTTGCCATAAATCACATTGGCGATTTCTTTATCGGCCAGGGCCTTTGCAGTCTCATCTTGATACTGATCACCCACGCCAAAACCGTTTTGCCAAACCATCTGACGAGCTTCATCTGGAACCAAGATACGAGCCAAATCAAATGCACCCGCTTGAGTGCCATTGCCGGAGAGCCAGAGCCCCACGATCATGAAAACCGTCACGATCAATAAACCATTGAACACCCGAGAGACGGGTGAAAGTGCATGAGTCAACAACTGAAAAGCCTTACCGCCTTCTGGCTGGGCTAGTTGTAAGTCACTCGAATCTGCAGAAAAACATTTAATCATTCATGGTCTTGCACCACACCTAAAATCAACCTTCTGATTTATGTTGCAATGCAATAAGTAAAAAACATGAGCCATCCTAAGAAGGTTCTTATATCAAGTCAAGAATAAAGAAAGGTATTTCAATAACTTATAGGTCTTGAAATAAGCCTCCCCTATAGTCAGCTCCTGATTTTTAATATTTTATTGTTTAAATTCAATAACTTATAAAAGTTAGTGTGTACTTATTTCATATCATAAGAAAGTGCCGAAAATCCAAGTTTTTTACTCTTTCAGAGCTTCTGCAAGAGCTGCAAACCCATACATCTAGTATTTGCAGCACCTTTATTTTCTACAGGTAGTGTTATCTGAATCATTGAATCAAACTGCAGATCCATTGACCTTCATGCTTTACAAGCCCTTCGATAGTTGAGGCCTTGGGCTCTAAAACCCTGATCAGTACTAGCTCTAGAGCTAATCCGATCACACAATAGGCGCAATACTTTAAGCGCCTGATGACGAACACTCATTACACTGAGATGCAATGAATTTCCTAGTAAAACTTTTCGTATTGAGCTCGCTTTGGCTGCCACTAAGCGCATCCGCCCTCTTCGATCAATGCAAAGATCTTTTCCCATCCCAGCAAATACCCAGCACTTCCCAGGTAGGGCGAGACCTTTGCTTTGATGATTTTGCAATCTATTACTCCCCTGCGGATAAAAAGCCCATCTATACCGTCGAAAAGTTAAATGGTGAGCAACTTCAAGCGCCTCGCCCCCGGCGCACCAATCAGTTTTACGAAGAAGCTAGACTGCCTATCAATGAACGCGCCCTACTGGCCGACTATCGGGGCAGTGGCTATGACCGGGGACACAACGTACCGGCTGGTGATATGACGCGCGAACGAGGGATGGCACAGTCATTTTCCCTGGCAAATATGATGCCGCAGGCTAGGCAAAATAATCAAGGCATCTGGGCAAAGCGGGTCGAAGAGCCTACCCGGATGTATATCAAGCGGGCGCAAGGTGATGTCTATGTCTTTACCGGCTCAACCGGTCATGCCGGCAGCATTGGTAAAAGTAAGGTCACCATTCCAAGTCATCTCTATAAACTGGTCTATGACCCCAGTAAAAAATTGGCTTGGGCTTATTGGGTTGAAAATACTGATGCAGCTCAAATGCATCCACCAATCTCTTATGCCGAACTGATTCAGAAAACTGGTATCGACTTTCATTTGCCTGTAGAAAATAGTGAAAACAAGCCTCTTGCGCAAGTTGATAAAGGCGCAACTGATTCTAGACAAGCACTGGGTGGCTGGTATCCGATCTTTTTTGATCAATACTCACCCGAAAAGATTTCAGCAATTATCTCCAATATCAAGGCGGGAAGGGTTGCCAGCATAGAGCTGCAATATGACCGCAATCTCCAGTTGGCTCAGAGTCTGGCACAGGAGATTGAGGCGCAAACTCACATGCAGGTCAGGCTCTCGCAAAGCAGTCCACCCGATTCACCCAATGTGAGCTACGAACGCAATCGTGTCGTGGCGATAGTGCACTCAAAGTAAGTCTACTGTTCGCGAGTGCGAGCAGAAATTCCATGAGCCCTCTGAATCGGGGCTAACAAACCTCTCAAGCCATTGTGATCCAGGGTGTGCATTAGCTCCAGCAACTGACCAAGCTCGCCCTGAGGAAAACCTTCGCGCGCAAACCACGCCAAATAATTTCCAGGCAAGTCTGCAAGCGCGCGGCCAGCATGCTTGCCAAAAGGCATCTTCATCGTGACCAGCTTCACTAGGGCTTCTGAATCCATAGCCCTGATCTTACAAGCCCCAGCAAGTTCTCAGTCAAATCTCAACACCAAGCTAAACAGGGTCATTTTCTCAATTGAGAATTATTCTCATTTACTGTATATTGAGAATCATTCTCAATAACTTTCATTCACCAACTACCATCACCATGAAACTGACCATCAAAAGACTCGTAGCCTTCAGCATCCTATTAGCCACCGCCTTGCACTTCTCATTCGCCAATGCGGGCGAAGGTGCGTTTGGGTGGATTTACACCCTCGATCTCCAGCCAAAAGGAAAGCTCGAGTTTGAGCAGCGCTTACAACTCAATAAACAGCAAGCTGCAGGTACCTACGATGCCTGGACTGCTAGAACTGAGCTTGAATATGGCGTAACTAATGATTTGCAAATCGCTGGCTACATCAACTCTTATTACACCAGTGCAAATCAAAATTACACCAACCCTGAGGCTTGTGGTGATGCCGCAAGTTGCACAGGTGGATATGGAGTGCCATCTAGCCATGATCCCGCTACCCCCTATAGAAAAAGTGGTATTGAGGGCGGCTCCTTAGAGGCCATTTATCGACTCACCAATCCAGTGACATCTCCTGTTGGAGTGGGACTATATCTAGAGCCCACCTGGGGTAGAAACAAAGATGAAATTGAGGCTCGGCTGTTATTGCAATCCAATTTTATTGATGATCGCCTAGTCTTAGCGGGCAACGTAGTAGTAGCAAATGAGCGTTTGAAATTTATAGAGAACGGGAACGTTCCCGAATCTATGCTCGATTTTCTTGTAGGGGCTAGTTACCGATTTGCACCCAAATGGTCTGCCGGTGTTGAAGCGCGCTTTCACAATGACTACTCAGAATTGAATTTACGAAATCAAGTACAGCGAGCAACCTTTGTTGGACCAAACATGCACTACGCCGCAAAAGACTGGTGGGTTACTGGCGCATGGCGCTATCAGTTAAAGGGTGGGAATTGCATGGGTGGCGGAGAAGCAGAATGCTCCAATGCCCGAGTTTGGGATAGCCACTCTGTTAATGAATTCATTGTCAAAGTTGGATTTCCTTTGAACTAAGGAAGAGAGCATGAACTGGAAAGCTAACCCCCTACTCATCATTGGCCTTGTTGCAGTAACAACACCGATAGTTGCACATGCCAAGATTTATGTATCCATTGAGCAAGCCCAAAAGATACTCGCACCAAATAAGCCTCTAGCGAAAAATCCCATCATCATCACCGATGAGTTACAAGACAAAATGCGTGCCGCTTCAAGCATTCGCCACCCCTTTCAAGGTGATCGCATTTGGAAGGTGTCTGATGGAAGTTGGTTCATCGTAGATGAGGTGGTTGGCAAACATGAAATGATTACCTATGCAGTGGCACTCAGCCCATCAGGCGCGGTGACTGGAATCGAGGTTCTGGAATATGTTGAATCCTATGGCTACGAAGTGGCAGAAGACCAGTGGCGGCAACAATTTATTGGCAAAACGGCTGCGGACCCCATTAAGCTGAACAAGGATATCCAAAACATCGGTGGCGCCACCCTTTCTTGTAAACATCTGACTGATGGCGTCAAGCGGGTTGCCGTCTTATACGACATCGCCTTAAAACATCAAACCTCAATTCCAAAAGCAAAATGATTCGCTGCAAGCCGCTTTTAGGTACCTTCGTAGAAATCAGAATTGAGGATGAATTGCAATCTTCGAAAGTACTTAACGAAGCCTTCCTAGCCATTGAGCAAGTGCAATCCTTAATGGGCTTTCATAATCCTGAGAGCGAGCTTTCTCAAGTAAATGCCAGCTCATATTTAGAGCCTCTTCAAATCCACCCCTGGACTGCTGAGGTGCTTTCGATTGCCAAAGACATTTTCCAACTATCAAATGGCCTATTTAATTGCGGAGTTGGGCACCTATTAGTAGAGGCAGACCTACTTCCCAAGCATGTCTGCTTGGGTGCTCATGCATTTGGAGGCATTGAAGATGTCCTATTTCTCGAGCCAAACTTGGTGTACTCCACGGTCCCACTCTGCCTTGATCTTGGGGGGATTGCTAAAGGCTATGCTGTGGACAGGGCAGTGGAGATCTTATTAGCTGGCGGTATCCAATCAGGATCCGTTAATGCTGGTGGGGATTTACGAGTTTTTGGCGATTGCAGTCAAGACATTCACATTCGTAATCCAGCAAATCCCCATGAACTCATACAGATTGGCAACATCAGGAAGGGTGCGATCGCAACTAGCAGCCTCTATTTTTCAAAGCGCGATGCTGATGCCAAAAGCTATATGGTCAATCCCTTCAATCAAGAGCATCTTGAATTTTCAGAGTCTTACTCAGTGATCGCAAATCAATGTGTCTACGCAGATGCCTTAACCAAGGTAGTAAGCATTTCTGGGGATACCCAACACCCCTGCTTGAGTCATTTTTCTGCCCAAGCTATCAAAATCCCCAACGCCCTTGCCTCATGAAAAATTCCAGTCGCCTTGGCAAAATGCCGGCCTGGCAAAGATATTTTGTACTGATTGCGATGTTGAGTTGCTCCCTTACTGGCACAGCCTATTTAATTGGCCACGAATTTCATATTGAACGCGCTGTATTGGGTGCCCACTCCGTATTAATGTGGCACGGCATTGCTGCTATGGTGGCCACGATGGCACTGGGCTCCATTTTCCCATTTCACCTGAAGGCAGGCCTCAAGTCCAGGCGAAAGTTGTGGAGTGGCCTTAGCCAATTAGCCTTTTTAAGTGCTTTATTACTAACGGGGGTCTTGTTGTATTACGGGCCAGAAGTAATTCGAGATGCTATCATCACAAGCCACTGGGTGATTGGCATTGCCTTCTTTGCCATATTTTTACTGCATGGGGTTTTTACCAAAAAGTGTGAGCGCTAGATGGCAATAAGGCGCATTGAGTGTTATTTCTCAATACGCCTTAATCAAACTAAAGAAACTTAATTACAGCAAGAATCTTTTCCAGATGAAGTTCCGCAAGAATTGATTCTCAATAATGGATAGGCTGGGCAGAAACGGAAAATTCCAGTAGCTAAAGGAATTAGCCCAAGCCAGCCCCACCAACCTACAATACCGTTGGCTGCAAGCGCAACAAGCACAATGCCTACTGAGATTCTTAAGATACGATCGATACCGCCGACGTTACATTTCATATTGAACTCCCTTTAAAAACAATTAAATGATTCCTGGCAATTACTTCTTACAGTAATGCTTGTAGAGCAAACTCATGACTGCTACAGCAACCTGGCTTGATAGGGAGTAGTAAATTTGCTTACCATCTCTACGTGTTTTGACCAGCTTTTCTTTACGTAACACAGTGAGCTGTTGCGAGAGCGTGGGTTGATGTAAATCTAAGGCAGTCTCTAGCTCACTAACGCATTTTTCCGCTTGGCCGATTTCGCATAAGAGCATCATGCGATCTCGGTTAGATAAGACCTTCATCAGCCTGCAAGCATCATCTGCAGATGACTGCATCTTCTTTAATTCGGCTTTCGAGATAGGCATATTCATCGTCATATTCCAATCAGAGTGCATTCAATGGAATTTTGAGATAAGCAACGCCATTGCTATCCGCTTCAGGAAAATGGCCAGCTCGAATATTGACCTGAATAGAAGGCAATATTAATGTTGGCATATCTAGGGTTTTATCTCGTGCGGTACGCATCGCCACGAATTGCTCCTCAGTTACACCATCATGCACATGAATATTGTTTGCCTTCTCATCAGCGACAGTGGTAACACCAGTCGCAGGTCTGTTATTTGGTGGATAGTCATGGCACATATATAGCTTTGTCTCGCCAGGACAGGACAAGATCTTCTGAATCGAGCGATACAGCGTCTTTGCATCACCGCCTGGGAAATCACAACGGGCTGTGCCGACATCCGGCATAAATAAGGTATCACCTACAAAGATCGCATCACCGATTTCATAAGCCATGCAAGCTGGGGTGTGGCCTGGTACAAAAAGGGCTTTTAAAGACAGGTTTCCAAAAGGGAGTGACTCGCCCTCTTTGAGCAATTGATCGAACTGAGTGCCATCCACTTTAAAGTGCTCATCTAAATTGAAAACCCCTTTAAATACCTTCTGTACATGAGCAATGTGATCGCCGATAACCAATTTGCCACCTAAGTGACTTTGCAAGTAGAGGGCAGCGGTTAAATGGTCTGCATGGGCATGGGTCTCCAGAATCCAAGTGACTTGGAGCTGATGCGCCTTCACGAAGGCAATGACTTCATCAGCAGACTTAGTGGTGGTTCTGCCTGATTTAGGGTCATAGTTCATGACTGAATCAATAATGACGCAAGGACTGCCTTCACCCTCATAAACTACATAGGTATAGGTCCAAGTTTCTGGGTCGAAAAAGTCCTTAATGAGTGGCCTATGTTTTGAGTTCACGATATTTTCCTGTCGAATAAATATAATATATATTTATATACTATATTAATATAAAATAAATTGCAATGGACTACGCAAACCTCATCAGCCCAGCGCTAGGCATCCTAGTGGGCATCCTTATGGGCCTGACCGGCGCTGGGGGTGGTATCTTGTCTGTCCCACTCCTGGTCTTCTTTTTGGGATTACCCATTGCTGAAGCAGCCCCTATTGCACTGTGCGCCGTAGCTCTTGCCTCTAGCATTGGAGCCATCTTGGGTCTCAAAAACAAGATCTTGCGCTACAAAGCAGCTGGGTTTATGGCGATTTTTGGTTTGGCACTTTCGCCATTGGGCCTTTGGCTCGCACCCCAAATTCCTAATGCGCCCCTGCAGATCCTATTTAGCCTAATTCTCTTGTATGTTGCCATTCGCTTACTGAGCCAAGCTCGCAATGAACTGAAAGGCATTTCTGAGCCCAATCGTAAACCTCCACCTTGTTTAATTCATCCAGAGATCGGAAAACTTCAGTGGACTATGCCTTGCGCCCGCGCACTCACGCTCTCCGGCAGTCTTGCAGGTTTTTTATCCGGCCTATTAGGGGTTGGTGGTGGCTTCATTATTGTTCCAGCCCTGAAACGTTACACAGACCTACCCGTGAAGTCCATCGTAGCAACCTCGCTTGGAGTGCTCGCGATTGTCACTGGTGGTGGCGCTATATTCTCCGCCGCTTCCGGCAACCTTAATCTCATCGTTGCTGCACCATTCTCTCTAGCTGCGCTAGTTGGCTTATTACTTGGACAACTCTTAGGCAAAAAAATGAGCGGCCCCAATGTCCAACTCATCTTTGCTGTTTTTACCCTATTGATAGCAATCAGCTTATTAATTAAGGGTGCACTTAATACACATCTTGATGTTTTCTTAAAATAAATGAAGCGGCCGCTAGCCTCTCTTCTGATTCTCTTTCTCGTACTACTGGGAGCCCTATTTATGACCGTTAAACCAAGTTCATTTTTAACTAGCTCAGTGAGCGCTATTTCAGGGACTGTCAGCAATCTGAGTAAAGGGCTCTTGGAATACGTTAATCCTGAAAAACCAACCCACGATCATTCCTCTGTGTATTACCAGCGTTTTTATATATCAAGCTTTAATTTAGGCGATCAAGCTATTCAAGCAAAGTTCTCTTCGCCAATGAAGATTGGCGATGGCGATAGCGTGACAGTTTCGGGGTATCCGACAAATACGGCATTTCAAGTTCTGGCGTACCGCAACCAGACCCAAGAAGTTACAGGCGCAGAGAACTGGGTCATGTTGGTACTGGGTGCACTATTCTTTTTAGCAGTGGCAATAGGGCTACTGAATTCAGAATTAGTGAGCGAAGGCGCCTTAATACCAAAACTATTCTTATCGGGATTTGTACTTGTTGCCATCTATATGGCTTATCGTGCGCTCCTCATTCGGGAGGCTATTGGGCTACTACAGCCCTAGGTCAGGAATCACAAACTGCTTGTACTTTCGGCTTATCTGCCTCCAGCACAAGCAGGAAAACTTATAACTGATTAATGCTGGTCTTTGCTATCTTTGTAAGAAAGATAGAAGTCATACACCGCCAAACCAATACCAAAGGTGAGCAATAGCAATAAATCAAATTGCTTAAGCTTGAGGATGTAGGCTAAAAAGAAAAATAGCAATAAACCTAATGCTAATAAAGGTGGGAATAATTTTTTCATATTCAATAGTTCCAGTTATTGATTGAAGTGATTTAAAAACCAACGCGCCGTCCTTAAGAGACGAGCATCGTCGAATTGTTTACCAGTCAGCTGAACTCCCAAAGGAAGTCCTTTGCTTGATTGCAAAATCGGTAGGCTAATCGTCGGCATACCAGTAACAGCCCAAAGAGAATTTGCCAAACTACTAGGTCTTGCAGTTTCAGATTTCAATGGTGCAAAGCCTAAGCTTGAAGGCGTCAAAATACAGTCAAAGCGATCAAAGAATTCATCAAAACTACTCGATACCATTTCAATGGCATTCAGAGCTCGGAGATACTCTTGAGCGGTGATCTTCGAGCCCGCCTTGATCATGTCAGCAATTCTCTTAGGAGGCTTTTTAGAGATTTGACGCTCTTGTGTTTCTAAGGCTTGAGTGAACTCCGCCTGCGCAATAAGTTCATGCCACTCTTTTGACTGAATCGTAGACTCCGGCAAATCAATAATTGTGATTTGATCGGCAAGTTCTTCAAGTAAAGCCTCGATCGCTTCTTTTGCCTCGGGATCCATATCAACCCAGTCTGGCGTTTTCAAGAAAACAAAGTTGGGCTTAAAAGGAATCTCTTCTTTGCAAATTGCCAAGAGCGGTCTTGGGAGTACGCCTTTAGTATCTGGATCTTGCTCATCAGAACCCAAGACAATCTCAGCTAGTAGAGCGGCATCCTCTACAGTCTTACTAAAGATGCCAACTTGCTCGAGTGACTTGGAGGCACGAAAGATTCCCGATTGAGAGATCAAGCGACTGCTAGGCTTAAATCCCACTACACCACAATAAGACGCAGACTCTGCAATCGATCCTAGAGATTGCGTACCCACTGCAACAGGCACGATACCGCTAGCGACTAAAGCAGCTGCAGCGCCAGCAGCCAAACCAACCTGTCGTTCGAGGTCCAATGGATTGCAAACTTCGGGGGCTTGACCTAAATTAAATTCGGCAACCTTCGCTTTACAAAAAGTAATAGCGCCATCATCTCTTAAGCGTTTTACAAGAGAAGCATCCCAACGAGGATGACGCCCCTCTAATAAAGGTGATCCGATAGTGGAGAACATATCAATGGAATCAATGTTGTCACTCAGTGCAACCGGAACACCTTCAAGCCTAGCCGAGTGATTTAAGCCACGTGCGTGACCATCATCAACTAAGGCCGCTTGTCGCAAAATGGCTTTGGGATGAAAAAAAGCGAGCGCAGTAATTTTTTCATCGATTCCCTTTGCCTGTTGGCAAAACAAATCGGTGAGCTCAACACAGCTAGATGACCCAGTCGAGATAAGCTCTCGAATTTTGGGGACATCCAACTGGTTTAAGGTAATCACTGCGTCACTCATCTCTTATTACTTACTCATTAAGAATTCAGGGTTCACTGCGCTAGGATCATTTGGATCATAGGGAGCAGATACATCCTCATTGCTATAGAGCATGTCTGGCAACCAATTGACCAATGCTGGCTGCGCATATACCAGGATTAAGGTGACCAATACCATTCCCAGGAATGGGAAACATCCCTTGAAAATCGTCCACAAAGCCAACTCTGGCGGCGCCACACCTTTGAGGTAGTAGGCCGACATGGCCATGGGCGGCGTCAAGAAAGAGGTCTGCAAGTTTACGGCGATCAAAATACCAAACAGCAATGGATCGACATTAAAGTGCGCCAAAAGTGGCAAGAAGATCGGAACGAAAATAATGATGATCTCACTCCACTCTAGTGGCCAGCCCAAGACGAAGATGATTAACTGAGCAATGATGAGGAACTGAACAGTATTTAAATCCATTGACATCATGAAATCTTTGATGATGTGCTCGCCACCGAGATAAGAGAACACGGATGAGAATGTCCATGAACCTACGAACAAGTAACACACCATCGCCGAGGTCTTCGCAGTCAAGTAAACAGACTCACGTAGACGTTGCCATGTAAATGCCTTGTAGGCTACTGCCAACATTGTTCCGCCCAGTGCGCCCATTGCCGCTGCTTCGCTCGGTGTTGCCAAACCAAACAAAATGGAACCTAGAACTGCCAAAATCAATAAGGCCAATGGGAAAAATGCGGTTACCAGTAATTTAAAGCCATCCCAAAAACCGACGTTATCCACATCTTTTGGCTTAGGCGCTAATGATGGGTTGATCACGACGCGCACAATGACATACACCAAATATAAGCCTGCCAATAAGAAGCCAGGAACCATAGCGGCAGCGTAGAGCTTCACCACAGATACACCAGCAGTTGCGGCATACACAATCAACATGATTGATGGTGGAATCAAAATACCCAATGTACCGCCGGCAGTAATAACACCCGCTGCCAACTTTTGGTCGTAACCCGCTTTAAGCATTGACGGCAAAGCTAGTAAGCCCATCAAAGTCACGACCGCACCCACAATACCGGTAGCAGTAGCAAACAATGCGCAGGTAATCAAGGCAGCAACTGCCATTGATCCAGGCACGTGCCTTAAGGCAGTTTGCAAGCTCAAAAAGAGTCGGTCCAAAATATTGGCACGCTCAATGATGTAACCCATGAATAAGAACAGGGGTATCGATATCAAGACATCGTTATTCATCACACTAAATGTGTTTTGCACAAATAGATAGAAGATGCGGTTATCTAAAAATGAGAGGACTGGATCGTAATAGGCGTAAAAACCAAAACCGATACCCATTGCCATCAAAGTGAAGGCAATTGGAAATCCCAGAAAAATAAAGACAATAAATAAGCCCAACATAAAGAGGGCGATGACTGGATCACTCATTATGTGCTTTCCACTTTAGTTGAATGGGTTTCAATAAGAACTTCTTCGAGTTCTTTGACATCTTGATCTCTAAAAGGCCAGCTGCCAGTTTTAATGCAGATGAGGCAACGACATACTTCAGCTGTTCCAGCCATAAATAGACCTAAACCTGCAAAGAAGATGATCATCTTGAGTGGCCAAACAGGCACTCCAACCGGACTATTAACACTAACCTCACGAATCATCATGGCATCAAAACCATAGCGACCGCCAATCACAATCAGAGCCAAAATGCCAGGGAAGTAGAACAAGAAATACAAGACAAGATCAACCTTGGCTTGTGTAGTCTCTTTCCAGGTGCGATATAAAAAATCGCCACGGACCATGGCGGCCTTGGATAATGTGTATGGTCCTGCCATCATGAATAATGCGCCGTAGAACATATAGCTCATATCAAATGCCCAATCCGTTGGATTATTGAGCACATAGCGCATAAACACTTCGTAACAGGTTCCCAGGGTCAACAGGACTACCGTCCATCCAAAGGCATGGCCTATGGATTTCGAGAGGCCATCAACCCACTTGATATAACCCAGCATTGCTTTCTCCTCAGTACGCTTTTAGCGCTTCTGTTTTTTGTACTAATACCTCTAATACTGATAAATATTAGAGGTATTGTTCGTTACTGCAAAAAAGGCCGCTAATAAAGCGGCCTTTCTTTATTACTAGATCAGCATTTTATACTGGAAGCTTAGTTTTGAATACATACTCGTAAGCTGCCTTGTAGTCTGCGTCATTCAAGAAGCCATAGTAAGCAACGCGCTTAGCCCAGGCCAATTGAGAATCTGCACACTTCTTGAAGAATGGGTCTTCTGCATTCAATTTAGCAGTCAACTCAGCCCAAGCCTTGAGCTGTGCTTCCATAATGGATTTTGGTGTACGTGTAACTTTCACCTTGTCCTTAGTGATCAGCTCTTGCAAGTCCTTAGAGTAGTAATCCTGAGCCATCCAAGTATTTGAAGATGAAGCTGCTTCAGCTGCGTACTTGAGGATTGCTTTATTTTCAGGAGACAAAGAATCGTACTTAGTCTTGTTGAAAATGATTTCAAAGAATTCCATCGCTTGGTGGAAAGAACCCATCACATAGTTCTTGGCCACGTCTTGAGCACCGAAACGACGGTCAGAAGTTGGGTTGTTGAACTCAAATGCGTCAATCACACCGCGCTCCATCGCTGGAACAATCTCGCCACCTGGCAACTGAGTTACTTTCATACCCATGCTTTGCATCAAGTCAGCTGCAAGGCCCACGGTACGATATTTGTAACCAACGAGCTCTTGAGCATTCTTTGGTGGAGTCTTTTTAAACCAGCCTAATGGCTGAGTTGGCATTGGGAACGCAAAGAAACCTTTGATGTTCAGGTTCAACTTTTGGAGCAACTCTTGATAGAGCTGATCGCCACCGCCACGCTGAATCCAACCGAGTGTCTGCTCAGCATTAGCACCTGTAATTGGGCCAGAGCCAAACAATGAGGCTACTTTAGACTTACCGTACCAGTAAACCGCAACTTGGTGGCCACCGTCTAGAACACCCTTACTAACCGCGTCAGTCACTTCGAATGGCTTAACTACTGAACCGCCAACAAGGTAATCAATCTTGAGCTTACCGCCAGACATTTCGTTTACTTTTTTGACATAGTCTTCAGCCATTTCGTTGAAGACGTCTTTTGCACCCCAAGCACCTTGCATTTTCAATACAACAGGAGCTTGAGCTACAGAAATCATTGGGAAGCCAGCCAGTGGAACAGCTACAGCAGCAGCACCTGCTTTGCTGAAAAACTTTCTACGGGATTGACTTGTGTTTTCTTCTTGAACAACTACTGGGGCTGCATCTTTGGCAGTAATAGACATCGAATATCTCCAATTCTTTTTTTATTAATCGGCATAACAACAACACGATCGTATTCCTCCCTACAAGTATCTCAATTGGGGTTTACGCTAATTTCTCCATGAAAATGGTTCACCCTAAAACCCTCCTTCAGACCAAGGCATTTACTTCAAGGGTTTGCTGGCCCTGGTTAGCTCTGGAGCTAGCAGATGGAGCGCCTCAAGCTACCTTAACCACTTTAATAATGGGTTTAATCCCAGCTGGTGCTTAGGGCGTGCCGGTATAAATCGCCAGCCAAATCACTATAGGTAAATAGATCACCGACAGTAGATGCCCCACCATGACAATTGAGGCTACTTTTTGGGGTTCTTGATTATGGCGATCGGCCAAGATGTAATTAAATACCGCTGGGGGCAAGCCAGCAAAAATGATCAGCGCACCCTTCTGAATGGACTCCAAAGGCAATGCCCATATCACTAAATAGGCCACCAGCAGGCGCAAAAAAATAGATAGCGCAGTCGCAACAACCCCAGCTTTGACATGCTCGATTTTCCCTTCGGCTAGGCGAGTCCCCAGTGAGATCAACATCAAGGGAATCAAAATAGTACTGACCATAGTGACCGAGGTATCCAACCAGTCCGGCAAAGTCATCTGAAAGTGACCAAACCACAGTCCCAGACCCATCGACCATACCAAGGGGCTGGCGTAAATACTTTTGGCATCCATCTTGCCGGTCATCACTGCCGAGCCTAGCGAGAAAATTAAAATATTGGAGAGCACCATCAGCAAGACCGACGGAGCTAAACCGTCCGGCCCAAATGCAAGTACCGTGAGCGGAATACCAATTGGGCCAACATTGGTAAACATGATGGATGGCAATAAGGCTTTAGCTCCCGTGCCGGAATATTTGGCAAAAGGCAAAGCCAATAGACCTGAAAAAACGACTATCAATACTGCCGCCAATACCAAATAGCCAGCGCTTGTGAAATCCAGTGGCTTAGCTGAGAGAGATACAAAAATAAAACACGGCAAAGCTAAATCAATAATGGTGTGATTGGCACCACTCATATCGGGTTTTTTATAGCGAGCGTATACAAAACCCGCAAACACAATCGCAAAGATTGGCAGGGTAATGCCCAGAATACGCAGGATCATGAGCAAATACTCATTGATTAAGCATTACGACGTTGAATCACTTCAATATGGGTATAGGCCATCTTGATTAAATCGCAGTCTAATTGCTTTGCCTGTGCCTTATTGATCATCTCGAGCAAAATATGCCCATGCTCTGTTTTATTGCCAGCGTTTAAATCTCTTAACATCGATGCAGTCATTGGCGATCCGCTTGCCGTAAGCATCTCAATCGATTTAGTTTGCACGCCAGCTGCAATCGCAAATCCATGTGCCTCTGCAATGGCACAGCATTCTTGATACATCGTGCGGGTTAAGCTATCACCATAGGGGGTAGTAACAATCTCACCAATAGAGCCATTACATAAGGTGGTCATTCCCGCTAAAGTACTCAGAAAGGTCCATTTATCCCATAGGGCTTGTTCGATGTTCTCGCTGTAAACCGCATTAAAGTCCGTCTTTTGGCACAACTCATAAAATGCTTTTGCTAGCGCCTCTTGACTTGGTGTGCGCGCACCGACGGTCAGAACATGCAAATCCGTTAATTGCTTTACTGCGCCTGTATCAGTAATCGTGGCAGCAATATGCGCAATACCACCCAACACACGGTCGCGACCAAAGCGTTCATCCAATTGCTCAATATGCGCTAAGCCATTGAGGAAAGGCAATATCAGGCCTTGGGTAGAAGCACCAGCAATTGATTGCAAAGAGTCTTCAAGATCAAAAGCTTTTGGCGCCAAGATAATCAGGTCGTAAATAGGCTTTAATTCTTGGGCGGTGACAGTTTGAGGATGTACCGTATAACTACCCTTTGGTGTCTCAACGACTAAGCCATGCTGATCAATGAGTGCTTTGCGCTTTTCACGCAATAAGTAAGTAACATCCGCACCCGCTTGCATTAATTTTGATCCGTAAAATCCACCAATGCCACCCGCGCCCACAATTAATATCTTCATGATTTCCTCAAAGAATGTTTTGTGAACGATAAACCATAAATCGTCCCTAGGTAGCCGACCATCACCAAGGCCGCAGCTAAAAACTTCCACCCAGGCAGCGACTCTCCTAAGAAAATCGCTGTCGCCCCCATACCAAAGATAGGCACCAGTAAAGGAGCTGGAGCCACTAGAGCAGCAGGGTGCTTGGATAAAAGCCAAGCCCAGGCAGCATAGCCAAATAAAGTATTGGCCCAAGATTGCCAAAAGACACCAACCCAAGCACCCCAAGGTGCCAACTCTAATGTCGAGATTAAGTGGGTATAGCCGCCCTCAAAATACAAAGACAGCCCCAACAGCGGCGGAATAGAAAATGCACTAGCCCAAACAACATAGGCAAACATATTGATAGCGCCCGCTTGTCGGCTCACGGTATTACCTGCCCCCCAGGCACAGCCCGCACAGATGACTAATCCGATTCCGAGCAAACTGGTTTGATTGTCAATATGACTTGCAATCACCAAGAGGCCGATCATCGCAATTCCAATGGAGATGGCTTGATGCCAGTAAAGCCGCTCTTTAGCAAAGATCATCGCAAAGCCAATAGTGAAAAACACTTGGGTTTGCACTACCAATGAAGCCAAGCCTGGCGTGATGTGGCCATTGATCGCATAAAACAAGATGCCAAATTGCCCCACTCCAATAAAGATTCCATACATTGCCAAGTTGAGCCAAGAGACATTTGGCCGTTTGACAAAAAAGATCGCAGGCAATAGAGCAAAAACATAGCGCAGTGTTGCAAACAAAAATGGCGGAAATGCATCGAGTGATTTTTTGATCACCACAAAATTAGTGCCCCAAATGGCCACAATAGCTAGCGCCAACAGAAGATGACTAAGGGGTAATCGATCGGGTAGCTGATCAGACAGCCGAATAGACGGTTGATTATCTGAGTTACTCACCGCAGAGCAATTCTGTTGCGCGCTGCGCAATCATCATGGTTGGCGCTGCTGTATTGCCAGAGGTAATCGTGGGCATTGCCGAGGCATCCACTACTCGCAAATTACTTACTCCCCTTACCCGCAACTCTGAATCGAGTACTGCCATAGGGTCATCATCACGCCCCATCTTGCAGGTACCTACCGGATGAAAAATTGTTGTCCCAATATCACCTGCCGCTCGCACCAGCTCTTCATCTGATTGATAGGCCTTACCGGGTTTGTACTCCTCTGGCATATAGGACCTTAAAGCAGGACTTTGCACTATCTTGCGAGTGAGACGCAATGCATCTATCGCCACTTGGCGATCAGCATCGGTAGATAAATAGTTGGGAGCAATCACCGGTGGTGCATGGGGGTCCTTTGAATCAATATGCACGCTACCACGCGACGTAGGGCGCAAATTACAGACACTGGCCGTAATGGCATCAAAGGTATGCAGATCCTCACCAAACTTCTCTAAAGATAAGGGTTGCACGTGATACTCCACATTAGGCGAAGTGTGCTCTGAAGAGCTGTAGGCAAAAGCACCTAACTGTGATGGCGCCATCGACAACGGTCCACTGCGCTTGAAAACATACTCCAAACCAATTAATAACTTACCCAATAATGAATTAGCCTTAGTGTTTAGAGTCTGAATGCCCTTGACCTTGTAAATCATGCGTAACTGCAAATGGTCTTGTAAGTTCTCACCGACGCCTGGCAAATCAGCAATCACATTAATACCTAAGCGATTGAGATGAGCTGCACCACCAATGCCTGAGCGCTCTAAAATTTGGACACTCCCAATAGAACCCGCACTCAGAATCACTTCACCTGGCTTACCTGCATCTGCAGATTGGCAGTGAGCCTCGCACATTTTTCCATCTTTGATGTATTGCACACCAAAGCAATTTTTACTCACCGGATCAATCAAGAGCTTATTCACAACAGCTTTGGTAATAACCGTAAGATTAGGCCTATTAGTAGCCTCACGTAAGAATGCTTTAGCAGTATTTAAGCGCCAACCTTTACGTTGACTGACATCAAAATACCCTACCCCAAAGTTATCGCCTCGATTGAAATCCTCTGATTCTGGAATACCTGCTTCAATAGCAGCTTGCTTAAAGACATCCATAATGGGCCAGCGTAAGCGTTGCCGAGATACTGTCCACTCTCCGCCTTTGCTATGCCATTGATTGGAATTACCGTGATAGTCCTCAAAAGACTTATAACGACGCAAAGCATTTTCCCAAGCCCAAGCATCATCACCCGTTGCGCGCACCCATGTGTCATAGTCACCAACTTGACCACGCATATAAATCATGCCGTTAATGGAAGAGCATCCACCTAAGACTTTGCCACGGGGGTAAATCAATGAGCGGCCATTTAAGCCTTTTTCTGCAGCAGTCTTAAAACGCCAATCGGCCCTGGGGTTATCAATGCAGTACAAGTAACCCACTGGAATATGAATCCAAATATAGTTGTCATGTGACCCCGCTTCAAGTAATAGCACCCGCTTGGCGGGATTCTCGGTCAGGCGCTTGGCCAGCATGCAGCCCGCACTACCTGCGCCAATGATGATGAAGTCGTAAGAGCCTACTTGAGTCATAACCTAATCTGGATGAATTGCTTTAACTCCATTATTTATCAATACAAAAATTCAGGTATTTCTTGGTATTTTTATTGATTTGTTATAGAATCAATTTTGATCTAATATTAGATCATGAGAACCACCTTTAAAAAAGCATTTGCTCAATTTGTAAAAAAGGCTTCGAAGCCGTTGCAATTAGAGATTGAAATGAGAGTAGCGGAAGTTTGCAATAACCCAAGAATAGGCCAGCAAAAGCTGGGAGATCTCCAAGGGGTATTAGTTCATAAGTTTCGATTTAATACGCAAGAATATTTAATGGCTTACAAGTTAGATCATCTTGCAAGTGGACTCGAAATAACTTGGATTGAATTTAGCCAAATTGGGCCTCATGAAAATTTTTACAGGCAACTAAAAAGATCGATTGGATTTAAATGAAAAACCCTATTTGCTTCAATAAAGAAAGTGAGGTCAATACATGACTCAATACATGACCGCAGAGGATCTATTTGCTCACGTACAAAAAATGCCTTCAAAAGAACGTATTAAATTTTTTTCTTTGGTTGCAATTAATGCATTCCAAGATACTGAATATACGCATGAGCAAGTATTTGGACATCTCAGAAATGCGCACTTTTCAGCACAAGAAGCTGCAGAGTTTTTAGAGATCTCCATTCCTACTTTACGCAGGTATGTTCATGCTGGCAGATTAAAACCGGCTTCAATCCTAGGCAGAAGTCAGCTTTTCTCCAGCACCGATCTGAAATTACTCAAACAACAATTGAGCAAACAATAAACGCAGGATCACGAAAGGTCCTTGAAACTCCATTACCCGTCTAAAATAGACCCATGCATATTAATGAGAAGAATCGCACTCCCAAGCTAGCCGAGGCCGATGAAGGGCCTAGTAAGTCAGAGCTTAAGCGCCAAATGACGGAGCGCCAGAAATTGGCTGAAGTGCTAGCGGCTCTCAGTAGTGATGCCTTAAAGACCATTCCACTTGATGAGCCTATTAAAGCTGCGATTGCAGAAACAAACAAAATCAAAAGTTTTGAGGCCATACGTCGTCATAAACAATACCTTGGAAAACTGATGCGCTTTTTAGATGAAGAGGAATTAGATGCCATTCAGAAGCGTCTAGATGCAATCCAAGGCGTTAGCAAAGCAGAGACTGCCAAGCTGCACCATTTAGAGTCTTATCGCGATCGACTGATTGCTGATGATGCCGCTTTCACCAAAATGATTGAGCAATATCCTGATATGGATATTCAGAATATGCGAACTCTTATTCGCAATGCACGAAAAGAGAAAGAGCAAAATAAGCCACCAAAGGCTTACCGTGAGATCTTCAGAGTTCTCAAAGATATGGGAATATAAATTGCTCCTACCAAGACTCAGGCTTTTGGATTCTTGAAGATATAGCCATTTTCGCTGTGTTGACAAATTGTCATCCGACATCCTTCCGAGGACAGGCACTGTGTATTAGCGCACTTGAATTAATTCTGAATTTTTATCTAAGACGTACTCGGAAAATAGCCTAACAATATCTAGCCACTTCAATTTTGAATTTCTTAGCAAGCCGTAATAGAGCTTGTAACCATCAAATAAATAGTAGTTTTGATAATTTTCCCATTCCAGAAAAGACAAAACCACCCGAAGGTGGTCTGTCGCCCAAAAAGCAATCGGATATACCGAACGGTTATTGGGTGAGTCGTGACGTGATTATACGTCTTTTGAAGACCGATTAATTCACCCAAAAATTGAATGGATTAGGCAATCATCGAGTTCAGCAATAGATCTTCAAGATGCTGCGATTCTTAATCAATACCTAATCCTTGGGATTGATCGATTAAGTCCTGCAAGGCTCGATCTTGAAACTCACTCATTCTCAGTTTGTCCGTCACGAACTCCTCATGGCTTTCTCTTTGATTGGAGGCAACGATTTCTACTGCTAGAGCATGTTCTAAATTTTTATTTATCAATTCGTTTACCCCCCCACCCCTCAAGATCATCAATTACAGGCTATTGACTACTTTAGCCTCAGCTCTAAACTGGCATTCCCCCGATTCAGTAGACACTTTTCATAACGCACTTTGACGTTGTTCGAACGCCATTGGGCTTAATTGGGCAAGATGCTTGTGACGTCTCACCCGGTTATAGAACTCTTCGATGTATTCAAAGATTTCTGATTTTGCTACCGATCTACTTGGATAGATCTTTTTCTTAATAAGCTCGCTCTTTAAACTGCTAAAAAACGATTCTGCTACGGCATTGTCCCAACAGTTACCTCGCCGACTCATGCTGGGGCTTAAGCGATTCTCTTTGCACCACCGAGCAAACTCATCACTTCCGAACTGACTGCCTTGATCTGAGTGGATGATGGGGCTGTTCTTGGGCTTTCTGCGCCATACGGCCATGGTCAAGGCGTCGAGCACCAGACGAGTTTCCATGCGGGCTTGCATGCTCCAGCCAACCACTAATCTGGAGTGCAGATCAATCACAACCGCTAAGTAAAGCCAGCCTTCATAGGTACGGATATGGGTGATATCAGTCACCCAAGCCTGATCAGGAGCATCGTAGGTAAATTGACGCTGCAATTGATTGGGTGACACCAAGGCGGGTCGACCTACGCGGTAGCGGGGACGCTTATAACCCCGAATTGAACAGAGTTGTGAAGCCTTCATAAGTCTTGCTACTCGATTCTCACCACAGATAATCCCTGCTTCTTTAAGATCGTGATAAATCCGTGGGCTGCCATAAATCCCCATACTTTGATCATAGTAGTAACGGATCTGTTCTGCTAGCTTAGCGTTCTCAAGAGCGCGAGGTGATTGAGGTTCCTTTAACCAAGCGTAATAGCCACTGCGGTGCACCTTCAATACTCGACACATGCTGCTGAGTCGAAACTCACTCCGATGCTCTTTGATAAACGCGTACTTCACTCGGACACTTTGGCAAAGTACGCGGCGGCCTTTTTTAGGATATCGCGCTCTTCGGTAGTTCGTCTGAGTTCTGCTTTGAGCTTATTCATCTCAGCTTGCAGAGCTTTGACATCTTCCAACGGCGGCTCATCTGGACCTTTGAGCTTGCGGGTCCAGGTATAAAGTAAACCTACAGGAACGCCTAAACGACTGGAAACCTCTGTGGCTGAATGACCTTTTTCAATAATTTGTTTGACAGCTTCTAATTTGAACTCAGCTGTGTATTTGGTTCTCTTCATAAACACTCCTTCGATTCATTGTTGACAATATTAACTGTCTACTGAATCGGGGAAATGCCAAACCTTACCTGATTTGAATCAAATAAGGGGAATAACTCTAATTAAGATATGGTTATCCTCATGACTACAAAGTGGCCGTCGACCAGAAAAAAGAGCTATCTTAAATTTTTAATTTGGCTGACGGAAGCTCAATCCATCTATATAGATAGTTAGATGCAATCACACTTGTAATTACTACGAGAATCATCAAACTAATGGCCATCATGGCGTGAGCATGAACATACAAACCGGTGGCAATGTAAATTGTGTTTGCCAGCAAGATAAAAGCAAAGTGAATCAAGAAGGCACAATAGGATCTAGGGCTTGCCCAGGCAATTGCTTGTAAGGTAATTTTCTTGAAGATTGAGTCATCCGCCCGTATTGCTGGATAAGTTGTATTACCCCAAATGTATAAAACTAAAGCCACACACCATGCCAAGACATTGCGAGCCCACAACTCTTGAAAAGAAGAAACTGCAATCACTACTCCCAGCCCAAATAATAATAATTTAGCCAAATTCTTAACCTGATGATCTGAGTAGTTTTTTGCCAGATAGGCCAGCATTCCAAGACTGTAAGCCCCCAAGAAATAAATAAAGTAAGCCTCATACTGACTAGAGCGATTGAAATACAGTAATGAACTAATAGAAACAATACTGAGCAACCAAACTAAGGCTTGATAAGAACTGAAAGACATTAGCAAGATGGCCAATACAGAATAGAGTTGCCAATCAATCGCCACATACCAAACACCTGCAGAAATAGAATCTAAACCTAAAATCCCCTGCAAGAAAAATAGATGCGCTACAAATTGCGCCAGTGTCTCTTGCTCGCCCACGAATTCATCATTGACCCAAAAGCGAGCAATCCAAGCACATGCGATCGTGAAAACTAGCGCCACCGAATAGGGGGCAAACAGACGTAAGTAGCGATTGATAATGATGCGTAAAGCAAGATTGGCATTAAATTGATTATTAGGCAATTGCATCAGTGATTGGGTAGCGAGATAGCCTGCCATTACTAAAAAAATTTGTACTGCATAGCGGCCGTACTCATACAAATACTCCATGAGCATTGGTAAAGCCAATTTTGCATCTACCGCTATCTGCCCATAACTCGATAGGTGATGCAGAATGATCAGTAAAGCTGCACTCACTTTTAGTAAATCAATCAGAAAAAGTGAATTATCTTTTTTCAATGAAGTAACTCAATCAATCTGACTCATTCAATTGGGTTAGATGGTAAATAGTAGATAGCCGATCGTAAAAGTCACTGATTTATTTTGACTTTGACTTGGTCTTGTTCATTAAAGAAGCAAGCAATGGATTAGTGCTAGCCAGCTCTTTTTTAGTCTTGGCAACATCTTCAGCCACCCCTGGTTTAGGAACCTTAGCAGCATTTTTCATGCGCTGAGCTGTGGTGAGGGCTAGGTTCTTATAGAGATCAGTCTTTTTCATTGCCATGGCAGGAACCCCTTAAAACTATTCCAAATTAATTAGTCAAAGAACGCGCAGCCAATCCCAAGAACAGTAAAGACCATCCTTGCAATAAGAGCTCAATAGCAATGAGTAAACCAGGCAACCACAGACTACTCTCTGGATAACCACTCATGATGAGTACGCCCATCAAAATAGAGATAGCAGATGAGAGTACCAACCAAATCCACTCATTAAAGTGGCGGTGCTGAAACGCTGAAATCAAACGCAGCACACCAGTTACAAAGAAGATCGCTGCCAACCATAGAGTGATTGCTTCTAATGCCGGAATTGGAAAAGCCCAAGTATATAAACCAGCCGCAATGTATAAAACAGCCAATACCACCTGAATCGATACACTCCTCCAACCAGTGGATTTAAGGGCATGAGCAAACTGCAATACACCACCCAAAATCAAGAATGCACCCAGCACATTAATCGAAATAAATGAAAATAAACTTTGACCCGCAATACCAATCATTCCCAGCACAATAAACAAAATCCCCATACCAATCAGAGTGCCCGGCACTTTAGCGGCCGCCCCTAAAACAGCAGCTCGGATTTCTTTTATTTGGGCAGTAGACAACTCAGTCATGTAGGCAGCTTTCTAAAGGTGAAAAATAGAGAATGCAGATAAAGGAAAGTTCAAATACAAATAAAGACTAACCACTCTATTATCTCAGGGTTTAATTGCTAATATCTGAATATCTTTTTAAGAGTTTCCCAGAGCCCAAAAGCTTATAAAGTGAATATGCAATAACAATGGCATAGGTGCTAAAGTACATAATTGACCACCGATACAAACTCACTTGAGGCACCCGTCACAAATAGTCATTCACCAAGCGCCACTAACAATCTACCCAAATGACCGATCTTCTTAATCAATCCTGGTTTATTGCTTTAATGGCAATCACCCTCATTGGGGCAGTACTATCAGCCGTTCATCATGCTGAGGTGATTGCCCATAAAACGGGTGAGCCTTATGGAACTCTAGTACTTGCGATTAGCGTGACCATTATTGAAGCTTCACTCATTATCGCGATGATGTTTGCTGGCCACGAGGGTGCGCAGTTTATTGCCCGAGATGCAGTCTTTGCTACGGTCATGATTGTCATGAATGGCGTTATCGGCTTATGCATCTTTATGGGTGGCTTTAAACATCATGAGATGTCCTTTCGTAATGAAGGCACTAATTCTGCGTTGGCAGTACTTACCGCACTAGCCACTTTCATCCTCGTCATGCCCATGGTCACTGTAAGCACCCCTGGGCCAGACTTTACTAGAGGCCAACTAGCATTTGCTGGCATTGCCTCCTTTGCTTTATATGGTGCCTTTCTATTCTTCCAAACAGTGAGCCATCGTGATTACTATCTCCCAAAGGCTGAAGATCAAAAAACTGATAGCGGCGTCCATGCAGAAAAGCCTAGCAATCTTAAGACTGCTGCAAGCCTTCTGTTATTGCTCATTTCTCTAGCTGCCGTAGTAGGACTTGCTGAAGCCCTAAACCCCGCCATTGAAGCAGGAGTCAAAGCTGCCGGCGCACCCAAAACAGTGGTTGGTATTGCGATTGCCATGTTGGTACTGCTACCAGAAGGCTTTGCCGCGGTAAGAGCCGCTAGGGCCAATCGCTTACAAAGCAGTTTGAACTTGGCGCTAGGTTCTGCCTTAGCTAGTATTGGATTGACTATTCCGACGGTAGCAGCCTTTGCCATTCTTTTTGATCTGCCACTCAGTTTAGGAATTAGCAGTCTAAATATGACCCTGATGTATCTATCGTTCTTTATTGGGGCATTAACTCTGGCGATTGGTAGAACCACCCTCCTGCAAGGCGTTGTGCATTTGATTATCTTTTTTGAGTTTTTGTTCTTGAGTTTGGTGCCTTAGCAAATAGATAGCGATTGGAATAAGGCCACAAATTTAGAATTGACACACTTTATAGAGTATCTGTTAATTGAAACAAATAGGCTCTCAGCCTATATGACGCATTATAACTTATTGGAAAAAAGTTAAAGCTTATAACCTGCCTCAACGGCATCCTTATAAAACATCTTTACCGTATCCAAAGAATACTCATCCAAGTCGTATCCAACTAGTGATAACTTTTTAAGAATATCATTAGTAACGGTAATGACATGACAACCGATATCATCTGCCTGAAAAATATTCAATAACTCTCTTGGGCTAGCCCAAATTAGTTCTGCAGCAGGAACCGCCTTTAGCATTTCAACCGCCCTAGCCATTACCGGCACTGGATCAACCCCCGTATCCGCTACACGACCAGCAAATACAGAGACATAACTCGAGATATTTGGATTTAATGAGGCTACAACGTCACGCACCTGATCAAGCGTCATCAAGGCGGTTACATTTAATTTAACCTTTTGATCTGCGAGCTTTTTTACTAGCGCATAACAAGTCTCTTGTTTGGTATTAGTCACCGGAATCTTGACGTATACGTTTTCACCCCAGCTAGCAATCTCTAAAGCCTGACGCTCCATCTCCGCAAAATCGTCCGAAAAAACCTCAAAAGAGAGTGGCTTATCCTTAATCGAGGTTAGGATGTCTTTGCAAAAAGCTCGGTAATCCATTATCCCAGCCTTCTTCATTAAAGTAGGATTAGTGGTTAATCCTTTAATAAAAGGTTTTGCGTACATCTCAAGCATGCCAACTTTATCAGCGCCATCCGCAAAAATCTTAACTTTTAAATCTTCTACTTTTTTCATTTAAAACTCTCCACAGATAATTTGTTGCGCCTCTAATAATGAAGAGACGATAAAGTCAGGTGATTCAGGCTGTTTTTCAGCATAACGATAATTAATAAAAAAGGTTTTGCAGCCAGCAAATTGACCAGCTTCAATATCGCGCCAGCGATCACCCACCATAAAGCTTTTTGATAAATTAATTTGATATTCTCTGGCAGCATCAATCAATGCCCCCGGCAAAGGCTTTCGGCACCGACAACCATCCGCATGGTCGTGATAGCAAGTCTTGATATCATCCAATGGTAATTGTGAAAGTAAGTAATTATTTATTTTCTCAACATCTGATTTTTGAGTTACTCCACGAGCCACATCAGGTTGATTGGTTACCACTATCAAAAGGTAATTTTCTTCATGCAATTTTTGAAGGGCTTGAGATACTCCCGGCAAAATTACTAACTCACTAATATTTGCTGGCGGATAAGGGGTGCCATTACGAACCACCGCCTGATTGATAACACCATCGCGATCTAAGAAAACTGCTCGTCTCACTGAAAGTATTTCTCGAGCTATTTACTCGTAGACTCCCACTTAGTTTGATTGGCCTTAAGCTTTGGATGAGAAACCAGTAAGTGCCAAACTACACCCTGAAATGCCTCTGAGTGAGGAGTGATATTGTCAGAATTGACTGTTGGGACAATAACGCAAGCGTCTGCAACTTGCGCTGTATATCCACCATCACGACCGACAACACCAATTACTTTTGACCCAACCTCTTTTGCCAACTTTAGTGCTTCTACTAAATTCGGACTAATATTTTTTTCTAAATTGCCGCCGCCAACTGAAAAAATAAATATCATATCTTTCGATGAAAGCTTGCTTGTTTTTAACCACTCAACAAAAATGGTTGCCCAACCCTCATCATTAGTGCGAGCAGTTAATTCAGAAACATTATCTATTGGAGCATAAGATTCAATGCCTACGATTTTGCGAAAATCATTTACCGCATGAGAACAATTTCCGGCGCTACCACCAACCCCCAAGAAAAAAATTCTTCCACCATCGGCCTTAACCTGGGCTAATAAATCAGCCATTTTCTCAATCGCATCTACATCTATCTTTTGAATGATTTCAATTGATTCATTTAGATGTTTTTGGGCGTAACTCATAAACCGTCCTTTATTTTTTTCGCATTAAGTAGTTTTGGGTATCGGCAATACCCTGATGTGAGCCTATCTCATAAAAACGCTCAAAGACTTCATAGCCTGCAAGCTGTTTTTGTAAGGACAATTCATTATAAACTCTCGAAAGATCTAAAGCCTGTCCAGAGGGATAATTATTCAGAGCTTTAGACTCAAGCACCCCCAGCCCATAATCAATATAGTGCATCTGAGTTGTAACCACTTCCTTGTTGTATTCAATAAGCTCTTCATTCTCGAACCACACGTTACTACGATCCCACAGATTTTGGTTTCTTAAAACCGTCATTAGCGCAAGCCGACCGCTACCAAGAAAAGCGGTTTGCACCCGTGCAAAATCAATTGGAAGATAAGAGTCGCCATACAAAACAAAGAATTGCTCTCCCAGCATCGGTAACGCCTGTTTTAAAGCTCCTCCGGTACCAAGTAATTTAGGCCCATCAGGTGAATATTGCACATGAATCCCCCAGCGTGATCCATCTCCCACAATCTCTTGGATCATCTCCCCCAAATAGCCAATACATAAAACGACAGAAGTAATGCCCTGAGTGCGAAGATATTCAAGCTGATGGTCTATAAAAGGCTTCCCTGCAACCTCAATTAGGGCTTTGGGAATAGTTTGGGTGATAGGACGCAGTCGCGTAGCCAAGCCCCCGGCTAGAATTGCAACAGGAAACATCAAGACGACATCATCACTTTAGCGCCTTCAAAGTCAAATTTAAATCGTACCTCTTCAAGGCCGGCGCCATTCATTGCCTGACGCAACTGACTTCGATTTTTTGCCATAAACATTAAAAAACCGCCCCCACCTGCTCCTACTAATTTTCCGCCAATAGCGCCATTATTCATAGCTAGCTGATACCAATCATCTATTTGGGGATTGCTCATACCTCCTGAGCGACGCTTTTTGTGCTCCCAATGTTCATGCATCAACTCTCCAAATAAAGCTATATTCCCATTTTCTAAAGCAGCTTTACTACGCAGGCCAAGATCTTTGACGTAATGTAAGTTAGCAATCATATCTGCATCATTTTGCTGAGACTTTACCTTTTGATCTCGCAAAATACCGCTTGCACTTCTAGAAAAACCTGTAAAAAAGAGTAGCAAGTTGTCTTCCAACTCAAACATCGTCTGCATACTAATTTTTAGCGGTTCGGCAGTAACTTTTCCATCTTTATGAAAAGTAAAACATGTTAATCCGCCTATGGCCGCAATATATTGATCTTGCTTGCCAATAGGCTCACCCAACCGATCAATTTCAATATGACAAGCCAACTCTGCCAATTCATCTTGATGAATATGGCGCTTGCGGTGGGTGTATAAGGCCTTAAGCAAGGCAGTGGTGAAGCTACCTGAAGATCCCAAACCTGTTCCAGCAGGTATATCAGCTAAGGTTGTTATCTCCACTTGAGGCGTACGAAAACCCATTAAATTCAATGCCTCTCGAATAATAGGATGTTGCACCTGCTCAACTTTTTCAACCTGCTCTAACTGCGAGTACTTGAGATAGATTCCCTCTGTAAAAGGACGCATTACTGTGACATAAACGTACTTATCAATAGCTGCTGCTATTAAAAAACCTTCATGCTCTTCATAATAAGAGGCTAGATCTGTGCCGCCACCGCCCAAGGTAATACGAAGAGGACTACGCGAGATGATCATAACCAGAATCCTTATAAATTTGATCGATAATCTTTAATGCCTGATATGCATCATGTAGACCGGCAGCGGGTTCTCGATTTTCATGAATATCCTGATAAAACTCTGCCATCTCTAGAGCCCATGAATCATCAGCCATTGGATATTCCCAGGAAATAGTTTCGGGAGGGCCCATTTGAGGCAGCATCTTATAGTAAGTTAACTTTTCCAATCCGTAGCTTCCGCCTAATCCCGACAAATCCAACTTACCATCTTTTCCATAAATCTCCATAGAGAATAGATTTTTCCACTCTGTACAGGAAGCGTGCAGAAAAGCAACCTGCTGCTTAGCCGTCTTCAGCAACATAAAACCGTTATCGTCAACTGGCATATCCCAATAATATGTGTGAGCAAAACCCTGAACCTCAGAAAAATCACCAATAAACCACCGTGATAGGTCAATCAAGTGAGGACCTTGATCAATAAGCTCACCACCACCAGATAATTGCGGGTTCGCTCGCCACTCCTTATCGTATCCCAATCTAGCACCATGTCCATATCGAGCGCGGATAAACATCAAATCCCCTAACACGCCAGAGTCAACAATCGATTTGGCCTTCTGCAAACTTCGGTGATAGCGATGATTGAAACCAACGCGGACTTTGATGTTGTTGGTTTTAGCTGCCGCGATTACTGGTTCTAGTTCACTGGCTGAACGAGCAGCAGGTTTTTCTACAAGCACATGTTTACCGGCAGCAATAGCAGCCAATGTAATTTCGGCAAGCGAATCATGTAAGGTAGCAATAATGACAATATCTATTTGAGGGAGCGCTAAGAGCTCACGCCAACTTGAAAAAGCTTGCGCCCTAAACGGTAGAGCCAATTGCTCTGCTCGGGGTAAATTGACGTCAGCGCACGCCACTAAATTTCCACCAGGGCCTAAATTAGACGCCCTCTTTTGACCAATCAAGCCACAACCAATAATGCCAACACCCAACACTTTGCATACCTTATCTTTGATTTCTATTTGATTCGCGCTCATACATCACCCCATTCCATTCCACGATCGCGACCAGAAATTCTCCTCAGAGTATACGTATCGCTTGCTGCCAGTTGCTCAATATGTTTTGGCCACTCTTGCCATTTATCCCATACTGCGCTTACTAACTTGCCAGTAATCCCCAGGCTGGCATCACTTGCCAAAAATAACACCAAATCTGCAACCTTATTCATCGAGGCACCGCCTTGAGCAAAAACGTTCTCCGCAATCTCAAACTCGCGAGGGCCGGCAACCGATTTTCCAGAGACAACAACTTCTTCCAGAAGACTGGTCTTCATCGCACCTGGGGCAACGCAATTAACCCGAATCTGTCGAGATTCCACCTCCTGTGCCAGTGTTTCAGAAAAACGCACTAAGGCGGCCTTGGCACTTGCATACGCTGTAAAGTTGGCTCTAGGGCCAGTAGCGCCGCCGCCAGATAAATTGATGATGGTGCCACTACCAGACTCACCAATGAAGTCAAGTAAACCATGGCATAAAGCCACAGGGGACATTAGGTTAACCTGTATTGCTTTATTCCAAAGAGTGAGATCGTTTTCTACCAGAGGGCCAATAGGCCCATGAATGGCTGCATTGTTAATTAATGCGTCCAGGCGTGGCAACTGATCTTTAATTTTTTCAACCAATAAGCTTACCTCTACTGGTTGAGCAAGGTCACATGGAAATATGGTGGCCTTTTGATTCGGTCTTTCGGGTAAGTTCTTGCAAACCCCCAATAAATCATCTTGGTTGCGAGCGACTAACGCAATATTCCAACCCGCACTCCAAAATGCGTTTGCCAGATGCGCCCCAAGCCCTCGCGAACTCCCTGTAATGACTGCCCAAGAATTACCCATTAGCGCGCCTTAAATACCCATTCATTTTCACGTAGATATTGCACAGTCTTAATCACGCCCTCATTAATAGTAAATCGAGGCTTCCAACCTAATGCTTGAATCTTCTGGGTATCTAGAAAAATAAATGGATTATCACCAATCCAACCACGATCACCGCCCGCATAATCCAATCTAGGCTTCACGCCTAATTCATCACAAATCCACCCAATCGAATCATTGACCTCACAATAGCCATCTACGCCCAAGTTAAAGATATTGACTTTTTCTGTAGCCCGATCCATTGCCAACAAAATTGCATCAATACAATCTTGAACATACAAATAAGATTTACGCTGTTTCCCATTGCCTAATACTGGCAGACAAGTCGGGTCAGCTTTGAGCTTTTGATAGAAATCAAAAACATGCCCATGTGTATAGCGCTCCCCTAAGATGGAGACAAAACGAAAGATCCAGGATTGGAAACCAAAACCCTCGCAATAGGCGGAAATTAGCCCTTCGCAGGCGGCCTTTGAGGCTCCGTACAACGATGTTTGAATTGGAAAAGGACCGTTTTCAGGAGTGGGCACAACCGGAGCCTCTCCGTAGACCGATCCAGTAGATGAAAAAGCAATTCTTTTGATGCCATTTGCACGCATAGCTTCAAGTACGTTGTATGTAGCGATGGTGTTTTGCTCAAGATCGCGACGGGGATAATCGGTACCAAAACGAACGTCAGCGTTGGCGGCCAAATGAAACACTGCCTCACCACCAGTAAATGCATCTTTCAATGCATCTAAGTCTAAAAGATCAGTTTTAAACAGTGTGAAATTTGGATTCAGTAAAGCGCCTTCAAGAAAACGGCGCTGACCCGTGGAAAAGTTATCCACCCCTATGACCGAATGACCATCTGATAGCAGGCGATCAACCAATGTACTACCAATAAATCCAGCACATCCTGTAACTATGAATTTCATGAGCAGACCTTAATAGTGCAAAAAATACAATCAAATACCAGTAAGCATTATGTTGAAATGCATTGGGTAAATACAACCGAGATTAATTGAGTTAATTATCTCAAACTCTATAAATTTGGTGAAAGATGTTAATTGATAACTTCGTCGACTAATCGCCCTTAATCCAAGCATCTGCAAAAATGTGTGCTAAGGGGTATTAGCGTTCTTACCTCTTCTTTACTTATAAAAATTCATCGATTTTTTAGTGCCATTTTTAGTCTAAAAATGATGAGTTTTCTTACGCCTTAAGGCGACAATAAACTAGTGAAAAATAGAAATTATTGAACAACAAGAACAGGCTTTGCGGCAACCTAATTAAGAATGAGTCCGTTTTGTAAAAACGGTATTTACCTGAAATTTTGCCTCAATTATCCTTTTCTAGCGCTTGATATTTTTGGGCGCTAACTTCACCGAAATATCAATTACTTCTTGCTTTTTGCGCCACTCAATTTGCCGACGCAGCTCATCTAAAGTTTTAAAGTACGAGCGATCTAAATCATCCGCCACCCTTTGCGAGCGATTGAGATTTAAATATTCCACCAATCTCTTATCCCGAATTTGCTGGCGCACTTTGAGTAAGCACTCTTGATTCTGAATCGCCCAAATCTCACCTTGCAATTGTTCCATCAATTTATCGGCCATATCTTCAATGGGCCGTGTTTCCGCTCCATGGTGGTAACGTGTACCAACCATTCCTGGGATAGTTAAATCTTTAACACCAAGCGAACTTAATAAATCTTGCAAGCGCTTAAATATTACTGGCGAGTCTTTTTTGAATGATTGCATTTCATCTAAATCGAAACGACATTTTTTAAGCACAGCTAGAGCCCAATATCCGCCCTGAGTTTGCTCTAAATTTAATGATGAAATGAGTTCTGGATTATTCACCCATTCCTGAGCTGCAATTGGATAATCATCAAAACCCACAGCACTGAACTCAGAATGCTTCGGGAAACGATTCAATAGATCATGAATGTAGCGTGACTCTAACTTTTCAAGGCGGAGTTTCTTCCAAATAATCACCGTTAATGAATGTACTGATGCTCTCTCGGAAATTCCAACCGGAACAAACTCATCAATAAAAAGTTGTTCTAGCTCGTGAAACTCTTGCTCGCTCTCGCCTGGTAATAAAGCTTGCACTGCATAAGCACCGGTCTTGATAGCGTTACGAGATGCTGTCAGCTTACCCTCGGCTGTTTTAGGCCCACCTGAGCGAGCCTTGCGCTGAGTTTTTGGTAAAGCTGGCATTTTATTTTTTTGACGAAACTAGACGAACGCCAGGTCGATCTTCAGGGGTGCCGATGAACTCCACACCTCCAGCTTCAAGCGCAGCTTTTAACGCCTGAAGCACTTTAATGCTAGCACTCTCCAAAAGCCCATCGCAGGCCTCCACCCTTCTGATTGTGGAAATAGCAACTCCAGCCTCCTCCGCTAGACGGGTCCCAGACCAATCCAACAGGGCTTTTCCTGCTCTTACTTGCGCTCCAGTTATCATATATGAAATTATTTGTACTATATAAAGTACTAATTAGTTTTTTTAAAGGATATTAAGGCCATGTGTAAGCATACCGCAAAAGAATTGCTAAACAGAACCATTATCAAAATCGAGGGTGCCTATGCGCCATCCACAATTAGAGCCTACAGAGCTAACTTTGAGAGATTTATTCAATTTTGCGAAAAGCACAGTATCGACGCACTCCCGGCAAACCCTCTAGATGTCGCCCTATATATAGCCCATCTAACAAAGAGTGGCCTGAAATCATCTGGCATCCGAATTGCAGTGGCTAGTATTTCTAGCATTCACAAACTTAATCACCTTAGTGACCCAACTAAACATCCCGACGTCAAAATTGAATTGAGACGTATGCACCGCACACTTGGAAGATCATCCAAACAAGCCTTCGGAATTACAGCTCCAATACTAGACAAATTACTTAGTGCAACAAGTAATAATTTAAGAGGAGTTCGAGACCAAGCTCTATTGTTGCTTGCTTATGACAGTATGTGCCGACGTAGCGAGCTTGTCTCATTAAGAATCATAGACATACACATAGATGAACTAGAAAATTATAAGCAAACGAAATTGCGACTACGTAAAAGCAAAACTGATCAAGAACTCCAAGGTAGGTGGATATTTTTAACAGAAAGATCTGCTGCGGCTCTTTCTCTATGGCTAAACCAAGCGAAGCTAAAAGATGACTTTCTGTTTAGGGGGATTAATAATGCAATTGACATCACCCAAGAATTAAAGAGCAGTCAGATAAACCGCATTTATAAACGTTTAGCAAAAGACGCGAAACTTCCTAAACATATAATTGATCATATCAGCGGACATTCTATGCGCGTTGGAGCGGCACAGGATCTCTTAAAATCAGGAGCCAGCATGACCATGATTATGAATAACGGGCGTTGGTCTAAGATAGATACGGTGATGCGATATTTAGAGCAGGCAAATTAAATTGATAGTGAATTTAATTTGGCGGGAATACCCCAAAACTCAAAGGGCTCGTATTCAGGCAAAGGAAAATGCCCTAAATTTAAATGAATATCAGAACCGCGCTCTTGGCACCTCCTTCGCACCAAGTCAAGCACAGAAATTGGCGACCCACTTGAACAATTGATAACACCATTAATCGTAGGATTTTCTAGGGCAGTGCATATTCTTTCAGAAATAGCCTCTATTGGCAAATAATCCCTAAGCTGAGTTCCTATCGACATATCAAAAGACTGTCTTTTTTCATCAATAGCCATATCCAGTTGAGACAAGAGACTTTTAGGATTTTGCCCCTCTCCATACATATAGAAGAGCCGCATCCATTGCAAGGTAAAACCATATTCCTTCTGGTAAAACTGCAAGGATTTTCGTAATGAATCCTTTGCAAAACCATATGGAGTAATAGGATTCGTACCCATATCTTCCGTAAGAGCGCCGGATTGCAAACCATACTCGAGGCATGTGCCAGCTACCACCAGATGAGATATACCTGATTCAATGGAGGCCTTAAGAAAAACTAGATCCGATTTAAGATTCTGAAAAATATGGAAGTTACCTTGGTAATTAGGTAGCCCAGGCCATGCAAGATGAATTAATGCATCACCGCCATCCAGCCCTTCAATCGCAGGACCATAATTAAGGTGCAAATCGGCCTGAATAAAGTCGACTACATCAAACCACTCAAATTCCTTGGCACGATTTAGATTCCGAGCAACTGCGATAACTTGATGCCCATTTTGCAGCAATTTTCTTACCAAGTGCTGACCAATGAAACCAGTAGCACCCGTAACTATAACCTTCAATTCAAAACCTTTAACTCGGGCACCGCCACAACAAACTTACCACCCCAAATCGCGATATTTTCTTGCTCTTCGACCTCTTTTGCAATATTCCAAGGAAAAATCACCACCCAATCTGGCTTACGATTAGCAAGCGCTGAAGGATGGAGAATTGGCAAATGACTGCCCGGCATATATTTATTTTGCTTAGATGGTGCAGCGTCACAAACAAAGTCAATTAAGTCATTCTTAATGCCAGCATAATTCATCAAAGTATTTCCTTTTGCTGCTGCGCCATAACCTGCTATTGATTTCCCCAATCGTTTTTGATCGATCAAAAATGAAAGGAAATCATTTTTCACTTTATTCGCCTTAGCTTGAAATTCTTGATACACGCCCAAAGACTTCAAGCCAAACTTTTCCTCATAGGCAAGCAAATCAATCACCGCGTTTGTAGTTGGCCTTACATCATTAGCGTGACATCCATAAATACGCAGACTACCGCCATGAGTTGATAATTCCTCAACATCAAATATTCTTAAGCTAACCGAAGAAAAAATTTCCACTACAGTACTTAATGAGAGGTAAGAAAAGTGCTCATGATAAACAGTATCAAATTGATTATTTTCGATTAAACGCATTAAATGCGGAAATTCGAGATTAATAACTCCACCCTCCTTTAAGGCAATTTTTAAACCTTCAGTAAAGTCATTAATATCCGGAACATGCGCATAAACATTGTTGCCACAAATTAAATCAGCCCTCTTGCTTGATGAGGCCAATTCTCTTGCAACATCAGCGCCAAAGAACTTTCGTAGTACAGGCACCCCAATTTTTTCAGCAGCATCGGCAGTGCTATCCGTAGGTTCAATTCCCAAACAAGGTACCCCAGATTTCACGAAATTTTTCAATAAATAACCATCATTTGATGCGATTTCAATTACAAAACTATTCCTAGATAACTTTAGATCATTACTAATTTTCTCCACATATCTCGCTGAATGATCAAGCCAACTTTTAGATGTTGACGAAAAGTAAGCATAATCTTTCGAAAATAATTCGCTCGCCCGTGAATAATCCTCAGTCTGCACAAGCCAACAACTATCGCAAACATATAGCTTTAGGGGAAATATTTTTTCAGGGGCATGCAAATCATCCTCACTAAGATAATCATTTGATGGAGGGGCAAATCCTAAATCTAAAAATACGTGCTGTAAGTTATTTTTGCAATGTCGGCATTTCATCATTAAATTCCTTTAAATTCATAATCCCTCAACATAGTATGGGCAGAATCTCGAATCGAAATGGCACTTATGTGTAGCGGCCAATTTATACCCAAAGATGGATCAACTGGATTGAGTGCGCCCTCTGCATCCGGAACGTGAGGGGATGAATGCAAGTATAATAACTCACATTTATCAGACAAAGTCTGAAATCCGTGAGCAAATCCTTCGGGTATAAAGAGTGCTCTATTATTTTTTGCAGAGAGTTCTACAGCACACCATTTTAGAAAATTAGGGGAATAGGATCGAATATCAACAACCACATCCCAAATACTACCCCGCAAGCAATTAACAAGCTTCATTTCTGAATGAGGGGGATACTGAAAGTGCAGCCCCCTTACTGTGCCAGATTTTTCTGTGAACGTTTGATTAATTTGAGAAACAGGTTTTCGCCAACCAAGTTCTGCTAGCTCAACTTCACAGAAAATTCGGCATAAAAATCCTCGTTCATCGCCAATAGGCTTTCTTTCAATTATTTTGGGCCCGGGTAGAGGTAAATCATGTATTGAAAAACGAATCAAAGAAAATCCTTACTCAGATTATTGGTCCAACGTAAATTTTGATCTAGCATCCCATGCTGCATATGCTTTCGTAAAGTGTTAAGTCGCATATACGGGGAGTCACGAAAATTTTTATTAGAAAATAACATCCGATCAAAACCAGATCTAAGTCGCTCAATAGAATCCTCAAGACTTACTACTGGCAAATATTCGGCAGCAAGCGATTGAAATAGAGAAAAATCAACCATATATGAGCGTAAATCAGGAGGGGCATCAGCATTGATGCTTACCTCAACCCCCGGAATAAGCTTTGAAACCGTCATTGCCAAATCTTTTACCTGGTAATTATTTTCATTTCGTCCAGCATTAACAGCTAAATATCGACCCCCTTGATGCTCAGAACGATGAATTGCCCAGTCTATTGCGCGAGACATATCCTCAACGTCAATCAGCGGCCTCCAAGGTGATCCATCACTCAAAACAGTGATTTTTTGGGAGGTTACAGCGCATGCAACAAAGTCATTGAGCACCAAATCCAATCTGAGACGATCCGACATTCCACAAGCCGTGGCAAAACGCAAACAAGTTACAACCATCTGCTTTAAATTGAGTTGTTTGATATCAGATTCTGTCCCAATTTTTGATTTTGCGTAAGCAGTTAGTGGATTTGTGGGATCAGATTCAGATCGAGGACCACCTGCAGATTGGCCATACATTGAGCAGCTGGATGCAAATACAAAATTCTTAACGCCGGCCTCAATTGCTAGCTTTACTAAACGCAAACTTGACTTGTGATTTATTTGATTTGTAATTGCTTCAAATTCATTTCCCATCGGATCATTCGAGACGGCCGCCAAGTGAACCACTGCATCCACGCCATTTAGGTGACTTATGCCAATATCTCGAATATCCCCCATAAACTGACACTCATAGAACAATTCCGGCAAATACTCTGTACCAGTTAAGCAGTGCCCAAAAAAACCCGTGTCATACCCCACCAAAGTAATTCTCGGATAATTTTTCTTTAAATATTTTGCCAATACTGGACCGATGTAGCCCATGTTTCCTGTAATCAAAATGCGCATTCTGACTTTCTCTGTTAGTTATAAAACGAGTCTTATACAGCCCAAGTTTTCCACGGCGCAGCATCCCTCAACCACAATTCTTCTAGGTGATTTTTATCCCGCAAAGTATCCATTGGCTGCCAAAAACCATCGTGATGAAATGCCATTAATTGATCATTTTTTGAAAGATTTAATAGTGGATCCACCTCCCACGTTGTTAAATCACCATCGATATAATCAATACACCGTGGAGAGAGCACAAAAAATCCGCCATTAATCAAACCTCCATCACCACGAGGTTTTTCAGCAAATCCTGTGACTTGATTGCCTTCGAGCTGTAAAGCCCCGTACCTTCCTGGAGGCGATACAGCTGTTACTGTGGCCAACCTTCCATGCTGACGATGAAAGTCAAGTAAAGCTGCAATATTTATGTCACTAACCCCATCACCGTAAGTAAAACAAAATTCTTTTTCATCCTTAATATATTCAGAGACTCGTTTTAAACGCCCTCCAGTTAATGTTTTCTCACCCGTATCAACCAGGGTCACTCTCCAAGGTTCAGCATGTCGCCGGTGAACCTCCATCTGGTTGCGACTGATATCAAATGTGACATCGGACATATGAATAAAATAATTAGAAAAATATTCTTTGATTACGTAACCCTTATAGCCGAGGCAAATAATAAAATCATTAATTCCATAATGAGAATACATTTTCATTATGTGCCAAAGAATAGGTTTTCCACCAATCTCAATCATAGGTTTTGGCCTTAAATGAGATTCCTCACTTATCCTAGTACCTAAGCCACCGGCTAAAATCACAGCTTTCATAACATTAAACACCAATAAATTAAGGCTTAAAATAATCCATCAAAAAGGATAACCCAATAATGCCCAATAATCTAGCCAATCAAAATACATACACAGCTGCAGCAGTACTTTTTGAAACAAATAGACCTCTTCAAATTCTGAGCAATCTTAGATTACCAGATCTTAAATCCGGCCAAGTTCTAGTTAAGCTATTTTATAGCGGCGTGTGTCATAGCCAAATTATGGAGACTCGGGGGCGACGAGGCGAGGATGCATGGTTGCCACATCTTTTAGGTCACGAAGGGTCAGGACAGGTAATTGCCATTGGAGATGACGTAACAAAAGTAAAATGTGGGCAGGATGTTATCCTAACTTGGATTAAATGTAATGGAATCGATGCTGGAGGAGCGCAATATACACATGGGCCATCCTGCGTAATTAATGCAGGCGCAGTAACCACATTTAATCAATACGCAGTTGTTTCTGAAAATAGACTAGTACCATCACCCGAAGGCCTGCCACTTGACATAGCAGCTCTTTATGGCTGCGCGATCCCAACAGGGGCCGGGATCATAATCAATGAGTTAAAGCCCGAAAATAAAAAAGATTTTGTTTTTGTAGGTATCGGGGGCATAGGATTAAGCGCTTTAATGACTTCGTGCATTTACTCACCTAACTTAATCATCGCCGTAGATATTTCTCAAGAGAAACTGAATTTAGCAAAAGCACTTGGCGCAACCCATACCGTAAATGCCTCCTTGGTTGATCCAAATGAGGCAATTAAAGGAATTGCACCCAATGGTGTTGACTATGGAATAGACGCCTCAGGAACTACAAAAGGGATTGAACTCGCATTCAATTCAATAAAGCGGAATGGAGGAATTTGCACTTTCGCATCCCATCCAAGGCATGGCGACATGATTACCCTTGATCCATACGAGCTTATTTGCGGCAAACAACTTCGCGGAAGCTGGGGTGGCAGCGTTGAGCCCGATAGAGATATTCCATTATTTTCTAAGTTATTTAAAGAAAATAACATCCCTATAGAAAAATTAATCTCTAGAAGATATTCATTAAATGAGATTAATCAAGCATTGGATGACTTAGAAAGCGGAGCAGCGACCCGCCCTTTAATCTATTTTTAGGAATACGTCAAAGAAATAAATGGTTATGTTTTTGAACAAACGCCTTGCCAATAGAGCCCCCGGCACCATACCCATAATTATTTTTTTTAAATAGGGTGGAATAAAGTCTTTTTAATCTCTCTTCTAATTCTGTCGATTCTACAAAATCAAAAATTCGTTCATGCATCTCCTTGACTAAGTCTAAAATTTCATCCGGTGTATTCGCAACAGGCATTACGCCTGCGTCCTCGTACTGAATGGGATCTCGATAGTCAGCCATCTGTTGTGAAAATATATATGGGTACTTCAAATAATTTCCAGATGAAATTTCTCTTAGCAACTTAGGGATACTAAGATCAAATGGTGAATACCCGAGTGTAGATACTGGGATCATATTCGCCAAGGCGCATGGTACCCCGAAAATACTAGAAAGAATCCAAATACCAGAAGAGTTGCCCACGAAATACTTAGCTCCAGCAGCCAAAACTACGTCGCCTCTGGGTGATCGCAGATAAGAGTGGGCATAATCAACCACCCCCTTGATTTCAGGGCCTTGAGACATAGATGGGTCACCCATTCGGACACACCATCCGCCACTCTCAATCACATACTGCATTGCTGGAACCATATCCTCAATAGCCGTATTGCGATGCGAATGAATAATTTCATCTATAGGAGAATATCCTGCCTCGCGATTATGAAAGCATACATACCAACCACCCTCAGGAATGCCAAGTTCCCTCAATAATTCTTCTAAATAATTTCTATCAGATTCCCTTAAAGACAATACGGGCTTCTGAACGCCCCACGCAGAATTAATTTGATAGTATCTAGCGGCTCCACTATTAGTCAAAATAAAGTCATCTATGCAGTAGACCATAAAGTATCTAAGACTAAGAATCCTCAAGAAGCCACATAAAGCAGGATTCACAAATATTTGGAAATGCTCTTGCCAATAGGACAGAAGATGGCAATTAGCCACTCTTTTTTTGGGGGCCAAAAAGAACCACCTCCTCTTAGGCAATAACCCCAGCAACTTCATTTTCTTAAAGCAATCAAATTCTGCTGCAAGATGTCCAATTCTGTCGGTGAAGACTGTTACACGCCTAAAACCAATTAAATGTCCAGAGATAGCTATAGGGGAGAGCAAAGCCCAAAAAATATTTATAAAAATTATTTTCAATCCCTTTAGAATGAACAGATAAAATCCATAGGATCGATATTTCATTAAGGCAATTTGAAAGTAAGAGTAGTAAACATTTCTCATTAATTAGAATCCACACCAGTTCCACGAAAACTGTTAATTTTATTTGCGAACATTTCCCATTTACTTTTATCAAGCTTCAACAGCTCTCATTATATAAAAATGAATAAAACCCCAGAATTAATATCCGATATTGACAGGGCAGTATTAGAAATACGGTCAAAAATAACCTCTGACGCGAAAATTTCCTTAGTGACTGGCAACTTTAACGTTATTCACCCAGGACACCTAAGGCTCTTAAATTTTGCAGCGGACTGCTCAGACTTTCTTGTGGTCGGGATACATGAAGATGGACATGATGGCGTGTTTATCCCCATAAATCTACGCCTAGAGGGAATGCGGGCCTTATCATCTGTCGTAAATCAAGTAATTCCTATTAATAATAATATTACAGAACTAGTCCAAAAACTAAAACCGAATTTTATAATTAAAGGCAAAGAGCACGAAAATAAATTTAATGAGGAATTCGAAGCTGCTAATACTTATGGCGGAAAATTACTTTTTTGCTCTGGAGAGATGCGGTTTTCATCACTTGATCTTTTGCGGAAAGAATTGCGAAAATCAAGTAACTCGAACATTGAAAAACCTTCGGACTTTCCTGAGAGGCACGGATTTACTCCATCAAACCTATCGAGATACGTTGAGAATTTTCAGGCATTGAAAGTAATTGTAATTGGGGACTTAATAATTGATGAATATATCTCTTGCGATACACTTGGACTCTCTCAAGAAGACCCTACTATCGTAGTCACCCCCCTCAAAAGGGATCTTTTTATTGGAGGCGCAGGAATTGTAGCTGCACACGCTCAGAGCTTGGGCGCGGAAGTTGAATTATTTAGCATTACCGGCGACGATGATGCCGCCAAGTTTGCCAACAAAGTATTGCAATCAATGAAAGTCTCTCCCAATTTATTTATTGACTCTAGCAGGCCAACGACTCTCAAGCAGCGATACAGAGTACAAAATAAAACTCTTCTTAGAGTAAGCCATCTCAAGCAGCACGATATAGCCACATCCTTATCTACTAAAATCTTTGACAAGATTAAGATAGCCATGAGAAATGCTGACTTACTTGTCTTCTCAGACTTCAATTATGGCTGCTTACCTCAGGGCCTTGTAAATTCAATAGTAAATGAAGGCCAATCTTTGGGCTTATTTATGGTTGCAGATAGCCAATCCTCATCGCAAATGGGGGATATTTCTAGATTTCAAAACATGCAACTCATCACGCCAACAGAGCATGAAGCTCGCCTAGCTCTTCATGGATCAAAGATTGGCCTTACAGTGCTAGCCGAAAAACTTCATGAAAAAACAAACGCAAGACATTTAGTTATAACTCTTGGTGCCGAGGGGCTGCTAATTCACTCCCCAGAAAGCGCAAGCAAGAATTTAAAAACAGACCTATTGCCAGCATTTAACTCTAGTCCTAAAGATGTTTCTGGGGCCGGAGACTCTTTCCTAATTTGCAGCTCTATGGCTCTATCGCTAGGGGCAAATATTTGGGAAAGCGCATATCTTGGGTCGATAGCCTCTGCATGCCAAGTATCGAGAGTTGGAAACACGCCCCTAAGAAATGATGAAATTCTTAATGAGTTAACCCAAAAATGAATGCACTCCTTTTAGCTGGCGGATTTGGGAGTCGCCTCAAGCCAATAACAAATACAATACCCAAATGCATGGTGCCAATCAATGGGCGACCACTGATAGATTACTGGCTCGAAATTCTTTTTGAATACCCCGAAAACCCAATTAACAGGGCCTTAATTAATACCCACTACTTACCAGAAATTGTTACTACATATATTCAAAACTGTAAATGGCGCTCGCTTATTTCAATCTCATATGAAGAGAGATTGCTTGGAACGGCAGGGACTATATCAAAAAATAGGGATTTTTTTGAAGGGAAATCATTTCTTGTGGCCCATGCAGATAATTTATCAAAATTTAATCTTGACTCATTTATTCACGCTCATGCTGCAAGGATGCCTAAAGTAGAAATTACGGCAATGTCTTTCATCACTGATGCGCCACATTCATGTGGAATCCTAGAGATTGATGAAAATAATCTTATTACATCTTATACAGAAAAGCCCGAACACCCATCAAGCAATCTTGCAAATGGCGCTGTCTACATATTCGAACCCTCAGTAATCGCATTTATCGACTCATTTCAAAAACATGAAGTCGACATTGGAAGGGATATATTGCCCCACTATGCCGGAAAGATGCAGGCTTACCACAATAGCATTTATCACAGAGATATCGGCACACCCGAAAGCTTAAGACTGGCAAGAAGAGACTTCAACTCTAATCTTTAAACTCCACCACCATCTTCCTGTCATATAACCACACTTCACCGCCTTGGGTTGCACCCCTCAAAGGCCGATTTTTTAATTCTTTGCCGTACCCTAAAAATATTCTCTTATCTTCTACATTGGTAAAATTAAAACCAAAACTCTTATAATCCTCGTCGGTAGGAATCCCAATGAAATATTTTTGTAAAATATTATGCACATAATCATCTAGCTCCATGTTCATGAATTGCTTGCAGGCATTGTATGAATAAAGCCATCCCCCAGTAAATTTCATAAGAAATTGACAGTAATAATGTAGCTGGCCCTCCGACATCTCCTGAAATGAGTTTTGGTTAATTGACAAATCAAAACTCATATTTCTTCTTAAGTTTTCAATCTTAAAGTTTGGGATTAGAATGAACTTGTACTCTTCAGAGATCTTAACCAAATCAATATCGACATCATCAACGGTTGGTATATAGATTTTATCTGCATCGTTATTTATACTTAAAAATGTGGCCGACCAAAACAATGTTTCTGGATAATCAATGCATATAAATGTTGTATTGTTATCCATAATTCTTGATAGTTGGTAGATAAGCTGACCATATCCCGGCCCAATTTCTAAAACATATTTTCTTTTTTTACCTTCATTTAGAAGGCCCAAAGAATGTAAATTGTGGATGCACGCCTGCTCTTTAACAATATCAGAGTTTACAAGCTTTCCTTTGTATCTAATGCCAATTTGCGAAACCACTTCGTTAGTCTCGGGCTCACTGCACCAAAATTTTTCAGGGAGCACAGAAATGTATTTTTCATACTTTTGAATTATTGGGATTTCAAGTGCCTCGGCATCCGTTAAAGCCAAATGGCCACTATAAAAATCTTTGTTCCACGGATTTCCAATAAAAAACCCCATGCCAATATGACATCTAATTTTTTCAAGCTCATTAGCAGGAAGATCTCTAATATAGCTGAGGAACTTGTTTATATTTTTCCAAAATTCGCTTGGTAAGAAAATGTTGCCTACATCACTCTCGTCCCTGAATTTAATTAAGGAAGTTATATTTTTTCTTATTTGCTCTATTTTTTTTATATTTTTTGACATTAATTTTTATCTAACCATTTTTTTAAAATTAGAGAGACAATCATTCTTAATCGATGAACGGTATTATGAATGAATGTCATAGTATTAAGTTTAAATTTTCTTTTAAATTCTTGAATTTTATATAAATACTTATTTCTAATATTGAAGATTAATGATGGACTCTTCCAAATAAAATATGCCAAAATAAATCTATAGCATTGGATATTCGAACGCATAAATTTATAAATATTTGGGGATAATGCCGATAAAATAACTGGATAGTTCAAAAAGTCAGTTTTTAAATCCTTGTTATTTTTTTCATTTAGCACCCTAAATAACTCTTTATAAACCTCATTCTGTCTGTTTAAGTTATTTATACCTTGTGCGGAATACGATGTTTTCAGAACCCTCAATGCTGCAAGAGGTTCTGGAATTACACAAAGCCCCCGCCTCAAAGCAATAGCCTGATTAGCAAACCAGTCCGCATGCCACTCCAATTTTTTGTTATAACCGCCCATCCGCATGATTTCATCCCTTCTTACAAGGGCGCCATTTGTAGAAAGCCATACTATTTCCTCCTTTAACCACTCTTTATAGCGCCATGGCGAAAAATATGCCGGCATTCTTCCATAGTTAAAAACCTCGGCAACTTCTTTCTGTGGATGAAATTTACCAAAATCTTCATAAAACAAAGCATATTCAGATTGCACGACACCCACCCCAGGGAAATTCTTAATCATTTCCTCTGACTTCCTCAAAAATTCAGGCGCCATTCGATCATCGGCTGCTACCCAATTTATATAATCTCCTCGAGCCAGGCCCAATGCCAATTCTATACTTTCCAATTGCCCTTTATTTATATTATTTTTAACTAAGGTAATAAATTTGTACCTTTTGCAGTATTCTTCCAAAATGGAAATACTTTCATCTGTTGAGCCATCATCTACTATGATTAATTCATTTGGGAGGCGGGACTGGGAGCAAATCGCGGAGAGCGATTCCCTCAAATACTTAGCATGATTATAGTTAGCCATTATCACGCTGATGGTTGGGCTTTTTATATGACCCTCAATAAGTGCACCGTCTTTGCCGGATAAATTTTGCTGCTCAATGCGTTTATTTTTTATATAAGCTTTCGCCAATTTATCAGCATGAAGCGGGATTAGGGCATTTGTACAGTATTGAGAAAAATTAAAAATATAAGGCCAGCTAAATATGGGATATCTCACAAAAGTATTTAACACTTCACGATCTAGAGGGGTGAAGAGTACGGGGTGACGTGAGAACACAAACGCAATATCCCAATAAGTGGGTTTGGCTAAAACTTTTAGCAAATTTTTAACCACCGCCTGTTGGGCTTTCTGATTACTATAAGCTAGAGCAGAGTGTGATAGAGCGCTGCGCGCTGAAATCACCCCCAACATTTCAGGAATAACGCATACACCATATCTAAGAGCAATTACTACATTCACAAACCAATCTGAGTACCATCTAAGCACCTCTTGAAATCCCCCACACTTAATGAGGCATTTTGTACGGTATAAAACAGCATTTGATGACATCCAGACATTTCCACCACCAAGCTGAGCTCTAAAAAGAGTGGGGGATAAATATCTTGGATACTTTCTTAAATCAAATGCTCCATTAGTTGAGGGATCTAAACTTAAATCATTAATAGTCCCAGTAGACGGATCATAGATTGCGTAACTAGAAAATGAAAGTCCAGCATTAGGGTATTCATCCAGAGTACCGATAGATCTTTCTAAAAAATTAGGCATCAAAAAATCATTCCCAGATATGACAGCCAAGTATTCAGTATCTACATAGTAAAAAGCCTTCTTTAGTGATGCGAAAATACCCAGATTCTCCAAATTGCGTAACGGATGAATAAAGGGGTATAGATCAGCATACTCTTCAATGATTTGTGGCGTCAAATCAGTGGAACCATCATCAACAAGAATTAGCTTATGAGGCAAAACTGATTGTGTTACAACCGCTTCAAGCGCCCTCCTCAAGGTTGAGCTTTCATTGAAGATGGGGATTATGATAGTAGCTGATCTCATTTAAGATAATAATTCGGAAGTGCAAAATAAGCCTGTAAATTCTATATCAGCCTAGAATCCAATACTAATTTATTCTGACGTGAATTTAGAAAACATTCTCGTGAAAAATTAGTTATATTTTTCGAAAATTTTATAAATAGTCTTAGTAGCAACCGAAACTGAAATGTTATCTTTTCTTATTTTTTCTAAAACTATATTGTTGAATTCTACATTAATGTTTTCATTTATAAAAAATCTTTTACTCGTGGCCCTCGGCATTTGGCTCATACAATTTGTAATAATTTTCTCAATTTTTTCACCAAACAGCGATATCAATTTCCGCGCTCGAACTCTAAATAAGTAAGATTTTTCATCGAATTCATTATTTAATGCGGAAAACGCTCTGCCAATAATCTCTTTATCATCACAAAGATTTATTTGAGCATTGATGGCAGTCTGCAAAACACCAACGCCCAATGATCCAAATATATATTTGGCATGTATTAAATCGACTATATTTTTTAGTTTTATTAAGTCATATTTAGTTTCAATACTTTCTTCAATTAATGAAACTAAGTTATTGCGATAATTTATATAGGCAGAAAAATAATCATTAATATCTGCCGACACCCACTCGACTGGATGCCATTGTCGAGGCACATCAACTGATGAAGTTCTACATCGACCTGCGTAAATAATTGGCAACCGCTTTACCTTACCCTTTATGACGCCATACGAACTTTGCATAAGCTCAAAGAATAAAGGGCTCTCGTTTTTGGAAGCCTCTATGAGTGCATCAATTTGAATATCGGTCCTAAACACTGAGTAGAAATTTGACTGGTATTCAGTGAAAAGAGTGTCAAGCCTTAGTAATAAATTTAACTCATCAATTGATTTATTATTATAAATAATATCATCAACTAGATATTTTCCATTACCGCCATCAAAACCAAAATAATATCCTTGGGCGCTGATATAGTCAGGGTTAACTTCTAAAAAATTAACGCACTTTAATAGCGCATCCAACACAACTATATCGTCATCGGCACAAAATACACAGTATCTAGTATGGACCCTTTTGAGCCCATCGACCAATTTCTCCTTAAATTTAATATCTTTGCTATACCTGACGTGTTCAAATGCATTGTTTATATTTTTAACATTAATTTCATAATTTTTATCATCACTTGAATCTAGTATAAGTACTGCAATAGAAAACTCTCCATGTAAATAGCGAATTAAATTCGCCAACATTTTTGGCCTGTTATAAGTAGGAACTACAATGGTCAACAAATCACTATTTTTATACAAAACTAAATCCTTTGATATATTACTTTCCATAAGTAACCCTAAATATAAGTATGAGACGCCCTTTAATTAATCAATTGAGCGCTTTCGATAAGTCCCCCACTTCATTATTGGGCGGATTGGTACATCATCCCAGCTACCCTTGAACTCTAAACGCATAACGCCTGTATCGAAGACCGAAAAATCAGAACAGCTATGTGTTTGAAAATAAAATTCGTTTTCTACTATCAATATTCCATTTACAGAATACATATTATCATTTAAAAAGTTAGGCGGAATTCTACATTCAGACCTATAAATACCAGGGGTTAGGGGCTGATCACTAATTTCGCCCTCATCTATACAAGCAGAAATATAGTTAGGCGTGGCCAGAAAAGGAACGCCCATATTGTCAAGCAAATGAATAGCGACATTTATTTTTGAGGTTTCGAAAACCTCATACTCAAGCTCAACCATAATATCTTTATCTATATCTACAGTTCTTTTAACAACACCATCTTGAAGAACTCTTATGCCTTTCATCTGTACTTTTTGCAATGGGATATCGGGAGATTTAGTCTCTTGAATAGCTTCAGAGCATGAGACTTGAGTTAATTCTTCATTATTATTTTCACCATAATCAATGCTTGATTCGATAACATTTGCATGTATTTGATCAATTGTGTGTTCGTTATATTCTCGATATACATCCGCTATTCTTCCATCGGCAACCAATTCACCATTCTCAAGGAAAATGGCACGACTACACATTGATTTAATTGATGATGCACTATGACTAACGATTACAACTGTTCTACCAGATTTAATCATCTGATTAAGCTTCTCATATGATTTTTTTTGAAAAGCAGCATCACCAACTGCAAAGACTTCATCAAGAAATAAAACATCGGGATTAAGATTGATTGCAACAGAAAATGCCAGCCTTACGAACATTCCACTTGAATAGTGCTTCACAGGCATCTTTAAAAATTTTTCAATGCCAGCGAACTCCACAATCTCTTCATATCGCTCGCGAACCTCTGCGCGAGTCATCCCAATAACGGCACCATTTAAATATATATTTTCATGACCACTAAGCTCAGGATGGAATCCAGTTCCTATCTCCAAGAGCGATCCGACTCGCCCCCAAATTTTTGCCTCTCCTTTTGTCGGCCTAATTACTCTAGATAAAATTTTTAGAAGAGTGCTTTTGCCTGCTCCATTTGCACCTATAAGCCCTACAACCTCTCCTTTTTTAATTTCAAATGAAATATCAGATAAAGCCCAGAAGTCTCCAACATCAACATTAAAATCATCACCCTCAATAAGTAAACTATTATTTCGCGAGGAAAATAAATTTCCCGCCAGATCTCTAAGGGATCCCGATACAGATAGCTTACCTAGCTTATAACTTTTCCATATCCCTTCAACTTTAATTGCAATATCACCCATGGTGTTTTATAAATTATCCGCAAAATCATCGGCGCACTTTTTAAAAAAAATTAAGCCTGAAAAGAAAATTACAAATATTGTTAGAAGTGAAGATAATTCATGGTTTAATGCCCCAAAATTCACGCCAAAAAGGGCCCAACGAAACCCATCGATCACCACTAGCATTGGATTAAAGCTCAATATATTCCTTAAGTTTTCTGGCCAGAAACTCGAAGAGTAAATAATTGGACTTAAAAAAAATAATATAGATAGAAAAAATGGAACCACAATCGCAAAGTCCCTATACCTCACATTCAATGCCGATGTCCATAACACAATTCCAGATGCGCCCATTAATAAAATCAGAATAAATATTGGCAGAGTTATTAAATTTATTGAAATAAACTCAGGCGTTACCAAGAAATAACTAATTAGCAGAAATAGAATTAATATTAGAAAATCACACGCACCAATAATTACCAAAGCTAAAGGGATAATAATTCTTGGAAAAAATACTCTAGATATTAGCCCTTGCTCAGACAAGATGCACCCAGTTCCCTCGCCTATAATACGCGAAAAAATTAACCAGGGTATGTATGCACTAAGTATAAATAGCGAATATGGCACTCCTGACGGTGAGAGACCCGGCATAGCCTTAAAAACCGTGGCAAGTATAACCATCATAACTAATGGCTGAAGAATCATCCAACCTAAACCTACTGATGTCTGTTTATATCTAACCGTCAACTGTCGTAGAACTAGCGCGCGTAATAATTCCTTATGGGCAAGCAAGTCCTTCATGTCTATTTTTTGCATGTGCTGACTTATATTAATAAAATCATCTTCTTTCAATTTAATACCTTTATATTTTTATTTCCATGTAAGCGATGATTTTTTGACTTTATATACCTACTACTTTAGACATTACTTATAGAATAAAACTTTAAAGCTGTTTCTCCACCACTCAAAACTCACCCCGCCGCATCAATGATAATTTTTTCTGCACTCAATGGCTCAACCTCAAGAATCAATTTTCCAGATTTAAATGAATTTATTTTGCGTCTCTCAGAGCCAATATCATCTATAAAACAATATTTCGGCTGAATTAATTTACTATTTGCGCCGATTTTTTTTGCTAGCTCTAAGGCGGCATCATAATAATTAATTCGCTTTGAACCTTCAAGAACGTACAACCCATATTTTTTTTCCACAACCACTTCAAGCAAAAAATTTGCACAAAATTTCAAGGTTATTGGTGAAAAATATTTATCCAAAAAGGGAGTAATAACTCTATTATTCTGCAGATCCAAAGCCCAATTAACAAATAAATCAAATTTTGAGGGGATAACTTTGCTCATTCTTACAACACAAGAGGCGTACAAATATTTATGTAAATAAATCTCTACTTCAGCTTTTTGAATACTGTATTGTTTGTGAAGCATGGATTTGTCGGAAACCAAATCGCTTGATAGATACACAACATGTATACCCGCTAAAATCAACTTGTCTATCAGTTTTTTTGTTGCCGTAACATTTATAATTCTCGAAATGTCTGGCTCTTTTTCGCAATTCTCAACGTTTGTCATTCCAGCACAGATAACAGCGGATGTTATTCCGCTGGGAGGCGCCCAGTGGTCCAAATTATCAAGTAAATTTAGGTGGATCTTATGCGGGCTTAAAGGTCTCCTACTGGTACCAATTACATCTATTCCACAATTAGATAACTCTTGATACAAAGCTGCACCAATTAAACTATCTGCACCTACAACTAAAATCTCACTCATCAATTTTTACCACGAGTCAATGAGACTGAAAGAGGCTCAACTATCATGTTACACAAAAATTCATCTCGCCTTAAAAAAGGTTCTCCATCTTCAATAGGGAATCCATATTTAACCTGGGGTGCAACGCGAAAATCATCAGGTATATGAACATCGCACAATACCGGCCCACTCAAATTAAACACATTAGTTAGCACTTCTGAAATTGATGATTGTGTTTCAATTTGAAACGAATTAATTCCGTAAGCTTCGGCAACTCTGGGAAAGTTTGGCATTGACAGTCCACCAGTTATTGAAGAGCCGACATACTCGGAATTAAGCCATTGATCCTGAGTCTGCTTGATCATGCTATAACCAAAATTATTTATTACAAATATTTTGATGTTTAATTTATGATGGGCAATAGTAGCGAGCTCTTGTATATTTAGTTGGATTGAGCCATCTCCGACAATGCAAATAATTTTCTTATCTGGATGAACAAAAGCGCAAGCTATTGCAGCGGGCAATGCATATCCCATGGGGGTATTATTGAAAGCATGAAAGAATCTTTGTCCGTCTTTAAATTTAAAGCTTTGCATTGCCCAAGCCAATGCACATCCAGTATCAGATACAATTTGATCGCCAGACTCCGCATGCTCCGAGAGTGATTTCATAAAATCGTATGGATTTACACTTAAATGCTCCTTGCTTTCAATACCTGGCGGATATTTATCTTTCCAAGATTTTATTGTCGCCCTCCATAAATCAATATTTGGAAGATCATTCTTATCCAAGATATTTAAAAATAGCTCTATGAATTTACGTATATCCAAGCAAAAAGCCTCTTCCACCCTTATGCCGATCTTTTCGAATTTATTTATTTCATGTGGATCTATATCAACCACAAATTTCAACGCATCTCTTGCAAATGTTTGAGGTGGACTACCAGTTGCATGAGTATCCAATCTGGATCCTAGGACTAATATAAAGTCAGCATTTTGAACGGTGTAATTGCCCGCTCTAGTGCCATGAGTTCCAAATGTGCCTACTACTCTTTCATCATTTGGATCAAATAAATCGACTGCAGCCCAAGTAGGGAGAATTGGAAAATTTAACTCCGAGAGAAATTCAGCTAGCACCTCTTCAGCATGACTGAGTCTTGCACCCCAACCCACTATCACTACCGGCCTTTTAGATCTTGTAATTTCCTTAATTAATTTAAACAAGCCAACTTTATGCGTGTTTATTATCGGAGGAGTGTTTGAATCTGGTATCTCGAAAGACTTCAAATTCATTGGGTCAATTTCAACTCTTTGCAAATTGTCAGGTATATCAATCAATACTGGACCTGGCCGATCCATTAAGGCGATATATCTGCACTTTTCCAGCTCATGCCTAATCAAATTAGCATCAGTTAACTTAACTACATACTTAGTTATTGGCCTACATATCTCAACAATATTCGTTTCTTGAAATCCAATTTGTCTAACGCCAGTGCCTTCATTTGACCTAAAAGTTGAGACCTGTCCGGTTATGTAAATTGTAGGCACGGAGTCAAAAAAAGAACAGCAGATTCCAGTTATTAAATTTGTAGCCCCTGGCCCACTTGTTGCAATTGCAGCACCTAGATTTTTTGAGACCCTAGAATATGCATCCGCACACATTGCCGCAGACTGTTCATGATGCGTAAAAACCATCTCAATGTCCGCTCTTTTTCTAATCGCATGAATTAAATGCAAAGAAGCTCCCCCGGTCATACCAAATACATGTTTGATGTTGTTTTGAGCTAAAAATAATGCTACGTAATCTGCAATGGTTATCACAAGTATCTCTTATGTTCTCGTTTTATGAATCGCCCTTTATGGGCCATTCGTTATGAGAACGTCTTAATTTATACATATGCTTATTTTCTTCGAGCACCTTTTCCAAATCCTTATTACCCCATTGATCATTAGGAATACTGAAATTTCTGCCCCCAACAACATCTTTTTTTTGGTGTTCTGCCCAGTCGAAAAAATTTAGTATTTTTTTCATCTCAGTAAATCTATTTTTTTTAAAAACTTCTGCTGTTCGCTGGTAAACGGGCCCTCCTTTTACTTCAGAGTTAAGAACTTCATTATGAATTTTCGTTTTTACCCACCCAGGACCAAAAATAAGCACCCGCAGATCAGGAATTTCTGCGTCCAAAATTTCAGCAAACTTTATTAATGCTATTTTGGATGTGGTGTAAGCTGAAGAACTAATTGGGGTCGACTGCACGCCGCCACCTGCGCTAAACATAATTAAAGCCCCCATGTCATTAGATGGCTCTTTTTTTCTAATCGACAGCAAGGAATGAACCATTCTTAAGGGATTCGTGAAATTTAAATCAATGCAGCTGCGCCAGATGTCTATGCTTACATTTTCAAAATTCGCAATTGGCGTCATAGTTCCCGGTAGAACTAATAATGTACTCCAGTCCTGGATGCAAGCTAACATCTCGCTCGTGACCGCATCAATTGACTTAATATCTAATAAATTGCATTGAAATAATTTAGCGCCTCTTTTTTCAAGCTCTTTAATAGATTGACTGTATGTTCTATAGGTTCCAGCAACATCAAATCCCTTATCGATCCAGTAATTAGCTGCTGCAGCTCCAATATCACTAGAAATTGATAAGATTAACTTTGTCATAAGAGGGTCCAATAAATATATAAGATCTACTAACTCACTCTTTTCAGCCAAGCACTAGGCCATGCAGTCAAGTTTTGAGAAAGATTGCTCTCATTAAATTTCCATGCGGGCTCTTCGATGATAAATTGTGGATTAGATTTTGAAAAATCTTCAGCTGCATTAGCTGGATTATCTTGAATCCACCCCGGTTTTCCTCTGGGAACATCTGCCACCTCTCGCATAATTCCATCTGTTGAAACTATGTAAGAATCAACCGAAACAAGTGGAGAATAAGCAATCAACTCCTTCATAACATGAGCGTAACTATGATCAGAATCTAGAATTACAAGTACCTTAGACCCTGGAGGAGTCTCCTTAGAAACACGCGATAGAGTCTCAGATGAAACAGAATCTCCTTCTATGAGCGTGATCATAGGCGACAATTCATGTGACTCAATAGCATCACGATTTGGCTTTCTAATTTCTACATCAACCCCAATAACCTTCTTGCCATAACCCATACATTTCATAAGGGATGCATAAAAGATAAGCGATCCACCATGAGCTACCCCAGTCTCTACGATTACATCGGGCCTTAAATTATAAATAACCTCCTGTAAGCGCAACATGTCCTCTGGATGTTGTATTACTGGGCGACCCATCCATGTAAATGTATAAGGATATTTTTGATTCCAACTAGTCTTCATCCATAACTTTGCAATTAGCCGATAAGCCTCTAAACTATAAAGATCTAATTTGACATCTCCATCTTTGCTAAATAGCTCCAGAGTTTTTGTCACATCATCAATTACTATTTTCATACTCTCAATTCCTTTAACTAAATATTTTTATTAGAACGGTCCAGTAAAGGCACTATAAGGAACATCTCGATGCTCACTATTTTTATTTAAATTTAATTTTGAATAATCAAACTTAAAGTCACATAACCTTTCTACTGACTTAATGATGCTCTCAAAATCTGGATAATAATTTTCAGCTAGTGCTGGACTTGTTGGACACGGATAATTTGGTAATCCAATACGAGAAGGGCTTTTCTTTAAATCGGAAAAGGCTAATTCTGAGATGGTAGCAATTATTTCCGCAGAAATTCCAAACTCAATTCCTCCGGTATCAGCAACCAATAATCTTCCCGTCTTTTTTACTGAACTCAGAACACAGTCCACATCCCAGGGCTTAATACTTCGCAAATCGACCACCTCAACTGAGACGCCCATTTGACTTAAATATTCACCAGCTTTAAGGGACTCCAAGGTCATATAGGATGAACTAACTATAGTTACATCAGAACCCTCTTTTACAACTCTAGCTTTACCAATCGGAACAAGGTATTGATCTTCAGGCACAGCATCAGGTATAGCATAAAGCCAGCGATGCTCCAAAATAATTACTGGATTATTGTCCGCAATTGCCGACATCATTAGACCTTTTGCATCATACGCCGTTGTAGGCATGAGCACCTTCAACCCCGGTATGTGCGCAAACCATGCTTGCAAACTTTGGCTGTGCTGGGGACCCTGACCCCATCCGCGGCCGATGATCATTCTAATTACCAGCGGAACATTAACTTGGCCGCCAAACATAAAATGCCACTTAGCGGCTTGATTGACCATCTGCTCAATCGCAACCAAGGTGAAATCGACGCGCTGATGGCTTAGAATAGGACGCATACCTGAAATCGCCATCCCAAGCGCAACTCCAGTCATCGCATTCTCCGATAGAGGCATGTCTTGAACTCGAGCCTCACCATACTTCTCTTGAAGCCCAAGAGTAGTACCAAAAATACCTTTAGGATCAGGCACGCCAAGTCCAACCAGAAAGACCGAAGGATCATCCATCATTGCTTGATCAGTGGCCTCCCTAATTGCTTCAAAATACTTTAAATATCTCATTCTCTGAAGGCCTACATTTATTGCGAATATACTTCTGCACTGAAATCAACCACCTGTGGCCAAGGAGAATTTTTTGCAAAATTAATTGCATCTTCAGCCTCTTTATAAGACTTATCCGTTAACTCACCTAACATCTCTTCTGTTAAAACGCCTTGAGATAATAAAAATTTTTGATACAGAGAAATGGGGTCTTTCTCCTTCCAGACTAAAAATTCAGATTCACTTCTATAACCAATATCATTATCGTAATTTGGCCCGCAATGCTCTAACCAGCGATATGTTGTTAACTCAAGCAGAGAAGGGCCCACGCCAGAACGAGCTCGATCAACAGCAGCTTTAGAAGCTTCATAAACTAACTCAACATTATTGCCATCGATTTTTTTAGCCGGCATAGCGTGCGATTTGGCGATATCCACTATGCGTGACTCAGATTTTTGCCTAACATCAAGCGGAGAATACACAGAATAGGCATTATTCTCCACAATAAATACTATTGGCAAATCCTTTAATGATGAATAATTTAGGCTCTCGTAAAATGCGCCTGTCTCTGTTGCGCCATCACCCAAAAATACCATGACCACTTTATTATCTTTCTTTAACTTGCTTGCCATAGCAACACCCGTCGCTATAGGTATGGTACTTCCGACAATTGGAACTGCCCCCAAAAAGCCAGCCTCTAGATCTATTAAATGCATAGATCCGCCTCGGCCGTTTGCACAACCTCCGGACTTTCCGTAGATTTCTGCCATCATGGCATTTAAGTTGCCGCCTTTTGCTAAGTAATGCCCATGTGATCGATGCCCTGAAAATGCATAATCAGTTTTATTTAAAGCTGCGCACGCACCAACTTCGGAGGCTTCCTGTCCGATAACAAGATGCACAGGACATCTCATTTGTTGCTCAGAATAGCAAGAAGCTATAGTCAGCTCTACAGCGCGAATTCTTAATATATTCGCAAAGAGCTTGAGTCGAAAATTGTTATCAATATCCATTAAAAACCTTGATTACGGTATGAACCAATAATAGTCGCCTGTGTAACCAGCTTCTTTAAAGAATTTTATCCACTCATCAACTGACATAATAGTTTTAGCTGTGAGGTTCCACGCGTACATTCTCTCTTTTTCTTCCTCGTTCCTATAAGCATCAACGGTTATGAACGCTCCCAACCTAGATACCCTCTCAATCTCCTGTAGAGCCTTGAGGCAGTCATCTCGATCTAAATTATGTATAGTATTAATTGAAATAACTACATCAAAAGAATTATTTTCAAAGGGTAAATTTGTTGCATTAGCAACCTCAACAAAAGGCTTCATATCAGCCATAGCGTTCTCAATGGCATAGCCTGAAACATCGACGCCTCGGACATTGATTCCAGGAATCAACTCAGATAGATCGTGCATCATAAAACCCTTGGCACAACCAACATCAAGCACAGAGCTATTAGAGGTCAGACTCCAATGTTGCTGAAAAGTGGGAATTACGGGCTGCCAAAATCTAGGGGAATAAGAAAAACCACCATACCCCGTAGATCTATCGCCATCAAAAAATTCCTCACCAAACTGCCTAGCTATGGATCGGTCTAACTCTGTTTTTTCTTGTCCACGGCTAGCAACATCTCGCTTTGCTTTTGGATAATTCGCCAAAAGATCAATTTCTTTTCCCATCTTCGCCTCAAATATTTAGTTACACTTTATGTATATAGTTCATTGGCTCATCACGCAGGATCTCTATATTCTTTCGAACCCATTTAATACATTCGTCAATACCTTGCTCCAAGGTAATCTTATCTGACCAACCTAATTCAGATCGAACCTTTGTGCTATCCAGATGGTAGGCTGAATCTTTTCCGAGTCTTTCGCCAACAATTTGAACATGATCCTCATAACGGGCTCCCAGCTTTTTACAAATTTTAGCGACCAGATCTTTAATAGAAATTACCTCATTAGTCGAAATATGATAAGTTTCTCCATTAATGCCATGTTGGGCAATTTTCCATGTAGCATCTGATACATCATGCATGTGAATAAATGAGCGAGTAGATTCACCGCCGCCATGCAACTGCAACCTCTTGCCAAGCAAGATAAACAGAATTGTTCTTGGAATAATTCTATACAACTGCTGTCCAGGACCATAAACATTTGCAGCCCGAGTAGTCACTACCGGAAAGTCATAAGCGGCTCGAAAGGTTCGTAGACTCATATCGGCCGCCGCTCGGGAAACGGCATATGGGGTGCTGGGATTAAATGGAAAATCTTCTTTTACGAATCCCTCACAACTGCCGTATACCTCAGGAGTGGAAATATGTACATAACGCTTTAAAAAATCCAATTTACGTAAAGCATCGTGAAGTTTTACTGTTGAAACAGCATTGGTCATAAACCAATCTTCTGGGCTATTCCAGCTTTCCCCTACCATGCTTTGGGCTGCGAAATTAATTACATACTCTGGTTTCTCTGCATGAACAAGATCAGCGATTTTATTCAAATCTTTGTTCAAATCTAATTTATGAAAATCAAAATTTTGATGATCGCGCCACTTATAAGGCAACATTGCATCGATAGGCTCTAACGATCGACTGGTGCCAATTACTCTCTGCCCTTGCTCCAATAGATAATCCACAAAGCTAGCGCCAGAAAATGAATTACTACCCACAACTAATACTGGTGGCATAACTACTATCCTTAAATATTAGAATGAGTTGATTGAGAATAAAGATATTGCATCAGCATGTGGCCAACAATAAGTTGCATATCTTCTGCTATTTGCATATCGTCAATAGGAAAATGAATAGAGATATCCGCAAGAGCTTTTGCTTTACCCCCACTAAAGCCCAATATGGCACAAGTCTTAATGCCCATCGATTTAGCTTGGTCTAGGACCTTCACAATATTAGGGGAGTTTCCACTGCCTGATAGACAGATAATTAGGTCTCCGGCTTGCCCTAGGACAGCAAGCTGTTCGGAAAAAATTACGTCATATCCAACATCATTTGCTAAACAAGTCATCACAGCAGGGTTAGAGGTCAAAGCTTGCACCTTCAAACCCTTTCCAGTTTCTTTGGCAATACCATACAAATAATCATTTGCCAGGTGAATAGCATTACCCGCACTTCCGCCGTTTCCACAAAGAAAAACTTGACGCCCTTCTTTCCAACGTCGCTCAACTTCTTGCGCTAATGGAGCAATATTTTCCCATGGATAAGAATTCAAAACCGCAGATAAGCGGTTTGCATAATCTTTAAATAAGGTGGGCATATTAAGCAATGAATTGAATTACAAAGCTAAGTTGGCTTTTTCCATCCACCTTAGATTATAAAAACGATCTTCATCTTTTAATTCGCCCTTTTGATAAGCATCAATAATTTCTCGAACCGCATGCTCAACGGATTTCTTAGGTCTAAAACCGGTGGCTAGCAACTTATCGGAATTCACGCGATATGAGCGTGGATCATTAGACTCGGTTACAACAATTTCTACTGGAATGTATTTGGTAACTGTCCTAGCAATGTCTAAGATTGAAATATTTTCAAAGCCTGCATTAAATACTCCCGTCACACGTGGATTATCCAACAGGAATACATACAAGTCAGCAATATCATCAATATGAATATTAGGGCGCGTTTGATCACCGCCAAAAACCGTTATTTTATTTTTTGATAATGCCTGCATTGTCAAAAGATTTACTGAAACATCAAGACGCATCCGTGGAGATAGGCCGCACACTGTGGCTGGTCGAACAATTTGAACCACCATATCCTCGGCATAGCTCAATAAGACGCGCTCGGAAACCATTTTAGTTTTGTTGTACTCAGAAATTGGTTTTAATTCTAAGTCTTCAGTTACCTGATCCTCTTCTTTAACCCCATAGACGCTTCCAGATGATGCGTAAATAAAATGCTTAATGCCTCTACGCTTAGCCTGATCAGCTAATTGCATGGTAGCAAGCGCACTTACCTCCCAAGTTAGCTTTGGATTCAAATCGCCACACGGATCATTAGCAATCGAAGAAAGATGAATGATTGCATCAACTCCATCAAACGGAATACTTTCAATATTACGCACATCCCCTTTAATGCAACTTAAATTTGCATGTGGTTGATGGTAACTTCCAAACCATTGGGTATCCAATGCAACAACCTGATGACCTTTGGCCAACAATTTTGGCACTAATACATGGCCTTTATATCCACAACTTCCAGTAACTAATATTTTCATGTTGATTATTTGATTATTTGATTATTTGATTATATCTTCCGAAATAATGCAGCAATCATCAGACTTACCGTTCCACGCCATGTTTGTCGATACAACCCAGCAACCTCTAACAGCCGAAATCGATCCTTTAAATCCGCCTGACGCATTTTGCGAAATAGATCTAAAGTTTCTTTACTTCCATGGGTCAAAAATGGTCTTGCGTGCATTAAAACATCAATATTCATGTCACTCCATTTGCGAAATTGACCACCAAAAACCATTCTCATCCGCTTTAATCGGGCGAAAAAGGAATTATTACCCCCTACTAGTGCGTTTTTATGCTGACGATACAGCACTTGCGGCACTGGGTCATAAAAAATAATGCCCCCTACAGCGGTCGACAATTGGTAAAGTAGCCAATCATGGGAAGGGTGATTTACCACCCCTACCGCTTCTAGAAGCTTCTTGGCAATAGGATTAAATACCATCGTGTTTCCACCTGCGATACTCTGAATCAAGGCGTTACGAAAAGTTGGCGGAAAGGAAAAAAGAGGCGATAAGCCAACTTTATTAAGCCCCTCATCCACGTAAGCCGTTCTCCCGCAATATACATAAGGCACATTTACATCTTGATTGGCAATGATACTTGCAAGCGCAACTTCTAATTTAGCTGGCAACCACACATCATCCTGATCGCAAAATGCGTAGTAGTCGGCCTTAATTTCTGGGTCGCACGCAAGAGAAAGAAAGTTCTGACAAAACCCTTTTTTTGGGCCACTGCGAATGGTTAATTTTCCAGAAGGCCACTTGGCCTGATATTGCTGCAATATTTCTAAGGTTTGGTCGGTAGAGCCATCATCACTGGCAAACACAACCCAATTTTGATGGGTCTGACTTTCTAAAGAATCGAGCTGCTCAGCCAAAAACCGTGCTCCGTTATAAGTGCATAGCAATATAGCCACTAAGGAAGCATCAGAAACAGGACTCAAAATAGGATTTTTCTCAATTAAATCAGTCATTTGTGACAATTTCTACCCAATTTTGACCAATTTATTGACAACAAAACCACTCCCAAGAGACCTAACCCTATTTATATATACCAATTATAACGATAGGGGGGTAATTTAGGGCTTATTCGGACAAATTCGCTCTAATTCCCTCTAATTTAGAGAACAGGGATGCTAATACCGTTTATCAAAAATGCCTATATATGAGGTTGATAGCCGCTAACGATAGCTTTTAGCTTTACTTGAATCGCATTTATGGAATTTAGCGTTAGGGAACTCGTTAATTCGGCCAATAATGGCTCTAAATCACTTAAGGAGAGAAAATCTTCATGAGCCTTCAATATCCTAGGATGACTAGTAGGCTGGGGATTATCCCCAATCAAAAGCTCTTCATATAGCTTTTCTCCAGGGCGAAGTCCCGTGATTTCAATCTCAATGTCACCTTCTGGATTTTCTATATCCCTCACCTCTAAACCCGAGAGCTCAACCATGTGTCGAGCAAGATCGGCAATTTTCACAGGTTCGCCCATATCTAATACATAGACATCTCCTCCGTTTGCCATTGCTCCAGCTTGAATTACCAATTGAGCTGCTTCTGGAATGGTCATGAAGTATCTGGTGACTTCAGGGTGAGTGAGGGTAATTGGTCCGCCATCAGCAATCTGCCTTCGAAAAAGCGGTACCACTGAGCCAGATGAGTCAAGCACATTTCCAAAACGGACCATAGAAAAGATCGTATTTTTCCCTAGGGTCTCATCTGCAGCTAACGCTTGAAGCACCATTTCCGCAAGCCTTTTGCTGGCACCCATAATATTGGTGGGTCGAACTGCTTTATCGGTGCTAATGAGAATAAAACGTGGTACACCCAATTGCGCTGCAACCGTTGCAATGGCCAGAGTTCCAAATGCATTATTGAGTATTCCTTCTGCAAAATTCGCCTCAACCAAAGGCACATGCTTATAAGCTGCAGCATGAAAAATAATCGTAGGCTTATATTGCTCTACAACTTTGCGCATTAGCTGCTCATTGCGAACGGATGCCAAGATTGGAACGATGGTGACAGTAACTGCACCCTCAAACACTAATTCTTCTGCGCTTTTTTGGAGCTCTTGCTCAATTCTATAAAGGGCATACTCACTCTGATCAACAAGAACAAGCTTGCAAGGGTATTGTGCTAATATTTGTCGGCACAGCTCACTACCAATTGAGCCACCAGCCCCGGTCACCAAGACAACCTGCTGATATATATTTTCCTTCAGCAAATGAGGGTCTGGATTGACTGGATCGCGCCCCAATAAATCTTCAATATCCAACTCTCGAATGTCAGATGCTGTCACCTTACCCCTGGCCAGATCTGTGACACTAGGAAGTGTTCTAACCGACACTTTTGACTTGGCAATCGAAGTAAGAATTTCATTACGACGCTGGCGTTTAATGGATGGCAACGCCAATAGAACATCACTAATCGACAGCGACGAAACTAAATTTGGTAACTCTGATGGCTTATAGATAGTTAACCCGTTTAGAGATTGGCCCCACAAGACTGCATCATCATCTAAAAATCCCACAACGCGCATTTGATGACTATTGCGTAATGCAGCAGCAAGTTGACGTCCAGTTGAGCCAGCTCCATAAATTAACACCCTTGGGACCGCTCCTAATTTCAATTGTTGGCGATAAGAGCTACCAAGCCAGTAGCTAGCAAACGCTCGTGAAGCACCCACCAATAGCAATAACAAAATTGGCTGGATAATGCCAATTGTTCTCGGAATACCAGAAAATCCAAACGTGGTTATTAATGCAGCATAGATGAAGCCATACGCTGCACAAGCCTTAGCGACTGTCATTAAGGCAGGCCATCCTGAATAGCGAAAAATAGCGCGATATAAACCAAACGCAATAAATATGGGGAGTGCAAGCGCCAGTGATACATACACCGCCAAGGCTGGGTCTCCAGATAAAGCAACCCATTGCCCAAGGCGTAGGTAGTAAGCAAGCCACACCGCCAAAATACAAAAACTAATATCCAAAATCAAAACGATAAATCGCTTTGCAATTCTGGGCAGCCTTAAGACTGGCATTACTAACTGGGGCAAAAGCACAAGTATTCCTAATCAGTCATAGTTAATGAGAGACACCCTCACTACGAACTACCTTTAAAAAGGTAAGCCACAGTATGTAGAGATCAAAACCGAAGGACTGTCGCTCTAAGTATTCTGCATCGAACTGTATTTTCTGAGCAAGTGATATCTCATCGCGACCATTAACCTGAGCCCACCCAGTCAGACCCGGTCTTAATGAATCAATCCCAAGTGCAACCCTTTCTCGTATGAGATCATCCTGATTAAATAGTGCGGGCCTTGGACCAACAAAGCTCATATCCCCAATCAAAATACTCCATAACTGAGGAAGCTCATCAAGACTGCTACGTCGAAGAATAGAGCCGCCAGGAATCAAATAATTTTCTGCTTGAGCCGCCAATATATCGCTACCAACGACTGGTGTATTCATTTTCATAGACCGAAATTTGGGCATAGAAAATATCGCCCCATTCCTTCCAACCCTTGGAGACCAATACAGAGCAGGGCCCTTTGATAATTGAGGAATAATGATCCAAATCAATGCGATAGGCACTATAAAAACAAAAATACACAATAGGGCTAAAACAACATCAAAGACCCTTTTTATGAGACTTAGTGGCTGATGATTTCTTTCAATCAATTCTAAGATGCGACGATCTTTTTTTTCAACATCAAACTCTCGTTCTGCAATGCATCGACTTTGAGCACCCATAGCATGTATCGATGCAGGATCATGAATAAACTTTTTAAATGCTTTTGCAAGCACATGAGGATCAAAAGGTGGAATTAAATAACCATTCAGCCCATCAATTACAGTATCCCTACATCCAGGAACATCGGTCGTAATAACTGGGCGACCCATTGCCATCGCTTCTTGTGTACTTCTTGGAACTCCCTCTCGGTACGAAGGCAATACAAAAACGCTGGCTCTTGCCATCCAATCCTTAACATCTACATGACCAGGCCACTCAATGAAACCCTCATTAACCCAAGACTCTATTTGGCTTTGATTGAGACTACCAGGATTGCTATCTAATCCTCCAAGCACGACAAAACGAGCATCTAGTCCATCATTGCGGATTATTTTAATTGCATCAATAAATTCATAAATGCCCTTTTCTCTCAAAAGCCTACCCACAAAAAGAAAGGTGATGGGACACTCCACTAAGGGCTGAGGCGACCAATCTTGCAAATCAACACCAATACCTCCAAGATTAACAATCTTATCTGGACTTATTAACTGCTTATTTTCGAATAATTCAATATCATCTTTATTTAAGAAAATAACGACTGTAGATAAATAAAGTCCAAATTTATAGAATGCATTTAAAAACGGCTTTAAGGCTCGACGAAATAAGGATGAATGATCTTGAGAGTCAGTAAAAAAATACCCCAAGCCCTCAATCATACTTATTCGATAATGCACTCCTGCAATCCATGCAGCTATTGAACCGTATATAACTGGCTTTATAGCAAAAGCAAAGCTTACATTTGGCCTTAGTTTTCGCAAGATGAATACAAGCTTAATAACATCAACAATATCCCGAAAGGGATTAATCCCAGTTCTCGACAGCGAATAATGTATTGGCTCCGCACCTAAGCTCTTTATGGTTTCTATATCTGCATCTGCATAATTAGGGGCCAATGCATAAACTCGATAGCCTTCTTTGACCAGCAATTTAATCAAACTAGATCGAAAGTTCAGCAAAGAAAAAGCTTGATGCGAAATAATTGCAATGACTTTCATTTAGCTTGTCGACCCAAAAAATTGCTCACTGACAGTCTCATTATCTTAATAAATGTTATGAAAGAAGCAATCAGCCATTTTGAGCCATACCCCATCAAGAAATGCCGAAACTGAGAAGAGCCTTGAGAAGAGTATGACAATCTAGAGCCTCTAGCCTCCCCACCAGTAATACGATACCCGATGCACACGTCCTTAAGATTTGCAAATCTATTATTCGGGTTAGCGCTCAAACGCAACCAAAGATCATAATCCTCTGCTTGTAATCCGCCTAGGTATCCACCCGCCTCTATTAATGCCTGTTTACGAATCATTGCAGTTGGGTGACAGATTGGATTTTTATAAATGAGCGCATTTCTGATTTGCTCATCTCCTGTTAGCGGAAAAATTGTTTTCTGAACCAATCCATTTTCATCGATCAAGTCAAATGCAGAGCCAAGCACGGTGCTGTCTGGGTGATTTATAAAAAATTGGTATTGCTTTTCTAATCTAGTACTGTAAGCGATATCATCGGCGTCCATTCTTGCTATGAATTCACCTTTCGCAAAATGAACCCCTAAAGAAAGACTGAAAGTTAAATGACATATAGGTGTAGAAAAAATTTTCACCCTTGAATCAGACCCGTACCATTCGGCAACAGAGGCAACCACCTTGCTGGCACTCACCCCATTGGCAACCACAATCAACTCAAAATCAGTGAAGGTTTGATCTAAACAAGACTGCAAAGCTACTTTTAGCTTCAGATTTGAGTGGTGTGCACACACCAACCATGAAATCTTAGGAGATCCCGCAGCTTCAATCGCCACTTTGTAATTGACATGCGCAATGGTCATAAACCTATATACCCTGCCAATTTAAAGGGAATCGATCTCTTTCATTTATCACCCCACCTTTAAACCAATTCTTTGGATAAATGACTAATTGATTGCTTAATTGTCCATTTTGGCCGCCCAGCCAAGCTCCCCACCAACTGAATGAACTATTGGCAATAATGTGATGTTTGCAAGCGCTCATCAAGATAAGGTCTTGCCAAGCGTCAGTCGATCCATTGTGATCAACGTAATTCACCTTATTCTCAAGGCCAAGATTGCCTTTACACCAGTCTATATCATCAGAGAAAACGAAGTACGTAGCATCCGAGAACTGTTTAATCATCATATCAATTGCTTGATGATAGTAGTCTGTTGAAAGGGCTCCATGAAAATGAATAGCGGAGGGTAAGCTTACATAATCTCCCCTTCTCACATGTATAGCAACCGATGGGGAGCTTAAGTCAATTATCTTTTTAATCGCCAAACTCTTGGGTGACAAAGAATTTTTAGGTGTGAAGTCATTTCGTATAGTCTCTTTTATTGCTTCAAAATATCGATAACTTTGCCAGTAACCAATTAGATAGGAATTATCTGGAGCAGCCAAAAAATTCGCATCATATTGTTGCTCCTTCTCAACAAATGCAGTCCATGATGTTAGTAAACCAAATAACCAGCCAAAGTGTTTCGCCAATCGTGAAAAAGGGAAAGAATCTCTCGATGAGGTCACAATCGGGCAATTAAATACACTTAACTCATACTCTCTTGCAGTGATCGACTTACTTTTATTGTTAAGCGCAGAGCGATCAATCATAATTTCAGTAGCATGCCTTATTGCAAGCGATCTTGCAGCAGCATATTGAAATAGCTGATTTCCCAACCCTCCCTCTAGACGCACACCAATCATATGTAAGCTTTCAATCGCCTCTATTACCTTTTCTTGACAAAATCTATAAAAAACTTAGCAGTCTTTTTAAAGGTTGGCCTATAAAAAAATGCATCAAATATTATTTTTATAGGAGAGGATCCGAATGTGTGTTGCGCAGTATTTTTCCTTTCGTCTTTGTGCAAAATAAATAGGTATTGATATGCTCTTGCGCTAGGTGTAAAAGCTAATTTAAGTAACTGAAAAAATGATGCTTTTAAGATATTCCTTGAGAATTCAGCTCGATAAAAACTTCTGTTGAGAAAGGTGATGCTTTCACATGACAAAGGAATGGAGGCAAAAAGTGCTTTAGCGCTATCAATCGTAAAAAATCGCAAATGGGTTTTTTCTAGCAATCCTGAATCGACATAAGTGAATGCTCCGTTTAGCAAAGCGAGTCGCTGACCCCCAAATGCAATATTAGGCAACGAAACAAATAGCTTTGTAGATGTCGGTAAGTGATCACATATTTCAGTCAAAAATTCTACTGGGTCTACGGTATGCTCAACCACATCAGCCAATACAACATAATCGTAACGACTCTGATGTATTACATCCAAATACTCAGAAGAGAATCCAACAAAAATTGACCTATAGTGCGGTCTAGCCAAACTAGCAGCAAACTCATTTGGCTCAATGCCATCAATGTGCACTAATTTATTACTTTTTTTAATGACCTGCGCTAACAGTCCATTTCCAGCACCAATATCTAATACGCTAGCACCCTCCGGAATAAGGCGCGCAATATGGTTGAGGGGGCTAGCATCATCCTCAAGAATCCGCTCTATAGCATCACTACTTACAGCATAAGTATTCTCAGGTCTTTTAAACAATGCAGCGCCTATGAAAAAAAAGATTAAAACTTACAATAGCCAAATTTTACTCTTACGCCAATAAAGTCATGCTTTTAAATAAATGCTCTTAATTTTTGGACTAGTCTAGTCATTAAATTCGGCATTTTTAAAAAGAGACCCCACGAACTTAATCGAGTTTTCCAATTATGAGGCCGACAGGGCAAAACAGGTAAAGACGCTAAATCATCAAGATTTCCCAGCATCCTATCGGACGCTTGATAATTACAAGTCCATATAGTTTGTAAAGCCCTCTCCAGTATGTGAGCCTCACCGGGTAATGCTGTATAAGAAATTAAATAGCGTAAATTTTTATAGAATTGCTTGGGAAACTTCAAGATGTTTTCTCTCGGAACAATGTAATTGGCTCCAGGCGCAAATTCCACATACCTAGGAATAACTGGGCTAACAAAACAAAAATTTAGGAAATCATCGAGGCTATGGAAGAATTTCACAGGATGGGATCCGAGATACCAGCTATTGTTAATTTCTACATAAGATGTGTCGGATAAAAAACCACTTACAGGCCAAACTGGATTGTGCCTTGTAGTTTCAATTATTGGCGTAAAGAATTTATTGTTTGCAATCCTATCAAAATACTCTTCAGAAATATGGCGCGGAAATATATTTCCCTTTAAAAAAAAGGTACAGTCCGGCAAACAATCGTAGTGATCAACAATAAATGTGAAGTAATCATATAAGTTGTACCCTAAGTTAGGGCTGGATACAATTTTTTCTTGATGAACGCCAGATAATAAAGCGTAATTAACCTCACCGCGCTCATAGATAAGATAGTTGGATGTTTTGCCTTCAATCCAACTAAGATCATTTGCATAACTCGAAACAACAAGAAAATTGGATGCTATTTTTTTCATGTCTAAGCTCCAATAAAAACTAACGGAAGTATTTCAGAAATAAAATTAATTTACTCATTATGCTTAGATGATTGGCATATTTTTTCCCCAAATATCTAAATTCAGCAGCCTTCATTGCCCTGGTCACGATTGAGTTGGAAACTTGATGCGCTCCTGTTCTATTTACCACATTGACTTCATCCAAAGTAACCGGGCACCCATAGGCCAAATAGAGTTGGTAATAGTAATCACAGTCCATCAACCAAGTTAAGTTTTCATCAAAAATAGGATTTGAGTTGCTATTCTTAATTGTTAACACTGAGGGTGAACTTATTGTATTTATACCAAGTAAAATTCTTTCGCTAAATTTTGGGATAAATTTTCTATAGCAATTCAGGCCATCATAGGTATGTTCACTTGCCGTAACCATCCAAAAGTCTTTATCCAAATTAAATTTAGTAACAATATCTTCAAGCGATTTATTTGAATACAAGTAATCATCTTGAAATAAGATCTTTATGATTTTTCCGTTTGCATTTTTGATTGCGTTATTAAGATTTGCTGATATTCCAAATGAGTGATGATTTTTTATGTACTTAATTGCAAGATTATTTTTAAACTCTTCGCACAATAATTCAATCTGCCGATCCTTTGAGTTATCGGAAATAATGACATCAAAATTCTTAAAAGATTGGGTAGAAAGTACTTTTAAGCCATCCCTTAAATAGCCCCTTCCCTGCCCATTCATTTCATAAGTAGGTATGCAAACACTAATGTAGGGAATTTTTGTTGATGTATCCATTAATGATGGCAAGCCTGTCGATTTGAAATTAGACTCTTACTAGGATCCGAATGATAATGATTGTCAATTAAAGAGATGACTCCACTTATCTTTATTGGCAACTAAATATTCCGGTAAATCCCTTTCATCTCGCCAAAAAATGAGGCGTTTTCCAGCGTAGTGTTTATTTTTTCCAACTGTAGCCATCAAATTTGCAATAAATTTTTTATACTCGGGATGATTTTCTTCTGATAACTTTCTTTTTGCCCCCTCAACACCACCCATGTAAGTGAAGTGCCACCCTCCCTGATAAATTTTTTTCGCGGGAGTTTTTCTTTTATTTCGGAGGTCATTAAGACAACTATCCCTCAGTGTCTTATATTTGACTACAATCGTTCCTGTCCAGCCATCAATGCCTTCGTTACTCCTATTATTAAGATAGTAGTAATAGGAGAGCTGTACTGGTCTAACAATTGGGGACTCGGTAAAGGTGGTCAACTCCTTCAGTTGGGCTGGATTCCAGATCTCATCAAGATCGGATAGAAAAACTACATCATCATCACTTAAATTAACCAGGGCCTTTTTTGCGCTCTCTTTGAGACAAAATTCTCTGACCCAATGCTCTCCGCCATCCCCAATATTAGAATTTGTCGCGGCTAAGCTCAGTAATTCTTTGTCAGCTAAGTAGTCCTCAACTAAGTAATAGATGATTTTATGATTCCATTTAGAGAATCTTTCAAAGTTATTTTTATAGTGAGATTCTTTTGAAACGCCGCCAAAAGTTGTTGAGAATTCAACCAAGACAAAATAGTCGACAAATGGATCTAGTATGTTTAATCGAATTTCAAGTAAGTCAAGCTCATTGAAAAAATAAAAAACATCATAAACTTTTATAGTCTTTTTATATTCAAGCAACTCTAAATTTGTAACCCATTTTTTTCGTCCTTTATGCTCTTGATACAAATTGAATGGATGCATAAAAAGATTAAAAATATGCTGAATTAAACCCCTACTCTCTCTCACAAACTTTTTGAGCCAAACAGGAGATAAACCTCTCAATAAGGAATAGACGTCTTTATTGTTGTTTTTTTCAGGAGCAACGATTTCTTCGCGTCGACTCATATGATTCCTTTTATATTCTTGCAACTCTGTCAAACACTCCTCATAGCCAAAAAGCATTCCATTTCGGTCTAAGTAGTGCCACCCTGAAGTGATGTTATATCCCAGGCTCCAGTAGCCATCCGAATGATTATGACGAGCCCAATATTTTGGAGCAATACAAAATTTTAGATTTTCATTCAACCACGCAGGAAACCAGCCAAAACTAGAGTTTGACAAAATTAAATAATGTGCATTTTTAATAATTGAAAAATCTTTTCCAATACTAAAGTGAAATACAGCATAGTTTGGAAAAACTTTTTTTGCAGTCAAAACATCATCAGTGATAACAATAAAACGAAAGAATCTATTTATCTCTAGCATTTTTTTGATTGCGTTATTCCAATAACTTTTAATCAAAAAAAACTCTGGAACCCTAGAATATTCTCCCCCTCTAAAATTAATAATGCAGGTGTTCTCATCTGCATAGTCATAACAGTCATACTCACTCTTCACCTTCAACCAATGCTTAATTTCATTGCGTCTGTGTAAAAAATATTGCTCACCTTGTAGCAATCCATCAACTTTTGTACCATCAGCAATATTGATGAGATCGGGGTCATACCACCTTACGTCAGAGCCACTTTGTGGGTCCTTGCACTCTTTCTCTCGATAATAGTGCTTGATGCCATTTGGTAAAATGGTCGGTGGCCCACCCTCTGGCCCCTCTCCCGATGTCACCTCACATCCATAATCAATATTTTCAAAGAAATCGCGCCCCTTAAATCGTTCGGGATGCATCATCCCAAACTCAAATCCTTTATCTAGGGCAATAGTACGGGTGGTAATGTAACAAGCAAGCTGATTTCCCAGTCCCTGTCCTTTATAAAATTCCGTAACGATCATAAAAAATTTTGACTTTTATCTTAAAAGGAATATTAAAGAAGCTAGGATCTGCATCAAGCAAGTAGGGTGTGTTTTTGCAAAACTCCACCCTCAAGTCTATAGAGCTCATCACAGCAATTAAGCGCTGAATTTCGATGGGCAATAATTAAAATTGTTATCTCAGAATTTAAATTACTGATGCTTTCCATTACATCCCTCTCGGTTGCCAAATCAAGGGCGCTAGTCGCCTCATCCAAAATGATGACATCTGCTTTTTTATACAAAGCCCTTGCGATACCAATTCTTTGCCTTTGTCCGCCTGAAAGATTAACGCCTCGCTCGCCTACCATAGATTCATATTTTTTATCCATCAGATCGATTGAGGCAGAAATTTGAGCCTCTCTTGCGGCCCAAACCACCCTTTCATAATCAATCCGATCCTTGCTGATACCAAATGCAATATTTTCTGCGATAGTTGCATCTGTTAGATATATAGATTGCGGTACATGTGCAATTCGATGTTGCCATTGGGCAAGATTTTGCGATGTCACACTAACACTATCAACAATTATTTCTCCCTGACTCGGAATTAAGAGACCCATCAGAATGTCGACTAAGGTACTTTTTCCTGAGCCAGTCGTGCCGATTAGACCGACCCTAGCACCCTTTTTAATCTCCAGATTTACATCCTTGAGCACTAAAGGGGAATCATTGGAGTATCCAAATGATATTTTGTTTAGTCTAATCTCCGAGGAAAATGGAAGTTGTTCGCTTTCACCAAAATTATCTTTGTTGCAGATTGAGGGCTGATCAAGCAATTCCAGAGCATCAAGGAGAGAGGGCCTTTGCGTAACAAGATCTGACCACGCACTAAACATTTGCTGAAGAACTGGTAGCATGCGCTGGGCACTTAAGGCCAAAACACCCAAAATAGGAATAGCGCCCACTAATCCATTGGTACTGCTTGACAACTCAAATGCCATAAATGCAAAGAGAATGATTCCTAGAGATTCAATAGCAAATTTTGGACTGCCACTAATAAATTGATTCAGACCTTGAGATTTACGCCAAGGTATAACCATGTTTTTATAAATATCAACATAAAACTTTTGGCTCCCATCGAGCAAAATATCCCGAATACCCCCCAAACTTTCCTGCAAACTCTGAATACTAAATCTTGAGTATTTAGCAATTTTTGCGCCATTTTCCGATAGGCGCTTTCTTGTTAATTTAATAATTGGGTAGTAAATGGCGCCAAAACCTATAAAGGCCTGAGTGGTAATTAAGGGCTGAAAAGCGAATAATGTGCCAACAATAATTCCCAGCAGAATAGTAGAGCTAATGATTGTGATGGAGCATCTAACACACTCAATTAGCGAAATGGTTTTGTTGGTTACACCATCTACTATCTGACTACTGTTCCTAGAAATGTGTACCGCATAAGGTTGCATCAGCGTTTTTTGATAAATACTCACACTCAGATCACCGCCTACTGCATAGGTAAGCCTTGAACTTATGTAGAGCAAACTTAGTCGCAACATCCCAGAAACTGTAGTTGCCACACAAAAAAACACTGTAAATGGCAACAGCATCTGATCTGGCGACTGAATTTCCAACGCCGAAATAATGGGCTTAACCCAAGGATTGGCATACACTAAATCTGGCTCAGTCAGAACACTCAAGAATGGCAATAAGGAGCCAATTGAAGCCACCTCAGAAAGCGCGCAAACCACCATTAAAAGGGTCAAAAGCCCTAATTGAATCCTTCTTTTCTTGCTCAAGGAGTAGTAAAGCCGGATTAAAGGTTCTAGTGTCTTCAAAGTAATTATGCGCCTAGTTTATGCAAGTAACTATTTCTTTACCGGCCTATAAAGGCACATTTCTTGTAACGTTCTTGTAGCAACCCAAGCTAAATCTTGATTTGCTTTTTTTACATCCGCATAACAACTTGCAATGTCTCCAGGGCGCCTTGGGGCGAACTGAAAGTTAATCTTTTTCCCGCTGCCCTCCTCTGAGGCATGAATCATCTCAAGAACACTATGCCCCACCCCAGTACCCAGGTTAATGACATGCCATCCATACCGATTGCTTAAAAACAGTAATGCGGCAAGATGGCCCTCGGCCAAATCCATGACGTGAATGTAATCCCTCACCCCAGTTCCATCGATCGTAGGGTAATCTTTGCCGTACACATTAAGAACCGGCAAATCGCCTGCAATTACTTTAAGAATAAAAGGCATTAAATTATTGGGGATTCCTTGAGGATCCTCTCGAATAAGACCGGAATCATGGGCGCCCACTGGATTGAAATATCTCAAACAAATAATTTTCCACTCTGCATCAGAAATGGCTACATCCTTAAGCATTTCTTCAATGTGCAGCTTGCTTCTCCCATAAGGATTGGTGGCGCTAGTAGGATGATTTTCATCAATCGGTAAATACTGCGGATCGCCATAAACGGTAGCGCTGGAGCTAAAGACTAGCGCTTTAACACCAGTAGACTTCATTGCCTCTAAAAGACTAATCGTCCCTTGAGCATTATTTGCGTAATACTCAATAGGCATTTGAACAGACTCACCAACTGCTTTAAGACCAGCAAAGTGAATAACTGCATTAATTTGATGATCCTTCAATATCTTTATAACCAGAGGTGTATTTCTAATATCTCCATCAATGCAGATCAACTCTTTACCCAATATCTGCTGCAAACTAGTGAGAACACTTTTTTTACTATTGCAAAAATTATCTAAGACAACAACCTCATGACCAGCCTCGGAGAGAACCACGGCCGTATGACTGCCGATATAACCCGCGCCACCAGTAAGAAGAATATTCATGAATTTTGCGCCCTTAACATATCAGCATATGCAAGGGTGAGGCCCTCGGTTAAACCTACCTCTGGCCCCCAGCCCAACTTATTTATGCGCGAGGAATCCATTAATTTCCTTGGAGCACCGTCAGGCTTACTTGAATCGGTAATTATTTTTCCTCGGTAACCCACTGCCTTAGAAACTGCTTGAGCTAATTCGGCAATCGTAACATCAGAACCAAATCCCACATTAATATGGCTTTGCATCGGCTGGGTATGCTGATCATAAATAGCCTTATCTAAATCCATCACAAAAACTGAAGCTGCTGCCATGTCATCGACATAGAGAAACTCACGCCTTGGTGTTCCCGTTCCCCAAATCAATACTTCAGGAGCATTGGTCACTTTGGCTTCATGAAAGCGCCTAATTAATGCTGGAATAACGTGGCTATTTTCAGGGTGATAGTTATCGCCAGGGCCATACAAATTGGTGGGCATGACCGAGCGATAGTCAATGCCGTGCGAGGCCCCATACTGACGGTTGTAACTCTCGCATAACTTGATGCCTGCTATCTTAGCTATGGCATAGGGCTCGTTGGTAGGCTCCAGCAAACCAGTCAACAGCGCATCTTCAGCCATAGGCTGCGGAGCAAGCTTAGGATAGATACAACTAGAACCTAAAAATAGCAGCCTCTTAACGCCGTTTTCAAAAGCTTGATGGATCACATTAGCCTCCATCATCAGATTTTGATAGATGAATTCCGCTGGAAAAGTATTATTTGCAAAAATACCCCCCACCTTTGCAGCTGCCAAATACACTTGGGCTGGTTTTTCTTGCTCAAAGAAAGTTCTTACGGCAGCTTGATTGGTGAGATCTAATTCAGCATGTGTTTTAGTAACAATATTATTAAAGCCCTGAGATTGAAGATTTCGCACGATGGCCGAGCCCACCATACCGCGGTGGCCTGCCACATAAATCTTTTGCTGAGGATTATTGCTCACGTATTCGCTTTTCTAATTCGCTTAAATAGTAGCTAGTAATGATTAATTTTCTTTACCAACTGAAACGCTATGGCCATGCTTTAGCAATAATGCATGCTGCTTAGCCTGATCTAAGTCATTAGCCACCATCTCTACAATCATCTGATCAAGCGTAATTTCGGGCACCCAACCCAATTTTGCTTTGGCTTTTGCTGGGTCGCCCAAGAGAGTCTCAACTTCGGTGGGTCGATAGTAGCGCGGATCGATTTGCACAATCACATCACCCACTTTTAAAGCGGGAGCTTTATCACCCTCGATGGCAACAACAATTGCTTTTTCATTCTCGGCAACGCCCTCAAATTTAAGAGTGATACCTAATTGTTTTGCACTGCGGGTAATAAATTCACGAACGGTGAACTGCACACCTGTCGCAATTACAAAATCTTCTGGCGTATCTTGTTGAAGCATCAACCACTGCATACGGACATAATCTTTGGCATGACCCCAGTCACGCAAAGCGTCAATGTTACCCATGTACAAACACTTCTCTAAGCCTTGAGCGATATTGGCTAAACCACGGGTAACCTTACGAGTAACAAAAGTTTCGCCACGACGCTTAGATTCATGGTTAAACAAAATGCCATTGCAGGCATATATGCCATAGGCTTCACGGTAATTAACCGTAATCCAGTAAGCATACATCTTAGCTACCGCATAAGGACTTCTTGGGTAAAAAGGGGTAGTCTCTTTTTGCGGGATCTCTTGTACCAAGCCATAGAGCTCAGAAGTCGATGCTTGATAAAAACGGGTTTTCTTCTCCAGACCTAAAATACGAATGGCCTCAAGCATGCGCAGTGGGCCAATCGCATCCACATCAGCAGTGTACTCAGGCGACTCAAACGATACAGCCACATGGGATTGAGCGCCTAAGTTATAGATCTCATCAGGCTGACATTCTTGAATAATGCGCACTAAGTTACTGGTGTCAGTTAAATCACCATAATGCAAAATCAAATCTTGATTATCGATATGGGGATCTTGATAGATGTGGTCTATGCGATCCGTATTGAATGAAGAAGCGCGGCGCTTAATGCCATGAACAATGTAGCCCTTTTCCAGCAAAAACTCGGCTAGATAAGAGCCATCTTGCCCTGTAATGCCCGTAATGAGGGCGACTTTTTGTTTAGTGTTTGTTGTCGTTGTCATGTCTATATCTTGAATAATTATCTTGGGATATTAACTGCGTCCATAGGTGTCCTCAAAACGCACGATATCATCTTCCCCCAAATAGTTTCCTGATTGCACCTCAATAATCTCAAGGGGCTCTGTACCGCGATTAGCAAGGCGATGGGTCTGACCCTGGGGGATAAAGGTGCTTTGATTTTCTTTAAGCGTAATCACTTGATCACCGTTGGTAATTTCAGCCTCACCCTTAACCACAATCCAGTGCTCAGCGCGATGATGGTGCATTTGTAGAGAAAGACTTGCTCCTGGCTTTACCTGAATACGTTTCACCTTAAAGCGCTCACCCTCATCAACGCTGTCGTACCAGCCCCAAGGCCTTGCTACCTTGCGATGGAGATTCTTTTCTTCTCGTTTTTGCGATTCAAGTTGGGAGACGATATTTTTAACATCTTGACTGTTTTTTCTATCGGCTACTAATACGGCATCAGCCGTTTCGACAATAATGAGATTTTCAACACCAACTGCACTTACCAAGCGACTGCTTGCATACACTAATGAATCTTTAGTATTTGTCAGCAAGGTATCGCCACTGGTAACATTGCCATCGCGATCTTGCTTGCCAACCTGCCAAACGGCATCCCAGGCGCCCAAATCACTCCACCCTGCATCGAGCTCTACCATCTTGATCTTGTGTTGGCTTTTAGGACATTTCTCAATAACTGCATAGTCAATCGACTCACTTGGAATTGCCTTAAATGCCTCTTTATCTGGTCGAATAAATCCGATACCGCTCATAGCATCCGCAATATCTTCCGACTTAGTCTCCCAAGCTTTTTGGGATGCCTGGTAAATATCGGCACGAAACTCTTTTAAGGCAGCCAACCAAGTGCTGGCTCTCAGAACAAACATACCGCTATTCCATAAGTAACTTCCGTCCGCAAGATAGGAGCTAGCAGTCTCACGATCAGGCTTCTCAACAAAACGATCAACTACGTAGGCATTATGTTGATCTTTACTACCTGCTCGCTGAATATACCCATAGCCCGTTTCTGGTGCTGTCGGAGTAATACCCAAAATGGCGATATTACATTCGCCTGCTTGAACGCTAGCAATGCAATCTTGCAGTGCTTTGGTAAACGCAGTTGGATTTTGAATCGTTTGATCGGCTGGTGTAATCACCAAGATAGGATCTTGATTGCTTGATAGTTGCTTTGCGCAAAAAGCGGCCATGCTTAATGCAGGAGCAGTATTCCTACCCACAGGCTCCAACAACAAGGTTGCATCAAAATCCTTAGTAGCATTCTTTAGCTCTCGCAATTGATCTAGCACTAAAAATCGATGATCCTCATTGGTTACGACTAAAGTCTTGCCTAGTGTGATATCGGCATTACCTACGGAGTGAATGCGATTGACCGCCTGCTGAAAAAGACTTTGGGATGACTCATCACCCGATAGCACCAAGAATTGCTTTGGAAAGCCAGAACGAGATAATGGCCAAAGCCGAGTTCCGGAACCTCCACAAAGAATTACGGGAATCACTAGAGTCATGGGTATAGTTTGGGCTTTAAGCTTTATAACAGTAAGGCTTGATTTTAAAGGCTTTATTGATACCCTTTGGCAAAATCGTAGAATTTATTAAAATTATTGACGAGCACAATTACGCTCGGTCAAATCAAAATAAAAACTAGTCTTTAATAAAATAGGAGCTAATCATGAGTAACATCCCTAAAATCAATCTGCGCAACTCGCTCACTGAGTGCGGCCAATCCATTCGCAAAGAAAATGCGGGCAAATACCATAATTACGGCATTATGGATTGCAAAGCCTCGATTGCCGCAGGCAAAATCAAGTAAAACAACAAAAAGGGGGTATTAATACCCCCTTACCTTTTAACCCCCACAAAATATTCTTTTTTTGAACCCTAAGAGGGTGAACTGACCCACAAAAGTTGGACATCCAATCCAACTCAAAGGGGTCAGCTTCATGAGCAAATACAGCACGCAGTTCAAACTCAAAGTCGTTACTGAG
>Ga0209211_10000253_pt1 | contig 118959 bp, 90 predicted proteins | sample RifGroA2_FD_183992 | JGI IMG/M metagenome (GOLD analysis project Ga0209211, IMG submission 183992) | Groundwater microbial communities from Rifle, Colorado, USA - Groundwater A2 (SPAdes) (version 2) | ecosystem: Environmental > Aquatic > Deep subsurface > Groundwater | place: Rifle, Colorado...
TTGTGCTCGGCATAAACGCAGCGTTTATGATTTCTTCGTTGATGCCCTTAATGCAACCTATGCTGAAGCTCCATACCCCAAACTAATCCCAGCAAAACTGTGAATGGTTACGGTGTGTTCATCTGCACAGCCAAAACTGATATTTGTCCGTTGGCCGTTGGGTTTGTAGATACTTGCAACATAGTATCTTCCGTCTTTTCTGAGTTTTGGCGTTTTTCGTATTCCAGCCATGTTGGGTTTCCTTATAGTTTTAGACACAGTATTTTGTGCAGGATTTGTGCAGAATGCAAGAAAAAAATGAGAATTATACGGGACAGGTCGGAACGGTACGGAAGAAAACGGAACTTTTAAACGTGTTAACCTCTTTTTTATTAAGAACTTATAATTTATTTTCTTTAATTTCTTTTGGAGAACAAAGTTTTCATGACGGCAAGACGTGGCTTATCACACCCGTGAGGTCACAGGTTCGAATCCTGTACCGCCCATTCACTTAAATCCTTTTCAAAGAACAACTTACTGCAAAAAGCATCAGCTTTCCCAAATTCTCTAAATACGCCAGAATATGCTCCAAACTTGCACCAAGAATACACCAAAATTGGCTGGAGCGCAAGGGAAATTTTGAGCATGTTCTTTGCTCATTAGTGATAGATGATTCAAGATGGTAAAAAGCTTATCAGTTACTTCGGAAAACCATAGCTTAGTAATTCCTGATAACCGTTCAGAAGGCTCTTTTTTTGCTCTTTGCTCCAGCCAATCTTGCAATTAACAAAATTTCTGACCCACTCATATCTTCGTTTAATTGCTTCTGATAGCGGCTCAGATACTAAGGCTGTTATTTCAGGAATAGATTGAAGTGCAGACAATGTTCCGATTATCATTCCCATAGCAGGAGTTGGAATTAAAACGAGAGCGTTTCCTATTTGCCATAAAGAACAGTAGATATTTGATCCTCTGCACTATCTGCCGCTTTTAGAACGCAAACCCGGATCATTGCCTTATGCCAAACCGCTGCAAAAGCAAGTTACCGGAATGTTTTTCGATTATTCAGCAGCGTCTGGAGGCTGAACAAGTTGACGGCAGGCGCCAATATATTCGTATTCTTCGTTTACTGGAAAAATATCCCATCGGTCAGCTTACATCTACTATAGAAACTGCCTTGCGATTACGTACTCACAGCAGTGATGCGGTTGCACAGTTACTGCCTGATGCATTACCATGGCGGCAGCGAATGTTTGAGCTGGCCGGCAGAGAGCATCTGCGGCATGTTCAAATATTGCCAAACAGCATTAAAGTATATGGGAATTTGCTGCTTAGAGGAGATTGTCTAAATTCTTCTCATCAATCCCACAACCACCCCTGCGATTTTGCAGTTACGAGTGTATATAGGCTTGAATTCCGGATTTGCCGGCTCAAGCCGAACTCTGCCCGGCTCTTTAAAAAATCGCTTAACTGTCGCGTTTTCTTCATCAACAATGGCAGCCACAATTTTGCCATTCTCCGCCGTTTGAGCGCGTTTGCAGACTACATAATCCCCGTCAAAAATTCCATCGCCAATCATACTGCTGCCGACAACCGCAAGCGCGAATGTATCCTGCGTGTTTCCAAACTCCGATGAAAGACTAATGCGTTCGACGTTCTCTATCGCCTCAATAGGCTCTCCCGCGGCGATTCTGCCGAGAAGCTGAATGCCTTCATTTTGCAAATGCCCGCCTGATGATTCTTCGGCTGACCGGCTTTCTTTAAGCAACCTGCGCGCTTTGGCCGTAATGCTCAAAGAGCGAGCCCTGCCACATTGTCCGGAAAGAAGGCCTTTTTCTCTTAACCCCTCGACGTGCTCGAACGCGGTTGTTCGACTTGTGCCCAGCGAGGTTGCCAGTTCCTGAATTGTTATCGAATAACATCGGCTCTTTCGCCAGTTTGCTATCAGCTTTAACGACTGCATCTGCCGAGGCGACAAATGAGTCTGACATATCTGTTCCAAATTCGTCCTCCATATTAATTAATTGCTCCGCATCCGGCAGAACAAGATTTTTTTCGCATACACCGATAATTTTCGCAATCGCACCAAGCACCCTGCCCAGCGGGTCGCTTACGCTGAAAGAGCCCATAGGCCAGTCATCACAAAACTCGCCGCCAGGCCCAAACTTGCATACCGGAAACTTTTTGTCATCATTGTATCTGTCAAATTTTCCCATAATCAAACCTTCCTTTATTACATAAACTTCATCGGCACAACACCATAAAAAAACCGAACAAAAACCGAACAAATTTAAAAATTTTTGAAAAATTCCATAAAAAGCCGGATTTTTTTGAATTTTTAGAGTAAATATAGGACAAAGATTTTTATTTTTTTGACGAAAAATAATAGGATATTGAATACCGTTTAAACCGTTACCGGAGTCTATAATTTGAAAAACCTCTCTGAACCGCCGCGTGCCGATAACCATAAAATCTTTAACAGAATAGCGTTGCGCTATGACCTTTTTAATACCGTCGCGTCCTGGCGGCTTGATAAATACTGGCGCGGCAAACTGGCGAATAAATTAAATGGCCAAAAAAATCTGCAACTCCTTGATATTGCGACAGGTACGGCAGAATTGCTTTTGACGATTTTAAAATCCGACTGCGAAATCTCATCAGCCATCGGAGTTGATATGTCCGCTGAAATGATGGATGTCGGGGCGAGCAAAATCGCACGCCAAAATCTCGCCGATAAAGTTACATTCAAACAAGTCGATGCCGCGGATATGCCGTTCGCCGATAGCAGCTTCGATGTCGCCACCTGCGTATTCGGCGTTAGAAATTTCAACAACCCATCCGCTGGATTGAAACAGATGTTCAGAGTTCTAAAACCCGCGGGGCGAGTGTTGATTCTGGAATTTTCACTGCCTGGAAATCGTATTTTCAAATGGGGGTATGGGCTTTATTTGAGATACGCGATTCCGCTAATCGGCAGAATAATCACCGGCGACAAACACGCCTATAAATATCTAAGCAGAACAGTTGAAACATTCGTCTATGGCGACGGCTTTTGCAAAATGATGTTCGCCGCGGGCTTCGCAAACGTCCGCGCCGAGCCGCTGTCATTCGGCATTACAACTCTCTACTCGGCAGAAAAACCACTGTGAAAAGAGAAGACAGGTCAACGTACGGTCGGGTCAGCGAGGCCTGCTGTATCGCCAGTGCCAGGGTTCAAAGGCGATGCCGCTGGTGGAATTTTTTGGATATGAGAGAGCGAAATTAAATTTTTTGGCGTTTTTTGTCAGCCATACATATTCAGGGAGAACCTCAAAGAGGCGAGGGTCGTTCTGGCCGTCAATGCCATCTTCGTTGACAAGGTCGAGCGCCTGTTTTTGCGGGCATCCGTGCTCGCTATAGCCAGGCAGCGCGACAAATTTCGCAGTTTCGAGGATTGAATATTTGTGATTTTTGAGACTTGCCAGAAACAGGTATAGCTGATATGCGCCGGAGCGGTAGCCTGATTCGACGTAAAGGCGTTTGCCGAGGTCTTTTTGCATCGCGTCCATCATTTTGGTATAGCTTTGATTGACATCTTTCGGCAGGAATTGCGGGGGCAGGGTTTGGAATTCGCCGTTGACTTTGATTTTCTGTCCCTTAATGATAACGAGTTCTTCGCTGCCGGCTGCGATTCCGAGATAGGGGATTTTGACAGACAGTGCGTTTGCGTCGAGGTTTTCGAAATTTTTGAGGAATACTTTCTGGCTTTTGGTAAGCGTGGTATAGAGTTCGTCGAGAGTGAGATAGGCGAGGGTGTTTTTTTCTCTTTTTTCTCTGATTAGCGGCGCGAATTTGTCGAGGAGGATTTCAACTTTGTTGGCATCTGTAAGAGAGAGGCGATCAACATTAAGGTCGGCCAAAGCCGAGGCATTGAATAGAAATATAAAAACAAAAATAAAAGATAAAAACTTAAACATCATTACATCCAGAAGAACCGCGTGGGCAAAAGCCCACCCTACAAAACGAGATTGCCGCGTCGGCCTTTCGGCCTCCTCGCAATGACGGAGGTCGCGGGAATGACAAACCGTGTTTTGAGATAGTTTCCTATTATAGTTTAATTTTCGCCTGAATAATTTTCAAAAGCGTATTGCTATTGACGGGCTTTTGAAGCACGCCGTCCAATCCCAGCTCGGTATAGCTTGCGGTCTGATTGAGATTGTCGCCGACGCTGGAGAGCATATAGACGGGCGATTTGTTATTGAGCAGGCGGATTTCCCTGACGAAGTTCAGGCCGGCATCGACCGCCTCCATCATCATATCCACCAGAATAAAATCCGGGGTTTTCTCCTTGTATTTTTTGAGGCCTTCCTCTGCGGAATAGGCCTCTACCATTTGATAACCATTCGCTTCAAGAACGATTCTTAAGGTGTTGAGAACATCGGGGTCGTCGTCTATCGCGAGAATCATACAATTTTTTTTCGCCATACTACCGTCCCTTTCCCGTAAAATAGTCCAGACTATCCGCAAAAGGCTTAAGAGCCCTGTCAAATTTACCAAGTGAATAGGCAATTGCAACACCATAATTTGTAATTGGAACGCCGAGGGTTCGGCAGCGTTCGATTCGAGAGAGGATTTCGCGTCTGTTTGTCATACATCCGCCGCACTGGATAACCAATTTGTAATCGGCGAGATTTCCGGGAAAATCGTGTCCCTGAAAGACATCGAATTTCAGTTCGCATCGGGCATATTGGGCAAGCCATCGCGGAATTTTTTCTCTGCCTATATCATCCGCTATCGGATGATGACTGCACGATTCAGCAATTAAAATTTTGTCGCCTGATCTTAGTTTTTCTATGGCCAGAGCGCCATTGACAAATTCGTTGAGGTCGCCTTTGAGCCTTGCCAGCACAATCGAAAAAGACGTCATAGGAATATCTTCGGGCGTATCCTCGGCGACTTTCAAAAACGCCTGCGAGTCGGTAACCACGAGCGCGGGCTTTTTCTTAAAATTGGCAAGCGTATCGCGCAATCCCGTTTCCTTTACGACAATACAGGCTGAATCGTTATCGAGTATGTCTCTGATGGCCTGCACCTGCGGCAAAATAATTCTGCCTTTGGGAGCTTCTTTATCAATAGGAATTACCAGAACGGCAATTTCGCCAGGCTTAACCAAATCGCCGAGCATCGAGGGAGTCTTGAGAAATTCATCAGGCACGACAGCGATTAGTTTTTCTCTAAATTCAGCCATTCCCTTTTTCTGCGGCGAAACCGTTTGCAGCCATTCGATTTTTTCCGCTTTGAGTTCGGCAATTACGCTTTGAGCAACGCCTTTCAAATCAGCCTTGTTAAAAACGGCGATAATGGGAATTTTTCGCTTTTTAAATTCTTCCAGCAGCGCTTTTTCAAATTGAGCCCATTGGCCTTGTTCGCTGACAATTACGGCAACGTCGGTTCTGTCGAATATTTTTTTGGTTCGAGCGACGCGCTCCTGCCCAAGCGAGCCAATGTCGTCAACGCCTGCGGTATCAATGAATAAAACGGGGCCGAGCGGCAAAAGCTCCATCGGCTTTTCGACCGGGTCTGTAGTTGTACCTGCGATTTCCGAAACAATGGAAACAGCCTGCCGGACAAAAGCATTTAGAAATGAACTTTTGCCGACGTTTCGTCTGCCGAATATGCCGATGTGAAGTCTTAATGATTTTGGAGTTTTTATCATATCTGTCCTAAAAAATAGAATAACCGCGTGGGCTAAGAGCCCACCCTACCACTATGTTGCGTGTTTTTCATTATATTAGCAACTTTAAAAATATAAGTCTCTCTGGTTCGTCTGTTCGATTTTTTCAAGTCTGTCGGCGACCTGCGATTTTATTTTTTCATCCACTATTTTTGCAATCTCGGCTTTGATAAGTTTTTCGCCTGCCGCCTTGGTTTCCTTCGAGGCGTAATCAACGAGATATTCCTTCAGCGTGGTAAGAGCGTTTGGCTGGCAGAATTTTTTTATGAAGCCTGGTATCGCAAATTCCATAAAATGCTCGCCCGTTCTGCCAAGCCGATAACACGATGTACAAAAGCTCGGCACAAAACCATCGTCAATCAGTTCTTTCATCACGGCATCGAGACTGCGAATATCGCCGAGGACGAACTGTTCGCGTTCCATTACTTGTGCATCGCCCAATTCGGTATAACCGCCGATTTCGATTCTGCTGCCTGCGTCGATTTGCGAAACGCCGAAATTCATCACTTCCCTGCGGAGAGCGGGGCTTTCTCTTGCAGTGAGTATCAGGCCGGTGTATGGGACGGCAAGCCGCAAAATCGCAACAAGTTTTTTAAATTCATAATCGCCAACAAGCCATTTTTTATCAATGTCCACGCCTGCGGCAGGCTGAATCCTGGGAAAACTAATCGTGTGAGGCCCGACACCATAATTTTTTTGTAAAAATAACGAATGGCTCACTAATCCGAGAACATCAAATCGCCAATCGGATAAGCCAAACAACGCACCTATGCCGACATCGTCGCAGCCGGCTTCAAACGCCCTGCTCAAGCCGTCGAGACGATAAAGATAATCGCCCTTGCGAGTCGCGGACGGATGATAAGCGGCATAAGCAGCGTGATTGTATGTCTCCATAAAAATCTGATAAGTGCCTATGCCCGACTGCTTAACCGTTCTGAAGCCCTCGATATCCAGAGGAGCGGCGTTGATGTTGACTCTGCGGATTTCGCCATGGCCGACTTTAATGCTATAGACCTGCCTTACGCAATCGGCGATGTAATTGGCATCGTAATCTTTGTGTTCGCCGAAAACCAATATCAATCGCTTATGCCCGACGTTTTCAAGAGCCTCAACCTGCGCGGCAATTTCATCGGGGCTAAGAGTTCTTCGCAGCGATTCCTTGTTAGACGACCTGAACGCACAATAAGCGCAATCGTTTATACATTTATTGCCAATATAAAGAGGAGCGAACAGAACAATCCTGTTGCCATAAACTCTTTTTTTTAATTCTCTGGCGGCATCGAAAATTTCTTCTGTTAATTCTCTGTCGGCGGCTAAAAGCATCGCGGTCTCTTCTGTCGACAACGCCTGTTTGCTCATACTTTTGGAGATTATATCTCTGACGGCGTTTTTATCTGGTTTAGTTTTTACAATCAGGCCGGCAAAATAATCGTCATCAATAAAATCTTTCGCCGAATCGCTAAGTATTTTTTTGTTTATCATAATCCAACCCCCATTTGCGCCCTGTTCAAAAATCCCGGCGAATCGCCCCTGCCGCTGCCAACATATCGTCCGATGCTTTCTATGCGTTTGAGCATACAGGCATTGCAGGTTTCCGCCGATTCGGCAATGCAGGCTTTGGCGGGATAAATTTCGTACATCTGCCGATATTTCACCGGTGTTACATTCGGCATCACTATATTTGCTCCGCAGCAAAGCCCCTGTTCGCGTCCCTGCTTTGGATTCAGCGTCGCCAGCGCGGTAGTCGCGGGAATATTCGCCTGCGGACAGAGCAATCGAGCAAGCGCAATTACCTTATAAGTCATTTCTTCAGTCGCTGGAACCTGCTCTTTCGCATCGAGCAAAAATTTTTCGATGTCTTTGCCAAGCTGTGTATCCTGATGTTTTATATAAGGGCCTGCGCCTATCATATCGAGTTCGAGCTGTTTAAATTTAAGCAAATCATCGGCAAGACTCTGGTAACTCTGGCCGGGCAGGCCAATCATAACGCCGCTACCGACTTCATAGCCGAGTTCTTTGAGTAATCGCAGGGCATCAAATCTTTCAGCAACGCCGGTTTTGCTGTCCGGGTGGAGTCTTCTGTATAATTCATCATCGCCGGTTTCAAATCGTAAAAGAAATCTATCTGCGCCGGCGTGCTTCCACAATTGATAAACTTCTCTGTCCCACTGGCCGAGGCTTAATGTAACGGCAAGGCCGATGGTTTGTTTAATTTCTTTTATTGTCTCGGCCAGAAAATAAACGTCTAATTTTCTGTTTTCGCCGCTTTGCAGTACAACCGTTCCGTAGCCTAATTTGCGTGCGGTTTGAGCGCTGTCGAGAATTTCGGCTTTGCTCATTTGATACCGCCTGACTTTAGTATTGGCGGCGTTTATTCCGCAGTACCGACATTTTCTGCCGCATATATTTGAAAACTCGACAAGCCCTCGCAAATGAACGGCCTGACCGACGTTTTCCGCGCGAACGCGGTCTGCGGAATCCCACAGTTTTTTAAGCTCCGCGGGTTCAGTCTGCTTTAAACAGGATATTATTTCCTGACGATTCATCTCTCAAAACTTCCTGCGAATTTTTCAAAAGCTCAACCGTAAAACAGCTCCCTTTTGTAAATTCGCTTTTAACGCTGATATCTCCGTTATATAATTGAGCGAGCTTTTTAACCGTTGAAAGCCCCAGGCCGCTTCCGAGAATATTTCGCGTCTGCTCGTTCTTTATTCTTACAAAATCCTTAAAGAGTTTGCCTATTTCATCTTCCTTCAGGCCGATGCCGGTATCGCTGACGCTGATAACGACTTTTTTGTCGTCGGCGGCGATTTTAATGTCAACTTTCCCGTCGGGCTTATTGTACTTGACGGCGTTTGATATCAGATTATTCAATATAATTTCAATTTCGGTGTGGTCGCCCTGCATTACAACATCATCTCTCACATCAAGATTGATGGCAATATTCTGCTGTTTTGCAATTAGTGCGCTGGCTTCGATTGATTTTTGGGCAAGCTCACAGAGATTGACCTGGGCAAACTCGCGCCTTCGCTGGTCGGACTCAATTCGCGTCATATCGAGCAGGTCGAATATCAGTTTTTTCATTCCATCGAGGCGGATAAGACTTCTGTTGATTACGTTGTCATAAACGCTCAATTCATTGCCGAGAACCCTGTCGCTTACGATATTCAAATATCCCTGTATCGCGGCGAGCGGCGATTTAAGTTCGTGAGCAAGCACGGAAATAAACTGAAAGCGAACTCTTTTGCGTTCCTCGGCCAGATTTTTCGCCTGCCGCTTATAGACGATTCTGTTGCAGGCCTTGCGAACCATATGCTTAATTTCCGCGGGAGAAAACGGCTTGGCGAGAAAATCATACGCTCCGTTTTTCGTGGCTTCGACGGCGGTATCCAATGACGCGTAAGCGGTAATCATCACGGTCAATATGTCGATTTTCTTTTCAGCAATTATGTTTAAAAGCTCCAAACCGCTCATTCCGGGCAGTTTATTGTCGAGAAACAAAATATCCGGGCGTTGTGATTCGATAATCGTCAGCCCGCTTTCTGCGGTTTCAGCTTCAATTACCTGAAACTTTATCTCCGATTTTATATCAGGCAAACTGACAGTAAAATCGTTCAGAATCCTCGACACGCCGGAACGCATACCCGGCTCGTCGTCAACGATAAGAACTTTAAATATCTCTGCCACAGTTAGACTCCTGAAAGTCCGTTAATCATAACTTTTAAAAACCATTCATTTGCTTTCTTCGCAGGACAACCGTAAAAGTCGTTCCTGTGGGCCCCGTCGCGGGGTCGGCGTTTGATTCAACCTGAATATCGCCCCTGTGCATTTTGACTATGCCGTAAGCGACGGCAAGGCCAAGGCCTGTGCCAACGCCGATTTGCTTTGTTGTAAAAAACGGGTCGAATATTTTCGAGAGATTAGACTTCGGAATGCCGATGCCGGAATCGATAATTTTAACATTGAGATTTTTGTCGTCGCCTCCGAGCGCTATGGTTATCAGTCCTGTTTTATCGGTTGCCGCAATGGCATTGGCAATCAGATTGCTGAAAACCTGGCTCATCTGGTCGCTGTCAAGCTCGACAATTCTGTCTTTAAGCGTATTTTCAATTATTATTTCAACGCATTTTTCGTTCGGCACGGCCTGAATTGACTTTTCGATAACTTCATAAATATCCGCAGGCTGCAAAATAGTTTTGTTTTTTCTGGCGAAATTCAGCAGTCCGCCGACGATTTTTTTGCATCTGTCGGCCTGACCGGCAATCAATTTCAAATCGTCGCTCATATCGGGATTCTGGCCATATCTTTCCAAAAGCAAATGAGCGTACATCAAAACAACGCCGAGCGGATTATTAATTTCGTGAGCGACACCGGCGGCAAGCTGCCCCATACTGGCGAGCTTTTCAGACTGCATCAGCGTTTCCTGCATATTGGCAAGCCGAGTGTTAGAATTAGCCAAATCATCGATGTTCTTGTGAAGCTGTTCAATAACATAAGGCAGACACATTTCGCTTTCGGCCTGACCTTTCCAAATCGCCATGGCGTGCTGTCTGCAGGTGCTGTAACCGCAGGCTCCGCAGTTAAGCTCATCAGCGGGCGATGTCTTGCCCATTTGCCGCAAAATCTGTTCGATGCCGTTGCCGGTTACTTTGATTCGCTGGTCAAAGGCGGCAAATGTTCTTGAGAGGTCAAGATTCTCAAATCGTTTTACATTTTCTTCCCATTTTGCGATGTTCAGGTTTTCCATTTTTTCCTGAACATAACCGCTCACAGACGCTCTTCTGCTGAACAAAGGCCTCTCATTTGAAATGCCGGGACCCATTATACAGCCGCTGCACGCAAGAGCTTCGAGCAGCCGGACTTTCATATCGCCGCTTTCAAATTCTTCAAAGGCATCGACAAAGCCGCTGCCTTCAACCGCGACAATCTGTCCGCTGACCAAATCTTCTTCTATTTTGGCAGACTGGAACAATCCCCTGCTGATTGGAAATATCGCTCCGACACCCGCAAACGGCTCGTCAAAAACGCTGTCTTCGACGTTTTCAGGGCGGATAGATTCAGCCGCGAACATCTCGCGCAACTCAACAAAAGTAAGACTTTCTTCGACCTCGCTAACCATATTTGTGCTTATGATTTCGCCTTTTTTCGCGATGCAGGGGCCGATGAAAACAATTTTTAAATCATTGCCGTGCAAACTGTGAAGCATCTTGGCCGCGGCAACCATAGGTGAAACTATCGGAGTGAGATTCCCAACCAAATCAGGATGGTATCTTTCGACGTACGCGATAATCGCAGGACAGCTTGTCGCTATATACCTGCAATTCGGGCTGCTTTGTTCCAGCAGCTTACGATATTGAGCGGCGACAAGGTCAGCGCCGAAACCAACCTCATTGACATAATTAAAACCAAGTTTGCGGAGCATACCGACAAGTCGAGGCCAGCTCGTTTCGGTAAATTCAGCGGGAAAACTCGGCGCCAGAATCGCGGCTGTTTTATGATTGGATTTGAGCAGTTCATAAACGGCGGGTTTTGAATCGAGAACTTTTTTTGCCTTCTGGCTGCAAACGCGAACGCAATTGCCGCAGCCGATACACCGTTCAGGAATAACGTCCGCCTGTCCGTTGATAATCCTAATTGCCTTGGCGGGACACTCCCTTACGCAGGTGTAGCATATCCGGCATCGCTCTTTAACAGTGCTAACGAAACCATTCGGCAGAATTTCTTTCACAGCTTTACCCTCCGTCATTAAGACGGCACAAGACGATTTACCCCGCCATAATCAGCCACAGGATTTCTATTAAGCCTGAAACAATTTTCGCACGGAGTTGAGCAACTCTTCGGCTCGTACAGGCTTATCGAGAATACAATCCGCCTTAATCCAGGATTTAGCCTCCGGGGTTCTAATGTCAAAGCCCAGCCCGGTCGAGGCGGAAACCGCCGTCAGCATAATTACAGGCATATTCGAGTACAACTTTTTGATTTGATTGCATAAGACAAATCCGGAATCCATCTGTTCCATCATAAGGTCCAAAACAACCATATCGGGCTGCGTTGCTGTTAAAAACTCCTCGGCATCCGCGGCGGAACCCGCTGTGGCCACATCATAACCATTGGCCTTAAGCACAAGCTCGACCTGTTCGAGAATATCCGGGTCGTCATCGACAACAAGAATTTTTTTTGATACTGCCATAACCACTCCTAATTATATAACCGTCTAACAAAAAGACAGCTTTTAATTTTCTACTATCTACTGATTTATACTTTAATCTCGCGTTTTTTGTAATGCGTATGCAGCAGGTGATGGGACACCTTGCCGAGGGGTTCGCCCAGAAATTCCTTATACAGTCTGGTAACGGATTCATTTTTATGGCTTACCCGAACGCTGTCGTCCCTGTCAATCTGATAGAGAGCCTGCAAACGCGCTTTTATGGCCTCGGTATCGGCACCAATCGGCTGGCCGCCGCCATTTATGCATCCGCCTGGGCAGGTCATAACTTCGATAAAGTGGATATCTTTGCGTCCGGCGCGGATTTCATCGAGCAATTTACGGGCATTGCCCAGTCCGCTGACCACGGCCGCTCCAACTTCCAAATCGCCGATTTTGAGTTTGACTTCCTTGTGTCCTTTGAGGCCGCGAACTGCGGGTATTTTCTCTTCGGGATATTCCTGTCCGGTAAGCAGAAAGTATGCGCTGCGAACCGCCGCTTCCATCACGCCGCCGGTTGCGCCGAAAATTTTACCTGCGCTGGTTCGTTCGCCAAACGGCGTATCTGCCGTATCAGGAGTCATTGCGCCAAGTTCCAGACCGTATCTGCGGAAAAGCTGCGCCAGTTCGCGAGTGGTCAGTACATAATCAACATCAGGAACGTAATCAACGGCCATTTCGGGACGCTGGCACTCAAATTTTTTGGCAGTGCAGGGCATAACGGAAACGCTGACTATTTTGCTCGGGTCGAGACCTTCGCGTTTTGCGAAAAAGCTCTTAATCAACGCACCGAGCATCTGCTGCGGGCTCTTGCAGGTCGAGACGTTTTCGAGGAGGTCGGGGTAGAACTGTTCGACAAATTTTATCCAGCCCGGCGAACAGCTTGTTATCATCGGCAGTTTGCCGCCGGTCTTTATTCGGTGAACAAGTTCGGAACCTTCTTCCATAATAGTAAGGTCGGCTGTAAATGACGTATCAAACACACGCTTGAAACCAAGTCTTCGCAGAGCGGCAACCATCTGGCCGTCCACATCTTTGCCGGGTTTAACGCCGAATTCTTCCGCCAGAGTTACAGAAACCGCCGGTGCGTGCTGAACAACTACAAATTTGTCCGGGTCGGCCAGCGTGGCGGCAACCTCATCGACATAACTTCGTTCGGTCAAAGCGCCAGTCGGGCAGACTAAAATGCACTGGCCGCAATTTATGCAGGTCGAAACATTCAGACCGCTGTCGAAAGCTGTTCCGACGAAAGCCTTGCAGCCGCGACCGATGAAATCAATGGCTGAAACGCCCTGGATTTCTTCGCATACACGGACGCACTTGCCGCAGAGGATGCACTTTTCAGGATTGCGAACAATCGACGGACTGGAAACATCCGACGGACGTTTAGTTTTTACCTTGCTGTAAGAAAGCCGCTTGACATCCATATCGCGCGCGAGCTTTTGCAGTTCGCACTGTCCATTGCGAAGACAATAGAGACAATCATCGGGATGGTCGCTCAAGAGCAGCTCGACAATAGTTCTGCGGGCATTGAGAATCTTCGGCGTTGATGTCTTTATCTTCATACCCTCTTTGACAGGATACGAACAGGACGGGATTAAACCCGGAAAACCCTCAACCTCCACTATACACATCCGGCAGGCGCCGGACGGAGTCAGCCCTTCGATAAAACAAAGGGTGGGAATCTTAATGCCTTCCCGCTTACAAACCGCCAGAATGGTTTCGCCGTCGCCAGCTTGTACATTTCTACCATCAATTTCTATATTAAACATTCTAATACCTCATTATTTTTAGAATTTATATTTGTTCTGTCTGGGTAAATTCCAGGTCGCACCGCAGACAGCGACGCGATTCGCAGAGAGCCTGTTTTTCATTGATGCACAGCTCGACCTCGTGGAAATTGCCGCAGCGGCATTCAACATCGAGAGTCGGCGGAGCAACACGTTTGGTATCCATCGATTCCTCTTCGTCCATTTGAACAGGTTCGATATAAACCTTCGGTATTTCCACTTTCGGCAGAATCTTCATATTATGTCCGCGGACATAACGGTCAATCATAACTGCCGCCCTCTTGCCGGTTGCCAAAGCAGCTATTATTGTCGCAGGTCCGGTTACAACATCGCCGGCGGCAAAAACGCCCGGCTGGCTGGTAATCAGGTTTTCTTCATTGACCACCACCGTACCCCATTTAGTCAGCTTTAATTTCTGCATGCCGCGAGTATAAGGCTGTTCGCTAATCGCCACTATCAGAGTATCCAAAGGAACGTCGAATTCAGAACCCGGAACATTAACCGGACTGGGACGGCCGCTCATATCAGATTTGCCAAGCTCGTTGCGGATAAATCGAACGCCTGTGAGTTTGCCGTTTTTGGAGAGAATCTCTACCGGAGCGACTAACGGTTCAATCTTAATGCCTTCATCGCATTCAGCTTCGATTTCATCCTTGTACGCCGGCATTTCATTGAGCGTGCGCCGATAATAAACCGTAACACTCTCAACGTCCTTTTGACGAATCGCCACGCGTGCCGCATCCATAGCGGAATTGCCGCCGCCGATAATGCCTACCTTGCCCTTCGCCAGAGACTTATCCTGCAAATTGTAAGCCTTCAGGAACTTCATACCCGGAATTACGCCGCTTACTTCTTCATTAGGCAGACCCAATTTAAGGCTCTTATAAGAACCTATCGCCACCAGAACCGCCTTGTAGCCCTCGGCGAGAAGACCATCTATGGTAATATCTTTGCCTAAGCCGATATTGTATTTAATTTCAATATTCTCATTCAGCAGAGAATCTATTTCTTTCTGCAGAAGTTTGCGAGGCAGACGATAAGCGGGTATTGCGCTAATCAACATACCGCCGGCTTTAGCTTCCTGTTCGAATATGGTAACTTTATGTCCCATCGTTGACAAAACATCAGCCGCCGCCAGACCCGTCGGCCCGGAACCTATAATCGCGATTTTCGCGGAATTGCTGTCGGAGGGTTTAATATGCACTTTCCAGATACTCGGGTCAACATTGTCAACCACAAATCGTTTGAGTGTTCGAATCGCAATCGGCTCACCGCCGGTAGAGCCGGCTCGGCAGGCAGCTTCGCACGGATGGTGGCATACGCGTGCGCAAACAGACGGCAGCGGATTGGCTTTACGAATAACACGATACGCTTTCTCATACTCGCTGCGCGATATGTGAGCGACATAATGCCATACTTCCGTCCCGACTGGGCAGGAGTTTTGGCAGGGTACGCCGACTAATTCTTTGCACGCGCCCGCAGGACAATTACGGTCGAAAATATGAGCCTCATATTCATCGCGAAACCAGTTGAGAGTACTCAATACCGGATTCGGAGCGGTCTGACCTAAGCCGCACAAAGAAGTGGCCTTGATGGTCTCGGCTAATTGACGCAACTGCAGCACACCCTGAAAACGCATCAGTGCGTCATTATTGTCTTCCTTGCGGCGAGGACGCGTAATTGCCTGCAGAATCTCGAGCATTCGCTTTGTGCCTTCTCTGCAGGGAATACATTTGCCGCAGCTTTCAGACTGAATGAATTCCATAAAGTATTTGGCCAAATCGACCATACAGGTATTTTCATCGAGAACAACTAATCCGCCGGAACCCATAATCGCGCCGACTGTTTTAATCGTCTCGTAATCGATTTCAATATCCAACTTATGCTCTGGAATGCAGCCGCCGGACGGTCCGCCGATTTGCACGCCTTTGCAGCGTTTGCGATTGGGAATGCCGCCGCATATATCGAAAACAACCTGCTCAAGAGTCGTTCCCATAGGCACTTCGACAAGACCGGTGCGCTTAACCATACCGGAAACCGCGAATACCTTGGTTCCCTTGCTGGTCTTTGTTCCCATCGCACTGAACCAATCGGCTCCGCGCTCGATAATCATCGGCAAATTGGCTAAAGTCTCGACGTTATTGATAACGGTCGGTTTGCCGAAAAGCCCCTTAATCGCAGGGAACGGCGGACGGGGACGAGGCATACCGCGCTTGCCTTCGATACTGTTCAAAAGAGCCGTCTCTTCGCCGCAAACAAAAGCGCCTGCACCCATCTTGATAATGATGTCGAGGTCGTTGCCGCTATCGAGAATGTTATGACCGAGCAGGCCGTACGCACGCGCCTGTTTAATCGCGTCCTCAAGGCGCTGCACGGCAAGAGGATACTCTGCACGAATATAAATATAAGCCTTAGTCGCGCCAATACCGTAGGCGGCGATTATCATACCTTCGAGCAGCCGATGCGGGTCGCTTTCGCCAACTGCCCTGTCCATAAAAGCGCCTGGGTCGCCTTCATCGGCGTTGCAGACTAAATACTTCTGGTCGGCTGTTGTCCCCAGTGCGAATTTCCATTTTTTGCCGGTGGGAAAACCACCGCCGCCGCGTCCGCGTAATCCGCTGGACTCGACTATGTCGCATAACTCCTGCGCTGTTTTGTTTTTCAGAGTCCAGGCCATAGCCGAATACCCGCCGCGAGCGATATACTCGTCAATATTTGTCGGGTCGATGATTCCGCTCCCGGCAAGCACAACACGACGCTGCAGCTTCATAAAGGGATGTTCGTCAAGATAACCAACGCCCTGCCACGCCTCATCGCGTTCATCGCGGAACTGTCCAAGCAAATGGTGAGCGTCGAACTTGCCGGCAAATGCCTTATCGAATAATTTAGGAACAACATCGGCGACAACATCTCCGAAACTCACTCTCGCCTTACCGGGCAGTTTGATATCGACAATCGGCTCTTCCGAACACAAACCTATGCAGCCGACTTCCACAATATCAACGTCGATTTTTTTCGCCTTGCAATACTCGCGGATGGCTTCGAGAGTTTTTCCCGCCCCGGCGCCCATACCGCAGGTTCCGGCTCCGACAAAAACCGCCGGTTTAGTAAGCTTGTCCCGACGCAGAGTATCGACCAAATCGTCAAGCGTCTGCTGACTTTTGGCTAAAGCCGCACCAAACGGGCCACTATGAAGTTTCGTTATCAATTCATTGGAAGGCCGCAGAGCATCAGACCAGCACCGTTCCGTCCCGGCTTTTTTTACAGTATCTTCACTTTTTTGCATTGCTAAGCTCCTTAGCCCTGATTTCGGCAATAATGCCCGATAATTTCTTGGGAGTTACTTTGGCGTGGATTTCGCCATTGATGTTCACTACCGGCGCCAAACCACAGGCACCCATACAAGCCACGACACCGAGGCTGAACAAACCATCACGCGAAGTTTGACCGGGCTGAATACCCAAAGCCTTAACCACCATATCGAGGGCTTTCTTTGACCCCTTGACATGGCAGGCGGTGCCGCGACAAATCATAACATGGTACCTTCCCAGAGGCTGAAAGCGAAACTGGTTGTAAAAGGTGGCCACGCCGTAAATTTTTGCCGCAGGCAGGTCAATATACTCGGCAACCTGATTAATCACTTCGCGGGACAGGTAACCGCACGATTCCTGAATATCCTGCAGAATGGGAATTAGACTTTCCCGTTTTGCGTTCGGATGTTTTTCTAAAATTGTTTTTACCGCCGACACTTTAAAACCTCCAAAAATCAACTTACATTTCTTGTAAAAAACGCAACCTTTTCGAGGTACATTGCCAAATCTACATTTTCGACAACTATTCCCTGTCCGAGTTTTAATGGTACTGGTGCAAAATTAACTATACCCCTGATACCCGCCTCAATAAGAATCTGGGCGACCGCCTGTGCCTGCTCTGCAGGAACGGCAATTATACCAAGGCTGATTCCTTCCTTCCTTATTACTTCTTTGGCATCGTCTATCGAATAACATCTGCAGCCGTGAAAAACTCTGTTTTTTAACGCAGGGTCTTTGTCAAACGCCGCCTTTATCTCAAGATTTTTATGCCTTGCGTGAAAAAACGCCAAAACAGCACGTCCCAAATTACCAATACCTACAATACAATAAGAGTCCGGTTTGTCCGCTGTCAAAAACCCCTCGATACGTCCCTGCAGCTCGCGAAGGTCGTAGCCGGAGTTGGCTTTGCCGTTAGTTCCGATGAACATAAATCCGTGCCTGACCTGCGAACTTTTAACGCCTGCCAATTTGGCGATTTCGTGCGAATAAGCGCGATTTTTGCCCTTTGCGAGCAAATCGCTGACGACCCGCCTGTACAGGCTGATTCTTTCAATCGTCTTTTGAGGAGTCATAATAGCCCTGAATCCTTAAAATCTTACTTGTAATCGTTATTTATTTAGCAGCGTTAATCTTTTAACAATTTACAGTCTTTTAATACCAAAGTCAAGAATAATTTGGAAAAATTTTGGAAATTTTTTGAGGTGAAAGAATCAGTACCATAAGGTTTAGCCGCCAGCAGCCAGTAGAAACTTCGCCGACCAATCCCGAGCAAAGTCGAGGGAGTGGCAACTCTTTCTACTGACTATTGACTATTGGCATCCGTCGCCAATGCTCCTTTTTTTACATATCTATCTTTGGCGTTTTCTCTTAATTTTTTCAGCAGCCCCTCAACAGTTTTCCCTTTGGCCTCATTTTCAAGTTTCGATTTTATCTGTCCGCTTACTTTGTCAAAATCTTTTACCTTCGGCTCTCTTTTGCCTTCGTGCATAGCGACTTCATATTTGCCGTCTTTGTTTTTAATTGGGCCGATTACTTTCCCTTCCGATGCGCCGAGCAGAGCATCGAGAAACTCTTTGCCGTATCTGCTTTCTATTGTGTTTTGCTGATACTTCGCTGCCCTGCCGCCCTTTGAAGCGTCATTCGCGACAGACATTTCTTTGGCCAGTACGTTTATATCATTGCCCTCATTGAGCTTCTTGAGAACTTCTTCGGCTTTTTCCTGCGAGTCAACAGTAATATGAGAAAAACTCAAGTACATCGGCTCCTTAAGCGATTGGTCGGTATCCTTGTTTTCGTCGTAGTATTTTTTCACCTGCGAATCGTCGATTTTTATTTCGTTCAAAGCCTTTTCCACGACAGCGTTAGCGAAAACTTTTTTGCTGTTCATATCAGCGAGAAATTTGGATTTTTCATCTTTGCCCAATCCCTGTTTGACAGCCTCTTCATACAAAAGCTGCGAATCGAGCCAGTATTCAGCGGCCTTCTTTATTGTTTCAGCGTCGAGTTTTGGAGCAAGATACTGCAACTGACCAATCGTAAGTTCTTTGCCGTCAAAAACCATTATCACCTGATTTGCATCCGGAATCGGCGGTACTGCAACTGCTTTTCCCACAGCCGCAGGGGTATTAGCATCCTGCCCAAACGCAAATTGAACGCCCAAAAACACAAACATTACAACAAACAAAACCAATACTGACTTTTTCATACAATTCTCCATGAAATTCATTATTGTAGATTATTTTACGCTGCGAAAGCGTCATTAGAACAAAAAAATAAAGATTGTCAAGAATTGGTACAAGATGCTCAATTAGGCCATTTTAGCCAAAAAGAAGTAGGGTACATAAAGATAATTATCAGCATAAGAGCCTGTTGCATAAATAAGGCATCAATGCCGAATCTACGGGCTTATGGGATGGCTATGAAAAACAATGTAGAGTTTTTTTGTTTTGTATTAAAAAAAATCATACTTATTCTGTAACAAAAATTAAGCCTGCGCATCTTAAAGTATAGATAAAGGTGTTTTTGCAGCGAGAAATGCAGTTCAAAACGCTTATTTCTTGACATAACATCTTTATTTATATATAATTACGAGTTCTATAATCCCTTTTTGTTTTAGAAAACGAGATGAATTCGCAGGTAAAAAAACAATTAGGTTTGTTATTATGCGACAGAGCATATTTGAGTTCGCCGGAACTTGAGTACGCTCTTCTTGAGCAGAAGTCCGATAATAGTCATCGGCGGCTTGGGCAGGTGCTGCTTGGCCGCGGCAGTGTTACGCAGACACAGCTTAATGAAACGCTCTCGTTTCAGGTCGGTATCGAGAAGATTGATTTATCCCCAATAACCATCAACCCTGATATTTTGTCGCTTGTTCCGGCTGAAATGGTCAGCAGATACAACATATTGCCTTTGCGGTTTGAAAACAGCAGGCTGGCTGTTGCTATGACCGACCCTTTTACACCGCAGGTAATGGAGGATTTACGGTTAGTTACGGGTTTTGCCATTAAGCGATATTACGCAGAACCGGCACAGATAGAAAGTTCGATACTGAAATTTTACGGCAGTAATGTCGCCAGGATGTTAGACAATCTTACGCCCGCTGAACAGCATACGCCCGTTGAATTGGGAAACGGGGATTATTCGCCGGCCAAACTTCATGAACTGGCGAGAGAGCCGTCGTTGGTCAATCTTGTCAATTTGATTATACTCGAAGCGATTGATGCCAGAGCGAGCGATATACATATTGAGCCGTTTGCGCAGGAAGTTAAGATAAAATACAGAGTTGACGGCGCTCTTGTGGAAAAAGTGCCATCGTCAAAACGCCTTCAGGCGGCGATTGTTTCACGAATCAAGATTATGGCGAATATGAATATTGCCGAGCGTTTTGTTCCGCAGGATGGTCATATAGAATTCGCGGGGAAAAAGAATAAGGTTGATATTCGTGTTTCCACTGTGCCAACGGTATTTGGTGAATCAATTACAATGAGAATTCTTGACAGGTCGGCATCTCTGATAAGACTTGGCGAACTTGGGATGAACGCCGAATGTCTGGCAGGCTTTACACAAAGTCTGCATAAGGCACACGGTATTGTGCTTGTAACAGGTCCGACAGGCAGCGGCAAGACAACGACGCTTTATGCTGCGCTGAATAAAATATATTCACCATCGCTGAAGATAATAACCATCGAAGACCCTGTGGAATATCAGCTTGAAGGAATTATTCAGATGCCGGTCAATCCGAAAAGAGGATTAACCTTTGCCACCGGGCTAAGACATATTCTTAGGCAGGACCCTGATATAATAATGGTTGGAGAAATCCGCGACAGCGAAACGGCGGATATTGCCATCAGGGCGGCTCTTACGGGGCATCTTGTTTTTTCCACGCTGCACACCAACGATGCGCCTGGAGCGATAACCCGGCTGATTGATATGGGGATAGAGCCTTTTCTTCTGGCAAGTTCTCTTGAGGTTGTTCTGGCACAGAGGCTTATACGAAAAATCTGTCCGCACTGCAAAGAGGCTTATGAGCCGGATGAAAATCTTCTAAAAGGTCTTAACGGCTCACTAAAAATGGGAAAGAATATAAAATTATATCACGGTAAAGGATGCAGCGAGTGTATGAACAGCGGCGTAAAGGGAAGAACCGGAATCTTCGAACTGCTGCGTATAACCAGACCTTTGCGTGATTTAATTTCTCTAAAACCTACGGTTGAACAGATAAAAAATGCCGCTCCATCAGACCATATAAATATGCGGCATAACGGGATAACCAAATCTCTGGCAGGCGTTACGAGTCTTGAAGAAGTTTTCAGAGCTACACATGGGATAGAAGATGAATAAGGCTTAACTTTGGCAATATATTCTTATACCGCGGTTGGCAGGGATGGCAAACATATTACCGGAAACATTCAGGCATCTGACCGGAGAAACGCTGTCTCGGTTTTGGCCGGGAGCGGGCGATTTGTAATAGAACTTGCCGAACAAACCGCGGCGGCTGGTGATTGCAATGGCAATAAAGTATCGCAGGCGACGGCGATGGGGAGTATATTAAAATTTAATTTAAACAGAATCAGCAGCAGAGATGTTCTGGCTGTTACAGGTCAATTGGGCGCTGCGCTTAAGGCAGGCCTTCCTTTGCTGAACTGTCTTGAGATTATCCGTCAGCAGCAGCACAAGCCGGCAATGCAGAAATTGTTTGATGACCTGGTAAAATTAGTAAGTTCGGGACAATCGCTTTCCGAAGCAATGGCCAGACACCCCAATGTATTCAGTCCGCTGTACCTTTCAATGATAAGAGTCGGAGAGACCGGCGGCATTCTCGAACAGACGATGGAGCAGTTGATTAAAATTCTTCAAAGGGACGAAAAAGTAAAGATAAGTATGCGAGACGCGTCAGCCTATCCGATTTTTGTGCTGACCGTCGGTATTTTGTCTGTGATTGTGGTTATAACGTGGATTCTGCCGAATATACTTGCGACAATAAGCGGCGGAATGGAAGCTCTTCCTTTGCCGACAAAAATACTTTTAGGGATAAATGGTTTTCTAAGAAGTTATGGACTGCTGACTGTTATTATCGCTGTACCGATGTGGTATCTTTTTATCAGGTGGATACGCACATCGGGCAGGCTCAAGTGGGACGCATTTAAACTGAAAGTTCCCATACTCGGTTCTGTTATGCTTTCAATCGCGGTAGGCAGATTCACAAAAACGCTCGGCGCTCTGACAAAGGGAGGCGTAACGATTCTCGATGCGCTGAAAGTCGTGCGCGATACGCTCGGAAATGAATTTCTGGCCGGACAAATAGACATCGCTGCCGAGAAAATCAGGGCTGGAGCTTCTCTGGCGGAGCCTTTGAGCCAGTCGGGTTATTTTCCGCCGCTGCTTGTTCAGATAGTATCCGTCGGCGAACAGACCGGAAGGCTTGACGAACTGCTGCTCGGCGCAGGCGATACTTTCGATGAAGAAGCGGATTCCGCAATAACGAGGTTTATCGCGGTTTTTCCGGCGATATTGATACTGGCGATTGCGCTGGTAATCGGTTTTATAATCGCGGCGACATTGCTGCCGATTGTGATGATGGAACTTGGCGGAGCGGTATTGTGAGACAGTTAAGAATATATTTAAGGAAGGGTTTGCAGATGAGACGGATAAAAAAAGGATTTACTATTGTTGAACTGCTGGTTGTTATTCTGATTATATCGATGCTTGCGGTTTTTGTTGCGCCGAAACTTTTTAAGGGATTAGGCAAGGCGAAACAGGACATCGCCAAAGCAAAGATGGCAAATCTTGAAAACGCAATCGGCAGATTTTATATCGACTGCGGCAGATACCCAGGCGGGACGGAAGGTTTGAAAGAACTAATTGCTGCGCCATCCGGCGTGCAGGAAAAGTGGAAAGGGCCTTATCTCAAACAAAGCGAACTGTTAGACCCGTGGGATAATCCATATATTTATGTTGAAGAAGGTGAAGTCAATCCGGGCAGCTTTGACCTGATAAGTTTAGGAGCTGACAGCCAGCAAGGCGGCGACGGCGACAATAAAGATATATACAACGATTGAAAAATGACGCGAAAACAAATAACACAATTTGACAAAGCAGGCTTTACCTTTCTGGAGATGACGCTGGTAGTGGTTTTGGCCGGGCTGATAGCCTCGGTAGCGGGCGGGATTTATATAGGGACATATAAGAGGATGCTGGTCAAAAAATCGGCGATTGATTTTCTGCTTGCCGCCAAATACGCGAGAATAACCGCGATTGAAAGGCAATGTCTGTGCAGGATAAAACCTGATGTATCGGCAGGCAGTTTCGTAATGGTTGTTGAAGAAAAGGGAACATCTGAACAAGTTAGTGAAACCGCTGTCAGGGATTTGTATTTTAAGCCGATGCAGTTCAAGGGAGAAGTTAAGTTTGAAAATATAAAAATCAGGCCTGCCGAAGGCGGGCGTGCGAATGAATCTGAAAATCAGAACATGATAACTTTTTTTTCAAACGGAAGAGCTGATAATGCCGTGATTCAGATAGGCGACGGCCAAAACCATTTTACAGTAAAGGTATCCGCGATAACAGGCAGGGCTGAAATTTGCGAAGGTACTGCGGACGATATAACCAGCGATACCGTTGACCTTGACGAGGCGAAAATATGACATCGGCTCGAAACAGGCGAGGTTTTACTCTTATCGAAATGATTTCGGCAAGCGTTATTCTTTGTATCGCTGTTTTAGCGTTGAGTTCCGTCAGCGTCAGGGCTCTTGGCGAGGTGAGGCTTAACAGGCAGCACAATTCCGCCGCGGAGCTTGCGGAAAAGCAGCTTGTTATGATTGACTACATCGGTATAGAAAAATTCGTCGAGGCCGGTCAAATGCAAGGCGACTTCAAAAACGAAGAATCTGACTATCGCTGGAAAGTCTCGGCTGAACCGGTTGGAACAGGAAGTTTATATCAGGTAAAAATAATTATAAGCTGGACGGAAAAAAAGAGAAATTATGAAGTTGCGGTTGAAACCAGGCTTAATGGAACAGGCAGCGCTGTAAAGGCGACAGAATTGTGAAAAATTTAAAGTCTAAAACATTCAGTTGTAAGTATCGCGGCTTTACCTTTGTCGAGCTGATTGTCGCCTCAATTATCGGAGTGTTTATTACCGTTGTGGCTGTCGGCGTGCTTAAGGCTGTTTCGACTGGCGCGGAGATGGTTAATGACGGCATTGATAAATCCTCCGGCATAAAATATGTATCCGGTATGATTGCCGCCGACCTTTGGAATGTTTATCGCGGCAGAAATTTCGCAGATACAAAATTTATCGGAACTATGCAGCCCGGCAGCGAAGGCCAAAGCAGTTCGCTGACATTTTACACCGTCGGCAGTATTAAGGCACGGTCAGAGCAGCCCGAAGGCGATATTTATGAAGTGGAGTATTATCTGAACAGCAGTGAAGAAAAAACTTCGCTGATGAGAAGACTATGGCCGAATCCCGATAAGGAAAACCGTCCCGGCGGAATACTGACGGCAATAGCCGATGATGTCGATAGCTTTTTTGTCAGGTATTATGACGGGCAGCAATGGCAAACCCAGTGGGATGAAATGAAAAGTGATTTTCCGGAATTGGTTGAAGTTATCATTGCGTCTGGAGCTTCTTCCGGAGAAAAACCTCTTGCCAAATCGTTTTTTGTAAATTTCGCATCGAGCAGTGGTTCAGAGACTGATGCCTTTGAAACCGAGAATGAAACAGATAACGAAACAAAGAATGAACCCGTCGCAGGTGTCGCAGATGTTAATAAATAAAACATATAGCGGCGGAATTGCTCTCGTAGCGGTGCTTTGGCTGGTAGTATTGCTTGGAGCGATAGTCGCGATTGTCGGGCGCAACAGCAGGCTCGATACGAAAATGTGTTATGCCCAGATGCAGGGACTTCGGACAAGATGGGCATCGCGGGCCGGCATTGAAACCGCCATAGCTGCGCTGAATGAAGACGACAGGCAAAGCGATAATTTGAAAGAATTGTGGTTTTCAAATGAAGAAGATTTTAACGATATTCGGCTTGAAGGATGCAGCTTCAATGTCCGAATTACAGATGAGGCTGGTAAGCTGAATTTGAACACGGCAAAAAAAAAGCAATTGATGGCATTGCCGGAAATGACCGAAGAAATCGCCGATTCGATATTGGACTGGCGCGACAAAGACAATACGCCGAGGCAGGCAGGAGCGGAATGCGGCTATTATCAGAATCTGCGATACGGCTATAAAATTGGCAATGGCCGATTCGGAACGGTTCGCCAACTGCTGATGGTAAAAGGCGTTCGTGAAGAATTATTATATAGCCGGTCAACTCGATGGATTGATTTGCTGACGTGCTATTCCGCTGATAACAATAAAGATGCTGACGGTCAGGAGCGTATAAATATAAATCAGGCTGACGAAAACAAATTGGTTGAGAATTTAAAGATTAAAAAATCTCAAGCCAAATGGATTATTGAGAATCGTTCGAAAGGCAAACAGTATAAGAGCATTGCCGATTTGATAAATGATAAAAGCCCAAAACAGGCAAATGACGATTCCTCAAAAACTGACCAGGCCGAGCCGCTGGATTTGGAAACATTCAAAAAGATAGCTGACAAGATAACGGTCGATGACAGAAAAAGGATTCCCGGCAGGGTGAATCTAAATACTGCCGATAGGATTGTTTTATCGGCATTGCTTGATGGCGACGAATCGGCAAAGCGGATTGCCGATGACATTATTACTTACAGGGATAGCCTGGCAGACGGTATGAAAAGTATTGCAGATGTGATGAATGTCAAATCCGTAACCGTAGATATTTTCAAAAAAATTGCCTGGCAGATAACTACGCGGTCGGATATTTATTCGATTCGCAGCTTTGCATTCGCGGATGACTGGCGCAGGAACAGGGACGGCCTTGAGGCAGAGACAGTCGTTGACAGGAATATAAAACCAGCCGGAACGCTTTATCGGCATCAGGAAATGAGCAATTAAATTTCGTACATAAATATGAATAATAATTACGAAAAAGACGAATTGACGCAATCGACTGTGATTGCGATAGCAAAACAGGAAAACAAATTGCTTGCAGCGATGCTGTCAAATCATAAACAGGAGGTGGAGCCGGTCTGGATAAAAAGCTCTCAACCCGGCGATACAAACTGGCTTCGATTCGCGCAACAGATAACAGGAACGCACGAAGACGGCGATAATAAAATTGTGATAGTGGGGTTCGACTCGTCGAATATTATTTTTTACAACATTGAAGCGCCGACAGTAAAAGATGAAGAGTTTGCGGCAATCGTCCGATTGCAAACGGAGACGAGACTGCCTTTGCCTGCCGAACAAATAGAGTTCGCCTGGCGGAAAGGCGAATCGAAAAATGGACTTACGTCTGTTACCGTCGCAGCGGCAAAAAAACAGCAATTACAAAACTTTGTGAACGATATTGGCGGCGTTAAGCCTGAAAAGATAATTCTTGATTGCCAGGCGATTGTGCAGGTCTGGCGAAAGTTTTTTGGCGGAACTGAAAAGACAGCTTTGGTTCTTAATGCCGCTCGACACAATACGCAGGTATATCTGGCTGAAAACAGCCGATTCGTCAATGCCGTTAATCTCGATGCCGGCGAAGAGGATTTTTCGACGGAACAATCGGAAATAACGCACAGATTTATTCAGGATATAACTTGCGCAATTGAAATGTTTGGGCTTGCATCAGCAGCAAATGTACCAATATTCCTGCTGACCGACGGCAGGGAAACTATAAACCAAATGGCCAATTGTCTTGCCTCGGCGGGTCTGAATGCAAAAGCAGTTTTGCCGAAAGCGGATATAATTACTGCCGGCCAAATCAGCGATAAAGAAGTATATGAATATCGCGTCCCGATAGGATTGGCGGCGATAGCTATTGAAGACAGGCCTGATGAAATCAATATCTTTAAAAATCTGTACGCAGCAAAACCAAAGAGAGAAAAGTATTCGCTTTTATCGCCTCTGTATGCCGGCGCAGCGGCGGCGACAGCGATGGTTCTGTTTATTATAGTTTTATATCTGACGGATATAGCGAGCCTGAATAGTCTTGAAAAAAAAATGCAAAGCACAAAAGCGGGAATAAGTATTCAAACCCTCGCAGAGAAACAGGAACTGGTTAAATCGGCTGCTTTGCAGCGGCCTGATTTTCTCAAACTTTTTACAGACATCAGCGCAGATAAAAATGACGGCATAAAACTGAATATGTTTGATTTCAAAAAAGGCAGGCTTATTACTATCAGCGGAACCGCGAAAAAAGATGAGCAGTTATATAAGTTCCAGAAAAATCTTAAAAACAAAAAAGGCATAACAGAAGTAAAAATACAAAATGCGAACAAAGACGCGAAAACCGGCGAAATTGTGTTTAATATAACATTTCATTACAGAAATTTTACAAAAAAAGGAATTGAAAGCAGAGTTTTTTAGTAATGCGTAATTTTCTTAAAAACATAAGTCCGGAAGATATAAGAACGCTTAAAATCGGAGCTGTCGCGGCGGCTGCAATTATTTTGTTTGTCCTGCTGTTCGGATGGTTTGAAAACTGGGCACAGATAAGAAAATCGCTTGCGCAAAAAAAACAAATGCTAAAAGCCGTCAGTTCAAATGACACGAAAAAGCAGGGAATACTATCGATAGTTCCCGTCTTTGAAATGCCGCTCGCCCGGCAGGAACAGGAATTTTTGCTTAGGGATAAATTTAGCGAGCAGTTAAAAAAAGTCGGCATAAATAGCAAGCCTTTACAAATTATTTCGATGAGCGGGTCTGATATTCAGCCGGGTTATAAACTGATATACCTCAAATGCAGCGCGGAAAAATGCAGATTCACGCAGATAGCTGATTTGCTTGCGGGTCTGAAGGAGAATCCCTATATGGTCGGCATCGAGGAATTGAAGTTCCAGGTGGATACGAAGAAACCGGACGAATTTGAATTGAACCTAACAGTGTCGTCATTTGCAAAATGATTTGAGCGGGATATGAAATTAGAATACTTAAAAAATAAAACCGAATATTTTCCAAAGCTTCTGCTTGGAATCGCCGCGATTTTCGCTGTCGGTATTCTATTTGATATTGCCGGGCTTCTCGCGGGGGGCATCAGTTCGGGAATGCTGGTAAAAAAATCTGTCGCACAGAGCAGGCCGGACCCAAATGAAATGACTAAATATTTTTCGCAGTCGAAATTGCTTGCTGATGGATTGAAGAAAAATAATATTTTTTCGCCGCCTCCGCCCAAGCAGAATCCCGTTAGAGAAGTTTCGGGCATACTCGGTAACGAGGCGTTGATTGGCGGCAAATGGTACAAAGCCGGCGACAGCATAGCCGATGCGAAAATTATCGCCATTGAGCCGACACAGATAAAAATTCTGTGGGAAGGCAAAGAGCAGTGCTTTTCGCCGATTGGCTCGTCGAGCGGCCCTCCGCAGAATAATGCTGCGCAACCTGCCCCCGGCAGGCAAAGACCGCCGATGGCCGTCAGAGCAAATGGCAATGAAAAACCGGCTGCCGCAGGCCCCACGGACGAGGCAGACCCTCTGGCATGGATGGGAGTAAAATTGTCCGACAGGGTAAGGGCAAAATTCCTGGAAAAATGGAATCAGATGTCTGACAGTGAAAAGGAGCAGGCCAAACAGGGATGGAATCAGATGTCTGACGAACAGAAACAACAGGCCGCAGATGCCTGGGAAAAGCATCTATGATAGAAAAATATTTCAGAAAGAATATTGTATGAATTGCCGGAGGATAAATTGAAAAAGTCAAAGATTATAATCACATTGGTTGTGCTGGTACTGATAGCCGCCGCCGCGGTTGTTGTTAATCAGACGGTTTATGATTTTTATACGCCCCTGTATAATTACACGGGGAAAGTTCTGGCCTCAAAGCCGACCGAAGTAAATGAGCCGGCAAAAGCTGTCGACAGCAATACGCCTAAAAAAGATGCCAATCAGCCCGCAGACCCAAATAAAACAGTCGCGGTAAAAGACAGCAATGACGCTAATGACGTTAATGATGCCAACGACCCGATGGAGGCTTTGAATCTTAAAGATGTCGAGATGAAGGACATCATCCAAAAACTGGCGCAATGGACTAACAAGGTAATAATACCAAATGATGAGGCGATGAAACAGAAGATTACGATTTATTCGCCTGTCAAACTGCCGCGAAGCCAGGCTCTTTCGCTGATTTATAGTGCGTTGAAAGTTAAGGGCTTTATCGCCGAATACGGCGGCAATGTGATTTATCTCAAACCGGTTGCCAAAGCCCGTCTCGGTTCTGTGCCGGTTGTATCGGCCGATGAGCCTCTTGCCGCGATAGAGAACAAAAATCAGGTGGTGCAGAAATTCTTCAAAATCAAGAACTACAGCCCGATACAGATGAGCAAGATTATTATGCCTCTCATCGGCGAATACGGTTATGTGAGCGCAGACGAAAACACAGGCAGCCTTCTGATAATAGATACCGTTGAGAATCTGATTCGTTTTGAAAAAATTATCGCGCAGTGCGATGTCCCCGGTTCCGACCAGGCGGCGGAAAAGATTTTCGAGATTCGCTTTGGCGACCCTGCCGAAATAGTTCAGCTTCTAAGAAAACTTTTGAGTATCGATGGCGGCAGTCCGCCGGCAGGCAATAAAGAAAAAACTGCCGCTGCGCCGGAGTCTGTTATAATTGAATCTTCGAGAACGCCTATCGTACTGATTCCCGAATCGAGACGTAAATGGATTATTGCCCGCGCATCCGCTGATGATATTAAACGAATTGGTCAGTGGATTGAAAAACTCGACCAGGCCGGGCAGGTTCAGTCGGAATATGAAACTATTTCCATAATGTATGTCGATGTCAGCGAAGTTGCCGAGAGGCTTAACGAAGCGATGCAGAAAATGCCTGGAACGGAATTGAAGGCCAGCGTTCTTGTCCAGCCTCTGCGACAGGCAGGCCAGATTATGCTCTTCGGCAGAGCCGAAATGCGCGAAATGCTCAAAAAATTCATCGCTGAAATTGATGTTCCCACGGGCAAATTTGAAACCAAAACATTTGAACTTAAACACGCCGACGCGGAGCAGGTGAAAAAACAGATAGATGACCTTTATGGCAAAGAGAGCGATTCTGGCGACTGGTTTTCAAGAAGATATGGCCAAAGTCAGCAGAACCCGACTGATGTCGTAAAAGCGATAGCCTTTCCGACTATGCAGCAGGTAACAGTTGTCGCTTCGCCGGAGAATATGGTAAAAATAGTCGCACAGATTGCCGAATGGGATGTTCCGCTCGATGTCAGCAAGGTCAAACCTGTTATAATTGAATTACAAAATTCCGATCCAGTCCGTATGGCGGACCTGCTGACAAAACTTTTCACGGAGGAATCGAGTGAAAACTCTCTGCCGTGGTGGTGGTGGGGTGGCGGTGAAGATGAAAAAAAGAAAAAAATTGTCGGAGCGCTTTATGGCCAACTGACTTTCGAGCCTGTGCCGGACACCAAGAAGATTATCGTTATAAGCAAGATTCCAGAAGCGTATGATGTAATTAGCCAGCTCATCGAAGAGCTCGATAAGATGGATGTTGCCGAGTTGCCTATGGTTATTACGCTAAACTATGCCGATGCCGAAGACCTTTGCGATCAGCTTAACGCGATACTTAATGAAGCAGGCACAAGTGCGATATTGAAGCGAAGTAAACGCGGTTTGTCCGAATATTCGACAAGCGAGACCGGCCAGAAGCAAAGCGACGCAGGCAAAGAAACCAGTCAGGTTAATCCCGATGTTATAACGCCGTGGTGGAACAATGCTCGCGACAGAGCTGCCGAGCAAATGCCGACCAGTAACCTGATAGGAAGAATAAGATTTATTCCTGTTCATCGCAGCAAGGCTATTCTTGTGCTTTCGCCCAGTGAATATCAGGAAAGTCTCAAAGCAATGATTATGGCTCTCGACCAGCCGGGCAAACAGGTTATGATAAAGGTCGTTATTATAGAGGTCAACCATGAGAATATGACCTCATTAGGTATCAAGCTCGCGTCTGACAAGGCCGCGTTTGGTAATTTGGGAGAAAATGCGCTGACCGCCCTGACGCAGCTTGCTTATACTCAAAATCACGGCACTTTTACTGCCACATCAACAGCCAATATAAACCTGCTTGTTGACCTTTTGATTCGCGAGGTTAATGCGAAGGTTTTAAATCAGCCGACCTTATGGACGAAGGATAATGAAGAGGCAGAATTTTTTAAAGGTAAAAGCGTGCCGTTTCTGCAAAGCACGCAGACTTCCACCGAAGGCCTGTCGCAGCGTGATGCAATTCAGTATCGCAATGTCGGTGTTATACTTCGGGTCAGACCGAATATAACGCCCGAAAAAGCGGTTGATATGACAATAAATCTGATTATATCGGAAGTTGAGGATACTCTGATTAATGGCAATATCGCCACAAATGAGTTGAATACGACTACGCATATGATAGTCAACGATGGCGAAACTTTAATGCTTGGCGGTATTCTTTTCAAAAATGACAGCCTTGTAGAACAGAAAATTCCGCTCTTCGGCGATATGCCGATGGTTGGCAAACTGTTCAGACATTACGATACAGGCCAGTCAAACAACGAACTGCTGGCGTTTATTACGCCTTATGTTGTTGATACAAACAGCAGCCCGGCCGCTGTCAAAGAGATTAAAAATAAGTACGACAAAATGCAGGATGTTCTTGAATTGCTGGGCGAAGATACTAATTCGCAGCCGGGTTCGGAGCCGAATTATTTGCCGGATACCAAGCCGGATTTTGACCCAAATTCTGAACCGAAAGTTTTTGAGGAATATATTCTTCCCGTCAAGGAAAGTCATCAAAGACAACCTGGCAAACACTATACCCCGACCGGTCTGGGGCACGCGGTTGTCAAAGCGATAAAAAAAGCATTTCGGCCCGAAGGAATGAGCGATGAAAAGTTTTCAAAATGGACGCCCTCGCAGCACTGGCACCCGCACCAACTCCGGCATAACGCAGCGACGTTCCTGCGTAAAGAGTTCGGGCTGGAAACTGCACGAACTATCCTTGGTCATCGGTCCGCAGCGATAACTGAAGTCTACGCCGAGCTGGATCAGCAGAAGGCAGTGGAGGCGATTGTGAAGGTGGGGTAACGCTGTGACAGCGTATTTTCCGTGCCATTTCCGGAGTGTTTTCCCTTGACTTATGAGACAGAATTTTATACAAGGGTATAGGTTGTTTAGTCTCAGGAAGACAATGAAGAAGAAGTGTCTATGCATTCGATATCCGTTCCGTGAATTAACTCTAAGTGCATATATTGGCCATAGTAATGGTATTTTTTCAATCAAAAGTAATAAGTTATTGGTGAAACAAATACTTTTGGTATTAGCATTAATTATCAGCCCCGTTTCAATAACTTCCGGAACGATTTCTACAAATGTTTTCCTGCGAGACAGCAACACGCCCATTGAATTAGTTGATCCAAATATTCCTCATATTTATCAAGACATTATGGTTGGAACGAAGTTGAAAATTGTTGTAAGTTCTGACACTATTAAAAGATATTGGGGTGGGGATCTCGCACTTGAAGAGGCATATTGGCCTTATGGGATTTTGACACCGAAAGAACCTTTGCCTGCGGCAGGTGATTCATCCGGTATTTACGAGCAAGAATCAGGCCCACCCCCTATAAAATGGATTAGTTTCATTGCAGATGGTGATAATGTAGCAGCAGGAGATTGGTTTATTATCGACTATAATGCTGTAGATACAGGAGATTATAATTCTGTAGACTTTAATATCGGTTTCTATGATTACGACATAAGTTGGGATGACCCTAATTATTATCTTTGTTTTTCTCAAGTTCGCACACGCGATTTCAACAATAATACCGTAGTGGATTTTCAAGATTATGCAATCCTTGCATCTTACTGGCAACAAACAAATTGTAGCAGCTCAAACGGATGCGAAGGGGCAGACCTTAATGTTGATGGCAGCGTTGATTTTGATGATTTAATGCTATTCTGTGAGTTTTGGCTCGAAAAAACTAAGTAGCACACTTGTTTTACAATAATTACAGACCATTCATATCTTCTTGTGTTCAATTTTTTTTACAAAAAGGTGAAAAAAATCTAATCCAGAAACGCCTCCTTAGAAGAGCGGATGTCTATCGTTTGTGACGATGTCCCAAAAATACTATTTTTTCTCTCAAAAAGGAGGAACGGTTATGAAAACGAAATTAACGGTGGTGAGCGTTCTTTTGTTATTGAATGGCTGTGTTGCTCTGGCCGATAGGCCTTTGGATAGAGCAGAAATTTTGCAGATTTTTCAACAGCTAACAAGCCAGCCAAAAAAGACCTGGATACCAGCAGGTACGATTAGAGCTGTTCACGAGGAATATAAAGCGCCAAAAACAACAGATATCAATGAGGTCAACAATCGCATCAAAGAAGAGGTTGCTGCATATCAAAATAACACAAACAAGCGAGAATTAACCGAAGATATGCAAAAAATGAAGCTTGACGCAATACCATTTAATGTTCGTCACAAGTTGTCTAACGAATACACGATGAGTTCATCTGTGATTGTAAAATTTGACGGAGAAAGATTTTATTGGGAAATCGACGCAAACTCGCGTACAGATTCAGTAAAGCCAAGCAAAGACTTGACAGACAATTTTATGACCGGCCAGTTTGACCTGAATTGGAATGGCAAACGCGTATTTGCATGGGACGGGGAAAAATATACTACCTACTTTTTGCCTGGTAATCAAGCAATTGTTGACTCAATGGGCAAAACCCCGCATACTGTGAACGGTCCGTTAACTGCCGGATTTATTCCGTGGGGATATGGCTTTTACAGTTATGATAATCTTGCTGCCGCTGATTTTTCCGCTGTTGAAAAATCTGTCGATGGCCAAACACAAATACACTTGACGATAAACTACTCGGATAGCTCTGAAATGTTTTTTGTAATGGATACATCGAAAAATTATGCGGTGCTATCCTGTTTAGTGAACAAGGGCGGCAGTTTGATTATTTCAAAACAGTATTCCGATTATCAATTGGTTGCGAATAATTGGGTTCCTGATACCATTTTATTGGAAAATTATGAACTTGGCACAACGAGATTATTATCTCGTGATTTGTGGGATATTACCGGCATAGATGCCAATATACCCCAAAGCTATGAATTCAACATCAACTATGAAGCTGATGCTTTGATAGAGCATTCTGTTTTTGATAAGCGTAAGCCGGAAATGTATCGCTACTCACAAACAATTGATACCACTACATTATTAGCTGAAAGGTTGACATACGCAGCAAACGAAGGGGTACAAGTGCAAAACTGCGCAACCGCCGCATTAAAATATGTCGCCACGCAATTAGGTAAAAATGTTACCGACCAGCAGCTTGCGCAATTAGTTAGTGTGCCAGACGGCCAAACAAATCTTTACGAAATGAAACAATTTGCGCAGAGTCAGGGGCTTTACTGCCGTGCTGTTAAAACCGACATTGCAAACCTAAAGAAACTGAATGGCTGCAAAGCGATTCTGTATATCCCCGGCAAAAAGCATTTTACTGTTCTCGAAAAAGTCGATGACAAGTATGTCTGGACTATAGATTTGGCAAACAGCCAATTCTATTATCACACGGATGTCAGCTTTTTTGATATGGACTGGATTGATGGCATAGCCCTTTTAATCTCAAATAATCCTATTGCCGGTGAATTTACTGATATTAACAACGATCAACTCCAAACAATAGTTGGTATGGGGTATGAATGCACAAAGCTCCTACAGGATTATTGGGTTGTATTTTGTAACTATTATGCTGGCGGTTGCGATGGCTGGTACGAGGAACATCCTACAAGATACGGCTGCCAAAGCGGAACTGGCAGTTGTTCAACTTCTACGATGATTAGGTACGGAGAAACACCATGTATATTAGACATGTATTTTCCAGAGGCCTGCGATGTAACAGGCGAATGGACGTGTTATTATATGAGAGCCTGTGCTTAGACCTTGCCGGTGTGTACCCGGACGTGATGTTGTTTTGCCGAGGCAATTTAAAAGGGGCGGGTAGAAAGGGATTTCTATCCTGCTCTTTTTAAAGGTGTTCTATGTTGATTCATTTTTTAAAAAAGCATATAATATGCAGTTATGAAACGCTCTGCATTTACACTCACTGAATTAGTCGTAGTTATTTCGATAGTGGCCATTTTAGTAGCCATTGTTCTCCCTATGCTAAGCAGTTCCAGAGAGCGGGCAAAAACCGTCCTTTGCAGTTCTAATATCAAGCAAATAACAGTTGGCTTATTTATGTATGATTCCCAAAACCAAACCCTGCCCTTTAGTTTCGGCAAAACTATCACAGCTCTTCCGCCGGGAGGTTACTCAGGATTTAAACAATATGACAGAATAGGATGGTGGTGGTTTAATTTTATAGAAGGATTTTATAAGAGATCAGATGCAAGAAATACTGTTATTCAGTGTCCTTCTAAATATTTAACTGATTCTAAATTTAAAAATAACATTCTCTGCGGCAACTACGGCGTGAATCGCTCTATATGCAAGAGTTCCGATGACAGACAAGCTCACAGAGAAGAATTTATCGGAAAACCTTTAAGTTCTACAGAGATACCAAAGCCGGGCGAAACTCTGCTCGTTGCCGACAGCGGTTATGCTATGATAAGCTGGTGGCATGTAACTGATACGCTCCCTCCTCCTGCTGCTCTTAATAAGAACATAATCGAAGATACAGCTTATATCCCCGGTCTGAAAATTAACAACAACAGAAAGAATCTAAGCCTTTTGCCTTGCCAGGAGCAGGATGCTATTGACGGTCGACACCCAAACAAAACCGTCAATGTGGGATTCGCTGATGGCCATATAAGTCGCACAAAAGCCGAAGATTTATTTGTTGAGAAAACAGACGACGGCTATAAAAACAAAATCCCACTATGGGTACCAAAATGAAATACTAACCTTCTAAAATGCTTCTTTCATCATATTCTTCATTGCGCTATTATCTAAATACTCAACTACCCTCGTGTATTTTAAAATGTATTCACTATCGGAGTCAGACTTTTGATAAAGTTCGACTCTTCGAGGAAGAGATGTTTCTGCATCGATAAAAAACTTCCCTTTCTTGAACATGAAGTGTCCATCATAATTTTTTTCAACCCATATCAGGTCATATACTTCTGTCTTATCGGCGATCCCATGATTTATGTTGCCTACGCTCTTCCATTCAGCATCACTGGGGATTTCAGATATACTGTTAAATGGCAACAAACCTAAAGAACCGGTTATCATATTCTGGCTGTCGGCGATCATTTCGGCGGTTAAGTTTGTTGTCTGGACTGAATTACTATTCAAATATTTATTTTTTTTAATCCTGTTTGCGGCATCCCATAAAACTGATTCTTTTTCAGTCTTAATCATATTGACATTCAATGTTCTTGATACCCACTGCTGCTGCACAGGTTCTTTCTTATTGGGAATAAAGCTTGAGATATGAACATTTTTGACTTTTTCAATAGCCTTGTAAATTCCATCCAGTGTAACCGCTTTAGCAGTTGATATATTCATTAACAATACGGTTCCTACTAATATAACTGCGGCGGCGGCAATGCCGATTTTAAACAACGGCCTGATATTTATTCGCTTTGAGGCAGCATTGCTGATTATAACAGGCTCTTGAACTTTTATTTCATCTCCAGATTTTATCATTTCCACTCTTATAGGAAAACCTGCGTAAATATCGCCAGATTCGACAGCCTTAGTTTCGGCAGATTCGTCTATGTGGTATATTGTAGCGATTCCGGATTCAGCCCGTTCAGCAATTCCAAAAACAGTGTTGTGTAATTCCTGCATATTAGCCAGACACACCGGACAGACGCTTGCATGAGAAGTAAAAAACCGCCGGAATTGGACATATTGGTCATTGGCAGGATCAATTCCATAAGGCACGACATAATCAAAAAAATCACTCGCTGAGATTCCTTCGCATATAAAGGTTTGTTCTCCTGTTTTGTTATTCAAAGATTCGTTGCAAACCTGTTCCCTGTGCTGGCTCAGTTTCTTGCGGCAATCAGGACAAACGCACAGATGCTTTAATGTGTCTTTGTCGGTTTTATTTAAAGCCATTGATACTACTGATGGGATAGCTTTTTGCGCCTGCGAGCAGCTAAAATTATTCTCATTGGCCTTTTTTAAAAATAGATTACTTAGCCGGCACAGTTGTTTAGTGCTAAGTTTTAACTCTTTAATTGTTTTTAAATCATCCAGACATTTTGGACAGCTATGCAGATGTACCGTTATCGGAGTTGGTATCTTAACATTTAGGGCTGGTTCCAATAAACCGGGCAGGAAAAGTTTTACAGTTTCACATGTTACACGTTTGCCGACATAGGCAAATTGCAGGCTAAGCCAATTAGCGATGACTGAATTGATTTGTTTTTGCTCAAGGCTGATGCGACCTTCGGGTTGTGATAGTATAGTTTTAAGCCGATTGACTCGCTCGTAACAATGTGGGCATTGGTTAATGTGGTTAACAATAAACTCTGGAATCGGCCACTGGCTTTTATCGGACAAAAAGTCATAACAATACAACTCCGCCTGCTTGCACAACGAATCAAAATTATGGGCAACCATTTATACTCTCTCTCTAAAAAAATGCCGTATCTTTGTTACGCCTTTGGAAATATATCTCCACGCCAAGGTATTATTTACGCCCATCGCCGCAGCGACCTTTTTAATCTTGTAGTTATTCTTATATCGTAAAATAATAGCCTTAGCTTCACTACTATGCAAGTGTTTTTCAATACAATCAACCATTTTACCCATTTCCTCTGCTTCAATCAAGGCAGTTTCCGGACTATCTTCGACTAAAGAACACCCAAGATGCTCAGCATACCTATATACTTGATTTTGGTATCTCTCCATCTGACGGGTATTATCAATAACATCATTAATTATTGCCCTATATAAATAGCCTTTAATGTTTCTGATACACGGAGAAGGCGGTCTGGCGACAAGGGACAGGAAAAAATTCTGAAATAAATCATCCGTCTGTTCTCTGTTTCTGGCTTTAGCCCGAATAATCGCATAAATAAAATCCCTATGTTCAGCAAAAATCTCAGCCGCAACATTTACATTATATTCCTGTTGCTTACTATTGACGCTTGGTTCAGATTTCTCCATTTTAAACAGTTTTCAAAAATCACAGGAAAAATAAAATCATAGTTAATTGGTCATCGGAATCATATTTTAAAGCTGCAAAGCCTCCACATCGTCCCGTGCGTTATCGGGCAGATGCGGCTCATTCTGTTTAATCATATTTTGAGCTATTTGCACAACTTTTTCCCGCAGGCGAGCAGGTGCAAGAATCTGCACCTTATCGCCATAGCTTAGTATCCACCATGTTATCTCATTAAGTCCATCAACACGAAATTCTATAATTACCGAACCATCTTTTTGAGTTGTCGTGGTTTGCGTGCTATGCCATTGGATATTGGCAACACTATGAGCAACTTCCGGCAGGAATTTAAGCCGGACATTATAAAGTCTTCCTTCCGGAATCATCGACCATGCACGTCCAAGATGCTCGTGTAAGTCAAATTTCTCATCCTCAATGAAACATTTGTCCAATATGTTTAGTTTTTTGATATCGTTAAGACTAAAAATGTGAATTTCTTTGTCGGCATCTATCTTACCGAGTGCATACCATGTATGATTGTTGTACATTAGGTGGTAAGGGCTCAAATTAGTTTCTATATATTCCTGTTCAATAAGCGAATAATAACGAATAGCAACAATTCGCTTTTTTAAGATTGCATCCAGCATTTGTGCAAATTTCTGGTCTAACAAATCCAGGCTTTCCTGTGGATCGGCTTTTATAGATATTTTTTGAAGGGCAACATTACAGAATTGTTTCGTTTTTTCAGGCAAATCGCTTTCTATTTTAATTGCTGCCCTAAGCGTTGAATCTTTAAATGGAAAGTGAATATGATTTCTTGCCTTATAAGCCAGTAAGAGTAATCCTAACGCCTCTTGGGAATTGAGGTTCGGTGCAGATAGCAAAAATTCCGGTTTTATTCTGTAACAGCGGGCTTTATTATCAAAATAATAAGGTAAGCCTACCTGTTTCAGTTCGTTCAAATCCCTGAAAATCATTCGCCTGCTTATATTCAACATTTTGGCTAATTCACTTGCCGTGTAGGGCTGACCCGATTGCAATGTCGTGAGGATCTGAATCACCCTGCTAATTCTGCTGGTTTTCATAATACCCGCCGCCTCCAATAACCAGAGGTTAAGTATAACATCGAGCGGGATTTTTTCAAGAGTTTTGAGAAAATTGTGGATTTTAGCATTTTGGCCTTGTTTTTGGCCTCTTTCCCACTGCTATAAATCGCCGGGATTGCCGGACAGAGGCAGAAATTTATTACTACAACGCCATTTAGGTTTTCAAAATGCAGCAGCGTATAACTGATAAATCAATTCCCATTTCACGCAATCGCCGGCGTTTTTTTCGTATATGGCAGCGCCGAGAACGGGCTATACGCTGTTGCGTTACCGTAATATTTTCCGCGACTCGTTCCAGGATTTTTATCTGCACCCGGCCGGTCAGCCATAACGATTGGACCAGAGCCGAGCATGCGGTGCGAATCTGGCAAACCGTCAGTTCTGTTTTTTTCTTTAAGTCCTGCAATGTGAATAGTTCATATACCCTTTGCGTTTGGTTACGATGATAAAGCCGGAAACTCACGAAATTGCAGACTATTCCCCCACTGGCAATCTGGAAGATTATATAAATAATCCCAGCATTGTGAAACTGCCGTTCTGCCGTCAAAACGGTCTCTGTCAACATTGACGGTCGAACCTTTTAACTCTACTACAACATCGGGAGCGTTTTTCTTCTTTTGTGAAAATGAACCAAGGGCAATATCTGCAAAACCGCCGTTGATTGCATACTTGGGGTCAATATCCCATTCCTCTTTGTTATTTTCTGTAAATGGCGTATATCCTAATGCCTGCTCAAATACCTCGTTGACAAAACTTTGCTCGATATTTGATTCTTTTCTTGTATCTAAAAGACCCCTGGTTTCCAAGTCCGCCCATTTACTTATGATTTCATAAGCTGTTTTATAATTTGATGTTTCCGTAATACGTTTATCTGAAGATACGCTGTTTAAAACCTTCGGCAGAAAAAGCGGCTTGCTCCGTCGCCCATTACCGTAATGGGCGGTGTTCATCTCTGGAAAAAGTAATTTACCTTTTGCTTTTTTTGCCATTTATTTTTCCTGCTGCATTTCCCTTTTATTTTCTATCATTCTTACCTCTTTGTCAAAACTTCTTTTTTGTCGAATTTGGCAAAAAGTGCGCAACAAAAAACCCTGTCGAGGAATCGGCAGGGTTTTAGTATTGTTACAGTTGTATCACGACAGCGAAAATGTCTGACTAAACACGACCATCATAGATGGAAGTGCTCTAAAGTTTCCTTTAGAAAGGAGGTGATCCAGCCGCAGGTTCCCCTACGGCTACCTTGTTACGACTTAGCGCCAGTCATCGAACTTACCGTAGGCAGCCGTCTCCTTTGCAGGTTGACAAGCCGACTTTGGGTACTTCCGACTCCCATCGCTTGACGGGCGGTGTGTACAAGGCTCAGGAACACATTCACCGCGACGTGGCTGATTCGCGATTACTAGCGATTCCAACTTCATGAGGGCGAATTGCAGCCCTCAATCCGGACTGAGATAACTTTTAAGCGATTTGCTCCACTTTACAGTCTTGCGTCGCTCTGTAGTTACCATTGTAGCACGTGTGACGCCCTGGGCATAAAGGCCATGAGGACTTGACGTCATCCCCACCTTCCTCCGGTTTAACACCGGCGGTCCTGTTAGAGTCCCCGCCTTGCGGCGGTAGTAACTAACAGCAGGGGTTTCGCTCGTTATGGGACTTAACCCGACATCTCACGACACGAGCTGACGACAGCCATGCAGCACCTGTGAAAGTTTCACCCTTGCGGGCAGCCTACACTGTTTCCAGTAAGGCATCCAACCATGTCAAACCCAGGTAAGGTTCTGCGCGTTGCTTCGAATTAATCCACATGCTCCACCGCTTGTGTGAGCCCCCGTCAATTCCTTTGAGTTTTAGCCTTGCGACCGTACTCCCCAGGCGGCCTACTTAACACTTTTGCTTCGGTCTTGAAAATGTCAGAATTTCCAACACCTAGTAGGCATCGTTTACAGCGTGGACTACCGGGGTATCTAATCCCGTTCGCTCCCCACGCTTTCGTGTCTCAGCGTCAGAATAGGTCCAGTGCTCCGTTTTCACCACAGGCGTTCCTCTTGATATCTACGCATTTCACCGCTCCACCAAGAGTTCCAAGCACCCCTGCCTACCTCAAGACCAGTAGTTTGCCTAACAATTCCCCGGTTAAGCCGGGGGTTTTCACAAGACACTTACTGGTCCGCCTACACACGCTTTAAGCCCAATGATTCCGAACAACGCTTGCCACCTCTGTATTACCGCGGCTGCTGGCACAGAGTTAGCCGTGACTTCCTTTGGGTTAGATCAATCCTTGCGGACTTTCTTACCCCTGACAGTAGTTTACACTCCGAAGAGCTTCATCCTACACGCGGCGTCGCTGGGTCAGGCTTTCGCCCATTGCCCAATATTCGTTACTGCAGCCCTCCGTGGAGGTCCGGACAGTGTCTCAGTTCCGATGTGCCGGGCCAACCTCTCAGTCCCGGTACCCGTCGTAGCCTTGGTGAGCCATTACCTCGCCAACTAGCTGATAGGAAATAGGCCGCTCCCAAACCGATGAATCTTTGGTTGTCGTTTTTGCAAACAACAACGTCATCTGGTATTACCGCCCCTTTCGGAAATTAACCTTGCGGTTAATGACGCTATTCCAGAGTTCGGGGTACGTTACCTATCTATTCCTCACCCTTTCGCCACTCATCAATCTCTCGATTGCTCAATTGATTAATGCGTTCGACTTGCATGTCTTAGCCACGCCGCCAGCGTTCGTTCTGAGCCAGGATCAAACTCTTCAAGTTTAATTATAGACTCTGCTCGTGAAAGCAGGAATCTTCATAAGCTCAACAACAATCGTTTACGCATCGAAAGTGTTGTAATGATGCTCAAGCTTGTACACAAGCTCGAGACATCGTTTGTTAAAAATTCACTACTTTGCCGTAGTTTTGCGTATCTGCCGGCAAAGCAACACTTTCGCTGCCATGTGTGGTACAACTGTTAACTTTTCAAAGAACTTATTATTCCCACCCCAAAATAAAGGCGAAAATAAAACGGGCGAGCTGTCCATTTGTTGCGACCATCTCGTCCGCTTAAGAGACGGATATAGTAGTATCAAAAGTATTTGTCGTCAACAGGAATTTTTTATTTTTTTATAATTTTTATAACTCATTAAGCTGTAATAAGTTATAAAAAGGAAAAAGTTTGTTTTTTTACCATTTGCTGAAATGACGAATTATTGACTCGTCTTTTTTATTGCGAATGGCGGAGGTAGAACCCAAAATAACGCCCAAACAGCAGGCGGCGTAATCATGGTTTCCAGTATGAAAAAACTTGGCCGAAAAGCAGGTTTATCCGTGGTAAAAGTGCTGAAATTGTACCTGCCCCAAATAAGAGCAATTTGAGAGCAACGAGGCAGTATAAAATAGTAAAGAATCCACAAGTGCCTGAATTACAAGAACTTATAAACGTGATTTTGGCGGATAAAGAAAAAACGGAGAGGGCGGGATTCGAACCCGCGGTACGGTGTAACCCGTACACGGCATTTCCAATGCCGCGCCTTCAGCCGCTCAGCCACCTCTCCGTAACTCATTGATTCAAAAATATTTATGCGAAATAGTGCAGGTTACACAATGGGCGATACTGGACTTGAACCAGTGACCCGCTGATTAAGAGTCAGCTGCTCTACCAACTGAGCTAATCGCCCGCAAACAGACCGGCCACTTTACAATACTGTTGTTTGTTTTGCAAGAAAATCATCTTTTATTTGTTTTTTATGCCAAAAACCCAGGGCAAACGCATCTAAATTTTTATCGTTGATTTTAGCGTATTAAAGGTGTTTTTGGCATTCATACAGAACGACCAAAAATTTCAAAACGGCTTTTTTAAGATAATAACAAGGGGTTGAGAAATTAGATGCGTTTGCCCTGGCCAAAAACCGAATATTCTTGCAAAAATAAAGACTTATATGTAAATTATGCTCTACTTTTGTTTCCTTTGTCATAATTTTTTTAAAAATATAGCACATAACATCTTGTTTTACAATAAGTTATGGTGGCATAGCTCAGTTGGTAGAGCATGGGATTCATAAGCCCAGGGTCGGTGGTTCAAATCCACCTGCCACCATTTTTTGATGCGCCCCCATCGTCTAGCGGCCCAGGACGCCGGGTTCTCAACCCGGTAACAGGGGTTCGATTCCCCTTGGGGGTATCTCTATACACACTCCAAATGGCTGTTTTAAGCCATTATAGCGTTTTTCGTGTCCGCCGTTATCCGCCAAAACCTCCTCTTTTCCGGTATCGTTCCTAAATCGTCAATGAAAAGCCATCGAATAGTTTTGAGCCTGCCAAGGATTCTCTTTTCGTTTATATTGCTTTCGGAATACGAAGCCCTTATATCTTCAAGTAAATCCTTATAGCGATAAAAAATAATATCGCAGTGTTTGCAGATTAAGTATCTGGCTATCGCATATCCTTCAGAACGATACGCCGCCTGCTCAAGATATCTCTGGAGTGCTATTATCTGTACCAAAGTAATATAGTTTACCCTTAATCTTCTTGCAAAATTGGCCTGTTGGATGTAAAGTAAGCGGAAATTTGTCAGACCTAATTTTTCGGTTTTTTTGTCTGTTTTGCTCTTTGACATTGCCCATAGTCCTTATACAAAACCATACTTAAAGTTATTTTTATATCATTAGAAAACATTGTAACCTTAAATTTGGTTGTAATAGACATTTGCAATTACATTATTGGCACTATAAGTGAAATAATAAATATTTGCGCTCGTAGCTCAGTTGGATAGAGCGTCGGTTTCCTAAACCGAAGGTCAGAAGTTCGAATCTCCTCGGGCGCATTTTCATAACTGGTTTATTTGCTATCACTTGCATCTTTCACATTTCTTTCCGAACATCTCAAAACACTAATCCCTTAATATGGCAAATATGAGATTGATTATGATTTTCCAATAATTTTTAGTGCAAGAGTGAGAAAATGAACAATTCTGCAAGGATTGAAGCGTCATGAAATTGCCGATAGACTGCAAACTATTGATTCGCACGACATCTGGCCGATTTCAGCCCGTGATATAATAAATATTTTTATATTGTCAACGATAATTCTTGTAATAGGTATGGGTTTCCGGTATGAAAAAACAATTGGTCGAAAAACAGGATTTTATTAAGATAGTAATCTTAATAATGATTGCTCTTGCGATTGGCGTGTACCTAATTGCCACAACTATTCTCATTAATAAAGATGGTGTTTTGTACATTGAGCAAGCCCAGAATTTTTCAAGCAATCCGTCCTTAGGCGTGCGAGGAACATATCCGCCCGGATACCCATTTCTAATTTATACAGTACATCGAATCGCGGCTTTGGTCAGCAATAGCATATCTGTCGAGAGCTGGATATATTCAGCTCAAAGCGTAAGTCTATTGTGTCGATTGCTTTCTCTGATACCGTTATATTTTATTGGTAAGATACTTGTCGGAGCCCGCAATAGCTATATAGCATTATTGATACTGATATTTTTACCATATCCGGCAGAATACGGCAGCGAGATTGTCCGTGAATGGCCTCACCTTTTTTTTCTGGCAACAGCATTTTTATTCCTGCTGCTGGGAACAGCCAATGGAAATTGGCTGATGTTTGCGGCTGGGGGGTTATTTGCAGGAATCGGATATGCGATAAGATCTGAATGCGGCCAGATTGTGTTATATGGAATGCTTTGGTTATTAGTCGGGTTATTTATTCCGAGTGCCGGCATTAACAGGTTAAAAGCCCTCGGTCTGACAGTTATCCTGATTATTGGATTTTTGATACCCGCTGTTTCCTACTCTATAGCGAGAGGCGAAGTTTTACCGCCAAAGCTAAAAGAAATTGTAAACTCGGATAAGAATTTTCAATCTGAAAGAATTGAAAAATCAGCTTATATGGCCTCTGTAATGCCAAATGACATACTAATGGCCGTTAAAAAACTTACTGAAAGAATCGGCGAAAATCTGATGTATTTTTTTATGCCGCCACTGATAGTCGGCCTTTATTATCATTTCCGAAGGCCAAAGGAAGTTCTGACAGACGGCAGGTTATTTATATCAGCTTTGGTAATTCTATACATAACGATGATGATGATGCTGCACATTAATTTCGGATATATGAGCAGAAGACACTTTATGCCTATGATTGTTTTTACTGCTTTTTATATACCGACAGGGCTACTTATAATTGCGGACTGGATAGGCGGGATTAATATAAAAGGGAATGAGAATAAACAGAAAAACACACAAAAATTGTTTTTCATTCTGCTGACAACTGGAATACTGATTTGCCTTGTGAAGCTATCCGGCATTACAGGTGTAGAAAGGAAAGGCTACAGAGAAGCCGCGAAGTGGCTAAAGGAAAATACCGCTCCGACGGATATTATAGCTGTGCCAGACCTTCGTATTAGTTTTTATGCTGAACGTAAGGGGATGCTAAATGAGAGTGGGGAGCTTACTGCTGATATAAATTATGCAGTACGAACGGTGAAAAAAACTGGTGATTCCGAAAAAAATATTCCATCAGGAATGTCAGAGGTGTGGTCATCGCCTACGAGCAAGAAAGGAGGGGTAGTTTTGATATATGAAAAAAAATAAAGGGGTTACTAATATGCCCCTTTTCCTTTCAGGACGACGGGAATTGTTTCCCAAAGTATTTTTAAGTCAAGCCCAAAAGACCAATTGTTGATATACCACAAGTCCCATCTAACCCATCGAGAGAAGGACAAATCTGAACGCCCCTTTATCTGGGACAGGCCTGTTATGCCCGGCTTTATTGATAGTCTGTCAATATGGTTATGGCCGTATTTTTCTACTTCATCGGGAAGAGGAGGACGAGGCCCTACCAAACTCATATTTCCTATTAAAACGTTAAAAAGCTGCGGAAGTTCATCGAAACTATACTTTCTCATAAATCTGCCTATTTTTGTTACACGCGGATCTTTTTTGATTTTAAACATAACTTTATCCCGCACTTCGTTTTGCTCTAACAATTTGTCTTTTAATTCATCCGCATTTTTGACCATTGAGCGAAACTTATAAAAATTAAAATTTATTCCTTTCATTCCAACCCTCCTGCTGCTGAAAAATACCGGGCCGGCAGAATTAAATTTTATCAAAATGGCTATAATAAACAACAAAGGCGAGAGCAGGACAATCAAAGCCAAAGAAACAAAAAAGTCGAAAGCTCTTTTCGAGACAGCCTCTGACGGATGCGGCTTCCTGGTGTTATAGGTTAGTACCGGAACAACTCCTATACGATTCACATCCACAACGGGCAAAGACCCTTCGAGGTATTCAGGAACAACCATAACCCCCAACTGCATTTTCCCCGTTTGTTCTATTAGTTCAGCAATGATTTTTCTCTCCGGCAACATCGTAATAATAACGTCATCTATGAAATACTTCCTGGTAACATTGACAAAATCCGAAAGTTTGCCTAATACAGGTTTGCCGTCAATATAGCCCTTTTGGGTGTCGTCGAGGAAGCCGACTATATTAAAACCTAAATGCGGCCTCTGTTTAATTTCCTCCACTATTAATTCGCTGACATTCCCTGCCCCAACTATCAGTATATTTATGTTGTGGAAGCCTTCGCGGATAAGTTTTCTCAAAATAAGCCTTTTAATTATACGCCAGCCGCCTAAAAGCAAAACAAGCAGAATAATGTTAACAATAAAAACAAAACGTGAAAAAAACAGGTAATGAGCAAAGAAAATAACTGAACCAACTACAACACCAGTATAAAGCACACAAACAAATACTCTTTTAATTTCTTTTGGTATAGTCAACCCTCTGTCTGTGCTATATAAGCGTTTGTATCTAAAACTACTGACAACAAATATAACTTCAAGAGCAAAAATAAAGCAGTATTCGGTGGCGTTAGGAAGGTTGATGCTAATGAATAAATTGTGGATGCTATTATATTTAAAAACATAAGGAACGAAAAATGCCATCGCTACAAGAAACATGTCCATAGCAATATAGACGGGTTGTATTTTTTTACGTGAGACTTTTGTCATTGGATAATTCTACCGACCGTTCCCTATAAGGAATTCAGATAAATATGAACCATCCTGCCCGGTTATACCGGTGATTAATGCCCTTTTCATGGTTTTATCTTTCTGTTCCCAATTAAAATTTCCAACCAAATTTATTGAAAAATCTAATAGCACTTCTTATATGAAGTATTGCTTTCATATTAAGCTTCTCTGCACTTTGTCTCCGGTGATGATGTAAAACTATAGCATCCGGCAAATAGTATATTTTATACCCGGCTTTATCTATGCGATAACATAAATCAACATCTTCAAAATACAACCTATAACCCTCGTCGAAACCACCTATTTTACCAAAAAGATCTTTTCGCACCATCAAACAGGCTGCTAATGCCCAGTCTATTGCTCTTATATCATTATGATTCCAATCTGCCATCAAATAGTCTCTCAGGATTTTACTCTTCGGAAAAATCTTTCCAAAGAATGTTCTTTTAAGCAAAATCGTTCTTATGTTATAAAAAGAGCGAGATGAAAATTGTAGCGAATTGTCCGGATATAGTAGCTTTGGAGCAGCCGCGCCGGCGTCAGGATTTTTATCAAGAAAACATATCATTTTCTCAAATGTGCCGGGATTAACAACAGTATCAGGGTTTAAGAACAAGATATGCCTGCCCTGGCTTATTTTAAATCCTTGATTATTGGCCGCAGCAAAACCACAGTTTTTTTTGTTTTTAATCAGCTTCGCCTGGGGGAAATCTCTCTCTACGATTATGCAGCTATCATCAGACGATGCATTATCTACTACTATTACTTCAAAAGCATCTCTGCAGTCAGCTTTGTAACACGAGGCTAAACATTGAGAGAGAAAACCGGCTGTATTGTAATTAACGATGATTATTGAGAGATTCATTTTTTTCTGCCCGATGCTATTTTCAGAAACGAGTACCCTTAATGATTTAAACTCTTTGAAATCTGGCCTTGAATTCATTTTGTAAAATCTTTAGGCATTTCTTGCCAATATATCCCACATCTTTTAAGCCAAACTCTCCCGACCTCAACATACACTTTGCCCTCAGAAATGAACCCTTTGTTTTCATTCTGGCCATGTCTTTATCGAAAATACCGGGCAACTTTAAAACAAATGAGTCTTCTTTAAGCCAGGCATCCCAATTGCCAAGCAGATTCTCTTTAATCAGTCCGAATTTGGCCACGATGTCATGTAATTTACTTCCGGGGTAAGGTGTGGTTATTGACCAGCCAATATAATCCAGGAGTCTATCTGCTACCAGCTTCCTTGCAAAATCTAATGTTTGATCAGTCATTTCTATATTTTCATACTTTAATTCATTATCCCTCTCCCAAACATTGAACAACATAAACAACCCCAACACCTTAATTTTGTATTTCTTTAATAGTCTGCAAGCTTCAACAACCTGCGTCAATGTAACATGCTTGCCAATTCCCTTTAAGGTTTCTGCATTTCCGCTCTCAATACCTAAATGAACATACCAACAACCGCTTTTCGCCATAAGTTCCACAAGTTCTTCGTTTAAGGGATATGCCCGCAACTGAGTCTTCCAGGTAATTTTAAGCCCTCTTCGTATTATCTCACGGCATATTGATATTGCATGTTCTACATTGTTATTAAACTCATCAGAATTGTCAAAAAATTCTTTTATGCCATATTGTGTGTGCAGATGCTGCATTTCATCTACAATGTTTTGGGGGGAACGCAATCTAACCCTCGGCTGTGAAATATTCCACACTATATTTGAACAAAAAGTGCAATTATAGGGACATCCTCTCGAAAATATCATAGTAGTTTCCGGGGTCTGCTTACACAAAAACCATCCTCTATAATTCTTCATATCGACTAATTCCCGTGCAGGGAACGGTATTTCATCCAGATTTTTAATATACTCTCTTGTCTCGGTATGTTGAATTTTACCATCCCGTAAAAATGCTATCCCATTAATATTACTGAGATTCATAGACTTGATGTTGCCTTCCTCCAGACACATCTTCACAATTTCGTATACCGTTTCTTCTCCCTCTCCCATCACTACAATATCTGTCCTTGAGAGCTTAAGACTTTCTTCTGGAAGAGCGGTGGCATGCGGGCCTCCTGTAAGTATCAGCATGTTCTGAAATTTTTCCCTGATTTCATTTATAAAACAGTAAGCGCTTAAAGCCACCGGCGTGTAAAAAGAAAGACCAAGTAAATCAGGTTTAAAATCACATACCTCACGAACAGCATTATCATAACCTATTAGTAATCCATCGGTAATTTTTACTTCCACTCCGGGTAATTTCTTCCTAAGGTATGAGGCTATGGACAAAATCCCCAAAGGCGGACTAATCCCCTCTCCTAATTCGCCATATTTAGGCATAATCCTGGGCGGCACAAAGACAAGTTGAACTTTCATTGCAATAATCCTCTTTAAAATAATTTTTCAGGTTTCTAAAGCATTTTATCAAATAACTCTTCCCAGTTGGACGCAAAAGGCTGGTCAATAATTCTTCTTTTGGCTGTTTCAAAGACAATGCTGTTTTCCATAACGCCTCTCATTAAATCAGCCAGTTTTGGGTAATCGTCCGGATTAAAGAATCTCACTTTATCATAATCGCCGATGGTCTCGTGTGCATATTCCAAGTCCGCAAGTAGAATCGGTTTTTTAAAGTTTTTAAACTCGCTTATCGGCATACCCCATGTCTCAAGTTTTGACGGGAATATCATACAATCCGCTTCATTATAATACTCGTACACTTTTCCCCTCGGCTGCAATCCAATAAATTTTATTTCTTTTACGTTTTTGTAACGGTGGTAAATTGATTTTGCGTATCTGTTCTCTGTGCCGTCTATCGTAAGATAAGCTTCAAAATTATGTTTTCCGCTTGAAGCTAATATTTTGGAGGCTTCGCAAATTGCCTCGAAATTTTTACACAGCCTAGGAAACACCGGATAAAAAAACTTAAATGCTTCTCCATCTTTAACATTTTTTTGATTGATGATACAGGATTTATCAAAATTATCATGATTCGGACGCGCAACTATTACATTTTTAATATTGAATATTTTCTTGAACTTATTTCTCATGCAATCCTGCTGCACTACCACAAAATCATTCTTTTTTATGTTTGTTCCATATAAAAAATTATATAACCAGACAAATAAAGCGAACTTCGGGTCTCTGCACGCTTCTTTTAAGGAGATATTATAAAACGGTGCCGGACATTGACAATATACGGCTAATAATTCGGTTTCTACATTGGGGGTAATATCGCGAATTGCCAGCCATAAGTAAGGATTTAATGATCTCGAGAACTTCTTAAAGTAAAAGTACTCGTAATAAAGCCTTCTAAGCCAGGATTTTTTTGAATCCTTAAACTCATAATAAGTTATATTTTTAAAATCCAGTAGCGTTTTATCATGAACCAGTGCAATTATATTATACTTGTCGCTCATATTTTCAGATAAATAACGCAAACAGTCTTCCAGTATAGAAAAAGGTCCGCCTGTATCATCATTTATAGCGGAAATTATGATATTCTTTTTCATTCCTTTGCCCCTTCACCAATGAACAATCCTGTCTTTTGATAACTGCAAGACAACACGGTGATTAACGCTAAAGTAAACCATATATAAGACAAGTTATAAGCTGTTAAATGTATCCAAGTGAATAACATTGAAAAGAAAGCTAATTTTATCGCCAAAATCAGGCTTCTTAAACCTTCCCCTTTGTAAAAAAGACATGTTTTCTTCTCAAGCTCCTTCAACTTAATCCACACTTGAAAAAGAAAAAGCATAAATACAAAAAAACCTACGATGCCTGTTTCCAATAATAGCTGCAGATAAAAATTATGAGTTACTATATAGTTCAGAAAAAACGGCGTATTTCCAAATCCGACTCCTAAAATGGGATATTCCAAGAAAATTTGAAACGCTCGTTTTTGCATCTCAAATCTTTCAAATGATGAAAAATCACTAAATGCAGACAGCCGTTGAAAAAGGTTCAGCTTGTCAGGAACAATAAGTGTTAATAGCAGAATTATTCCGGCCGTTACTATGAGAAAAATTTTTGCCGTTCTAATAATTTTCTGTTCATAAATAATTTTGTAGTAGACAAAGAGCACTAAAATGAACAAACACCCAAACCAGCAGGAGCGAGAGAAAGTTAAAAGCAGAGCTGTTACGAATACGGAAAGTAATAACCACAATGCTATTTTTTTTCTTTCAAATACGAAAGGTAAAACCAAACTGAACGGTATCAGCAGAAATGCTCCCCAAAAACAGGGTTCCGGCATAAATGCCCTTGCTCTCGGTAAACCTGCCCAGCTGGAATCTTCTAATCCTCTGGTAATAGAGTAACTTTTTGATGTACGTAATATATCTGTAAACGGCCAGTCATACCGAAAAGCGAAGAACTGGTAAATTGAATATAACGCCACTAAAAAACATATTAGAACAAAAAACTTCAATAAGTTTTGAATGATTTTTATGTCGTATTTTTTCAATATATTGCGTAGTACTACAAAATGCAGCACCATCATAAAAAACATTATCAATTGTTTGATTCCTTTTGTCTCTATTGTATCGCCCCAGAAAGAACTGCCGGTTTTCGTGCCGACCAACAAACGGTAAAAAACAGAGATAACGGCTATAATAAAAAAAACGAATAAACTTTTTGTTGTATTATCTATTGCTATTGACCATCCGTTGGCCAAAAGCACCATTGTCAGCATTAGCAGCAGAAAGAAAGACAATGGCAGAGTATTTGAGCCGAGGGTAATGCCGAAAGCAATAAAAAAGAGTGAAACAATGAATAATTGCAGCACTTTGAACGTAAGAGTGTTTTTATAATTATTATTTTTTATGATTTGTAGCATAAATTTAATGTTTTTGCCATAGAAAGTTATGCACAATGGAATACTGTGAATTTGAGCAACATATTTTGGGATTATCCACAATATACCGATTTATTTCTGATTCTGCACAAACATTTTATTAGTTGAGGGCCTTGTCAGAACTTGTCTTAATTTTCGTATGATTCTTGATGGCTGCGTAACCGAACATAACATATTTTTGACAAGAGTTCCAGAGTGGTAATACCACTTAATAATAGAAAATAAACTTTGGAATCTTGTCGGAGGAGAAATACTTCCGGGAAGACTAAAATAATATGACTTTGCGTTTGCGTATGAGTCCACCATGTCCTGTCTATTCCCTGCAAGAAGAGCTCCGGTTGTAATGCTGTCCGGATGAGACAAAAAGCAGGCCAGCGGTTCTGATATATGAACATATTGGGGATAATCAAGCGATGTCAGTAAGAAAAGCAAAAGATCCTCGCCTACACCAGAATCTTTTCCATATATACCCTGGGCATTGGGGATTTGTAATAATAAATTCCTTAAAGCATCCTTTCTTCTAAATATAGCACAACCCGGACTGATTGTCATAGGAACCTGTATCAAATACTTCGCAATATCCCTCATACGACCAATGCCGGGGGGGTGCCGATCTATCGAAATCTTGTTTATGCCCTGATAGTGCGTGGTAAAACCGGTATAAACAAAACCTATATCATCATCCAGCTTTGCAATTGTTTTTTTCATAAATGTTGGCTCTATCCAGTCATCATCATAGTTGATATGCACTATCTCGCCGGTTGCCTGTTCAATCCCGTCTCGCCAACAAACTATAGGCCCATTGTCTTTTTCCCGACGGATATATCGTATTTTGCTTTCATACTTCGCTGCGACATTTGGTGTGTTATCAGTACTCCCATGGTCGCATACTATTACTTCACAGGGATAGGTTTGGTTTATTGCGCTCTCAATTGCACGTACTACTAAATGAGCGCGATTGAATGTTGGAATTACAATGGAAGCCGTCTTCATAATTTTTCACCTTCTGAAAGAATTTGTTTTAATATCTGAACATTAGCAACCAAAGCATTGGGCTGAAATTTATTAACCCCACAAATTTGGACTTTTTTTCCAAGTAACTTCATAATGTGATACGCTATATCTTTAATGCTCATTCCTTTACCAGAGCCTATATTAATAATTCCTCTGAACCGTTTTTGTGATAGATGAAGTATGCAATCTATTACAGTCTCAGCATCCATTATGTCTCGAACAGAATCAGGATTAACAATCTCAAGCAGTCCATTTTCCGGCGTTTCTTTTATTTTCCTGAAAAGAGTTGGTATCAAATACGGCTCTTTCTGGTCGTTTCCTGAAAAGCTGAAAACTCTCCCTACGCAATAATCAACTTTATACTGGCCAAGTATAGGAGCAGAAATTCGTTCGGACGCTAACTTTGTTACTCCGTAAAAAGTATCCGGCTCTTCTGTAAAACCTACTTTTAATGTCAATTCTTCAGCAGCAGATGGAGCCTTATATACATGGCTCGAAGATGCCAGAAAAAACCAGCAATTTTTCTGTGTTTCTATAATATTTTTACAAATATTATATGAACCAATTACATTAACATCATACGCTCTAAGCGGATTCTCCGCTACCTGAGATACCGGAACAATAGCAGCAAAATGAAAAAAATAATCGAAACGATATTTTCCGAACCAGTTTTTTAAATCCATTGTGTCAGTAATATCGCCCTGATACGCTTCAACATTGATATTATGACTGGTTAACCGCCGACTAAGAATACCCCCTAAAACCCCCGCTTGCCCTGTCATACCAATGGTTTTCCCGCGAAGACGACTATAATCTGTAAAAAACGGGATAAACGCCGGCTGTTCAAAAAAACGTAATTGTTTCATCTGATATTCTCTATAACCGTTTCAAGCACCGTTGTTACTAAATGATAAATCCTTTCATCATCTAATGGCTTTGAATGGCAACCAATAAAAAAACCGTTTTCATGGATTATTTGCGCTCCATGAAACGGCCCCATACTCAAATCAATATTAAAACTTTTGACAGCAGGCTGTAAGGCCATATTGCCTGAAACAATAGGACGGGTGTCTATGCCACGTTTGGTTAAATCATTTGTAAATTTTTTACACTCTACTCTATGTTTAATTAAAAACGGAAATCCGAACCAGCACGGAGTAAGCCCGCTTGTCGCCGATGGGAATTGTAACTGGTCTTTCCATAGAGGATGACCAAGAAAAGCTTTTCGCAATTTTTCAACATTTTCGCAACGATAAGCATTCATATTTTCTAAACGCCTGATTTGTTCCAATCCAAAGGCCGCCTGAATTTCCATAGGGCGTAAGTTATAGCCCATATTAATAAAAAGAAATCGCGGGTCAATCTGCTTATACATTGATTCCAACTCCGCCCTATTGTTCTGCTCTCTGCTCCAGCCATGAGTTCGCAGACATTTCAGGAGATTATAATCCTCTTCATTTTTCGCTATAATCATCCCTCCCTCAATTGTTGTCATGTGGTGGGAAAAGTAAAAGCTGAATGTTCCAAAATCGCCAAACGTGCCGAGATATCCGTCCTGGTATTTTGTACCAAGAGATTCGCATGTATCTTCTATTAAAATAAGATTATTTTCTTTTACGATACTGAACAATTCCCGCATTGTTGTGGAATTCCCCAGAACATGTACCATCATAACTGCCTTAATATCATGTTTACAAAGAGCCGCTTTTAAGGATTTTATTGATAGATTAAGAGTTTCGGCTTCAACATCGACCAAAACCGGTATTAACCCCATTTGAACAATAGGCCACAAAGACGTTGACCAGCAAACCGCCGGCACCGCAACCTTGCTTCCATATTCCAAACGTCTTGTCCTTGCCGGGTTAGTAATTGCTGAATATGCAAGCAAATTGGCAGAGGAACCTGAGTTTACCATAACAGAATATGGTGCATTGATAAATGCGGAAAACTCGGATTCAAACTCTTTTACACGAGCCCCCATCGTAAGCTGACCACCAAGCAAGACCTCGATACAATTCAGGATTTCCTTATTATCGTAACTTGAGTCGACTAGTGGAAACAAATTTTCTTTCTTGGCATCGATATCATGGGATTCATTCTGTTCCTTCACTTTATCCCTTTCTAATATTAGTTTAAGATTTTTAAAATACTACCAATCTTACATCTGTGCAACACAGCTTTTATTTTTTAGCGACACAGTACCGGCAGGACAAAAATTCTGCCGCATTATAGTTTACAACATCTATAACCACAGCATTATTATTTTTCAGTAAATTCAAAATATCTTTCTGTTCTATACAATGCATCTCTATCACTGTGCCAAATATTTTCCTTTTACACATATATACCCAAGAATTAGGTATTGGTACTATTCGTCTCAGTAATGCTTTTATCGATTTACCTGGCAACCTCTTACTCGGAAGCTGGAATATTAATAAACCGCCAGGAACAAGTATGCGCAGAAATTCTTTTATGTATTTTTCCGAATATTTTGGCGGAATATGTTGAAGTACTATATTTGAATAAATAAAATCAAAATAGTTGTCGTTAAATAATTTTAAGTCGGAAGCAGTATTTAACCGATATTCGCAGTTATTTTTGTGTACGTTATATTCATTTGCCAAGCTAATCATTGATGGGGAAATATCAACACCTACGACCTCATCAAAATACTGGGCAAGTGCCTGAGTTAATCGACCTGCACCACAACCGAAATCGAGAACTTTTCTTTTTTTGATATTTATGTGTATTTTGTCAATATACTGCATAATATCTGCAATTTCTTTAACGCCTGTTTTAAAGAATTCCTCCACATCCCATCCACCGTTTCTCTTTTTGGGGTCTGTGGCTATTGCCCAGAAAGGATCTTCCTTCCCCAATCTGTCCCAGTTCTTTCCCAAGTCTTTGAGATACATTAAATATACTCCTTGTTGAGTCGTTAACTATAAGATTTCAGATATACAACACAGGCGCAACCCTACCGGGTTTGCTCTTAAATTTGTTTCCGATATTGCTTGTCGTTTCCGCAACAAATATCTAACTTTAATCTAATCATTTTTTCTGTAAAAATTTGAGGTAAATTGCTCGGAGTAACTGCACAATCTGTTTTGGCATATATAACACTGGAAGACATACTATCCAAAAAAACAAAAAAGCTGAATACCATTTTATCAAAACAGAAGGTACTCCTCGAAGACTTGCTCCCAGTCTTTTTCTGTAGGACAAATCACACACTACATAATCTTTTAAAACAATATATTTTGCTTTTTTTATTGAATGCTCGGTATATTCGTATTTCCTTAACTCATCCAGCACTAGTGAACTGCCGACGGCGAATATCTTATACCACCTTTCGGTGAGGTATAATGCATTTGCCTGTCTTATAAGTACAAGACGAGAAGCAATGATTTTTATTTTAGGTTTATTTTTTATCGAACTTAAAATTACAAACAAAAATGAAAAACCATATTCTATAAAGCGTTTGTAATCAACAATATTAGATTGTTCAAATATATACCTTTGGGCAATTATTGAAGATATAAACCCTAACTTTATTCCAAACCGCTTTAACAGAGTATTTTTAGAGCATATAATTTCATCTTTTTCAACGCCCAGGTAATTTCGTTTTAATTCTTCTTTTAAGTCCTTGGATTTTAATTTTGCATTTAACACAATCAAATCATACTTATTTTTATCGGCAATGTTCTGCAAGACAACCTTTACTGTATCCTTTTCTATCGCGTCATCATCGGAAAACAGCCAAATATAATCCCCTTTTGCCAAGCCGGCAGCGATAAAGAAATTTTCATCCACAACATTTTTATCATTTCGACTGTATGAAATGAAACTATATTTCAGTAAATACTCGCCAACAACTTCTTTCGTATTGTCCGTACTTGCATTATCAGAAATTATAATCTCATTTCATATCTCAAAGTCTTTTGTTGCTTCCAATATACTTCCCAGCGATTCCGTTAAATACTGCGCACGGTTATAAGTTGGAATACAAATAGAAAGTTTAGGATTCATACAAATTATGCTGTGTCTTTCCACGCTATAAATGATTTATTTTTAAATTCCGATATATTTTTGCGCCATTGCGTTATGGATTTCATTTGTGTTTCTTATACTCATCCAGGCCTGGATTGGATTTGAAATGGCCGACGGAAACAATACCAGGCTGCTTGCTATGCATATTCCCGTTAAGCCAAACCTGTTGCCTAAATAGAGCGATAGCGGAATATATACAATTACTGCCGGCACAAGCAATACTGTTTGCATGCCGAGCTTACCGATACCATTGAGGTACACAGAAAAACAATTGACCCAGCCCATAATGAATACCCACAGACCCATTAGTGCAAATAACGGGGTGTTGGTTAGAGTTTTGCCGGTCCACAGAAAAATGATGGGTTTGCCCAGCAGATATAATCCTGTCGAGCCAACGGTAAAAAGCAAAACCGAAAAAATAGCGGAATAGCCAAGCATTTTTCTTACCCATTTCACATCCTTGGATGTTGCTGCTTCGGTATAGGCCGACCACAGAGGAGTCAGCATGGCAAAGTGCAGTATGTTTAGGAGCAAGAACAATTTCTGAACCAAGGCATATTCCCCTGCATCTTTCAGGCCTGCAACTTTGCCCACGATAAGCGCCTGCGTCGAAAACATTAATGTGGCCGAAAGCTGCATCAGCCCAAATCGAATACTTTCAGGTACCAGTTCTTTGGTTTTCAACACAAAAATATTTGTTTTCAGTACGATAAATTTCCATCCGGATTTCCGCAGAAAAGCAAAAAAGGAAATAATTACCGGCAGCAGCATCGCGACGGAAAACCAGATTACGATAATAGTAAAACGAACGTGTAAAATCACCAAAGGGACAATGAATGCAATTGCCAGAACGCTTTTAATGGTTTCAAAAAGTGAATTCCAGTGCGTTTTCTGGCAACTGAAGAATCCTGATGCACTAATCCCGAAAGGCAGACTGGCTACAAGAATCATCATCGCTGCAGTATATGCAAAAGCTCCTTCTCGAACAATCTGCGGGTTGCTGCTATTTAATACTGTTCCCCATGGAATAATATGATAAGCCGCATACAGAAAGCCAATTAGAATTATAGAAAGATAAATATAAGCGTAAAATACGGAAAAGAAGTAAATCCTACTCAGTTCGTTATGATTGTGCCGGTCGGAGTAAAACGCGGACAGTTTATTCCGCAGCGCCAGTCCTATACCAATGTCCAGAACAGGAACAACTCCTATCAGAAAGGTCAGAATCGCCCACAGGCCGAATTGTTCGGGCGTAAAATAACGAGCCAGAATACCGGTCATAAGCAATCCGCAGGCAAGGGAAACAAAACGAGATATTACTATCGAAACAGAGCCTATCAGGACTCGCTTTGTTCGTTTATTATTGTTTTTTTTTCTTATATTCACTTTTGGTAGAGCCGCATTTTTGCAGTAATTCACGATTCGGCTTATATCGTACGCTGTTCAGAACATTGTGGAGATTGGGCTATTAAAGTAGATGTTACAGTTCTAATGCCTATCGCAACAGAAATAACTTGAGAGGTACAATCTGATAGAATACCTAAAATAAATGTTCTGCGATTCTTAATCATAAAAAATATCTTCGTAAAATTGATTCGACATTATAAAAGATTTGACAAAAAAAGACGCTTAACCCAACGCTTTAAACGATCTCTTGTTTTTATCAGAGAACCTCTTGCATGTGAGGCGGCTTCTTTCAGTCCTCTGCTCATAACCGGGGATAATAGTAAATATGATTTGGTTACACATTGATACAGCCGGGACATAAGAAAAAAACGATGACGGCATTGCCTGCAATACATATTAAAACCAAAAAACATTTTATACCGGATAGTATAATTTCTGTATTCCATGCTCTTATTGCAGTGGGGACATTTAACCTGAATATTATATGTATCAGTATCCTTTCTTTTTTTAACTGAAACAGGGATAGCACATACTCTGTATTTTAGTCCTGCCTCAAATACGTCGATTTTCAATTTCTCAAATTCGCTGTCTGTTATTTTGTCTGTCATGTTAATGGCATCAGAAATATGGCTTTCAATAAAGTCAAGCTTGTCTTTAATAACCCCTTTCTCAAGGCAGTGTTTGTAAAGAGTAGTACCGGGGTAAGGATTAATAAAGGCTAACATAATGCCGGCATGGTTATTATTTTTCCAGTAATCAAGAGTCTCCTGCGCAGTTTGCACAGTTTCTGCACAATCGCCAAATATAAAATTAGCCTGAATGCTCAAATCATGTTTTAGAGTGCTGTTCACCGCCAAATCAATCTGCGAGGGAGTAATATGTTTTTTCATGCTTTTAAGAACAATCGGACTATAACTCTCAAACCCGTAACTGACCATATAACAGCCGGCATCTTTCATGGTTTTAAGCATTTCATCATCTAATTTATCAACACGCATCTGGCAACTCCAGCGGCATTCCCATGAGAGTTCGGCTGCGATTTGTTTGAAGCGACGGCAGAACTCATAAAGCCAGTCGCGGTTATTTGAAAAAAGTTCATCGTAAATCGCTATGGTATTGATTCGATATTTTTTGACCATGATTGAAAGTTCGTCAATGATCGAGTTGACACTTCGCTGACGATATTTATTGCCCACAGGGTGAAAACAAAATGTACATAAAAAAGGACAGGAACGACTGCATACAATTGGATAAACTCTCGGATAATCAAACAAATCATAAAAATACTGGTCGTTCGGACGCATCCGGTCAAGATACTTATCAAACTCAAAACCCTCAAAATCAGGATAGGGGATGGAATCCAGATTATCAATTGGTGTTTGTGGTTTGGTACAAGTAAATTTCCCTTGATTACTGCGGTAGCCGATGCCCGCAATGTTTTCAATATCCCCTTTGTTTTCCAAACATTCTAAAAGCTCGCAAATGGTTTTTTCGCCTTCGCCGATGACAATATAATCTGGTTGAAGCGTGTTAAACATCAGCTCCGGCTCGCTTGAGATTAAACCTCCGCCTAAAATCAGACCCACATTATGAGCCAATGTGTGAACAGTATCGCTCACTAATTTAATCTGCTTGTAAGAAGTGGAAAGTCCGCCGGTCAGAACATAGTCATATTGTTTTTTAGAAAGAGAATAATTCATTAACTCTTCAATCGACCCGTTGCAGTGATTCAGATTCAGACAGTCCACATCATACCCTGCCTTTTTTAACACCGATGAAATGTAGGCTAAACCAAGCGGGAAAAGATACCGATAATCGGCAGACAATTCTCCTGCATTGCTTCTTGGGACAACTATTAATAATTTCATGATTTTAATTCTCGTTTGTTAAAAAGTTGGTTAAAAGCCGATACCTATGTTTTTTTTTATGAGGTTCATTGGAAATTTAAAGAGAGTTGTTTGTTTTTTTGTCATTTGCCCGTCTCCGGCACATGGCTAACGCCGCATAATATTACGCGGCACTGGTCTCGCTATTAATCAACAAATGTAAGGATAAAAATATTTTTAAAAAATTTCTCATTTTTTTATTAAGTTTCATTTTTCTATTGCCGAAAGCAATAGCAGGAACGAGAGATTAAGAAACAAAAAATTCCTTTTGAATCATAAAATTTCATAAATCATTATTTTTTATTTAAAAACTCGGAATGACAATAGCAGTAAGATTTAAAACTGAATAAAGTAAGCTTGGTTTGCCTGATTATACGCTTCAAACATTCCATTTAAAGCATCAATCATAGTATTTGAAGCGACGAATGCGGCTCATTAAATATCAAAGACATCGCTCAACGCATCATATATAATTCATAAAGCGTTAATCGCAATATATCAAGCGATAACTATATCGCACAAGCGTAATATGAAACATTTAACACGATGGGGAATACATTCATAACATTGAATATGGCATTGTACGCATTAAACGAAGCGTTTGAAGCCAAGAGCCAAACGGCTATGATTAACTATGAGTTAAAACAAATATCTTTTGACACGGATTAACACAGATTGGTACTGTTAAAAACATATTTCTCTGTGATCTCTGTGTGCTCTGTGGCTATAACGGTATTCTATTCCATAAATAAAAGCTGCCCGGGACAGTTTTATATCGTGTGCGGCATTAACAAAACAGCCGCAGAAAAAGAAACAACGTAACTTTCAAACAAAGGGGATTTCAAAATGTCAAAGTTTCCAACTACTGAAGCGGATGTACTGGTGCTTGCCAACGAAATGACAAGCGGTCTGACCAACAACCCAACTGTCTATCCGGCGCCACCTGTACTTCCAACAAATCTCAACAGTTTTATATCCGCATTGACCAATGCTCAAAATGCGGTTATCGAAGCCAAAGCCGCCGCCGAGGCCGCTACAAACGCAAAACTCGAAGTGCTCGAAGCAATCGCCGAGGCGATGAAAAAGGATTTACGATACGCCGAGAACACCGTCGATTACGATGATGAAAAACTCAAGCTAATCGGCTGGAGCGGACGCAAAACAAAAACACCCCTTACACCACCCGGCCAAACAAAGGAGCTTATTGTTGTCGAACAGGGGGAAGGCTGGGTTAAACTTCAATGGAAAAAACCCGACGATGGCGGAAAGACAAGCGTATATAGAATCCAAAGACGAAAGCATCCCGAAGGCCTGTGGGAGGAAATCGCTGCTTCTATGGAAACAGCGGCAACACTTCTCGACCAGCCGCGCGGAATCGAATGGGAATACCGTGTTATTGCAGCCAACAAAGCAGGCGATGGAATGCCGAGCAATACGGTTTTAGCCATACTGTAAAACTTCACACCAAAAATTTACCATAACCGGGGCGTGTCTAATGATGCGCCCCATATTTGGAATCAAATATGGCGACATTCCCAACAAAAGAATCAGAGATTTATTCCTTAGCATTGCGAATGGCTGAAGGATTGAGAGGCAATCCTGATTTCCCAAGGCCGCCGATTCTATGGCATCAATTAAGACTGAAAAGCCTTGTTTTCCGTGCAAGGCAAAACGACAAAGTCAAAGCTGATGCAAAACTAACGGGAGCTGAGAACCTGAAAAAGAAAGCGTTAAAAAATCTCATCACCGCAATAAGGAAGAATCTTCGTTATGCTGAAAACACTGTAAATTTCGATGACAATAAGTTAAAGATGCTCGGATGGTCGGGACACAAAAAACATAGCCATACTCAAGCCCCCGCTCAACCGACAGGTCTCAAGGCCGAGCTTAAAGATGATGGTCGTATCGAGCTTAAATGGAAAAAGCCCCTCGGCCAAAACACCGTCAGTCTTTATCGACTCTATCGCAGAATTCTCCCTGATGAAAAATGGGAAGATTTTGCCAACTGTTTTAATGAGTATTTACTTTTAAAAGAACAATCCCGCAATTGCGAAATGGAATTTTATGTTTCCGCGGCAAACAAAGCCGGACAAAGCACGCCAAGCAATACAATTCAAATCACAATATAATCAACAATCCTCATCGGCCCGCGTACATTTGCTGATAATACTGCTGGTAACTGCCGGTGGTTACGCCGGTGAGCCATTTTTTATTTTTCAGATACCACTCGATCGTTCCCTTTATGCCCTGCTCGAATTTTATCTGTGCCTGCCAGCCAAGCTGCGAAGCTGTTTTCGTAGAGTCAATCGCGTATCGTTTGTCGTGGCCGAGACGGTCTTTTACAAAGGTAATAAGCGATTCCGGTTTGCCGACAATTTTCAAAATCGTCTTTATAACTTCGAGGTTTGTCTTTTCGCTGCTTGCGCCGATATTATAAACTTCGCCGGTTTTGCCTTCGGTCAAAACTTTCCAAATTGCCCGGCAGTGGTCTTCGACATAAATCCAGTCGCGGACATTGAGCCCATCACCATAAACCGGCAGCGGCTTATCGGCAAGAGCGTTGTTTATCATCAGCGGTATCATTTTTTCCGGAAATTGGTAAGGGCCGTAATTATTTGAACAGCGGGTAATGTTGTAATTCAGACCGAATGTATGGCCGAACGCAGCAACCAAATGATCGCTCGATGCCTTGCTTGCCGAATATGGTGAATTCGGCGATAATGGCATAAGCTCGGTAAATTTACCGGTATCGCCAAGAGAACCATAAACCTCATCCGTGGAAATCTGAATAAACTTTTTAATTTTTTTATCGCAGGCCGCCTGCAAAAGCGTCAGTGTGCCGATTACGTTTGTCTCGATGAAAACTTTCGGCCCTGTTATCGAACGGTCAACGTGACTTTCTGCGGCAAAATTGATAATCGTTTCAATTTTGTGCTTATCTATTATATCCTCTACCGTCCTGCCGTCGCAAATATCGCCTTTTACAAAAATATGATTTGGGTGATTTAAGAAACCTTCAAGATTTTCAAGGTTTCCCGCATAAGTGAGTTTATCAAAGTTGATAAGCAGGCAATCCGGCTGCTCGGCAAGAATCAGCCTTACAAAATTACTGCCGATGAAACCTGCTCCGCCTGTAATTAAAACTCTTCTCATGTTGTTTCCAGAAATTTTCCAAGTGGATTTTGCCAAGGCTCAATCGGCTCGGCAAGAACCGCCTGCATTTTATCACAGCAAAAGCAGCTATTCAAAGGCCGCTGTGCCGCTGTTTTAAATTCGCTTGTTTTGCAGGCAACAAGCTCGGTCTTGATTTTTAATTTTTCAAAGGCAAATTTAGCAATATCATATCTGCTTGCCCTGCCCGCGGCGGCATAATGAAAGAGCCCGCTCGGCTTTTTCGCGACAAATTCCTTTATAACTTTTGCCGTCTCTTTTGTCGAGGTGGGTGAGCCGAACTGGTCGTTAACAACTTTTAAAATGCTCTTCTGCTTCGATAATGAGATAAGTTTGCTTATAAAATTATTTCCATTTTTGCCATAAGTCCATTGCAATCGAATTATCGAATAAAAATTATGATACTGAGCCAAAAGTTTTTCGCCTGCCAGTTTGCTTTGGCCATAAACATTTATCGGTTTAGGCAAATCCGTTTCCGCATAAGTTCCTGCTTTATTGCCATCGAAAACAAAATCCGTACTGATGTGGATTACATATATATTTTTTTGGTGTGCTATTTTTGCCAGACTGCCTACCGCCTTGGCATTCACCTTAAAAGCCATATCCTGCTGCGACTCAGCCTTTTCAACATCGGTGAAAGCTGAGCAGTTAATAACAATATCGCAATCGGTCAAAACGCTCGAAAGATGATTTTCGTTTGTGATGTCAAAGTCAGGCAGGTCGAAAACTTTTATATCCGCATCTGAAAACAATTCCGCAACCTCGGTACCGAGCATTCCCCGCCCGCCAAGCAGGACGATTTTATTATCCATCTTTGCGCATCCAGTCGTAAGGAATTTCGTTATCGTGCGGATGAATTCTGTGTTCATCAGGCGCAGAATAGTTGTACGCCTCAGTCGTAAGATTGATTATATAGGCCTCATCGGTGCCGATGCACATCCAGCCATGACAAATACCCGGCGGAATCCGCAGAACTGCGGGCGTATGTTCGCTCATATATATCTGATTAACGCTGCCTTTGGTTTTTGAGCCTTCTCTTGTATCATAAAGCGCAACTTTGATTGTACCCTTTGCAACGTAAAAATTGTCCGTCTGAATTTTATGCCAGTGCCAGGCCTTTACAACGCCGGGATATGTGGTCGTAAAATAAATCTGTCCAAACTTTTCATAAAATTCGTCATCGCACCGCAATATCTCACCGAGCCTGCCGCGTTCATCGGGAAAAACTTTCGCAGGTTTGGCTTTCACGCCCTCAATGAGGCCTGCCGAACCCCAAATTATTATCGAGCCTTCAGCATAAACTCTTTTAAATACTGCTATATCCTTTTTCATTTTGGCGGGTCCTTTATGACTAAGTCATTTGCTTTGGCAAGCGACTCAAATGTGCCTGCGTCCGTCCACCAGCCGGTGAGCATATCATATTCCATCTGTCTGCTGTTGATATAGCTGTTGTTGACATCGGTTATTTCCAGTTCACCCCTGCCGGAGGGCTTTAGCGTTTTGATTATCTTGAAAACAGAATTGTCGTAAAAATAAATTCCGGTAACAGCATAATTTGTTTTCGGTTTCTTCGGCTTCTCAACGATTTTGCTGACCTTGCCATCCGCAATTTCTGCTACACCAAACCGCTGTGGGTGAGCGACCTTTTTCAGCAGAACTCTGGCACCTGTTTTCTGAGCAGTGAACTTCTTCAGATAAGGCTTAAGAGATGCCTCAAAGATATTGTCGCCGAGAATAACCGCTATGCCGCTGTCAGCAGCGAAGTTCGCCGCCAAAGCCAGAGCCTGTGCGATTCCTCCTGCGGCATCCTGAACTTTATAGGTAAATCGGCAGTTAAAATCCTTGCCGCTTCCAAGCAGGTTGACGACATCGCCCATATGGTCAACACCGGTTACAATAAGGATTTCATCAATACCTGCCGAGACAAGCTTTTCGACAGGATAGTAAATCATCGGCTTTTGTCCGACTGCCAGCAGATGCTTGTTGGTAACCTTTGTAAGCGGCCAGAGCCTTGAGCCGGTACCACCGGCAAGTATAATGCCTTTAATCATAGCATTTTCCTAAAAAAATCCATCTCAATAAGCGCACTCCGTCCCCGTCGGGTGCAAAAGAAGTTAGAAGTATGAAATGAGAAGGAAGAAGTATAAAGTTAAAAGTCAGAAGTACTGTTTTTCTAACTTCTCACTTCTCATTTTCCACTTCTTACATATTCTTTCTCATTTCTAACTTTTTTTACTATCGTAGTTAAAATTGCAACAAGTTCATTACACTCGTTTAATAAATCGCCGAGTTTGTTTTTCGGAAGAACTTCAGCCGCCACAAGCAATTTTAACCAATAAAAAGTTTCGCGTGCTTCTTTTAAAGCTATATTATATTTGGAGAGAAAGTCCAGCCTGCTTTGGCCTGCCTGACCTTCCTCGATATTCGCACCTATTGATGTTCCGCTCTTAATCAATTGTCTGCAAATTATTGTCTCATTTATGCTTTTTGTATCTAACTCTTTGCAAAGCTTATATATCCGAACAGAAAAGTTAAAAGTGCGTTCGCACAAATCATTTTTCTTTTCCAACTTTCACTCCCAACTTCTCACTTCTCATTTCTCACATCTCTCTTCTGAAGGCCTTCACGAAGAAAGGCCGTGAATACCGATAACATAAACGCTATCACGAAAACTATGCCGGTCTTCTTTATCGTTCCTTTAGCAATAGGACAAATCCGCGGTTTCTCCGTAATCGGCATACTATTGGCCACCTTGTTTTCCACCTTTTTGATATAAGCTTTCAAATAATCCGCTATTTGTACACTATCCTTGTACTCAGTCTGCGTATCAATCAAAGATGAACAGAATTGCCCAAGCGTATTATCCGAAGTTATTGCCTTATCCACACAGCCTAAAAGTCTTTCGCTCAATTTAAGCAGGCCGGTGTAATAATCATACATTTCATTATTAGTCCTCACCTGCTCTTCGGTGTTAATTATCTGCGTTTCAACTGCCTGTCTTTGATACGGCAAAGGCAGATAAACGCTGCTGTCCTTCATATCGCTAAACTGCAGAACAATATTATCACTCGGCAGCTTATCTAATCCACCAGAACTTAACTTCTTTAATTTCTCCAATGTGGACTTTTTTCTTTCCAATCCCAGATTTAATGTGTATTTCGCCTCCTCAATAATGGCCATTTTGTTCTTAAAACCAATAACGCTCTGATTGAGATATTCCTTTTCCGAATACAGCGGCATAACGTTCTCGATGTTCTCTCTGAAAATCAGAGCCGCTCGGCTCATATCTTTATCAGAATCTAATGTTATACGAACCAACAAAAGACTCCCCTTTATCTGTTTAAATTGCTGGGCTTCCTCAAAATTTTTGACATTTGCCAACAAAAACGATGGTGAAACCTCAAAGGCAACAATTTCACGAATATGAGCGCCCGCCAATTTCTGGGCAACGTCTTTAAAATCCGCTGCCTGCAATTTGCCGATGAGCTTGCCTATATTTTCCTCACTATAAAATGTGTCCTCAAGTATCATAAAGTCCTTTTCCCCCAACGCCTGATTATATGTAAAGGTAAGCGTGCAATCTCTCGGCGAAAAAAATATAACCAATCCCACTATCAACGCCGGCAGAGCTGATGCCAAAAGAATGAACCACTTTCGCTTCCACAGGACTAAAAAATAGTCCATTAAATCAATTTCATCTTCATAAGTATCCATACCTTGTACTCCTTTTTCCAAAACCTCATTTTCGGAATTTGCCATAATTATCGGCCTCCTGCCGCAGCAAAAAAAAGGGGAACACCACCCCCTCAAAACATTATGCAACATTCTTCATAAATTCATATTTTGTTCAAATATTTCTTCTATTTGCATTATATTAATTACCGTTTTTTTACAAAAAACAGCTCTTTTGGCATCTTTTTTATTATACCGGTTGCTAAAAGAAGATAAGATATACCTATAGTTGCTGATAGTCAAGCTATTTTGAGCCAAAATGTTACATGGGGGTGCACGTCAGGTTTGTAGGTAGATTTTCAGGCGGCAAGGGGGTTCCCCTGCCATAAGTTTTCCCATTCCAGATTGCCGGATCATTTGCATTGCATCTGGAAACTGCCTGAAAATGATGTGGATTTTTCAACAAGGTGGTCTTCAATAAAAGCGGTATTCAGCCGTGAGTATCTCAAGTGTGGCGGGGCAGATGGGATAAAAACTCAATCTCAAAATAAACATCGTGAAGCAGCTATATGGCAAAGGCGATTTTGGGAACACCTCATAAAAGATGAAAATGATTTGGATAGACATATAAAGTACATTCATTATAATCCTGTCAAACACGGTCTTGTATCTGATGTCGAAGATTGGCCATGGTCAACTTATCATAAATATAAACAGCAGATTGTTTATGATTTTGCTGATATTGCTAATGATAATGAATTTAATAAAATAGAAATTTTTGGTGAATAAAAACCGCGTGGGCTAAGAGCCCACCCTACGAATAAAATATAAGCGGCAATAACCATTATGGCCTACATAAAAATACCGGGTGTTATTGGTAAAGTGTATATTCCGCAAAGAGCGGGCGAGCGGAAGCATAACTGCAAAGATTGTTATGTCTGTCAGATGTGCAGCGACGACCGATGTCGGCAGTGCATCAACCGCAAATCCGGTAAATGCCGCAGAAAAAAATGACCCTGCGGGTAAAATGAACCCCCGCCACGGGTGCGGGGGCTAATCACTGAAAAGTATAAGTTGTTTAAAAACAAGTGGTTATGATAATTTTTGTTTTAGGCTTGCAAAGTTTGGCAAAATGTTTATACTTGCCGAGCTTTAAGACTTAGATAATTGTAAAGTGATTCGGAGTAATTATGTCACGAGTATGTCATTTTCTCGGCAAGAGAACAACAACGGGCAACACCATTGCGAGACGCGGTAAGGCCAAATACCTTGGCGGCGTCGGCGTGAAGACTACGGGCATTACAAAAAGAAAGTTCAAGCCGAATATCCAGAAGGTTCGCGCCGTCATTGATGGCAAGCCCTGCAGGATAAAGGTTTCGACAAAGGCTATTAAGATGGGTCTTGTAGTAAAGCCTCTGAAAAGAGATTATAAGCCCGTAGAAGTATAGAAGATTTTAAAAGGAAGCTGAAGTGCCAAGGCGAGATTGAAAAATCCCGCCTTTTTTTTGTTTATCAATAAGAAGAAAAAGGGATTGAATATATGCCGCCCAAATTTGTATTTGAAATGAACGATGTCAGCAGGAGCTTCGGCGAAAAGGAAGTTTTGAAAGATATTTCGCTGTCGTTTTTTTACGGCGCAAAAATCGGCGTTATCGGCGAAAACGGTTCAGGCAAAACAACCCTCCTGAAAATAATGGCGGGCATCGACAAAGATTTTCAGGGCGAGACGAAACTCGCTCCAAAAATGAAACTCCGATACGTTGCCCAGGAGCCTGCGCTTGAATTGGACAAGACCGTAAAGGAAAATCTGCTCACCGCAATCAAACCCACGCTCGATATGGTCGAGCGATTTAATGAAATTTCGCAGCAGCTCGGCGAGCCGCAGTCCGATGAGAAAATGAACAAGCTGCTTGAGGAACTGGCTGTTTATCAGGATAAAATCGATGCTTGCGACGGCTGGGAAACCGACAGGCTCATTGATATTGTTTCCGACGCGATGGTTCTGCCGCCAGATGATGCACCCATAAGCAGATTGTCCGGCGGGGAGCGCAGACGTGTTGCGCTGTGTATGGCTCTGCTGGAAAAGCCGGATTTGCTTCTGCTCGATGAACCGACAAACCATCTCGACGCTGAAACCGTCCAATGGCTCGAAATGGCTCTTCGCGAATATCACGGCACGGTGATTATCGTAACTCACGACCGATATTTTCTCGACAACATTACCAAATGGATACTCGAACTCGATAAGGGCAGAGGTCTGCCGTTCGAGGGAAATTATTCATCGTGGCTCAAGCAAAAGGCCGAGCTTCTTCGCATAACGGAAAAGAAAGAATCGCAGCGTCAGAAAACTCTGGCTCGCGAACTTGAATGGATTAACACTTCCGTCAGGGCGCGTAACCAGAAAAATCAGGCTCGTATAAACGCTTACAGCGATTTGGCGGGGCAATCGGCAGAAGACAGGCAGAGCGAAGTACTGATACAAATTCCATCAGGCCAGCGGCTCGGCGACAAAGTGCTTTCGTTCGAGGCAGTCTGCAAAAAATTCAGCGATACTCCGCTCATTGCTCAATGTTCGTTTGAACTGCCGGCCAACGCAATCGTAGGCGTAATAGGCCCGAACGGCATCGGCAAAACGACGCTCTTCAGATTGATTACAGGCCAGGAAAAACCAGACTCCGGCAAAATCGAACTCGGCGCAACCGTCTCAATAGGCTATGTTGACCAGCACCGCGATGCCCTCGACGACAGCAAAACAATCTTCCAGGAAATCTCCGACGGCAAGGATTCCATAGTTGTTGGCGGAATTTCCATCGCCTCGCGGGCGTATGTTGCCAAATATAATTTCTCAGGCACACAGCAGCAGAAAAAAGTCTCCGAATGTTCAGGCGGCGAACGAAACAGAATCCATCTCGCCAAAATGCTCCGGCAGGGCGGCAACCTTTTACTGCTCGATGAGCCGACAAACGACCTTGATGTCAGCACTATGCGGGTTTTGGAGCAGTCGATAATTAACTTTCAGGGCTGCGCGATGGTAATCAGCCACGACAGATTTTTCCTCGATAGAATATGTACGCATTTATTGATATTTGAAGGCGATGGCAGAACGCAGTGGTTTGTCGGCAATTTCGCCGCTTATGAGGAAAAGATACAGGCCGAGAACCCCGACCGTCTCGCCCACCGCAGGGGCAAGTACAAACAGCTAAAATTGAGATAGCCACAGCGGGTTTTTGAGGCGAAAATCAAGACGCAGGAACAGTTTTAGTACTCTCACGGGTTATCAGGATGGGCATCATATTAACATGTTCAATCTCTTTTTGCTGCGATAAGTGTTTTAGGAGAAGTTCAACGCTTCTTTGGCCAATTGCTCCGACGGGCTGCTCAAGGCTGGATAGTGCGGGTATCGAATATTCTGCCTGCGGGAGATTGTCAAAACCGATTATTGCCACGTCATTGGGAATGGCAACTCCATTCTGGCCTAAAAATTTAATAGCGCCTATGGCGACAAGGTCATCATAGGCGATGATAGCGTCATATTTAATTCTCTGTTCCGCCAGATGCCTGACGACTAAATATCCTCTTTGCCAGAACCTTTCATCGGTGTCTAAATCAGCGATAATTGGTTTTTGATAGTCTTTAATGATGTATTCATACGCTTGAAGTCTATCCCTGGCATCGGAATGAGATTTGGGGCCTGTGATAAAAGCTATTCTCTGCTTTTTCTGCTCTATAAGGTGGTTTATAGCCAAACGCATTCCAGCGTTGTTATCAATATGAACTAATGAAACTTCCGGCAGAGAAGTACTGTGTTCCGGCAGCAGGCAATAGTTGCCGGCTATGACGATGCTAATACCGTAGTTTTTCAAGTCTGCTAAAACAGAAGGCGTTATCTGCGGCATTGTCCCGCAAAGAATAAGGCCGTCAACTCTGTTTCTAAGCCAGGCTTGCCGGCACAGCTCATAACCGGCTTCCGCAACAGTAAGTAGTGGAAAGAGGTTATGTTTTGGCAGTTCCTCCAAAATTGCGTGCGTGATTCCCGCGGAAATCGGGTCGAGCATATCCGCCACAAAAACGCCGATAACCCTTGTTTTTTTTGCGCGGAGATTGCGAGCCATTTGATTCGGCACATAACCGAGCTGGGCAGCGATTTTTTTGATATTTTTAGCGGTTTTTTCGCTAATACGGGCATTTTCTGCCTGTCCTGCAAGTACTTTAGCGGCGGTATTTAATGACACGCCGGCGGCTTTGCTGATGTCGGCAAGGGTCGTATTTGCTGTTTTTTTAAGCATTTTTTGGTCTCACTATTACTTCTACAATATCGGTAATGCAGTCTAAATTTTAACATAAAATTGCAAAAAAAACACAAAAACCAACAGGAATTTGCAAGTTTTTGCAATATTTTGACAAAAAATACAGGGAAATTGAAAAATTTGTTGCATTTTTACAGGGGCGGGGTAAAATGCAATATCGTTAATGCAAGAAAGGGAATTGGATATTAAAAATTTGTAATTGGAGTTTTGGATATGAAAAATGTTGATTGGCCATTTGAGTTTCCAGGGGCTTACTGGATTGATGAAAAGGAAGAAAATGCCGTTGCAGATGTGATTAAGAACGGGTCGCTATTCAGATATTATGGTTTAGGCAAAGCCAAGTATGTGGATATGTTTGAAGCGAAAGCCAAAGCGTTTTATAATTCCAAATATGCTTTAGCTGTAAATAGCGGCACCGGGGCATTGATAACCTGTATGCAGGCGCTGGGCATAGGGCCGGGCTGCGAGGTTCTTATACCCGCCTTTATGTGGGTTGCGACGGTTGGGGCGGTTATCGCCAATAACGCAATTCCTGTTTTGTGCGAGGTTGATGAAAGTTTTTGTATCGACCCAATCGACCTTGAGAAGAAGATTACGCCGAGGACAAAACTTATCGTTCCCATACACATGGCCGGTACCCCGTGCAATATGGATGTCATTATGGACGTTGCCAAAGATTACAACATTGCGGTTCTTGAAGATTGCGCACAGTGCAACGGCGGCGAATATAAGGGTAAAAAAGTCGGTACGTTTGGCGATATGGGGATTTTCAGTCTGCAGATCAACAAGAATATGACAAGCGGCGAGGGCGGTCTGATAACGACTTATGATGAGGATTTATATTACAGGGCTTTCAGCGGTCATGATATGGGATTGATTCGCGTCAACGGCAGGCTTTCCATTCCAGACCCTTTTGCGATTTCGTGGGGTCAGGGTCGCCGAATGCCGGAGCTATGCGGCGCGGTCGCTTCCGTTCAGATTGATAAATTGCCCGGTATAATTGCCAATATGAGAGCATCGAAGAATCGCATTAAGAAGTCGCTGGAATCTGCGGCGGGTTTAAATTCCCGCAAGCTCAATGATGCCAAGGGCGATACGGGACCGTTTATAATTATGATTCTTGATAATGAGGCAAAGGCAGTTTCGGCTGTGAACAAGATGAAGGAAAGCGGGCTGCATAACGTATTTAGAATAGCCGATTATGGTTTGCATATTTATTACAATATACCATCGTTAGTGAATAAAGTTCCGTTGTCGCCTGCGGGCAATCCGTGGAATTTGAGCGAAAATTCGGAGAGCGTTTATAATTATCAAAAAGGCAGTTGTCCGAAAAGCGATGACCTTTTCAGCCGGTCTATTTTGCTGCCAATACCATCAAAACTTAGTTTGGAGCAGGAGACGCAGGCGGCAGAGGCAGTCAGGGAAGCATTAAAATACTCAAACTGAATTTTTATTGAGTACCTGAACTTTGGATAAGGATACAAGAAAAAACGGCCAACCTGCCGATGGGATAATAGTTTCGTTTTGTAAAAAATTATTAACCAAGCAGGCAAGGAGGCCGTATGACAACGGATTTTACCACATTATTTGTAAATGTCGATGATTGCTGGAAAGCTTTTGAAAAAATATATGCAAAGTATATCCTTTCGACATTTGCCGGGATTCGTAAAGAATCCCAGGGCGTATTCACCGCTCAATCCACCATTGGTCTGATTCTCGAATATTATGACCAATTTTGCGCCGCTGCGAAGCAATAAGACAATTCTTTGTACCTAAAAAAATCCGCGTGAATCTGTGTTAATCAGCGTCTAAAAAAATAAAATTCCTATCGCCGACAGGTGATTCCATAATTTTTCACTTTTCACTTTTAGTTTTTCACTCCTACCCCCCCTACCCCCTATTTTTTGTTTCAACAAACCCAGCGTCTAAAAAAATAAAAAAACTCATCGGCCACCTATTGCATCGAAGCGTAGCGAAGACGGTTCGCCAATTTCACCTACTGTCTACTGAATACTGGCTACTGACTATTTTTTATATCTCTTTTTTCTCTGCGACTCTGTGGTGAAAAAATTATTCCCGAATTATTTAGTCTTGAATGAAACTTGCAAAAACCACATCAAAACCCATCAAAACCCCCGAAAATCCACGCAATTCGCGGTTAAAATCGTCAAAACTCGTCAAAAACTTATCAAAATTTAACAAAATTTGCAAAAAACTTGCAGGCCTTTAATGTCCAGAACTGGTTTAGGGGTGTTAAAACAAAGCTTTTCCTAAAAATTACCCTAAAAAAAATAGGAAAAATGCGCAAGTTTTTAAAAATCGTTTTTTTTAGTCCTTAATTTTTGGTAATCATTTAGCCGACCGTAGTGCGCTGTCCGCCGCAACATAGATTCATTTGACTTTTAGGTCATTCGCACTTAGCATACTCCCCCGCTATTTATAGACAGTTATGAGTTAGGGGTATTAATGACTAAAGAAAAAATGATTCTAAAAAGAAAACCGTTTGTACTGATTATTCGTGACGGGTGGGGTTATAACCCCGACCCGAAAGACGACACCTGCAATACCGTAAAACAGGCAAATGTGCCTATCGACAGAATGCTTATGAGCGATTATCCGCATTGTCTCATTCACACCAGCGGCGAAGATGTCGGCCTGCCAATCGGAACGATGGGCAACAGCGAAGTCGGACACCAGAATATCGGCGCAGGCAGAGTTGTCTATCAGGAATCGGTCAGAATCAGCAAATCAATCAGAGAAGGCGATTTTTTCAAAAAGGAAGAATTCGCCAAACTAATCAGCTATGTCAAAGAACACAACGGCAAACTGCATCTGCTCGGCCTGTGCAGCGACATCGGCGTACATTCGTTGCTGGAACACCTTTACGGACTGCTTAAACTGGCCAAAACAAATAAGCTCACAAAAGTTTATCTGCACGCGTTCACCGATGGCAGAGATTCCCCGCCCGACAGCGGCAAAGGCTATCTGGCCGACATCGAAAAGAAAATGACCCAAATCGGCACAGGCAAAATCGCCTCGATAATGGGACGATTCTACGCGATGGACAGAGACAGCAGATGGGACAGAGTTCAAAAGGCTTATGACTGCCTGACGCTCGCCAAAGGAGCAAAAGCTAAAAACGCTGCCGAAGCAATGGAACAAAGCTACCAAAACAAAATCTCCGATGAATTTATTGAGCCGGTCTGCATTGTTGACGAAAACGACCTGCCGCTGGCGAAAATCGAAGACGGCGACGGCGTGATGATGTTCAACTTCCGCGGCGACAGACCCAGAGAAATCACCCGCGCGTTTGTTGACGACGATTTCGTGGGCTTTACACGAACGGTCAGACCGAAAACATATTATCTGTGTATGACCGAATACGATGCGACAATTCCGGCGCCGGTGGCTTTCACGAAAACCGGCAAAATGAAAAATGTCGCCGCCGATTACTTCAGCCAGCTCGGATTAAAGCAGTTCCGATGCGCAGAGACGGAAAAATACGCACACGTTACATTCTTCTTCAACGATTATACCGAAAAACCCTTCCCCGGCGAAGACCGGCAGATTGTGCCGTCGCCAAAAGTACGCACTTACGATTTAAAACCCCAAATGAGCGCATTTGAAGTCTGCGATGTCGTTATGGAAAAACTCAACAGCGAAAAATATGACGTAATCATCGTCAATTTCGCCAATCCCGATATGGTCGGACATACCGGCATTATGGAAGCCGCGATAAAAGCCGCAGAAACGGTCGATGCCTGCGTCGGCAAAATCCTCGATAAGGTGAAACAGCTCGGCGGAGCTGCGATAATCACCGCAGACCACGGCAATTTTGAAAAAATGTGCGATGAAAACGGCAATCCATATACCTCGCATACCATCGGAGATGTGCCTTTGATTATTTTCGACGAGCTTAATAAAAATATAAAGCTCCGCCCAGGCGGAAAACTCGCTGATGTTATGCCTACAATGCTGAAATTGATGGAATTGCAAAAACCCCAGGAAATGACCGGAGAGCCGCTGTTTTAAATTTTAATATGAATGAGTTAATCATCAGCTTTGTGCACAAGTCATTCCATAACAAGCGGTTGTGGCAATAGTTAAATGAGTTCACAAAAACCGCAATTCTGCGCATAAAAAAAGCCACCAATCTTTCAAAAGGCAGCTTAGCTCCCCTATCGGGACAACTTTACAAATTTGGCTAAAACCTTAAATCGTTGTATCAAAATGAGTTATGATTATTTGCTGTGCAAGGAATACCGGCTTTAGGTAGGCTATTTTACATCCTTATTACCGTAAATTACTTCAGAATGGGATATTAGATAATCACTTTTGGATCACAATTCTTGGAGATATTCTAAAGTTGTACTTGAAATTTGCACAAAATAGAGTATCCTATTTATTATGATTACAAGGCAACTCGAAAAAGAACTATTGCTGAGCGCCAAAGAGTACCCTGCCGTGACCATTTTGGGACCACGGCAGTCTGGTAAGACCACGTTAGCCAGAATGGTTTTCCCTAAATTTGCATATTGTTCATTGGAAGATCCAGATACCCGACGACAGGCCAATGACGACCCCAGGGGCTTATTAGCAGGGTTCACCTCGGGTGTGATTTTAGATGAAATTCAGCGGGTACCTGCACTGCTCAGCTATCTGCAGGGTATTATTGACAATGACCAAACTCCTGGCCGATTTATACTGACTGGCAGCCATCAGCCGGAAGTTCATCAGGCGGTTACACAATCGCTCGCCGGACGAACCGCCATTTTGGAGCTGCTTCCTTTTTCGGTTGGTGAACTTCAACAATACGCACGTCCAGCCCTATCCCCATTCGAGATGATTTTATATGGCTTTTATCCTCGATTACATGAACATCAGTTGCGACCCAATCGTTTTTACAGTTCTTATCTTTCAACCTACATCGAGCGAGACATCCGAAAACTAATTAACCTAAAGGATTTGACTCGCTTTGAGCAATTTTTACGGCTGATCGCGGGGCGCATTGGGCAGCTTGTCAACTACTCTTCTATTGCCAATGATGTAGGCGTTTCATCGACAACCATTAAAAGCTGGATTTCTGTTCTCAAGGCGTGTTATATCCTTTTTGAGTTGCCACCTTATTTCAGTAATATTCGCAAGCGGGTCATAAAGTCCTCAAAACTGTATTTTTGTGATGTCGGTTTGGCTGCATGGCTGCTTGGGCTGGAAACTCCAGAACAGGTTGAACGAGATCCCCTGCGAGGAGTATTGTATGAAAATTTGCTAATCATAGAAGCTCTCAAACAACTCCTCAATCTGGGTGTCAAGCCGATATTACACTTCTACCGTGATGCAAAAGGCAACGAAGTAGACCTTTTGATTTCCAAGGGGCAAGCTTTTTCTGCAATCGAAATCAAATCAGGAAAAACATTCCAGCCAGAATTTGCTTCTGGAATTCAGCATTTCCAGAAAACCCTCCCGCCGGACAACACAATTCAGGGAATCATCTGGTATAATGGTGACCGTGAGACCGTGTATCAGGATATCAACGTGCGAAACCCTCTCATTCATGGCTTCGCCTGGTAATTTGTAAAGCACAATTGAAACCTTGGCCAAAACTGTTTCAGAATTTACGCAGCAGCCGTGAAACTGAGCTGACGCAGAAATTCCCGCTGCCTGTAGTCTGTGCGTGGATGGGAAATAGCCAGTTGGTGGCTGCAAAACATTATCTGCAGGTGACGGATAAACATTTTACAAAGGCTGTCGATCAAAGCAAACTTCTTGCCGTACTGTTGTAAAATTAGGTGCAGCAAATGTATGCGAATATTTGTGTTATACTGCAGTCAAAAAAACTCACTGATAAAGTTGCCAAACTCTCGAAGAATTCGTCCAACTCTTCCAAGCCGCCATCGTCGGATAATGCCTTCGACAGCAAGCCACATAGTTCTAATCTTTGAAAAACTTCTTGGCTTCATTCCAATCAAGCAGTAATGATATCGGCTGTTTTAATTTCGCGGACATCTGCGATGCCCAGCCGATTTCCGCTATAATCTGGGAATTAACAAAACTCAGCGGCGATTTTGTTTTGCTTTTTACACAATCAATAAAGTGTCCGACAGCAGAGCCGGTCTGGTGTTCAACAACATTTCCGCTGTCAGGTGTTGTTGTATCTTCAGGCCAGGATAAGTCGCCAGCATTTGATTTATCCAAAGGTCTTATCCATTTGCCGGCAGTTGTTTTATTCGACCAATAACGAACCTTGTAAGGTCTGTCAATTTGCGATTCAAAAATAAAGCCGCCTTCCGTACCAAAGATGTTATGATAAGCATCGTAGCCATTGCCATTGTCTATATTGCCAAAACAAAAACCTGTTGCGCCATTGTCAAAATTTATTAAAATATTGTAAATCGGCTCAGCCTGAAAGTCTCGAACCTGGGATTTAAGGCTTGTTGCATATACCGATACAGGCTTAGCCTGACTTGCCATTGCAAATATCATTACTGATATCGCGTGATTTATGCCCATACCAATCGCATCACCCATTATATTCTTATCGAGCTTCCAGACCTTATCACCTGTGATATTTACCGGATGGCGATAGTTAATCTGTATCTGTGTTATCTGGCCGAATTGACCATTTGAGACCATATCACGCAGCCGCTGTTCCATACTGTCAAAATAAAGTATATAATCCACAAATGTAATTAGTTTGGGATTGGCTTTTTCGAGTTCAATCTCTATGCAGAAATCGTCAAATGTAGTCGCCGCGGGTTTCTCGCTGAATACATGCTTGCCCGCTTTCATCGCAGCAATAGCCTGCGGAGCATGGAAACTATTGGGACTTACCAACCAGACAGCATCAATGGCAGGATTATTCACGATATCATTATAATCTGATACCAATAACAATGGAGAAAGACCCACACTTTTTAGAACTTCACTGCCGCGTTCCTTATTTATCTCAAATAACGCAACAACTTCAACATCATCACGTTCAGTGAGCCTCTTAAGCTGAACCGAACCCATCCAGCCGGCACCGACAAAACCTATTCCTATCTTATTATTTTTCATTTTGAAAGTTCTCTGCACCTTTATTTTAGATAAGCCGCTTCAACTTTGTTTAGAGCAGCCAGAATATTAATAATCTCTGATTCGCTCCAACTTTCAAATAAATGCATAATAAAATGCGCTTCAACTGCTTCACGAGTATTTTTCATTTCAAAAGAAGGATTCTTTGGGCCTTTATAATCCGAGCAGTTCCATGGGAATCCGCTCTTACCGAAAACGGCCTTATCTTTGAACCACGGGAATGTACAAGGTACATGGTTATAATCTGAATTAACCATGACACCTTCTGCCTCCAGCGCTTTACAAAAAGTCTGTTTATCAACACGAATCGCATTTGAATCAAATTTTAATCGCATAAACCAATATGAACTTTCAGTATCCGGCACCTGCCAGCCCATTGAAACAGCCTTGGATTTCTTTAGGCCTTCCTTAATAATCCCGGCCAATTTTCGCCTTTTCTCAATAATCCGGGGAAGTTTCTTAATTTGCACGCTGCCGATGCAGGCTGAAAGATCATTCAAATTGCAATTCAGGCCGGCGACAACATTGTTTTCAGCAGACAAATTAAACGGTTTGCCGCGATCAGCAAAACGCCTGCCCTGCCAATGAAGCTGTTCATTGCGGGTGTAAACAACACCGCCCTGCCCACCGGTACAATGGTGCTTGCCAAACATAGTGGAAAATGCGGCAATATCTCCAAACGATCCAACTTTCCTGCCTTTATATTCTGCACCATGAGCTTGTGCACAATCTTCAACAACATAAAGGTTATGCTTCTTTGCAAGTTTTATTATAGGTTCAATATCAGCCGGCTCACCAGCTATATGCGCAACAACAATAGCTTTAGTTCTCTCTGTAATAACAGCTTCTATCGTTTCAGCACAAACATTGTAACTGCGCCGATCACTATCAGCCATCACCGGCACACAGCCAAGCAGAACGACAGGCATTACACCACCCGGGTCAGTAATAGGAGGAACAATGATTTCGGAAAACGGTTCAAGCTGTAATGCACCAAGTGCGCAAAACACAGCATTAGTGCCCGAGTTGACGCCGTCGGCAAAGCCCCCTTGCATAAAATCAACAAAATCTTTTTCATATTGCTTTTCTGCGGGACCGTTATATCCAATCCCCTCCCCGGATTTAATAGCATCATCAAACAGACGCATAACAGCAAGCTTTTCATCTTCACCTATAAGATTGCGAGCAGGCAAAGGTCTTTCGAAAATTGGTTTACCGCCGTCTATTGCTAACTGTTCCATACTTATTTTCCTTTATAACATAGATTAAAAAAACAGAAACTCAAGACAAGTTTAGAATTCTGGAAACATTTCCAGATGTGATTTTATTAAACGCGGAGGGCGTTATTTTGCCCCGATTCCGAGCATCCGTTAACCATTCGATGTGCTGCATATCATTATCAATCGCACAATAGTCCATTCCTAAAAGCAAGCGGTCGTGAAACTCATCAATAAATGACCAGGCGTGCTCTGTATCTCGTGAAAGGGCATTAAGGCCGCTGCCCGCTGAAAGGTCTGCGTACAGATTCGGATAATTGCGCAGCAACCTCGGTACAGCGCCGCCGGGCGTAACTTTGCCTACGGGGTACGAATTCTTATCTTGCCATTTTAAGTCGCCGCTTATTTCGCTCCAGAAAGCCTGACTGTGGCCTATCATCGTTAAATTTGGAAATTTTTTCAGCACAAATTCCAAATATGGTAAATTTATGAAATCCAAAACACCATAGGAATTTTCATCCGGGGTTGTCGTGTGAAAAAGAACAGGGAATCCGACAATGCTGCAGGCTTCCAACAGCGCCAATAAACTGGGGTCATTCCAAAAAACGCGGCAAGCCATTTCGCCAAGCCCTTTACAGCCCAAAGCTTTGTACTGCTCAAGTAAATTCACGAACAAATCGGCACAAATCATATCCGGCCTGCACGGCAAACGCGGATCAACGTTACAGAACGGGATAAATCTGCCAGGATACTTTTCACAAATGAACAATATCTCGCCTACGCTTTGATGTTCCGCAGGCGCTTCAGCGTTATTGAGCGGCAGAATTACAGCCTTATCGACCCCTTTGGAATCCATTATGCTGATTTGCTCCTCGGCCGACAGAAACGGTTTCGTACCGAAACGAGAATGGATTTTTGGAGAAATATACACATGCGAATGAACGTCTATTATCATTTTAACCCACCCTTTCCGCTTTATGGCTCTTTAATGAGCGCGACAGCGCTTCGAGAATTTTTATTGGAACTATTAGATTTTCGTGCGTCTTGGGCTCCTGCCTCGTTTTAAACATACGAATGAAGGTTTTGATTCCATTCAAATATATATCGGAATCAAACGTGATATTCTCGAATACGCCGCCTTTTTCACCGACAGCGCCAATCGAAAAACCGGAGCACCCTTCTTTAATGAAGTTCAATGTTATTATTTTATTATCCGAATAAATCAGTTGCCCTGTTGCTCCATTCGGATTCCTGGAAATAAAAACCCGGTCAACATTAAAACCAAATGCCTGGAGAGCCATATCGACCTGATGAATACCATAGAAGAAAATACCTCCATAAGGACTGTCAACGTCGCATACTCCATAAGTTGCTCCGGCCAAAACTATTCCAGTCTTGTTCTTCTTTAAAACAAAGCTCCTGAATTTTTTTTGTTCAGGAACAACGCTAAAACTTGTAACAGGCGAACCGGCCTGTTTTGCTAATCTAAGAAATTTTTCACCTTTAGCAGAATTAAAGCACAAAGGCTTATCTATAAAAACAGGAATGCCCTTTTTAATAAAAGGAAGTGCCGCGTCAAAATGGTACTTCGGATGGCGATGATCGACTATCAAGGCGTCAATTTTGCCCAGCATTTCCAAAGGGTTTTTGACAGTATTCGGTATTTTCCCCTCTTTTGCGACAGCCTGTGCCAGTTTTCTTGTTTCACCCCACAAAAACTCCACACTGCAGTTTTTTATCTTTTTTTCAATATTGATGGTTTTAGCGATAGCAAGTGAATGTGAATTCTCACTTCCAATAATTCCTATTTTCATATGTTCTCCTTAATCATTCAAAGTTAAGTACGCCGAAAAACGTCAGCAGATGCAAATCAGATTTGAGGTTTTCAAATTTTGACCAGATAAGCCAATTTAAAAACAATGATTTGTACTTATTTTCCAGAGAATTTGACAAAAAACTCTCGTTTGAATATATCTGGCTGCTTGAAATGCGATGTAAACAGTAACCATCTATATAAAACATTTGAACAGAACTTATATTCCTATTTTGCGGAATTATGCTCAGTTGGACATTACCTGGGGAATTGACGACAATTGCCCCAGCTATAATGATCCTGACCAGCAGCAACAGGTTTAAATTCCGGTGATTCAATGTTCTTCCACACTGCATGGCAGTCCACGTAGAGCACATCAACGCCTTTGTTATGGAGAAACTTCTTAGGATGATACAGTTCCACCCATTTTGAGTTTGATAATGGTTGTCCTGAATCTACTACCATTGAAGGAGGAATAGCAAACGAACTTACGTTGTCAAGACATAAAATTGCACCAGAGCTATTTTTAATCTGTTCTACCTTTACCTGCAACACTGGCAATCTCATCCCTGCCTCACTCGTTAGCACCGAACCTGTACGCTGATAACACCCGAATCCCACACCCCAACCGGCACAGCCAAGTGCACGATGATTATACCCGAATGAAGGGGCCTCTCCAGAAGTATACCAGTAATACCAGTTCGTGTCTTTGTTCACCTGGTTGTACAAATACTCCTGAGGCACCACACCTTTAGCTGATGATGACGTTGAAAAATACTTCTCGTAATTGGAGCACGTAAAAATTTTCCCATTTTTGGTGTAGGAAATAAGTTTCTGTTGCCAGAAGCAATTGGTAAGATCCCCGTCATCTTTTCCACTGGCCCTGGGCGGCATGTAATCAGGCGGCAGCGTGCCTTTATTATCACTAATGTACATGGACATACTCGTTCCGGTTGATTTCATGTTCGAGGCACAAACAATCCTTACGGCCTGTTCTCGAGCCTTGCTTAGTGAAGGCATCAGAATCGCCAGAAGCAATGCTATTATTGAAATCACAACGAGGAGTTCAACCAGAGTAAAACCCGTTGTTCTGATATTCTTTCCGTTCATAGTTCCTCCATCTTCTTCGATTTTGCAAAATAAATTCAAATCTTGCGACCAAACAACTTTTGATATTTTAGTCTGTGCCATTACCATTACTCCAAGTAATATATACGCTTGCGACATTCACCGTGTTACACCAATGTAGTATAGCACGTATCATAGATAATGTCAATATCATTTTAATCAATTTTCATTATATATTTAAAAAAACACTTAAACATATCTTCTACACGCTACTCCGTAACTCTTTTCCGTGGATGAAGTTACGAGCAGACGGTTCGTCTCACGTGCTTCTATAGCCGTCAAAGACCACATCCACCATGTAATTTTTATCAATCATAGAATTACACTCCTGCATATAACGTTGAACGTATTTTTCAGCCAGATGTTCAGGCAGACTGTCGCGGTACTTCTGTGAAAATCTGATTGTCACAGCAGCATATTTGCCCGGAAAAACACGTTTTTTTGCGAAAAAGGCACCGTTGAGCAGAAGTTCCTCTTCCGGAACAGCATCTTCTATACGAACCTGCTTACATAACCACGGCCTTGCATCATTCTGTTCCAGAAGTTTTATCCACAAATTAATATCTTCGGGCCTTTGCACATAAAAAATCGCAATCAGCGGTACATTATGCTGTCTGGCAATTGAAGCAAATGCCGAAAGACCTGCCCTGACTTCAACCTTGTCTTTGACAGGATCGAGAGAATGATATATTTCATGGGATATGGCATCCCAGTTACGCACATAATGCTGCGGCGAAACCCCCATCCCCGTTAAATTCGCTCCTGTACAATTCGAAGCACAGCCCCATAATGCTATGTTTTCCGGCAAGAACTTACGGAGTCTCTGATAATGTTCCGCCGTCCACTGATAACGAAGATCAATCCACTGCTGACGATATGTATTTGCGGGATTTTCCCAGAAATCTTTTTCAGATGGGTCGGGCAATTCCATTTTCGTAGCGTTGTAAAACTTTTCCCTGCAATGAGCACACCCGCAGGTATATATATCCGGTAAAAACTGCAGATCATCGGACATCAGGGCATCATACTTGATCTTTTCCACGTGTCTTTCGATAAAGGCCAGGTAAGCTTTCTGGTAATTAGGATTGTTGGGGCAGAAACATTCGTTGTTCCAGCCTTCATGGTAAACCGGCTTGTTGTCCTTACTTGATATTTGCCGCCAATCGACGAGCTTTGAACCATTGAAACTCAGTTCCTGCGAATTATCAGGATAAAAAGGCACATGATGCCTATTCCTGATTCTAATTTCCCAGCGATCTTTTACGTTCCGTACTCGGTGCACAAATGTTGCGGAATGATGCTCAACGACCCTGAGACCATTAACATGGCAGATTTCTGTAATTCTCGCCAAAATCTCAAGAACGCGATCAAGCACCGGAAGATAATCCCATCTGAAATGGAATCCGAATATAACAACTGCATTAATCCCCGCCTTAGAGAAGATTTTCGCACGATTTTCCCATTTCTTTTCAACAGCATAATCAGGCCACTCCAGGTCTTCCCATGTAACCCACCATGATGCAAAATTGGCCTTTCTAATCCAGTCAAATTCCATCTTTTTATTTGATTCAATTGATTTAATCATTGTCATAAATTCAATTCGAAAAAAAACGCTTGTATTTCACGTTATTGGAACGTCTTCATCGCCGCTTAACAGTGTTTCTAAAATCAACAATTCCAAAAGCGGAGGGCTGTACAGAACAGCCCCCCATTTTTCATTCAAATCAAGGATTATTATTCTGTAACCAATCTTCAGCCAGGATGCTGAAATCTTTAGCGTCAACTGTCGAACTGTGATTGAAATCAGAATCCAGTGTGCCGGACATCAACCACTGATCGACAAACATGGACAAATCCGCATGATTTACTTCGCAGTCATCATTCAAATCGCCAGGATAACCCTGTCCAATCTTATGCACCTCAGTACAATTGGCAGGAGTGGTAATCACAGCGCCAACCAAAAAGATGCCGAGCGAACCGGCGGTTCCGCTGATTTGTTTCTTTGTTGTGTCGATTGAACTGGTAACATCGACCCAATGATCAGTCTGGTATTGATAAATCTTCAGTTCGGTCTCTATCGTGCCAAGTTGAGCCGACAGCATATCGTCATAGCGTATCACGATGCCGACATTCGAAACCGAAGCGGTATTTTGGAAATTCCAGGCGCCCATAACACGATAAGGATTTACTGGCAAATCCGAGCGGCCTTCGCAAAGCAGATTGCCTGTTAAAGTTCCAGCCGTTGACGAATTAAAAGTAACCCTGGCACTGTTAATCATATCGATATCGGAATCCGCAGCGGCTTCGCCCCAATTGCATGTATTCAATCCTGCGGCAACCGCAATAGACGGAAGAACCAGCCGGCCTTTGTTCACAGCGTACCAACCGTTATCGCTGCCAACTGCGTTGTCGTTAGGCTCTTGAACAGAACTCATTGAAGAGAAATCCAAATCTCTTTCGACTCCATAACCATTGGCATCAATGATACCTGAATTGGAAAGAGTACCGCCGAATGAAACAGTACCCCATCCATTGAAAACACCCAAATTGGAACGTACTGTTAGATTCGTATAGGGGCCGTTCAAAGTGCCGGTCGTATCTACATCTCCGAAATTGAACGTTGCCTCTTTAGCGCGATAGTCAAAGCCAATTATCAAATCTGTCGGATTTGTCGGCGTAGCAAAATTCTGGAAGGTAATAGTACCGCTATTCATATTGAAAACACCGTTGCAATCCTGATTAGCCAGAGCTATCTGGTTAGCAGTTATCGAACCGCCATACATATTGAATTCAGCGTCGCATCTCAAATCTACACCATTCGAATCTGTACCAGGCGGTGACGAGTTGCCCACAACAAGCCCTGCATTTATTTCGCGGTCACATGTTGTCGTTATGGTGCCGGCATACATATCGTATTTAGCGTCGACATTATCGTGCTGGAAAGTTCCACCATATTCAGGCTGCATTGAGCCAAGCCTGATCTGGCCTATAAGATTACCACCATACTGCCACACGTTGCAAATGTGTTCCTCCGCATTCAATTCACCCATTAATCTAACGGTGTAATCACCGGGCTGAAGGTACAGGGTTCCGCCGCCTTCGCCGGGTAAGCCACCGATATTAAAATAACCCAGGATTATCTGCAGAATATAAATATCTGCCCCATGGCCGATGGCATTAATTACAGGGTTGTTACTGTCGTCCACCGCGCGGATAATACAAGTTCTGTCATCGTCGACAAAAACAGTATCTCCCCACACTGTTCCATCCGGGTCAGTTTTTAGAACTCCCCAACGAGGAATGGAATACCACGGCATTCCATACACATCATGCCATGGCGTTGTGAGATCATAAAACCAGTCACTATTCAAGGGATCATTTGGGTCCTCCAGATTGTACGTTCGCCAATCCTCAAAGAAATAGGATCTCTGTGGATCGTAAGCGAACAGCCGACTGGCAGTTGTCAGTATTATTCCAACAATAATGACTTTTAGAAATAATTTATAATTCATATCAGATCTCCTTAGAGCGTCTTGCAACTTATGTTTTGGGAGGACACAATGTCCTCCCAAAACAATCAATACATATTAGCGACTTCTTTTCCTTAAAATCACAGCGCCAATACCCAAAAGAACAAGGGTAACCGGCTCAGGAACAACAGCTCCTACCGCGAACGTCCCGAAGGAATCCGTCGATATGGATATCTGGTTAGCAAGCAAATTAGTCGTACCCGGCAGAACTGCCCAAGCGCCATTAACCAGTTTGTATACATTGAGTAGTGATTCATCAATGCCGAGTTCTGCGGCTTTAGCATCATCATATCTGAAAGCAATATCAGCGGCGACAAATGCCAACTGGTCGATACTCCAGATTCCCACGAAAGCCAAACCGTTATGAGCAGCAACATCGCTACGATCTTCAGCCAAAAGTGCCGCACTGATATCGCCTTCAGAAGCGCCTGTGAAGGTTACACGGAAACTGTTAACAAGATTGGTCGAAGTAAAATAGGCATCATCGCCCCAGTTATAGCTGCCATTACCAGCGACCACTGCAACTGCCGGCAGCAGAAGTCTTCCATGATTAACAGCATACCATCCGTTTGTGGTTGTATTTATAGTACTATAAGTCTCAACATGGTTAAACTGTGAGAGATTCAGGTCGCGGTCAGTACCATAACCATCGGCCTTGACAACGCCATCATTCCAGAGTCTTGCAGCAGTTGAACCAGCGCCGCCCAAATCAAAAGTACCCCAACCACGCAGCATGGAATTGCGGCTATCAATCGCAAGACTTGCATCTTGGCTCATCTGAATAGTTCCTGTGCCGGCAGCATCGCCAAGGTTGAATTCGGATTGAACCGAACCTGCCCCTGAACCAATCGCACCGATATAGAAATTTCCGCCATACTGAACACCATTGAGCGTGCCACCTGTCATGTTATAAATGCCAGTGCTGCCGGTCTTGCCGACTGCGAAAGCGTTCGTTGTTAAAGTACCGCCGGTCTGATTCATTGTTACGTTACCACCACCAGCGTCGCCAACTACGAAGCCGTCGCTCCTGGCTGTCATCTGGCCACCATTCAGATTGATTGTAGTGTCACCACCGATACGCACGCCATTGCTCGAAAATGTACCGGCATTCTGGGTGACGGCAGCGTTTCCGTTGATACCGATAGTGGACTGGTTGGTTACAGCCAAGTTAGCACCAGTATCTAATTGCATGCTTCCCGCACATCCCCAATATCCGATCCACAAACCTAATGTGGAGGCATCGGTGTTGACAATAGCTGTATTAGCCATCGGATCACTACCCCAGTTCCAGCCGTCCATTACGAAAACATTGTCGCCGTTGGCGGCACTCGGTATATATGCAGGATCAAAGTGTCCCCCGGTGTTATTAAAGTCCATCCACGCAGTCAAATTATTCCAATTTGCGGAAGTACCGCTCGGGTCATCCGAATCACCGGCACTGAAAAACATTGAATTGCCTGCAAAAGACATTGACACTAAACTACAAAGTAACAAAGCTACAACTAAAAATCTTGATTTCTTCATTTTCTTACTCCTGTCAATAAAATAAATTTTCTATTACACTAAACTACGAGACTACTAAACCACAATGCCAAAACTACTTGCTTTCTTCTTTGAACCTCCTTTCTTTCAAGTATTTCTTAAAGGACGATGATACACTATTATACATACTATACTACGTTGAGTCAACTAAAAAAGTTCAAATTCCCGATTTTTTTAAAAAAAAATTCAGACAGTAGCTTTTATATGCCTGATGATAAAAAACGAAGCGTATTTTTCCATTTAACTCGTTTATGCGTAAAGAGATATGTCGTGGTCAAACAGGATGTTTTGATGGAGATTTTAAGGCGTTAAACCTTTATGAACATCTTTTTGCGATACAATATGTAGAGAAATATAATTTCGCAAATCAGTGTGCATAGACCAAGAACTATCGGCGACAAGTCCGTCCCTGCAATTCTCATTACACCACCAAAAATAAAATCAGTCATATATTTAAAATCAATAATGCCGCGAGCGCAAATATATATCGTAAGGGGATTTAAACCAACCAGCATAAGTGGAAAAAATACTTTCTTTATACCCCATACATCGACAACAAGATAAAAAATTGCCAACAACAATAAAGACCAACCCGCAGTATAAAGGACAAATGAACTCGTCCAGAGTTTCTTGATTAGTGGAAAATACATTCCCCAGTACAAGCCAGCACACAGACAGGCAACTCCAGCAATAATGATAACAAAACATTTACGGTAAGCGTTTATCTCCCGGTTTTTGAGCAGATTACCAGCCAGAGCCCCTGCGATCGCAAGCACTGAAGCCGGCAAGGTCATCAAAAGGCCTTCAGGGTCGCCAGAACCCCAAAGCAGCTCGCCGGGAACTATAAGTCTGTCGATGAACGAGGCAAAATTTCCATCAGGCGTAAGGACACCGACTCCGTAGCCGGGAACAGGAACAAGTTTCATCAGAAGAAAGTAAACAGCCAGAATCCCTGCGGCACAAATTGCCTGATATAAAGACCGCAAATTAATTACGATTACAGCCGCCCAAAAATACGCAATGCCTATATGTCCGAGTACGCTTGTATATCTGGCATTTGCAAAATCAAGATTCGTTGTAAGACCGTTGTAAAACCATCCGAGCAATATTAAAACCACCGCTCTCCTGATTACCTTTAAATATAAACTCTGTTTCTGGTGTGAGGTCAGATATCTCTCAAACGAGAACGGCATTGTCACGCCGGAAATAAATATAAAAAGGGGGAAAATCAGATCGTAGAAAGTAAAACCTATCCATTCTGTATGTTCTAAATGCCTGGCTATAGGCTGTAAGCAAGGCCAGCCTAAATAGGAAATCAGGCTGCCTGCCAGAGAGGAGCCGCCCATAATCCAGAACATATCAAATCCCCGAAGGACATCAAGAGAAGCAAGACGGTTATTTACTTCCTGCATACAAATCCTCACATTAAAGTATTACCAATTTTTCACTTCTATCTTCTATCCGCGGCTTTCCGAGTTTTTGCACCGCTTAATTCACCTTTAATCTCTTCCTTTGTGTCCCCCGGCAGCAACTCGTGATAATTTTCAACAACTTTCTTTACCGCGTTTACGTGCTGCTCGATGTATTCGGGTTTATAATGTTTAAACCAGGGGGTCATGAGCACTTCGTTGTTAATCCACTCTGTAACAGGCAGATTTTCAGGTTTAAAAACGGATCTGTCCTGCTCACTCATGTTTGCAACCCGGGTCGGCACTCCATGACCGTAAATATCAGCAGAAGTAAATACAGGATGTATGTGCAGCGGCTTATTGACTCCAGGAAAACACAAACTACCCTCTGCACACAGGGCATCTGTAAATCTTTTTAATGAAAGCCCGCCAAGTTCTCCAGAACGATACTTTGCAGCCGGGATATACCAGCCGCCTTTTGTGGTTCCGCTATTCGGCTCAGGCCTGATTGGATACAGCGCGGGCACATCTTTAAGAAGATCGCAGTAATAATTCATCGCCTTATCTATTTCAGCAATTTGCCTGTCATACAGTTTCAGTTGCACAAGCCCGAATGCCGAACTCGCCTGATGCATGCGATATTTGTAACCGCCATGCGGCAGACCGGAAAATTCCTGTAATTCTTTCGACTGTATATCATTATGTCTTTCATAATGGCCGAAAAGAATAGCTCTTTCATATACCTTCTGGTCGTTAGTGAACATCATACCGGCTTCACCTATCGCAAAAGATTTTCCGCTCATGAGCGAAGCTGATGATGCCAGTCCAAAGGTGCCAACCTCCCTGCCCTTGTACTTTGCGCCGTGAGCATGTGAAATATCCTCGAAAACCATAATGCCGTGTCTGTCAGCAATAGCCATTATCCGGTCCATATCCGCCGGAGTTGCCAAATAGTGTACGACAATGATAGCTTTGGTTTTTTTTGTTATTCTGCGCTCAATGTCTTCGGGGTCAATACAAAGGGTATCAGAACAGACATCAGCAAATCTAACCGTTGCTCCCAGGCTGAAAACCTGCAGGCACGATGCCCAATATGTCAAACTTGGCGAAATAACTTCGTCCCCGATTCCTATACCCATGCCATACAAGGCGGTTTGGATCGCAGAGGTGCCATTATTAAATCCAATCGCATATTTTACGCCGAGTCTCTTTGCATATTCCTGTTCAAACTTTTTCGTAATATCGGTACCTGACATTGTACGATTACGAATTACGTCAAGAACAGCCTCTTCATGTTCCTTAGTTACAATCGGCCACGTAAACATGTCCTCTTCCGGCAACTGAACTGCTTTTTCACCACCGAACAGAGCTAATTTACATTTTCGCGCATCAGGAACCATAAAAATACCTTCCGAAAATAATATACAAAAATTTGCATTTACGGTTAAACCGGCATAGCTTTCTCTTTTGGCAGTTATGCTTTGGCTACAGCTTTTTCTCCAGAATCGGTTTTGGCCTTTAAATCCTCTTCTGTAACTCTGCCATCATCCTCCTCATTGATAACTGCGCCACGCAATGCTTTAAACATATACTTCATATCCTTTATTCCGCCGATGCTGAACCAGATTGTTGTGATGGTTCCGAGAACAACAGTTAAAATCACGAAAAACCACCAGAATTTGGCCCACCATTCATCCGTGGTGCCTATGATCAAATGGTACATTGTAACCGCAACAAAAAATATGAACCAGCCGAGTGTCCACAGTGTCAGACCGGCATGAAGCAGTCTGTCTATTCCGGTAAACTCCTTGCTAGGCAGGATACTCCGCCAGCCTGTAACCGGCACAGTTTCCCCTTCGATATGCTCACCCTTTATAGCATAGGGACCGCGGTGCAGCATGCGTTCCATATTAAATGCAGGTCTTTTCAATACCAGCCAACCCCACAGTGAAACGCCGATATAGGCAAGGATAGCAAGTAAGACAGCATAAAAACTGATCTGCATACCGTCATAGGGAAATTTCTCCAAATTGGAATTTATAAAATGACTTGTCGGGAACCATTTGTGAAGCGCCGGAACCATGCTGGGCCAGGCAGTTTGAATCACCAAGCCAAAAAATGATAACCCGCCGCCAATTATCATAGCACACCACGCTGCAGCAGCCGAGCCCCGTTTCCAGTAGAGGCCGCCGAGTAAAACTGAGCCTGCCCCGCCGGTATAAATTGAGCCGGTCAAAGTCAAATACATAAAGATATGGTCGCTTTCTCTAAAAAACAGGCTGAATAAGAATATGAATACCGCAACCAGCAGAATAGAGAGTCTTAGTAACAAAATGTGCTGTTTGGTATCGATCGCTTTCTTACGAAACGGCAATATGATATCCTGAACAAAAATCGATCCCCATGAGTGCAAATATGTCTGGTCGGTGCCTATTGCGGCAGCAAGCATCACCGCGGCAAATAACCCGATAATTCCAACAGGCAACATCTGCACCAGGGCAAGCGGCACCATAACTTGATCTCGTACCTCACCTGCGGGCAGACCGCTGATAGTCTGCTGCACTGTCTGTGCTTTAGCGGCAAAATCAACATGGTGCAGGAATGTAAAAGCGCAGATCGGCAATACCAATATGAGCGTATTTTGAATCAGCCCCCGCCATGTTCCAATAATGCCGGCCATTTTGGCCTCATGCGCATTCTTGGCTGCGCAATTGTAGCCCTGCGCACCCTGCCAGGTTCTGACCGTATATATGTATATAAAAATATTCATCATAAAGAACGAAAGGTTAAAACTGCTTGCATGGGTAGTCTTGAACGGGTTCAACATTGAAGCATCCAGCGGCGCGGTTTTAAGACTCGTTAAAATCTGCGACCAGTCAAAACTGAAATACAACACAACTATAATCACAAGATAAGCAATGTTGCAGAAAAAACCCTGCAACATATCTGTTATCGCAACAACAACCATGCCGCCAAGGAATGTGAACAAAAGCGATATCGACAATTCGATTGTCATTATCAAGGCAAACGTTGATATATTCAGACCGAAAAGATGTACATCCTGCGGCAAACCACAGAAAACTATGAAAAACCTGGCTGTCACAGCCGGAAAAATACCCATATTGATTACGCCGGATAACCATGCCAGAATGCCGCAAAAAATGCGAAATCTTCTGCTGTAGCGAACTTCAAACAGTTGTGCCAGCGTCATAACGCGAGTTTCGCGATACCGATATGCGATCCAGCCGCATAACATCATCAAAAGGCCTACCGGCCAGAGAGCTATCGTCCACCAGTATGCAGTAAAGCCGCTTTCGTAATACATTGTAAACATTGCGATGAATGAAATAGCGCCGACTCCTGTGACACCCTGAGAAATGCAAATCAAATAACGACCGGCACATCGATTAGCGGCGAGAAAATCCGCAACACTCTTGGTATATCGCTTTGTGTATATTGCTACACTGAAAAGTCCCAGCGCAAAAAACGCAACAATACTCCAGTCAATAAAATGCATGTTCATGAAATTACTTTCTACTTACTGTTATAACTCTATTATTCATATCAGCCGGCACAGTCTTTCCGATCAGTGCTCGTTCAGATAATCATGGCCGTCAGTGGTATTGGCTGCAATAGCTGTCGGGGCAACAGGCTTGCCGTGATTCTTGCCCCAGAGATAAAAGCCGTTATAGACTAACGGGCCGCGATCTCTTTCTATGTCGTCAACAAAAGCATCTCTGAAATTGCTCTGCCACCAGTACATTATCGGAAATACTTTAAGATCGTAAGCTTCGATATCTTCCAGATGTGAAAAGTCGGACTTGGCAAGGGGATTCCACGCGTAATATGCGCCATTGAAAAGCAAAGCCAGTCTCCGCTCCAGATCATTCCATAGCCACATGGTAATGTTCACGCCATCTACATTATCACTGTTAACCGCATTCTGACACCAGTATCTTGTCGCACTGTAAGCGCCTCGAAAATGCCCGCCGCTGCTGCCGGCACCCATCATCCATCGCATTTTTTGAGACGAATATTTTACGATTTTCTCTGATATGGCCGGAGCCTGTTGAATCCAATACTCCCATGGCTCGATAATTACGTTATGTTGAATATCTTCAGGAACGGTTCTGCCGCCATGATCTGCCCATATTCTTAAAGTGAGTTCTTTATTATGCTCTTTGCCGATACTCTGAAGTATTTCGTAGTATCGCTTTACCATGTCACATGGCGTAAAATCTGCCGGCAGGTCCGTTCCCGGATACCAGTTGGCCTCATCCAGGCCGAGATGAATCGTAGCTTTCGGCGGCATAACAGCAACAACCTGGCTGATCAGTTCCCGCATAAGAGTAAAAGCTTTTTCCGTGATACGGAAACACGATCCGTTGTACATACCTGGACCGCCATTCAATTCAGGCCTGTGATACACAAGCGAGCCGACATGTCCCCATGATTGAAGTTCCGGTACAATTTCGATATGATACCGATTTGCATAATCTACCAGTTCTGCAAGTTCTTCCAGCGTTATTGAATGAGGATTATCATGACCAAAAGGCAAATTTTTGAACTGCAAACCACAAAGTTCATCGTCATAAAAACCAAGATGAAGCTGATTCATCTTCAAACGAGCAAGTATTCTAACAATACGCTTGAGCGAAGTAATATTATAAACACTCCTGCCCATATCGACCATGAAACATCTTTTGTTGTAGCGAGGATAATCTTTTATGGCGATGACTGGCCACGTTGCATCACTTTTGCACTGGACCAGAATCTGCAAGAGAGTTTGAAAACCATAAAAAAGCCCTTGTGATATTTTGCCTGTTACAATGCAATTATCGGGGCTGATATCAAGCGAATAGCCTTGCTGATGGATACAACTTTGATCAAGCAAAAACTTGATGCAATACGCATCAGGGGTGCTGCGCGGTTTAATACCTGTGATTTGCTGAAAATCTTCGGTACACCAGTCAGGTAAATTGCCTGCAACAAAACTGATCTTGACCGGCCTTTTAAACTCACCCGAAACATCCAAATTTTGCGGATAAGGCCACAGTCTTTCTTTCTTAAACACCTTGTATCCTTTTGATTTACGGTAATTACTACTTAGTCCAGACTTCTATTTCTGTAAGGGTCAGACTATTGCCTTTATCCCTTGAACCAAAATTCAGCTTCAAATATCTTGCTTTCTTTGATATTGGTTCAAGTTTAACGTCAAAAATATCTTCTGTGAAAGAAGTTTTCTTAATGATATTATCACACACTTTCCAGTTTTTATTATCTGTACTCGTGCTCGCCGTCACTTCCGGCATCTGACCGGAATAGAAAATCACTGCCCTGAAAATATCACAACTATCGTTAAAATCAAAAGTAATCTCAAAGGGCTTTTCATTTGTATACTTGACTATCCAGTCGCTAAGTTTCGACTTGCCGCAATCAACGTTTCCTGCTTTCGGCGCTTTTTGCCTGTTGGTAAGCTTGCCATTTGCGAAAGCAATTTTTCCATCGGCATTACAATCAGCGATTTCATCAGGGGTGGCGCTGTACCAGTAACTGCCCTTAGTGTCAAAATTGCAAGTCGCCAGCGGCTGGAACTGTTGCCAGAGAATATGGTTATTGGTGAGGCACTTGCCTGCCATCTGAGGCGCCGGCTTGATCAAATCCTGCGGCAGGTTAAACCGCCATATTTTATGATCAACTTGTAACCCCAGTTTTTTCTGCAAATCCTGAAAGAAAATTGTCCATTCTTTGCTTCCAAGCAATTTGTATATAAACGGATTTGTTGCAAAGTAATAAGCTTTTCCTTTGCCAAATTTATGCAGGACAATAGCAGGCTTCTGGTTATCGAAGGCAGCGATTACTTCTGAGTCGCTATCGGTTTCAATGCTGAATGCCCTTCCCGTCGCTGGTAAGCTTGTTCCATTATACTGGATATTTTTCACCTTGCAGCTATCAAGCTTTTTTACCCCGAATATCGCGTTTCGTGCAGCCGAAGTATCTGTGCCATTGGTATCGAATGCAAACACTTCCGGATCGCCGCTGATTACCGTGCCGCCGTTCAAAACATATTCCTTGATTTTATTAACTACCGATGCCCCTTCATACCTTGCATACGGAATATAAATTGCTTTGAACTTATTTAAATCTATTTCGTTTCTATCAATTTGATAATCATTGATGAATTTGAACCAGCTGCCTGCTCTCTGCCCCAATACAGTGTAAGCAGATTCGGCATTTTCAGTTCTTGATTCAGGCGGCATAGCGCTGTAACTGTCACAGGAAAACAAAATCGCAAAATCAGCTTCCGGGAATTTTAGTTTTCGCATTTTTTTGCAATGCTCTATAGCAGCCATTTCAACCTGCCACCTATCCGGCGCGCCATAAAATTCAGTCCGCATATACTTGCTCTCATTTCGCACGCCGATTGTGTCTTTAAGGTAATAATGGATTCCTGTTGCGCCGCTGCGGAAACTTTCGCTTATCAAATCCAGAACTTCCTGTGGATTGAAAGAATCGGCATATTCCTCGACATGCATACAAGGCCACAACTCTTCTGTGCCTGATATGTCTTTGACTAATTTTGTAACATAACCAAACGAAACCCTCTGCGGAGACCCTCCCGGGTAAAGCTGATGTGTTACGATGTCACAGCTATTTTTCCATCTGCTGAAATCGTACGGCTGGGCTGCTGCAATCGGATCATCCGAAATTACCTTGATATCAGGCCAATCTTTCTTCACAGCGGCATAGATTTCCGCCTGGACCTTGTCCATCTCTCTATTGAGCCATTTCCTGTATGCCATCCAGCTCAAGGGATCTTTGCCGTTCTTGGAGGATGGTATGCCATACTTGCCGTTGCCGAACTGTTCCTTGATCTGCCTATCAACTTCAACAATGAAAGGATACTCATCTTTTTTCTGTGCGAAAACATCGATGCCTTCATTTGCCATATAGGTGTATGATTCATCGCCTATATACACTGCCCATATCACATCGTGATATTTTGTCAATGCATTCCTAAGATCATCCATCATCGTCTTTTTACATACTGGGTCCAGCAGGAACGGATATAAACCGACTTTGGGAACGGGAGCCCATCGCCAGTCCGGAGAGTAGAGTTCTTTTACACCGTGTTTTTTATCGTAAGTCATTGAGTCATAATGTGCAGCGCCAATTGTATGAAAGTTGCCTATAGGAAGCAGATTATTGGCTGCAAGCATTTGATATGCCTCGTCATAAGAATATCTGAAACCATACTGCATCGCAAACTGACGCATACTCGCGAAATCACGCTCTACAAACCAGTAAATCGCACCATTCTTTGCAAGGTTCAATGGTTCATCTGAAAGCAGTTCCTCGTAGAGAGGATTCGTAACATGCCAGACTTTGCTGGCTTCACCTTTTCCAGCCGATACACTCACCAGTGCATAAATCTTGAACTGGTTTGAATAAATTTTTCTGTCATTTTCTGATACCTTTAAATCGAGTGCGTAATAATCTGACACATATTTATACGGAATTGATATCGTGCACTCAGAATTAGGCTCAACCGCGATTTTTCGAACATCGCTGCAAGTATTCTTGCCTTCACTGGAAACATTAAGGGAAACTTCCAGATTGGCTTTCCGGGTATCCTGATTTTTTAGTTTTAATTTGACCTTGCTATCCCCGTTTTCTGCCAGACTCTCTACGCTAATTCCCACTTTTTCCTTTTTGGACTCAAATTGAAAATCAGCATAATTGGCAGAATTGACATACCAGCCCGGCTTCAAACCGCTCAGTTCCTGGGCAGGTCTCTCATTCCTTCCAAAATTCATTCTCCACATCTCACCGCCTTCCGGAACATATCCGAAATTCAGCAGCGGTATAGAGAGTTCAACTGTCCAGTATTTATCATACTCCCTGGTTGAAACTTCAATATCGGAATCCCAGTTTACTTCTCCATACCTTGAGTCAAATATAACCGCTGAAGAATTTATAATGAACTGATAGACGCTTCCCGTTTTGCTTGCGAGAGGATCGATAAAAAGCTCAACACAGTCGTCGTCCCATATACCGTTATCACGTTCCTCTACATGATTCCATACTTTTGTCATCTTGTTCATCTGGCTCTCATAGCACTTGAATGCTATATAGAGATTTTGATCATCGTATGCCACAAAGGCTTCGGTATTATTTATCAGCTTATTTCCGGAATTGCTGTCGCAAAGCTGTAGCTTTGCTGCGTCATGCCAGATTACGTCAGCTAAATTACCGTCAATAACCGGCTTGAGAGATGTTTTAGGTATTATTATTGCGGAAGCACTTAATGCCGAAACCGCTACTATGTAGAAAACAATTCCAAATACCGCTTTCATAGAAAACCTTTCTGACTTAATTAAAGACAACCCGGATTTACAAGCCCCCAATATACTATCATACATACTATACTACGTTGTGCATTGAGTCAACTAAAAAAACTCAAACTTTCCGATTTTTTTGAAAAATTTTTAGGCAAGTAGGTTTTTAAGTAGAAATATCCCTATGTCTAATAATAAGAAAATGGAGTGTACTTTTCCATTTAATTCGTTTAGACCTCATAAATGAGGTCTGTAATGATTAAACAGGACGTTTGACAGGAATCCCTCAACGTCAAATTTTCATGATTTCCGAACTAAATTCAGGGCGAAATGATTGCCCAGACACAAAATATTCACACAAAACTTTTGGCTTATTTAAGCCCAAACCGAATAAAATGTTGACGCTTGCCTAAAAAGCTTATATTATTAGCAAAGTTTTATCTTTATAGAACGTTTTTGGCAATAATTATACGGTTTAGCAAACATAGAATAGGTATATTTCAATTTCATAAAATTGAAATTAAAAAAAAATGTTAGAAAAAAAATACTTAGAATTAGTAAAATTAGTCCAAGCAGATATAGAGGCTAAAAAATGGCTAAAAAAGCTTCCCGGCATTTATGCACTTGCAAAGCATTATAGCGTTGCACCTGCCACGATATCTAAAGCCGTAAAAATATTGTCGCAAAGGGGACAAATTACAATACAAGGCACAAAAGGAGCATACATCTCCTCAATTGTTAAGAATCGACCGAGATATCGGGTCATTGGCGAAGTTGGTCTGGTGCAGCACCGGGACGGTAACAATGAACTTAAGAAAATGGAGAGCGAGGCCGCCCGCCACAAAATGACGGTACTGACTATTGGAACTTCCATTGAACTTGCAAATACCTCCCCGGAATTCTACGCTCATCTGCCGGTCGACGGATTGCTTTTCACAAACTCGATACTGCAAAAGCCTATAGCTGTTGGATTGCGTGAGGCCGGGGTACCGTTTGTATCAGTAAACCGTGTATTTGATGTCGAGGGTGTTGACTGGGTTGATTACGACTCGCCGAATGCCTTGAAAGACGCTCTTGCAACATTATCGGCACAGGGCCATAAGCGTATAGCGGTAGTGGGTTTCAAGCAGGATTATTCAGGTTTATTCAACGAACTTAGAACAATCCATTCTTCTTTTTGTCAGGAGCAAAAGGTTGATGCAGATTCGCTATGGTACGAAGTTTCAACAAACACAGAGTTTTGGTATTTGCATGGCGATAACTATTGCAGGGTATATGGCATCCAAAGCTGTAAAACGCTCATGAATCAAAATCAGCCCCCAACAGCAGCAGTGATTCTGGCGCACACGATTGCTGAAGGTTTTTGTGAGGCGCTTACGAGCATTACGAATTTGAAATTGCCGGATGAGTTTCCAATTATTACGATGTCACAAAATGGCAATTCGCATCAAAAAATGTCCTGCTTTTACGGAATAATCACTCTTCCTTCGATGGAAAGAACTGTTAAAGCGATGGACATCCTTTTTAAGAAAATCAATGCAGACAAAATTTTGCCGCCGGTTCAAGTACTATTACCAATGAAAATCCGTCTAAAATAGTCGTCCCTGAAAAAGTATATTTCTTCACGGATTTGGCACAATGACATTTCGCTTGAACGGACATTTTTCTGTTGCAATCAGCCAATTTAGCAAAAATCGACCAATTTCCAGCAGCGTGTCAACTGCTTTAGCTTCCCATCCTGTTTAGAATATCAGAAGTCATTGGTTTGTCCATATCTCAATCTCGGCTATGTCAAGCGGAGCGCTGCGTTCCTCGAAATCCATTCTTAAATATCTGAACGACTGGCTGCCTCCATTTAAAACAGTTTCAATAACATCAGGTGAATTTGCAAGCGCGTCATCCGTCTCATCTGTTTTTTGCCAGTCAACACAGTTGTTGGAGCCATATAGTTCCAACAACGGCAATTGCCCCGAGGTAAACAGATTCACTTTGCCGATTGCACAGGACTGTTTTAAATCGACGGTAATCGAAAACGCCGACTGGTCTGCGTATCGTACAATCCAGTCTGTATAGGTGCTTTTACCCAAAACAAGGCTGTTGTCGGCGTTGGTGGCCGCCCATCTATTGGTAAGTTTGCCGGAACTGAACGGTATTTCCACTCCGGCACTGCAGACATCCACAAATTGATCAGGAGCCAGACTGTATTTATATGTGCCGCCTGTGTTATAATTTAATATATTAATGGGCTTAAAGCCCTCCCAGAAAATATAATTGTTCGTAAGACACTGACCCTGCGGCTTTGAAACAGGCTCAATAAGAGAATACGGGAATCTGAAACGCCAAATCTTCTGATCTGTTCTCAGTCCTAAAAACGATTGGAAGCGGATGAAAAAGTCTTTCCAGCTTTGGTTGCTTACCGCATTTAATGTAAAGGGATTAACCGCAAAGAATATAGCTTGACCCGAGCCATACGGATGCGAAACAATTGCGGGTGTACCGTTATTAAATGTTGCCAGGACAGTACAGCCGCTGGTATTTATATTATAAGCTGTGCCATATACCGGCATTGAAAGGCCTTGATAATTGATAGTCGAAACAGATTGCGTTCCGTTTAATGTTACACCGAAAATAGCGGAACGGTAATTTGACATCGAGTTACCCCAGGCATTATAGCTGAATGCTGCCGGATCAGCCGCAATCAGTATTCCGCCGTTGGCCGCATATTGTTCGAGGCACTGTATTGCGGATTCTCTTTCATATTTGGCAAATGGAACATACACCGCCTTATAATTTGAAATGTCCAACTGCCTTTCGAGTTGATTATCATCAATGAACCGAAACCAGCTTTTAGGATTCGGACCCAGCAATGTGTATGCGTATTCTATCTCGTTCGTATTAGAACCGTTACCGTCCATATTAACATAGTAACCCTGGCTTGCGTAAGTATCGCAGGAATACATAACTGCAAAATCCGGTTCGGGAAATTGAAGTTTTTTCATATTTCTGGTCTCGGCAATGAGATTCATCAAAAGCTGCCATCGCTCGGGAGCGCCGTAATATTCATGCCCAAGATAGTTTATACCCGTGCTTTGGCCTATTACATCGGGTAAATACAGATGAAAACCCGTGGCGCCATTGCGGAATCCCTCGCTCACCATTTCGAGCACTTCCTCGGGAGTAAACGAACCTGCGTAATTTTCAACATGGAAACATGGCCATACTTCCTCTACTCCGGAAAGGTCTTTGATCAGCTTTGTTGTGAACCCGAATGTAGCCAAATCAGGATTTTGTAGTGGGTATAGCTGATGCGTTAAAACGTCGCATTTGCCGTTCCACGAACTGAAATCAAACGGATGATGCCCTGCTATCGAATCGTATGAAATAACTTTCATCTCTGGATGCGCATTTTTTACCCTGTCATATATCGCGCCCATTCTATCGGTAAGTTTTTGAACCAGCCATCGCCGATAAGCAATCCACCGGTACGGATTTGTATCGTCTATCGTCAACGGGATACCATACACGCCATTGCCATATAATGATTTGACTTCAGCGTCAGCCTGCGTCATATAATCCGGCCTGGGCGTACCTGCAAACGTATTCACGCCGCCCTGGTCTGCTTTTTCAATCGTTTCATCGCCGCAGTATATTGCCCATATATATTGCGGATTGGTTACCATAAGATGGTCAACTTCATCCATCACGCCCTGGTCGATTACAGGATCCGGGAAAAGAACTGAACTCCCACCATAATCATGTCCGGGAACAACATCAACATCATCGACACTCACGAGATTTTGCAATCCATATAAATTATCATAGTATGGATAGTTATATGCCGGGGATTCGAAGGTGTACGGATTGCAGAGATATGTAAGGCCATATTGAGCATTTAATCTCTGGGAATCTTCATAAATATATTGCAGGCCGAACTGCTTGCCTATTTTGCGGTATGTATCGGTAATCGTCAAGTGAGCCCACATAATAACCCCTTCATGAACCAGACCCATAGGCTCATCGGAGAATAGCTGCGAGTAAAGAGGTTTGTCCACATTCCATACACGATCGCTTATCGGAAAGAAGACACTGGGATTATTGTCCTCTTGCCATTGCTCGGCAAAAAGCCCGAAATCGTTGAATTCGACTTTGTGATTGCCGTTGATATCGGAGGCTATCGGATTGACCAGGTCAGACATAAGCCATTGATCGCAGAAAATAACAAAATCCTTAATATCGACGATGCAGTCCTTATTCAAATCGCCTGGAAATGCCTGGCCGAACTGGTGAACTTGATTGCAGTCAACCGGTAAATCCACCGGAACACCCACACACAATAATCCGAGCGAATAGGATGTGCCGGAGATTTGTTTTTTTGTGGTGTTGATTGACGCTGTAATATCGACCCATTGGCTGTGCTCATAATGATAAAGCTTTAGAGAAGATTCCGGAATTTGGAATTGAACCGCGAGGGAGGCATCATATCGTATTACAAAATTGATAGAGGCATTGGAATTAACCACCGGGCACTTAAAATCCCATATACCTATCACTCTTAACGCACCGAGATTATCAGAACGACTATCAACCAGATTCCCTGAAAGCAGGCTTCCGGAAAGTTTTCCTGACGATGACGAATTTAAAGTAAGTCTGACGCTGTTGACAATATCAATATCTGTATCCGATGAATCTTCACCCCAGTTGTAGCTGTATGTGCCGGAATTGACCGTAATGCGAGGCAGTATAAGCCTGCCCCCATTGACAGCATAATATCCATTTGTGCCGGTGTTTTCATGGCCGTTGGAAGCTACCCTGTAGAACTGGGAAAGGTCCAGCATACGCTGGTTCCCATAGCCATTGGCTTTAATCACACCCTCATTGTACAGCTTGGCAGAACTTGTACCCGCACCGCCTGTCAGAGCAAAAGTGCCCCACCCATTGAGGGTTGAATTGCGGTAATCAATATAAAGACTTGTATATCCACTGCACGAAATCGTACCCGTGCTGTTGGCATCGCCAAGATTAAACTCGGATTTGACCGCACCATAACTACCGGCCACAGCGCCGATTTTAATGTTGCCTGTGGATGTGAGGCCGTTCAACACGCCGCACATCATATTGTAAATGCCTGTCGTGCCAGCCTGGCCGACAGCCAACCCATTGGCCGTCACTGTGCCGCCGGCCTGATTAAATGTTACCGATGCACCGTCTCCAAGCGACGAACCGCCGGTCCCGACTATAATGCTTCGAGAGTTTGTAACGGTAAGCGTACCGGCATTCATATTATAGGTCAGCCCGGCAGCCGAATAACCAAGATTCACGCCGTTAGCTGAAATAGTGCCACCATTTTGAGTTATTTCATTGCCGGGATTAGGGCTGCCTGCGATATTATTATAGCCGCCGCATAAATAGCTGTTCGTAGTTAAGGTGTAACTGCCCGGTACGAGCGTGAGTTTGCCATACGAATTGGCGTATCCGATATATAAAAGATTACATGAAGCGTTGCCATTGACTACCGTTTCTCTTTCTGCATACAGGAAAACACTATCGCTTATAACGGGCACACTGTTAATGGCAGATCCGCCGTCGTTCAGATACCAGGGAGTTATATCTGTCCAGTGATAATCATCAATAGCAGGTGAGATATCATCTCTAAAATAGAGCGACTGACCAAAGGAGATTGACACTAAGCTGAATACAATCAAAATCCCGGTTAAAATTGATTTTGCCATCCTGATTCCTCCAATTGAAGTTAGTGCGGCTATTATACACACTATACTACGTAATGTCAATCAGGAATATTGGGGGGTATTTATCGCCATATTGCTCATTGTTCGTCGTATAAGCGCAATTGGATGTTGAAATTCCGCGGTACCGGCTTTGCTTACTCTCTCTTTACACTCATATCGGCATCGCCCTGCAGAAGCCATTCGGCATACCTGTTATATAAATTATGTGCAGCAGGATATATCGAATTGGGACTCATAAAATGCGAAAACTCGAAAGTAATCAGTTTTTCAACTCCGCGTTCAGACGCTATCGTCATTTTGTGCAGCATTTCAGGCCAACCTATCGGAGGAAATTTTATCGGCATATCGCGGCTGAACGATTCGACATTGCTCCAGCAGGCGATTCCGTATTTTTTCGCCAGTTCACGATTTACAGCGATATAATCCGCCAATTCATGATAATTTACCTGCCCATCCTGAAAAGCAACAATATCGATCATACCGGTAATTGTTGAAAACGCACGATCCCATGCCTTGGTATGCTGATCTAATGTTATAGGATCATCGGCATACTGCTTGATTCCATGAACGTAAGGTGAAATCAGAATAGGCACATTCTTAAGCTGCTTCAAATGCCCGGTCAACTGCTGATAAACTTTGATGACGGATTCATCGTATGAATCGATTTCATTGCTTACATACCAGCCCTTAAACGCTTTCTTGTGCCCGTACTTTGAAATAACTTCTTCAGTGAACGCCTTATTAATATCAATTTCTTTCTGGTAATCGCCCTGATGCCAGTATAACCCACTGTCGTACGTACCGAAAAAGAAATCCATACCGCAGTGCTCGGCCTGATCAAGGAATAATTCAACCAGGTCAAGCGGAACAGGCAAAATGCCGCCGGTACACTTCTCAATCGTTTTGGATTTGAACGCCACCTTGTTCCTGTAACCTGCACGAATCAGTATAACGGTATCAATGCCGATTCTCTTCATCACATCAAAATCTTTTGCCCATTCATTATGTCCCCAGTTCGACGCAGGGATATCGTGTGTTATTTCGTCAAGAAATGTACCGGTAATTCGCATTTATCTGAAACTCCTTACGTTTTAAAAATATTCAATGTTTTCACTTCGGCCAGGACCGAGCAGAATCAGGAATTTTAATTTCACCATCAATTTTGCCACTGGGATTATGTTTAGCGGGCGCAGGCTTTGCAAAAACCGCAAGATGGTTTGCTACCTTGCGCTCTCCTGTCGCGTCTGACGGACTATTGACTATCCTGACGTTGGGATCCGCCATAACCATAGTACTCGAACCGCCGCCATCGAGATTTATCGCATCAATGACGCCAAATCCCAATAAAACTTCTGCTTCCTCAACGGTGGTCATACCTCCACTGTGTCCGCAGCGACCATCCACAACAAGCAGAACTAATTTATCATCGCCGGTAAGACCTATCGCGGTTCTAGGATGCAGTGTTGCCGCAGTGCCAGTCGTATCTGTGCATGTAAATAACCGACCATCACTGATTATTTTAGGAGCACCGGCAATAGCATTGTAAATTGAAACGTCTGCAGGGGCATACTGAGTGGCAGAAAAACCTTCAACCCAGTGTATAAGAGTGGCCACATTATTTTTGGAAAAATTTATTGCGTATTCCCAGCCGCGCTGAAACGGATTATATATTACGCCATTGGAAGCGGCGAATCCACAAACACTGGTCGTTATCGATTGACTATTAGGATCATCCCAAAAAAAATCGCCATTGATTGCCATCTGAGCATTACAGCTTCTTAAAAAATTGCTGGTAGTCTGTTTATTTGTGTTACCTGGCAAATCCCCATTCGGAGGCGTAACAAGGAAGCCGATACCCTGTGCATGTAAATCTATGATAAGGATATGCATCGAAAGCAATCTCGGTAATGTTTGCGTGCGATGAATGTACGTAACTCCGTTAAAAGGATGCCATCGCTCATCCGTGGCAAATCCCGGCGCTGCTATGCAATTCAAAACATAAACGGCAATAACAAGTAGTTTAAAAAATTTCAGCCGCCCGCGTCTCATTGAAATTATTACCGAATCATCTTTTCTTATTTTCATAGACTTCTCAACCGATTATTTTCGATTGCTATTCGCTTTTCCGAAGTTCAAATTCCGGTTTGTCCGGCTGTGCATAAGCCTCGGGCTGGATGAAATGCACGCTCGATATCGACCTGCTCATCACAAGTCCGCCCAGAGCCGCGATTACAAAACAGGTCAATGCCGAGAGCCATTGCTGGAACAGCAGTTTACCTATGCAAAACAGCACGGCATATATCGTAATAACGCAGGATGCCCAGCCGATAACATTATTTCGTAATTCATTTTTCACAGGCTCAATGCCGGTAAGATGTCTGACTTTTGCCCAGCCTGGACCGCCAATCTTCATTAGTTTATAGAACTCAATTGTTTTTTCGCTGGGAACCCGGCAAGTAAAGATTGTTACAACTACCCAAACTATCAGTACGGCCACAATATTGGCCAGTGCCCTGATCGCAAATAAATCATGCCCAGGCGTACTGGGCAGCAGGATTTCAAGCAAGTTGCCTATCAACAGGGAAGCGACTATTGCCGAGAGTTCAGAATATGGATTTACGCGCCACCAATACCACCGGACAATACAAACGGTTCCGATTGCACTGCCGATTACGGCAAGGTACTTGTAGATATTAAGAATGCTATCGAGCCTTGCGGAAATCAAGACAGCGGAAATCACTATAAACAGCATGCACAAACGCGACACAAAGACATAGTGCTTCTGCGATTTATTCTTGCCTAAAAAAGGCATATAGAGATCATTTATAACAAATGACGCTCCCCAGTTCATCTGGGTGTCAACCGTATCCGTAAAAGCTGCAAACAGTGCCGCGAGCATCAGCCCTTTTAGGCCGACCGGCATAAATAAATCAATCATCTGCGGGAAGGACATTTCCGGGTCATGCAGGTTCGGCAGATAATATATTGACATAATTCCTACAACTATCCATGGCCATGGACGGACAATGAAGTGGCAAAAATTAAACCACAGGAATCCGAGAAACGCGTCTTTTTCGGATTTGCACGCTGCCAATTTTTGGACAAAGTATCCGCCGCTGGAAGCGCCGTTGATTGTTGCAATTATGACATAAGCAAAAAACGTAAAGATACCTGTATCCATATTCCTCAAATCGGGAAGGAAATTCAATTGTTCCGGCTTGAATGCAGGAGAACTCTGCAATTTAGCAAGTATGCCCTGCCCACCGATGGAGTCAATATATACAATTACAGCCAGGCCTATGCAGCCGGCCATTGCCAGAGAGAACTGGAATACCGCGATATACGCAATTCCGTATTGCCCGGCCAGAATGGTATGTCCTATGGCCAGAATACCGAGTCCGAAGGTGATTAGAGTGCCGGCATTCAACCCGCCCAATACCGGCAATGTGTAAATCGGCTCGGGATTCAGGTGCAGCAAACCTGTGAGTATTTTCGACATAGCAAGAAAAACGGAAGCGGTTATAAGAATGTTTAAAAGCGTATTGTAAAATACGTTGAAGATTCTTAAAAAACTTGTACTTCTGCCCTGGTCATACCTTTTTACCACAAATTCGATATCGGTGATAACTTCACATCTGCGCCACAACTTTGATAGAAAGAAAACCGCGGCGACATAGCCGATAGCGGCAGACCACCAGAACCAGTTATCATATATTCCTGTCCTGCGGGAGAGGCCCGCAACCATCAAAGGGGTGTCGGATGAAAAAGTCGTCGCGACCATACCGGTTCCTGCGACAAACCAGCTTAATGATCGCCCGGCAACAAAAAATTCGCTTACGCCTGAAGAGCCGCGCCTGCTGAAATAAATACTGATGCCCAGTGGTATCAGTACATAAGCGCCTACGATAATCCAGTCTAAAAGACTCATATTATGGTTCCACCTTTCGAGCACTCAACAACACAACTTTGTCGTCTTGCCTTTTCGGCGGCAAAAACCATAAGATGGCTCTCGAGGGTCTCTGATACGCCCGAGAGTATATAGCTTTTGTCGTTTTTACTTAAGGCTGTTATAAAACTTTTTATCAGGCCGAAATCACCCCCGCCATGGCCGGTGTTTATCGTCCCATCAGATTTAGTTACATCAATTTCCGTTGTCTTGTCGGATAAGAAATCGTACCGCTTGATTATTGACCCGTTGCCGTATATTTCCCCCCTGCTGCCGAAGATGCGCGTTTTACGGTCAGATGCCTCCGTGAACGCCGTCATTGTAAAACCAACTGTAACCCCGTTTTCAAATAAGATATTTACAATCTGATTGTCCACTACATCGTTATCGCACTCGTAAACACATCTTCCATAAGGCCCGTCTCTTAAAGCCTTCTCAACACCATCAATCGTCAAATCCGATGTAATAATATCGACAGGCCATTCGAATTCGCCTCGTTGTGCCCTTTCCATATAAATTTTCTTTGCCGAATAAGGACACTGCGTTTCACACCCGCAGGTTATGCACCTTGATGAAGCGCCTTTGGGTTTCTGACTTGCGGTAAAATGCTTCAGGCTTCCAAATGAGGAAATTTTATCGCAGCGGCATCCGACTATATATCGCAGCCAATCCAAATCATGGCACGACTTGGCCATTAGCATAAAAGTCGATTCCCGCTCGTTTCGCCAATTTCCGCGGACATAAGAATGCGCCTGATGCCAGTAGCCAAGCGGCTCAAGATGCTGTATGGATATGATATCGCCGATTAGGCCGGCATCAATAATCGCTCTCAGCTGTTGCGTATAGCTGGTGTACCGCAGAACATGGCAAACCGCAAAAATAATATTATTCTTTAGAACCGCCTGCGCAATGTCTCGGCACTGCTGTTCAGTTTGAGCCATTGGTTTTTCAAGCAGAATATGATAACCCAGATTGGCAAATGCTATCGCAGGTTCCGTATGTTCATTATCAGGAGTCGCTATAATTACGGCATCCGCAAGCTTTGGTTTTTGCGCAAGATGTTTCCAGTCCTCGAAACATAATTCCGGTTTTATCGAATGTTTTAGAGCCATTGTTGTACGGTAGTGGTCCCTGGGCTCTGCAACTGCCACAACTCTGGCTTCTTCAAAGTGTGAGGCTATGATATCGGTATAACCGCGGCCCCGGCAACCGGCACCTACCACGGCGATCTTGACAAAACTCATTTCAATACCTCAATACCGGCACGTTTACCGGAATTATTCATTGACGTCGGTTAGCGGGCGAAAATTTACATTCAATTTTTTCAGCCGCTCTAAATGATATTTTAGTCTCGTGCAAAAATCACTATAGTCCTTTTTGTCTGGAGATGTCCAGTCAACTTCAGCTATCGCACAAGCCCGCGGAAATGTCATATACTCAATATGCTGCGGGTTTGGCATATATTCTGTCCAGACCTGCCCTTCAACACCGAGTATGCGTTTGCGTTCCGATGGTGTAAGCGATTTGGGAACAGGTTCGTATGAATACACTTTTTTCAACGGTGTAAATCCAGTCGCAATAGGCTCTTTATTGGGGTCGCCCTGGTATTTGTCCAGATACACCTCTGTTGACGTGGCCATTACGACATCGCAACCTGACTTAATCGCCTTTATCGTAGGTTCTTCGCCAAGATATGTTTCTACTATGATGCCAGAGAGAGCGTCATTCAGTATTTGCTCCCAGCCTACAAGTGTTCGATTATGTTTTGTTACAAATGAATGCATAGTTCTCGTGAACCACGGTTGTATTTCAGACTCGTTTTTCAGCCCAAGCTCTCTAATTCGGCTCTGAACTTTCGCGCTGTTTTTCCATTGCTCCGTGTCCACTTCGTCCCCGCCGATATGTATATACTGACCCGGAAACAGGTCAAATACTTCCGTGATGATATCCTGGCAGAACTGAATTGTTTCTTCATCGATATTCAAAATATTTTTGCTTACACCCCATGTTGTCCAGACCGATATTAGCTCGTCTGTATTGCCGAATTGAGGATATGCCGCCAATGCCGCCTGAACATGACCGGGCATATCAATTTCCGGAACAATTGTAATACATCTCTGTTTGGCATAGGCAACGATTTCACGAATTTCATCCTGGGTGTAATAGCCGCCATGTGGTTTTCCGTCATAGATATGAGGTTCTGTACTCCAATAGCCGACTATGGTTTCTTTACGCCAAGCGCCGACAGACGTAAGCTTCGGATATTTTTTAATCTCTATACGCCAGCCCTGGTCGTCAGTAAGATGCCAGTGGAATATATTCATTTTGTGCATTGCAAGCAGGTCTATATATTTCTTTACGAACTCTTTGGGCATAAAATGACGGCTGACATCAAGATTCAACCCCCGCCATTTAAATCGCGGCATATCCTCTATTATGCAGCAAGGCACCCGGAAATTCCGATTCGTCGTGGTCTGGCCTGCATAAATTTCGACCGGAAACAATTGTCGCAATGTCTGCATACCATAAAAAACGCCTTCAATTGCAGACGATTCGATTAAAATATTATTTTCTTTTACCTCTAATCGGTATCCCTCCCGCCCCAGGGCTTTCAATCCGGCATTAATTTTGAATTGTATGCAATTTGTTTCTGATTTCGTCGAACCGGGGATATCAGGGCAAATTTGAGCCGAAAGAGATAATGCTTTGGCAAAATCATCAGCAATATTTTTAGCTTCCTTATCTGATAAAATAACAGTACTCGAACTGACTTGGAAAAAACCGGTCTTTTGCTCAATTTTCAAAGGCGCCGGAATGATGGAAATTACATTTTCCGGGAAATACATATTACGATACTGCCTGTATAAATTCCTGGTCTCCTCACTGCCGTTCGGATCCATGTTCCAGTTGAAGCAGTACATTATACATTTATAATTCTTTTCTATTTCGAGCTGTTCAGCAATCCTGCTTATAGGGGCCGGACTGTAATTTTCGTAATCAGGGGTACTGAATACTTCCGTATCAACCCAGAATTCCCGTCCCTCTGCTCGAACACCATCAGCAATAACAGGCAGATATTTTCGCAAATCCGTCATTGTAACATCCCAGCAGGTTGAATCCTGCACAGCCACGATATCTACCGGACATTTCTTAAGAAACGAACGCATCTGGGCAGCCATTTCATCAGGTGACCTGTCGTGCCACCATTTGGTCAAATTCTTTTTTTTGCATCGCTTAGAAGCATCTGTGGCAAAAAACGGAGCTATGACCACTTTCTTATCCGGATATTTTGTTTTCAAATATTTACCGTACACGCTGTAAATAGCGGCGGACCCGGCCTCTCCGGCATCGTTGAGCATAGGTTCTGTGCTGATGTAAAAGCCTGCAAACGATTTAAATAAATGATACTTGGAGTATATCTCGTCCGAGACCATTTTGCTTAATTCCAGGAATTTCGGATTGTTGGCATCATCTCCAACGTTATCTTCAATCCCGCCGGTATAAACTTTCCACCCACGTTTTTCTGCCTCGGCAATTATCCAGTCTGTCTGGCATCGGTCTATTTTAAATTTGCTGGTATTATAAAAACAGATAACCTGACCCGAATTCGGATCAATCTTGGCAACACACTGAATAATGAGCGTATCGAAACCCAGTTTTGACATTGACTCAAACTCTCTGGCCCAGTCACGCTCATTCCAGCCGAGGTGAAGATCGGAAGCTAAAGATATAAAAGTGCCTTTGATCGGGCTTTGTGTTTTTCCGATGCAGTCTAAACAGCAAAACATAATAACCGATATTATTAAAAATTTAGTCCTGGCTTTCAATCTAACTCCCTGAATTGAGAGAACATCCACTTATACATATCCTGGTCGTTGTACGCTGCATCCCAGCAGTTATGATTGTTCACGCTATATTCGGTATAAATGGGATGCCCACCTGCCCTTTTAATTGCTTTCACCATATCACGCGATCGTTTTGATTTGACCGAATCATCGCCTTTATTGTGAAATGCCCAGATCGGAACATCCTTGATGTTCGGAGCATAATTCACATCCCCGCCGCCGCACAAAGGAACAGCAGCAGCAAAAAATTTCGGTCTTCGCTGGAGCATATCCCACGCTCCAAAACCTCCCATTGATATGCCGGTTACATATATCCGCTGCTTATCAACAGGGTATTTGGTCGTCATATTATCCACGAGTTCTAAAACGGCTTTCATATATTTTGACGGATTTTTTGGCATAATATGCCAATCGGCTTCCCAGTCCACGTCCACCCATTTACACTCTTGCGGGCATTGTGGAGCAATTACAAAACACGGATATCTGGTCTGCATATCCTCACATGCATATTTCCAAACACCTAAATTAAGTTGTTTTTCATTATCAGCGCCCCGTTCGCCTGCACCGTGTAGAAATAAAACCAAAGGATACTTTTCATTTGTATCTACTGTTATAGGCTTTAGAAATCTGTAGTTCATTTTTGCCGTGTTGGAACACGTGAAAATTCCGACTTCAAACTTGTCCTTATACATCTGATTATTTCCATTACAAAGGTTAGTACCTATACTGCTTACAACCAATACGAAACAAAATACAGCTTCTCTCATCAATACTGCTCCTGCTCGCATAAGGCAAGTGCTGTCTTCACCATTTAGAATCCAAAAAATTAGATTTTTATTGTTTTGCCTGTCCTTGCTGATTTATAACAGGCGGCTAAAACTTTTTGACTCTGAAAACCTACAGCGGCATTATTCGCCGGCTTGCGTTTTTTAAGGATTGCTACGCTGAATTCCTCAATCTCTGCCTTATAAGTATTAATCGGAGTCGGTTTTATTTCCAGTGCTTTATCTGATGTCCTTGCCTGCTGGGCATCATAACCTTTTACATCACCCTCAAGATAAGCTGTCATTTCGCCAGCATTGCCTTGTCCGATTGTGCCTTTTGCTATAATACTGCCATTAGAACCATAAAGCTCAAGAATATTCTTACTGCTGTTATCAGGAATACAGAAAAATGTATCAACCGTACCAATAGCGCCATTCTTAAACTCCAGCATCGCCACAGCGCTGTCTTCAGCCTTATATTTGTGCACGCTGTTGCGGACAAAGCACGATACGCTCTTTACCGGCCCGAAGAACATTTCAAGCAGATCAATACAATGCCCGCCCATATCCATCAATGAACCGCCGCCGCCCTGCTTCGGGTCCTGCCGCCACGCGCCTTTCATTGGCGGATACCAGCACGAAAGCTGTGCGCGTCCATAAACAAGTTTGCCAAGCTTGCCGTCTTTTATCAACTGCAGTGCCACCTGATGCTGAGACAAAAAACGCATCATAAATGCCGTACCAAGCTGAATCTTTGCCTTTTTGCAGACTTCAATCATTTTTTGAGTTTCTTTGACGGTCATACCAAGAGGCTTTTCACAAAGTATATGTTTCTTTGCTTTTGCGCAGGCCAAGACCTGTTCATAGTGCATATTGGCAGGTGTGGCGATATATACAGCATCAATATCTGATGCAAGCAATTCATCAATGCTATCAACAGCGATTGCGCCAAACTGGGCTGCAACTTCAGCATTGGCTTTTGCATTTATATCATAAACTGATACCAATTCGGCATTTCCCGCCGCGATGATACCTTCAGGTATTGTTCTTCGTCTCGCTATGCCGCCCGAACCTAAAACACCCCATCCTATTCTATTACTCATAACTTCACCTTGCTTTTTTCAAATATTTTGCGAGATTAGCAATCGCTTCATCGAGTACTTTTTTCCCAAGCGATGCGTTTGCGCCTTTAGGATTACCCATCACGCCAACTTTCATATCAGACCGCTGGCTTATATGCGGAATCCGACAATATCCATCAAGAAAAGTGTTGGTTTTGGTGTCTGCGTCGCTTACCTGATACTTGTCAGGGTCGGCAATAAGCTCATTATGCACAGAAGGCATATCCAGAACATATTTTTTTCTTACAAGCATTGGCTTAATACAAAGAATCATCGAAGTCTCGATAATGTCCGCATGATAATTATGCTCCCGCATCGATTTCAGCCACACCGGCGACATACTCCATATCCCTATCACTTCAATAGTCAGATGTTTATACGCCTTTTCAAGCCGCAGGAACATTTTCAGCGATTCCTGAATATCTCTTAGATTCTCCGAACCACCATGCCCTAAAACAAGGACTATACGCTTAAATCCAATCTCCGCGAATGACCGGCAAATATCGCGAACATATAATCCAAGCACTTGCGTTGAAACATTTACCGTGCCAGGCAGCTCGCCGCCGCTGAAAGTGTACGGCACCGCCGGAGCGACTATGCACCCGGCCTTGGTCGCAACTTTACCAGCGACATACTCTGCCGTAAGCGTATCAGTACTTAACGGCAGATGATAGCCATGCTGTTCCGTACAGCCCATAGGCAGCAATACTGTTGTTATTTTCTTCAAGGCCTCGCGGATGTCCTTTACCGTCATTTCCGCCAGAACATAACACTGCTCGTTCTTTGCCATAGCTAAATTCCCTTTAACAACTATTTCTTTTTGCCACGCAGCTTCTTTGCGGTATTGCGTATACCGGCAACAGTATCATCAAGCTCCTGTTGTGTCAATCTCGGATGCATCGGCAGGTTTATCCCGCGTTTATAGAAGAATTCTTCGGCAAGTGGACAATCGCCTGTGATGCCAAGCTTTTTAAGACCTGCAAAATGATACGTCGGCTGATAATGCAAAATGCCCTGCACACCTTCTTCGCGATATAATATCCGCATAAACTCATCGCGGTCAAAAATCTTCGGATCAATACACAGAGTATAAAGATGGAATACATGTTTGCAATTCGGGTCTTCGTATGTGCCAAAAACACCCTCAACATCCTTTATACCATTATTGATATAACGGCCATTCGCCTGACGTTTGGCCGTCAGCATATCAAGCTTTTTAATCTGAGTACGCCCCACCGCTGCCTGAATCTCATTCATACGGTAATTGTTGCCCCAATAACCATTGACATCTTCAACATCAAAATGCGATGGTATCCAGTAATCGCTGTATTTGCCATCAACAAATTTATGCAGCGTATGTTTGCCAAAAGTAAAATCGGTAGCGGCAGTATCCCAATGCGACAGGTTCATACATCTGAGCATTTCAATAGGCTTGACCCATTCATCGTGATTGGTCGTAATCATACCACCTTCGCCGCAGGTGGTCATATTCTTGAGCGAATGGAAGCTGAATACGCCGACATCGCCGATTGAACCCGCTTTTTTGCCTTTATATTCAGCAGCCGGCACATGGGCACAATCCTCAAGCACATATAGCTTATGCTTTTTGGCAATATCCATAATCGGGTCCATATCGCACATCTGGCCGCCATAATGAACGACATAGATTGCCTTAGCCTTTTTGGTTACCTTCCGGGCAATATCCGCAGGATCAATATTAAATGTCCTGAGGTCAATGTCCGCATACACCGGTGTAACTTTCTCTTTCAGCAATACCAAAGATGTTGCAATAAACGTATTCGGCGTAATGATGACTTCGTCGCCCTGCTTAAGCTGAAATAGTTGCGTACACAAATGCATACCCGTTGTACAATTTGATACCGCAAAAGCCTGCCTAACATTGTGAGCCTTTGCAAATTCTTCCTGGAAGAACTTAACCTGCGGCCCCATCGTTAGCGAATCCTGCTTCATCGCCCCAAGAACAGCTTTTTCCTCTTCCTGGTCATAAATAGAACCAAAAAAAGAGTATTTTACTTTCAACTTGACCCCATCACCTGTTTCATAGCTGGAAGTGATACCGCCTTCAGAATCTTCACCTGTCGTATGTACTTTTTTATCTTTAGCCACTGTTTTGTCCTTTCGTAATCAAGTATTGACTATTTTTATATCAAATGATACAATAATAACAAATACCAATGTACCTATGGAGTACTAATTTGTCAATAGATAAATTATTAAATTTAAACAAACTCGCCGCCAATGGCACACAAACTACTATTTTACAAATAGTTAGAGATAACAGCCCTATATCGCGTTCTGGCATTGTCTCACTTACCGGCCAGCCCCACGCCGCCATTTCTCGCTCAACGGCCATTCTATTGTCAAAAAATATTCTCGTCGAAGATGGCGGCACGGACACAAAAGGCCCTCGCCGAAAACGCGGATTGCGACTCAATCCGGATTACGGATACGTCATCGGTATTGAATATGGACCCGATGGTATTGAGGCAGTGGCAATGAACACAGCCTATCAACCCATTGCCAAATCCACTAAAACCATCGACCTGGCAAATCGTGACCAAAAAGAAATACTTGAACTAATCTGCGCAACTGTCAAAAGCATACAAAAAGATATTAAAATGCCTGCTGCACAGTGCCTCGGTGTCGCGGCGGTCGATCCGGGATTGATAGATGACGATGCCGGCATCAGCGCATTGGCAACGACAATGGAACACTGGAATAATGTCCCTGTCGTAAATACTCTCGAAGAACAACTCAAACTGCCCGTACTGCTGCTGGGTACCAGCACTGCGAAAATTCTCGCAGTTGACCGCCTTGAACTCAACAACAGCATTGCTAATCTGCTCTATATCGAATATGGCAAAGGTATCGCCTGTGGTATGAAACTCAACAATACCTATATATCCGGTCAGGGGCATCTGGCAGGCGAACTGGGGCATTTACAAATAAGCAATTCACAGGCTGTCTGTCGCTGCGGAGGTGTAGGATGTCTTGAGGCGATGGCGAGTCTGACAGCGATTGCAAAAACAGCCGCGGCAGGCATTGAAAGCAATAACAGCAGCCTCTCACAAAAACACGAACTTACTGGCATGGATGTCCTGCGAGCCGCTGCCCAACACGACAGACTTGCATCGCGTATTGTTGATGAGGCGCTTGAAAGGCTTGGAGTTGCTGTTGCCGGCATAGTCAATATTTTAAGCCCTAAAATGGTTCTCTTCGATAGCGTTATCAATGAAGCAGGTTCCGAAGCGGTTGCCGTTCTAATGAGATCGCTGCAAAAAACCGTTCTGGCCTCTCATCGGCGACAGCTCGAAATACGTATAAGCTCCCTTACATCACATATCGGCGCTCTGGGAGGCGCGGCAGCCATATTAGATGCCTGTCTGACAGCTTAAAACAGAAGGAAGAATAATGCCAAAACCTGTAACTCATAATGAAATCATTAAAAGATTGAAAACTCTCGGTCTGACTAAAGGCGACAAAGTAATGGTGCACAGCGCCTTGAGCAGCTTCGGTACTGTCAAAGGCGGTGCCGACACTGTTATTGATGGCTTACTATCAATAGTCGGTTCGACAGGAACCATACTGATGCCGACATTTGAAAATTCTGACCCCATCTTTAATGTCAAAAAAAGCGAGACAAATCTTGGCCTTATCGCTCAAACATTTTGGCGGCGAAAAAATGCTTTCAGAAGCTTTCATCCAGCCGCATCAGTCGCAGCGATTGGCAATGATGCCAAATACTTTGTCGAAAACCACGAGAACGCTGCTACTGCCCATGGCAAAGACACACCCTATATGAAACTTGTTGAGCAAGGCGGCAAAGTCCTGCTCCTCGGTGTCGATCTTGACCGCATGACGCTGCTTCATAGCGTAGAAACCTTGGCGCAATTGCCTTACTTAAAACCAATCACCAAATCCTTTGTCGATGCCAATGGAAAAACTCGCACAAAAACATGGCCATACTTTCCCGGCCCACATCGGGACTTCATTGGCTTGCAGTCATGGCTGCGAAATGAAGGACTCGTAAAGGAAAATGTTATTGGCACATGTCATGCCAGACTATTTGATGCCGCAGGTTTGTTTAGAGCCTTACAAAAACGACTACGGAATGAGCCTGAGCTTTTCATCTCAGATAATCCCAATCTGCCCGATGGAATATCACAAAAAGCGGACATACTTAAAACAGACTGGAAAAGCCAAACTTTCACTCTTGCCGCAGACAGTCAATTCGCAGGACAGTATCTCGAAGAAATCATAGAAAACTGCAAACGCTTTGGAATCGACCGCATCGTACTGTCTTTTGTCAACAACGTCGCCTGGACAGCAATTCCTGAAAAGACAAGAAAATGGTATTTGCAGGGACTGCGGCAAGCCAATATCAAAATTGCCGCTCTGCGTTTGCCTTTTATACCAACCGAAGGCCTGACAAAAATCATATCAGAAGCAAACACTGATACCATCATTGTTCCTTCAACAACAGATATAAGCAAAGTAAAAACTGTGAAAAGACGCATAAAAATACTGTTTGAAAATACTCACATCAGCTCTGCCGCATTTGTCGAACAAATTATGACGTTAGAAAAAACTCTGCCATCTGTAAAGACAGCCTTTAGCCCTCTGGCCTTTGTCGAAGCCGGCGAAAATCCATTTTTAAAATCCTACTATAAAACAGGCATAAAATCTAAAATAGGCGCGTTATATATAAACGATGGATTTGCCACAGGACAACGCAGTAATCTCGAAGAGGGATTATCAGAAATCAAGGAACTTATTTCCATCCTTCTTTGCAGAAATTTTGACGGATTTTTTATTTTGCAGGGACGCGATTGCGGTGATTTTGAAAACACTGTCAAAAAATTCACGCAAATCCTTGAGGACGTTCAATGAAAATAATCGACTTGAGCATTCCTTTCAAACATAACACAGATATAACCGCAAAACTAAAACCTGATTTGCCTGTCTATTGCGGCAACGAATGTTATGCATATGATTTGGAGATAAAATCACACCATGGCACATATTTTGAAACTTCCGCACATGTGTTTCGCGATGGGCAAAACACCGATACAGTGCCTTTGGAACGATTGATACTGCCGGGGATGTGCATCAAATTTGAAGAAGGTCGCCGGTGTATTACCGCCGATGATTTGGATAATCTTGCCGGCGATATAAAGCCTGATTCTGCTTTACTCATAAATACCGGCAGCGACAGGACAAAATATTTTTCTCTCGATGCCGCACAATGGATGGCAAAAAAGAAAGTCGCCTTATTCGGTTCAAATACCAGTCGTTATGATACAGGTTTTGTCAATCCGACAGGCTTTTTTATTGACCTGTTCAAGGCCGAGATTTCAATCGTCGCGAATATCACGAATTTACATCTCCTCCCCCGCACCGGCTTCACTCTTATCGTTCTGCCATTAAAAATCAGCAACATCTGCACAGTGCCATGTCGTATAATAGCAATGCTAACGACTAATCTGATTGCAGGCAATCGTGATTAAAACAGCAGCTTTTGAGCAGCAATTACGATTTTAGGCAGTGGAGCAGCTTGCCGAAACAAACCACATCTCAACATCTTCATAAAAAAACTATAAAAACATATTTTGCTGTATTCGTATTTTTTTGTTGACTTATATACGTTATTCGTAGTATAATGCGGCAAAATCAATTATATAGTCTCTTACAAATAAAATTGATCGCAAAATGGTCATAAAATATAAATCATCTGACAATAACACCTCTCAGCGATGGGATAATGTACATTTCACG
>Ga0209211_10000258_pt1 | contig 117377 bp, 116 predicted proteins | sample RifGroA2_FD_183992 | JGI IMG/M metagenome (GOLD analysis project Ga0209211, IMG submission 183992) | Groundwater microbial communities from Rifle, Colorado, USA - Groundwater A2 (SPAdes) (version 2) | ecosystem: Environmental > Aquatic > Deep subsurface > Groundwater | place: Rifle, Colorado...
CTATCTTAATGGTAAAACGGGGGTGGAGATGACAAAAAAAGAGCGAGTTATTCTGCCGCTCCTTTTTTAAGAAAAACCAACCGTTTTTGATACGCTTCTTAGTCCGTCTTGGCTGCGGGACTTGGATTCGAACCAAGATAAGCAGATTCAGAGTCTGCTGTACTACCGTTATACGATCCCGCAACGTAAGTCCCGATTTAATCGGGACAACGTTGCTGAAGCGTTTCCCGAATTAATCGGGATTACGCTTCGCATTGACAGGCCTATTTTAGCAAAAAACCAGGTTGAAAGACAGATTCAGAAGTTATTATTTAGCCAGGGTGATGAGGATGGCGCCTAACGACATGAGGATGGCGCCGAGGGCTACCTGGAAAGAGAGTTTTTCCTTGAGGAAAATAGCAGCCAGGATTATGGTAAAGACCAGGCTCAGTTTGTCAATCGGAGCGACCTGGGAAGCATTCCCGAGTTGCAGGGCCCGGAAATAAAAAAGCCAGGAGATACCGGTGGCAATGCCGGATAAAACCAGGAATATCATGGAGTATCTGGAAATCGAACCTAAATCTTTGAAAGTGCCTTGGGCAAAGACGATACCCCAGGCAAACAAGAGGATAACAACAGTCCGGATAGCCGTGGCCAGATTGGAATTGACACCGGTTATGCCGATTTTGGCCAGGATGGCAACCAGGGCGGCAAAAATAGCCGAAAGAATGGCATAAATCAACCAGCTCATATATATATTATATATTAATGAGATCTGCGGCTATAAAAGTAGGAAGCAACTTGTAAAGTGACGGCCGCCGCCATGAGTAAAGTCCATATGCTCATTCTTTGCAGGCCGACATGGAAAAGGATCAGCCACATGATGATATAGATCAGTTTATGCAGACGGTGCCACCAAAATCCGAGATGTTTGACGGAAAAATCATTGGAGGTTACAAACATAAAAGACAGAAAAAAGAGGGCGGTCAATCCCGATATTTCAAACCATAAAAGATTTTTGAATGGTAAGCCTTCTTCCACAAATGATGCAAACCTGACGACCGTGGCATGAAACATTGCCAGGAGGAACATACTGATCCCGAGGTAGCGGCGGTACATCATTAAGGGAAATACCAGTTTGTTGCGGATGCCGAAACGGCGGGTAATGCCGGGAATCATCACCAGACAGAACACAACCAGGGAAATTTTGCCGGAAAGTATAGCTTGAGGGTATAAAAACAGGTAATTGCTGCCAGTGACTGCAGTTCTAAGGGCAAAAAGAATAATTATCGTCAGGAAAGCATACAGTATAAGGAAAAACCATAGAATTATTTTACGCTTCGAAACGGAGAAGCTGAAAACTGCTTCAGCTAATGACTGCCACATTAACTCTTATTCTACGATAAGCTTGCCGACCATGCCATTTTGGCGGTGCTGCGCTACACTGCAGTAATATTCGAAAGTACCTGTTTTATCAGCGGTAAATTCGACAGTCTCAGTTGCCGGACCCTGGGTCTGTTTAGTGCGGGCGTCAAATTCATCAATAACCCAGTCATGGAAGCCTCCGGTGTTATTGAGAACGATTTTGACCCGGTCGCCTTTTTTGACCCGGATTTCGGTTAGAGAAAATTTAAAGCTGGAAGCTTTAATTTCAAACGTTTTTACAGATGCTGTTTCTTCTATGATAGTATCTGCTACAGTTGGCGAGCTTTCATCCGGAACCAGCGCCCCAGAGTTGACAGTTTCCTCTTCAGTTACCGTTTGTATGGCTAGTTTATTACGGTTGGAAACGAGAAAAAAGCCTCCTCCGGCCAGAATTACTACGGCAATGAATCCTAACATGAGATTCTTATTCATAATGACCTCCTAAACTAAAATATTTATAAGTATCTATTTATTAAGATTAAGCTTTTATGAGTATTTTGTCAAGGGGATTTGTCGCAGGGGCCTGGAGGGATTGGCAAGAACACTTTTTTTTAATATGATTACTTTTATCAATGAAATACCGATTAGTGATTGCTGATGTTGACGGTACTTTGGTTGAACCGGCAGCAAAAGCCACAACTGCCGCCTCTGCCCGTGTTATCGCCGCCGTCAAACACTGTTTTGATGCGGGGATTATTTTTTCCATTGCTTCAGCCAGATCTTTGGATTGGGTAGAAGGATTAATTCAATCCCTAAAGCTTACCTCTCCCATAATTTTGGATAACGGAGCCAGGATTTATGATTGTCTGGTCCAAAAATATATCCGCAGTGTCCTTCTGCAAAAAGCAAGAGCATTGGAAATACTGCAAATACTGGATAAATTCCCTTATCCTAAATACGTCGTTGATGAAAAACACCGCTTCGAATATGTCCCGGGCAAAACGGAAGATTTCGGCAATGTCGTCAAAATGATGATCCTTCACGTCAAGCCATATCAGGCGGAAGAGATTTATGAAATGATTTCCCGCTTGCCCGGTATAAAGGTGACTAAAAGCGTTTCCGGTGTCAATCCGGTCAAGGAGTCTATTCATATTACCCACGAGGAAGCTGCCAAGGAAATAGCTCTCCATAGAATTGCCGATCTTTTAGGGATTAATATGAGTGAGATTGCAGCCATAGGCGACAGTTATAACGATTTTTCTCTGTTAACTTCTGCTGGTTTAAAGATCGCTATGGGCAACGCCGTTGATGAAATTAAAGGCATTGCCGATTATGTTGCCCCTTCTTACCAGGAGGACGGAGTCGCTGACGCGATTGAAAAATTTATCATAAAAGATGACTAAGAAATTTTTACATGATACAGCCGGAGAGCGCCCAAACCAACTTTTAATTACCTGTGATAAAAAAGGAAACATTACGGGAACTGCCAGCAGGGAAAGTTGTCATAAAGGGGAGGGCCTAACCCATTTGGCCTTTATGTCATTTTTGCTGGATAAGAAGGGTAAAGTCATATTGACGAAAAGAAGCCCGCTTAAGTCGCTTTGGGGCAATTTCTGGGATGCTTCCATCGTCAGCCATGTTCTGCCGGGAGAGTCAGTCAAAGAAGCAGCCAAACGCCGGGCAGGCGAAGAATTGGGGGTGGAAGTTAATTTCACTGTTGTAGGCTCGTTTTATTACCGGCAGGCTTTCAACGGATCATCGGAAAATGAGTATTGTTACATTCTCACCGGGAAAACAGATAGTAAAATTTATCCGAACGATATTGAAATTGCCCAGATAAGGAATCTGGACTCTCAGGAATTGGAAAAATTTTGTAGGGAAAATACGGATAAATTAACTCCCTGGTTTATTAAGGCCCGCGAATACCTTAATTTAACAGAGGTCTTATGGCCCACAAATTAAAAGCATTACTGGCTTTAGGGACGACTGTTGTCTTGTTTTCCTTCTTGGTGATTTTAGCCCGTTTTTATGCTGCCGATGTCCCGTCAATGTCGATTCTTTTCCTGCGTTTGTCTTTTGCCGCTTTGGCTTTTTTGCCTTTTTTGGTACGTTCCAGAATCTGGCAAAAGGAGCATTTTTCAAAGCTGGTCGTAATTTCCCTGTTATCGACGGTCAATCTGGTTTTCTTTATGTTCGGAATAGAATTTACCACGGCTTCGGCCAGCCAGTTAATTTACGCAGCCACGCCGATTTTGACCATAATTATAAGCGGCCTTTTATATCGGGAAAAATATAGCGGAAAAACATTAAGCGGTGTCATCATAGGCCTTCTCGGTATTTTTTATATTGTTTACCGCTCAGCCATAGAAAAGGGCGAAACAATTTCAGGAGGACTGTTCGGAAATATGATGATGCTTGTGGCGGCAACAGGTTGGCTTTTCTATATCCTTTTTTCCAAAAAAATATCCAAATCATTTACTCCGGCTGAAATCGGCGGCACTTCCGTCATAGTCTCATTTTTTTTCTCGATAATTCTGCTGGCCATTCAATTGTCAATCACCGGAAGGCAGATGGTTTTAGACAGGAATATCCTGCTGGCGACTTTTTATATGGGTATAGGCGGCACATTTTTTACCTATCTTTTACTGCAGTATGCCATCAAGCATTTATCATCCCTGACTGTTAATCTGACTTCCTATATCCAGCCGGCATTGGTGGCCTTGCTGGCCATCTTTTTCCTGAATGAAAAACTGACAGCGCATTATATTTTCGGTTCTCTTCTGGTTTTTTTAAGTGTCTTTTTGACGGTTACCATTGAATTTATGCGGTTAAAAAAAAGGACTAATTAAATTCGCTCCAAAAAATCAAATTTAATCCAGTTCCAATTCGATGTTTTTTTTCCTGCTTTTCAGATGTTTGAGGTATTCAATTGCCGCCGGCAGAATCGAGACAAAGATAATACCGAAGATGGCATAGTGGAAATTTTCTCTGATAAGAGGCAAATTACCGAAAAAGTAACCGGAATACAGGAAAAGGGCTACCCAAGCAATTCCTCCGATAATGTTGAAACTGGCGAATTTACTGTAACTCATTTTGCCGATACCGGCGACAAAAGGGGCAAAAGTGCGGATAATCGGGATAAACCTGGCCAAAATTATGGTCTTGCCGCCGTGTTTTTCATAAAATTTTTCCGTTCGAGTCAAATATTCCTTTTTCAGGAAAGGAATGCGCTTTTTTTCAAAAATTTTCGGTCCGATGATGGCCCCTATCCAGTAATTGACCGTATCGCCCAAAATAGCCGCTGACGAAAGCAGTAAAAAAAGCAGCAGGATATTCAGATTTCCGCTAACGGCCAAAGTGCCGGCAGCAAATAATAGGGAATCACCCGGGAGAAAGGGAGTAATTACCAGGCCGGTTTCCATAAAGATGATCAGGAACAGAAATATATAGGTAAAAATCCCGATTTGACTGATGACCAGAGCGAGGTTCTTGTCTAAATGAAGGAACAGGTCCAAAAGATTGCCCAAAATATCCATATGAAAATTTAATTATAGCACTTCCAATTATTGACTTTAAACTCTTTTTTGTTAAACTAACTAGTACTTCTTAAGTAACAGTTTTGCAGCCTTTTATGAAAATATCAAAAAGGGAAGATTTTGCCATAATCTTTATGTCCCATCTGGCCCGGCAAAAGTCAAAAGAATTTCTTTCTTTGACTAAAATTGCAAAATCAACCGGTTTATCATCCTTTTTTCTGAAACACATCGCTTTGGAACTGAAAAATAAGGGTTTAATTGAAAGCCGCGAAGGGGTTATCGGCGGCTACCGCCTTAAAAAATCCCCCGGAGAAATATCCGCCGCTGAAATTCTGTCAGCCGTTTCCAAAGAAATAGTAAAAACGGCCTGCTATGACGGAGATTGCCGTTTGACCTCGACCAAATGCATCTGCCATTCTTTTTGGGGAAGATTCAATTTAAAATTGGCGTCAATTTTGAATCAGGTCAGTCTGGCTGAAATCGCCAAAATATGAGCATTTTAAGCATAAAAAATTTGTCCGTCCAGCTTGAGGATAAAAAAATCCTTTCCGGCATCAATTTGGAGCTTTTAAGAGGCAAAATTCATTGCCTGATGGGGCCAAACGGCAGCGGCAAGTCAACTTTAGCCCAGGTTCTGATGGGACATCCCGGATATCTGACGACTTCTGGACAGATCAGTATACTTGGCCGGAATCTAGAGGAAAAGGCGACTGACGAAAGGGCCAGGCTCGGTATGTTTCTGGCTTTTCAGAATCCCGTGGCAGTCCCCGGGGTCAGTGTAGCCAATTTATTGAGGATGGCGTTGGGTCAAAATCACAACGGTAAAGGCAGGAGCAAACATAACCCCGCTTTGAACCTGGTATCCTCAGTTAACGAGAAAATTTTAGCTGTATCCCGGAAGCTGGAAATGCCCAGGGAATTTTTAAACAGGGGATTAAACGAAGAATTTTCCGGTGGTGAAAAGAAGAAACTGGAAATGTTGCAGGCATTAATTTTATCTCCGAGAGTGGCCATTTTTGATGAAATCGATACCGGACTTGACGTGGATGCCCTGAGAATCGTGGCCCACGGTATAAGTTTATTGAAAAAGGCAGGCTGTTCAATCCTTTTAATTACCCATTACCAGAGAATTCTTAAATTTGCCAAACCTGACTATGTTCATATTTTAATAAAAGGCAAGCTGGTATCTTCCGGCAGCTTTATTTTAGCGCGGAAAATTGAAAAAAGCGGCTACCGGGAGTGGCTCTCACCGTAATTTATGAACAATCAGATTCTCCAGTCAGACTATCGTTACGGTTTTAGTAAACCAGAAAATTACACTTTTAAATCCAAAAAAGGGCTTAATAAAAAGACTGTTGAAGAAATTTCCCGACATAAAAACGAACCGGAGTGGATGCTGCGGTTCCGGCTTGAGGCACTGGCGGTTTTTTATAAAAAGCAGATGCCTGTCTGGGGCGGGGATTTGAGCCGTATTAATTTTGACGATATTTATTACTATATTAAACCTATCAAGGACAAAGCCGGAAGCTGGGAAGAACTACCGAAGGAAATTAAAGAAACTTATGATGCCATCGGCATACCGGAAGCTGAGAAAAAATTTTTAGGGGGGGTTAGCGCGCAGTATGAAAGCGAGGTTGTCTATAAAAGCATCCAAAAAACTTTGGGGGATAAAGGGGTCATTTTTCTCGATATGGATACGGGTTTGAGGGAATTTCCTGATCTTGTCAGGGAATATTTCGGCACACTTATTCCGCCCCAGGATAATAAGTTTTCTGCCTTAAACAGTGCTGTCTGGTCGGGCGGTTCTTTTATCTATGTGCCGAAAGGGGTCAAAGTGGAATTGCCGCTGCAGGCTTACTTTCGGATCAATGCCGCCAACATGGGGCAATTTGAAAGAACATTAATTATTGCCGATGAAGGCAGTTATGTCCATTATGTGGAAGGCTGTACAGCTCCCGTTTATACCACCGATTCACTCCACAGCGCCGTGGTGGAAATTTTCGTCAAAAAGGGCGCCCGCGTGCGTTATACCACCATCCAGAATTGGTCGGGAAATGTTTATAATCTGGTCACCAAAAGAATGAGAGTCGAGACTGAAGGTTTCGGCGAATGGATTGACGGTAATATCGGATCGAAGCTGACCATGAAGTATCCGTCAGTATATCTGATGGGTAAAGGCGCCCGCGGCGAAATCTTATCGGTAGCTTATGCCGGAGCCAACCAGCATCAGGATGCAGGCGGCAAGGCGATTCATTTCGCGCCTTATACAAGCAGTAAAATTACTTCCAAGTCGGTTTCCGCTGACGGAGGACGGACCTCATACCGAGGGTTAATCCAGGTATTCCCAAGTGCCATAAAAGCTAAAACAAAAGTCATCTGCGATGCACTCCTGATTGATGATACTTCCAGATCGGATACTTATCCGACGATGGATATCAGGCATAACGATGTCCAAATAGAACATGAGGCTACCGTTTCCAAAATAGGAGATGAACAATTGTTTTATCTTAACAGCCGGGGATTGAAAAAAGCCGATGCCGAAGCGATGATCGTTAACGGCTTTATTGAACCGATTGTGAAAGAGTTGCCTTTGGAATACGCGGTTGAGCTGAACAGGCTGATACAGCTGGAAATGGAAGGGTCAGTCGGATAATATGAATAATATTATTTTAATCGATTCACTTACCGGACAAAAAAAATTTACCGTCGGGCAAAACGAAAAAAAGACTTTTGTATTGTATTTGGCCGGCGATGATGACCAGACGGGCCAGATAGAAATTGCCATCAAAGGCTCCGGCAGTGACGCAGAGATCATCGGTTTAATTTTAGGCCACGGAAAACAGGTATTAAGGCTTTATACTCTTCAGGACCATCAAAAAGAGGAGAGTGTCAGCGATTTGTTAATAAAATCAGTATTATTCGGTTCAGCTAAATTCTTCTACGAGGGTTTGATCAAAATTGGCAAAGGGGCCCGGAAATCCAATGCTTACCAGAAAAACGACAATATATTAATGTCGAAAGGGACCTGGGCTGACTCACGTCCTAAATTGGAGATTCTGGCCAATGATGTCCGCTGTACCCACGGGGCCACTGTCGGAAGGCTGAATGATTTGCAGAGGTATTACTTAAAAACCCGCGGTTTATCGGAAAGCCAATGCAGTGTACTTATGCTGTCGGGATTTTACCGCGATGCCCTCCAAAGGATAGAAGATGAAAATTTAAGGGAACAGCTTGTCCGCGATCTGGATACCAAGATAAAGCGCTTGGTTGTATAATAAAGCCAACTATGCCTGATTTTATCACGGTTGCCAAAAAGAGCGAGATTGAAAACGGACGGATGAAGGAATACCGCGTAGCAGGCAGAGTCATAGCCGTTGCCAATGTAGACGGTGAATATTTGGCTTTTGACGGAATCTGTACCCATCAGCAGTGTTCACTGGCCGGAGGATTCTTGGACGGTTTAACTTTAACCTGCTATTGCCACGGCGCGCAGTTTGATATTCAGAAAGGAGATGTCCTAGCCCCTCCGGCTACAAAATCCTTAGGGATTTATGAGGTTGCAGTTGAAGGAGATGATATCAAAATCCAACTGTAAAAACCTGATATGCTGTTTAAACCCTCAAAAATCGCATCTGACTTTCCCGTTCTTCAAAGAAAAATTAAGGGTAAAAGAATTGTTTATTTAGATTCGACAGCTTCCTCGTTGAAACCTCAATCCGTAATTCAGGAAACTGTCAGGTATTATGAAGAATGCCCTGTCAATATTTTCCGCGGTGTTTATACTTTGTCGGAAGAAGCAACCGAAGGATATGAAAACTCCAGAGGAAAAGTGGCTGAATTTATCGGTTGCCCAAACAGCGCCGAAGTGGTATTTACGCGCAACGCCACGGAAAGTCTCAATCTGATAGCCCAGACAGTTGGCCGCACTTTACCCGCCCATTCCAATATCGTTTCAACAGTCATGGAACATCATGCCAACATCGTTCCCTGGCAGGTAATTTCCGGGGAAAAGAAAATTCCGCTCAGGTTTATTGATATAGATAATGAGGGAAGATTAAAGCTTGACGATCTTGAGAAAAAAATTGACAAAAATACCGCTATTCTTACTTTCACCTTCATCTCCAATGTCCTGGGCACAATCAATCCCGTAAAGGAAATAATCGCCAGGGTTAAAAAAATTAACAAAAATACGGTTATTGTCATTGATGCCGCCCAGGCTGTTCCCCATTTGAAATTATCGGTCATGGATTTAGGCTGTGATTTTCTGGTTTTCTCTGCTCACAAAATGCTCGGGCCGACCGGTGTCGGAGTTTTATGGGGCAAAGCTGAATTATTAAAGAAGATGCCTCCCTATCAGACCGGCGGGGAAATGATCAGGGAGGTTCAATTGGAGAAGACAGTGTATAACGAGCCCCCTTATAAATTTGAAGCCGGGACTCCTGATATCGCCGGAGTATTAGGATTGGCAAAAGCCGTTGAATATCTGGAAAATATCGGCATGGGGAAGATTCGGGAGCATGAGAAAGAGTTGACTGTCTATGCATTAGGGAAACTGCAAAAGCTATCGGCTATTGAAATCTACGGTCCCAAAGAGGCAACAGAGAGGGGTGGAGTTATTGCCTTTAATTTAAAAGGCATCCATCCCCATGATGTGGCCCAGATTTTAAATAACGACAATATCTGCATCAGGAGCGGGCACCATTGCGCTATGCCGCTTCACCACAGGCTTGAAATCAATTCTTCCTGCCGGGCTTCTTTTTATCTTTATAATGATGAAAGTGATGTCGATGCTCTCCTTCAGGGATTGGAAAATACGGCAAAATTTTTCCTGAGGAAGTGGTGCTGATGGATCTTTACCGGGACAATATTCTGGATCATTTCCGCAATCCGCGAAATTACGGAACGCTAGCCGGATCTGCCACCAGAGTCAGTCAGAATAATCCTTCATGCGGGGATTCAATTACCATCAATATCGATCTTTCGCAAAAAGGCAAAATCAGGGCAGTCAGTTTCACCGGAACAGGCTGCGCTGTTTCCATGGCTTCAGCTTCCATGCTGACGGAATTTATAAAGGGAAAAACATCCACGGAAGTTTTGGCTCTTCAAAAAGAGGATGTTGAAAGACTGCTGGGCCTCAAATTGACTCTGGCCAGAATAAAATGCGCCCTGTTGCCCCTGGAAACTATCCATCAGGCTTTGCATAAATAGTCAATTATTGTCAAAACGGCTCCGATTATATATAAATGTATATATGACATATAACCAGACAAATCCGTCAGGACCAAGAAAAGTAGGCAAACTGACAGTCACCATGGACAGGAATCTCTGCATAGGAGCTGCATCCTGTATTGCCGTTGCGCCCAAGACCTGGGCCTTAGACAATGAAGCCAAAGCGATTTTTTTGGATACAGCCGAGGAAGAATCTTCGGAAACCATCATTGATTCTGCCAAAGCCTGTCCGGTTGCCGCCATCATAATTCAGGATGTAACCGGCAAGCAGATTTATCCCTGAAATATCCGTAAAGGTAAGAAGGAATCAGAATTAACAACCGACCGAAATATACATCGGTAATTAAGATGATTGATTTTACAGTCAAAATCGGCGGAGAAGCAGGTTTCGGCATTATGACCACCGGCCTTTTTTTGGGCAAAATTGCCACCCGCTCCGGTTACCATGCTTTTGAATATTCAGAATACCCCTCCCTTATCCGCGGCGGGCACAATGTCATTGAGGTGCGCATTTCAGACGAAGAGGTCCATTCCCAGGGGCAGGGAGTTGACTTACTGCTTTGTTTAAACAAGGAAACTGCCGATCTTCACGGCCACGAAGTCCGTGAAGGGGGAGTCATTGTCTTTGATAATGAAAAAACTGATGAAAGTAAACTCATGAAACCTGATAGGAATATCCATTATGTTCATATCCCATTCTCGCGAATCCTAAGGGAAAACAGCCTTCCGATGGTCATGCTGAACAATATAGCTTTGGGGGTTTTGATGCATTTAATCGGAGCGGATATGGAGATCTTAAATACTCTGATTGCGGAAACGTTCGCCAGGAAAGGTGAAGAAATCATCACTAAAAACAGAGAGGCAGCCACTCTCGGCATGAATGAGGCAAAGAAAAATTTTAAGATTGACATCCTCCATAAACTGGAAAAAAAGTCCGTCATTAGCCCGAAATTATATATTACCGGAAATGAAGTAATAGGCTTGGGGGCTATTAGGGCGGGCTGTCAATTTTACTGTGCTTATCCGATGACGCCTTCGTCAGCTATTTTACATTATTTGGCCTCCAAAGCCGAAAAGGCAGGTATAGTGGTCAAGCACGCGGAGGATGAAATATCCGTCATCAATATGGCTTTGGGTGCTTCCTGGGCGGGAGCGCGTTCTATGGTTGCTACATCAGGCGGCGGATTTGCCCTGATGGTTGAGGCTGTTTCGCTTTCAGGTATGACAGAAACTCCGATTGTCATAGTTATGGGGCAGCGGCCCGGGCCGGCCACCGGCATGCCGACCTGGACAGAACAGGGTGATCTGCATTTTGTCATCAGAAGCGGGCACGGTGAATTCCCCAAAATTGTCCTGGCCCCGGGTGATGTCGGGGAAGCTTATAAACTGACTGTTGAAGCTTTTAATTTGGCAGACAGATACCAGACACCCGTTTTAATCATGGCCGATAAATATCTTCAGGAGGGACACCAATCAGTTGAAAAATTCGAAATTCAATCCCGATTTGATCGGGACAGAATTGACAGGGGCAAGCTTTTGTCACAAGAAGAATTATTGAAAATTACGTCTTATAAACGCTATTTGATTACGGATGACGGCATTTCATCCAGAGCCTTGCCGGGAATGAAACAGAGTCTTCATCAGGCCAATTCTTATGAACACGGTGAAGACGGGCATACCACTGAGGATGCCGGAGAGAGGGTAAAACAGGTTGATAAAAGAAACCGTAAAGAAGCGACTTATCTCTCCAATGATTTCCGTTTACCGGAAGTTTTCGGGGCAAAAGAGCCTCCTTTGACAGTTGTTTCCTGGGGATCCATGAAAGGGCCAATCTTGCAGGCCATGAAAGAATCAGGCGGCAGTTTTAACTATGTCCATTTTAGCCGTCTTTGGCCTTTGGATTTTGGCAAACTTAAAGAATTTTTGGGCAGGTTCGGCAAATTTCTGCTTATCGAAAATAATTCCACCGGACAACTCGGACAGCTATTGACCATGGCAACCGGCATAGAATTTCCGCAAAAGCTGTTGAAATATTCAGGCCGTCCCGTCTACCCTCATGAAATAATGGTAAAAATAAAGGAGCTATTATGAACGGTCAGACAGCCACCGCCAAAATAAACAGCGCTTTCTTGGGTTATTTTCCGACCTGGTGTCCGGGGTGCGGCAATTTCGGTATTTGGTCTTCCTTAAAAACCGCCTTTAACAAATTACAGCTTGAGCCTGACAAAATGGCTGTCATATTCGGTATCGGCTGTTCCGGCAATATGAATGATTTTCTCTGGGCCAACAGTTTCCATGCGCTTCATGGAAGGGCTATCCCCACAGCTGTCGGAGTTAAAATCGCCAACCATAAATTGCCTGTTATAGTTATAGCCGGAGACGGGGACACTTATGGTGAAGGAGGCAATCATCTTCTGCATGCGGCCCGCGGCAATCATGACATTACCGTCATCGTTCATGACAATAGAGTCTATGGTTTGACCACAGGACAAGTGGCACCCACAGCCTCGAAAGGGGCGAAGTCTAAATCAACTCCGCAGGGTTTGATAGAAGTTCCGGTCAATCCGCTTGCTTTGGCTTTGACCCAGGGTGCGACTTTCGTCGCCCAAGGATTCTCCCAGGATTTGGTTCATTTGACGGATTTGATCATGTCAGGCATAAATCATCGGGGTTTTTCCCTGATTAATGTTTTCCAACCCTGCGTCACCTTCAATCCGGCCAACGGTTATGCCTTTTACCGCGAAAGGGTCTATAAGCTTGCCGGGGATTATGACCGGTCAAACTTGAGATTGGCACTGGATAAATCACTGGAATTGGAAGATAAAATTCCCATCGGTATTGTTTACAAAACCGAAAGGCCGGTTTATACTGATTTCCTCAACCAATTGAAGGAAAAAGCCCTGGTAGAAGAAGATATTACCAACAGGGATTTAAATAAGTTTATTGCAGAATTTATCTAATAGATCAGCATTAATCAATATTTGACATTTAGCAGTCAGTTTGTTACACTGCTAAACATACGAATGGCTGAAGAAGAAATAAACAAAGTTAAAACACTTCCGATAATTCCCATCCGCGACGGGGTGGTTTTTCCCAATACGGAAATAGTCCTCACTTTCGGCCGGCCGCGTTCATTGGCGGCTATTGAAGCCTCAAATTCTACCGACCGCAATGTCGTTTTAGTGATGCAGAAAACACCGCATCTTCATGAACCTGCACCCTCTGATTTGTTTACCATCGGCACCATAGCCAGAATCGAACGGCTTTTGAAAACCGACGGCGAAATCAATGCCCTGGTTAAAGGCATTAAGCGTGTCGAGATACTTTCTTATGAATCAACCGATCCATATTTCGTTGCCAAAGTGGTCGATGTGGCAGATGAGCAGGGTGCAGCGGATGAAGTGACGGCTTTAGTCAATCATATTACGGCAGAACTTAAAAGAGCCGTCAACATGGGCAAATCAGTTGATTTTCTTTCTTTTATGAATATCATGTCTGGTTTGACTCCCGGTGAATTTGCCAACCATGTGGCAGCTGTCCTGGATATCAAACCGGCGGAAAAGCAGCTGCTTTTGGAAACCAGAAACGTCAAGGACCGACTTAGCAGGATATCCGACTATCTGAACCATGAAGTGAAAATCCTGGAAATAGAAAGAAAAATAGCCTCTAAAACCCAGGAAAAATTTGACAAGAGCGTTAAGGAAGCGGTGTTGCGTGAAAGACTGAAAACCATAGAAAAAGAATTGGGTGAGGAAGGCGAAACTAAAGAAGTCAGGGAGCTTTTGGATAAAATCAAGAAAGCCAAAATGACTTTTGAGGTTGAGGAAAAAGCCAAAAAGGAGCTGAAAAGACTGGCCCAAATGTCCAGTTATAATCCTGAAGCCTCTTATATCAGAACTTATCTTGATTGGCTGGTAGATCTGCCCTGGAGTGTGGCTTCGTCAAGCGAGGTTGATATAAGAGAAGCGGATAAAATTCTGGATGAAGACCATTTCGGCTTAAAAAAAGTCAAGGAAAGAATATTGGAATATCTGGCAGTGATGAAACTGAAGAAAAAATTCGAACTTTCGTTAGAAGCCGAAAAGAAACCTGATGAGAAAACTCTGCCTAAAGAAGAAATTAAAAAGAAAACAGCCACTCCGACTATTTTATGTTTTGTCGGTCCGCCCGGGGTGGGCAAAACATCAATCGGCAAGTCTATTGCCCGCGCTTTGGGACGCAAATTCGTTAAAGTGTCTTTAGGCGGTATCCGTGATGAAGCTGAAGTCAGAGGCCATCGCCGGACTTATGTCGGAGCCATGCCGGGCAGAATGATACAGGGCATCAAGCAGGCCGGTACCAAAAATCCGGTTTTCATGCTGGATGAAATTGACAAAGTCGGCACAGACTTTCGTGGAGACCCTTCGGCAGCGCTTTTGGAAGCTCTGGATCCGGAACAGAACCATTCCTTCTCCGATCATTATTTGGAAGTGCCGTTTGATTTATCAGATGTCATGTTTATCACCACCTGCAATGTTTTGGATACCATTCCGCCGGCTTTGAGAGACAGATTGGAAATTATTCACTTCCCGGGCTATACGGAAGATGAAAAATTTCACATTGCCAAGGATTTTTTAGTCGGCAAACAGCTGGATGCCCATGGTTTGACTGCCAATAAGATTAAATTGACGGAAAGGGTCATCCATTACGTTATCCGCAAATATACCCGGGAAGCCGGTGTCAGAAGTTTGGAAAGGGAAATCGCCACAGTTTTCCGGAAGGTCGCCCGCGAAGTCGTTGAAGGCAAAACCAAATCAAAAATCATCAAAGCTTCTGATCTTCATAAATATCTCGGACCGGCCAAATTCACCTCATATCTGGCTGAAAAGATTGATGAAATCGGCATGTCAACCGGACTGGCCTGGACCGAAGCCGGAGGCGATATCCTCTTTATCGAGATTGCCCTGATGAAAGGCAAGGGAAACCTCCTTTTGACCGGACATTTGGGTGAGGTCATGCAGGAATCCTGCAAGGCAGCACTGTCCTATATCCGGGCTAAAGCCAAACAATTAGGCTTAAACGAAAAGTTTTACCAGAATGTCGATATCCATGTTCACGTGCCTGAAGGAGCTGTTCCCAAAGACGGCCCTTCAGCCGGTGTGGCCATCACCACCGCCATGGTTTCAGCCCTATCACAAATACCGGTCAAAAAAGACGCCGCCATGACAGGAGAGGTGACTTTAAGAGGCCGGGTTTTGGAAATCGGCGGGGGAAAAGAAAAGGTAATTGCCGCTCACCGTGCCGGCATCAAAACCGTCATCATGCCGAAATCAAACAAAAAGGACCTTGAGGATATTCCCAAATATGTTTTAGACGATCTTAAGTTTGTTTATGTCGACCATATGGACCAGGTATTTAAAGTGGCTCTTGGCCAACCCTTAAAAGTTAAAGAAGAAATCGAAGAACCCAAAGGCATCCACCCGCCAATGATGGCCCGCCTGCCATCCTAAATTACCCTTATAATACCGTCTACAGACGATATTCTATTTACTTTTTATATGTCCGAATTAACACTAGAGAAAATTGAACACCCAAGTTTCCCAAATTAGTGTCCTGATTGAAGTTATGAAGCAGTTAGTGGATAACTTATGGAATCTCTTGAATTTGTCATTGCGAGGAGTCCCGATTTAATCGGGACGACGCGGCAATCCCGTTGGACTGGAGAATTGTACTGTAAAGATCTTTCCAATCAGGATTAAAAGAAGCGATTAATTCAATTTTCTTCTGTCTGTTACCTGCTTTTATTTGTTTTTCCCTTTCAATAGCTATATTTATATCATCAAATATTTCATAATAAACCAGTTTCTCCAGATTATATTTACTGCTGAATGAGGAGACTGATTTATTTTTATGGTCGTATATTCTGGCAATAAGATTGCCGGTAACACCAGTATATAAAACAGTATTTCTGGAATTAGTAATAATATACACGCAGTAGTATTTCTGCATAACCTTACTCTTTTTCAGATTCCTGCGGGATTGCCACGGGTCGAAGCGTCGACCCTCGCAATGACATTATAATTGATGGTAATTATCATGAGGCTATTAGTGTCCTGAATTTGGGATATTTAGCCTTAATATTTCATTAAAGAGGAGAAAATGAGAAACTCAGGTACTATTTACTTTTTATATGTCCGGATTTACACTAGAGAAAATTGAACACTTTCTCCAGAAAGGTCAGAAATATCTTTAAAGCATCGGTCCTCCTGACTCAAGGCGAAATAGGGAATATCCCAGGAGTCCAACCTCTCTATGGTTCTCCTCGAAGTCCTGTCTTTGTGATATTATCTCTTGTTTCTATTGTCGCTGTACCGGTTATCATCGTTTTGGCGATTATTATGGGAATTTCAATTTATATCAAAAAAAGAAAAAAAAATTAAAGAAAATTCTATGAAACAAAAATTCTATAGATTTTTAATGCCTGTAGTATTCGCACAGCAGATTCTGTACGGTCCGCCCTCGATGCGGGAACCGACAACGGCAGAGAAGATAAATTCTGTCTTTAATATTGTTTATGTACCGGGAATCCTACTGGTTTGTGCCTTATTTGGTATATATTACTTCTTCCGTAAGGGTAAAAAGTAATCGGATCTGACAATAGTTTTGTATGTTCGCCCAAATTATAAAGACAGGACAGCTCAAGTTATGGTCCGGTTATAAGAGGAAACTCCGTGATAAGCATCCATTATCTTACCTCTTTTGGGAATGTACTATGAATTGCAACTTTTTCTGCAAACATTGCGGCAGCAGTGCCGGTCGGAAAACATTTCCCGGCCAGTTGTCGACAGTTGAAATAATACGGGTTTTTAGGGAGATTGGCAGGGATTTCTACCCTAAGAATATTATGATCGCCGTTACCGGCGGTGAACCTTTGGTCAGGAAGGATTTGTTTGAAGTTATGAAGTATGCTAGCCATTTGGGTTTTTACTGGGGTATGGTTACAAACGGTTATCTGGTAAATCCTGATGTCGTCAGAAAAATGAAGGAAACAGGTATGAATACCATATCAATTTCAATTGACGGTATTGGACAAACTCACGATTCATTCAGGAACATGAAAAAGGCTTATGATCATGCTATATCTGCGGTACGTCTTCTCGTCGCTGCCCGTTTTTTGAAGACAGTACAAATTACGACGGTAGTGCACCGGGGGAATATAAGCCAATTGGAGGAGATGTATAGAATATTTTCAGGTTTGGGAATTGATTCTTGGAGGGTGATCAATGTCGATCCCATTGGCCGGGCAGAAACCAATAGAGGTCTGCTTTTAAAAGGTTCCCAGTTTAAATACCTTCTTGATTTTATAAAATCAAGAAGGGAATCGTCCAAATTCGAAGTCACTTACGGTTGCTCCGGATTTCTCGGGTTACAGTATGAAAATGAAGTTAGAAACGGCTTCTTTATCTGCCGTACGGGTATCGACACCGCCAGTATCCTCTATAATGGTGATATTTTTGTCTGCCCCAATGTTGAGAGAAGAAAGGAATTTATTCAGGGAAATGTACGTCATGACCGTTTTTCTGAAATCTGGAATAATAAATTCAAGTATTTCCGTCTGAATAATCGCACTGCCAATACTGATTGTCTAAAATGTGAATTTTGGGAAGACTGTTTAGGAGGGCCATTTCATCTTTGGGATTCGGAAAAAAGCAAGCCGAAATTTTGCCATACAGAGTTGCTTAAATTTCCCAATTGACAACGGAGGTATCACTTCATATTCTCATAAACTATCCTGGAAATTTGGGCGATTTTGGTTTTAGTGGCTTCTTCGTCCACGATATCTGTTGTAAAAACAGCCAGAAAATAGGGTTTGCCCGGCAGATCGACAATACCGGCATCGTGGACTGTCCTGACTTCATCTCCTGTTTTATGATAAACCTTTGTATTGCCGTCAATTCCTTTGGGGATGCGGTCTTCAAAATCGCTGTCGTCCATAAAATCAATCATTTCAGCGGTTAATGCTTTACCGGTGATTTCTGAGCGGTACATTTTTATGGTGATGATGGCGATATCTTTGGCAGATGTTTTATTGATTTTCATATCGGTTTGGGTCAATCCCCAGCTTTCGATTAGGTTTTGAATGTCATCCAGGCCAACGACAAGAGAGGCCAGAATATAGGCGGCGGTATTGTCGGATTTTTCCATCATCAGTCGGGCGAGGGTTTTGAGGGAATAGGCAGTACCGGGAGCATCATAGCGGATGGAGCCGGTACCGTAATCCTGGACATCTTTAGCTTGAGGGACGATGATTCTGTCCAGATCAATTTCGTTTTTACCGGCTTTATGATAGAGAGCAGCCAGTATGGGAATTTTATTGACTGAGGCAGCCGTGACAACCATCTGTTCGTTAATGCCGAAATTTCTGCCACTGTTCAAATCTTCCAGATAGACGGAATAGGTACCGGAGGAATCGGATGTCAGGCGTGAAATTTCAGCCTCAATCTCCTCAAAATCCAAATTGTCGGCCACAGTTACCTGGTTTGGTTTATCCCCAGCTTTATTTTCTGATATCTTGGGACTTACCTCGACCACCGGATTCAGAAGTACAACTTTTTCTGCTTTATATAAAACTGTCAAAGTAATAAGAATTAGAAAAACCGCCAATCCCAAATATGCTTTCCGGCTTCCTCCCCCTGTTTTGCTTTCTATGTTTCGATCGAAAGCAGGGTAACCCGTCTCCATAGATTAATGATTATACACATCCTTCGTAAAAAAATATAACCGGCATCATATTAAATACTGATTCAGCTCATTTTCAGCTAAATACTGGTAAAATACGTTTTGTGAGAATTCTGGTAGTTGAGGATGAACACAAAATCGCCAACTCCGTTAAAAAAGGTCTGGAACTGGAGAATTTTGCCGTGGATACAGTTTACGATGGCCCTGCCGGTTATGACTTGGCGGCTACTGAAGATTACGATGCTCTCATTTTGGACCTGATGCTGCCGGGAATAGACGGCCTGGCCATTACCCGAAAACTGCGGCAGAAAAATATTCATACACCCATTCTGATACTGACAGCCAAAGGCCGGGTCGATGACAAGGTGACAGGTTTAAACACCGGTGCCGATGATTATCTGAGCAAACCCTTTTCCTTCAATGAGCTTCTGGCCCGTTTGAGAGCTCTTTTGCGCCGGCCCAAAAACAGCACCGGACGGATTTTGCAGGTAGGGGATTTGATTTTAGACACTGTCACTTATGAGGTGAGGAGGAACCGGCAAATCCTAAAATTATCAGGTCGGGAATTTGCTCTACTTGAATACTTGATGCGCCATCCGGACAAAGTCATCACCAAAGAACAGATTATCAGTCATGTCTGGAATTATGATGCCGATATATTAACAAATACGGTTGAGGTCTTTGTCGGCTTTTTAAGAAAGAAGATCGACCGGATCAGTTCCGGTCCGAAGCTGATCAAAACCGTCAGAGGCTTCGGTTACAAAATTTCGGCAACAGGCGAATAATGTTTCATAACGCTCGTTTCAAGCTGACAGCCTGGTATCTGACTATTATCATGTCGGTCAGCCTCCTCTTCAGCGCTTTTATCTATAAAGGAGCAGATGCGGAGCTTTCCCGGATTGAAAGAAGACAGCAAATCAGGGTTGAGCGGTTCCGCGCCCAGTTTTTCGGCTTGCCGGATTTTCCGGAGATGTTTGCGCCGGTATCTGTTGATGAAATCAGGGAACGCCTTTTGGTAGCCCTGGGGATTATCAACGGGGGTATCCTGGTTTTGGCCGGCGGCGCCGGTTTTTTTCTGGCCGGACGGACCTTGCGCCCCATTGAAGAAATGGTTCAAGAACAAAACCGTTTCATTGCTGATGCTTCCCATGAACTGCGGACGCCCCTGACTTCGATCAAAACCCAAACTGAAGTCAGTTTACGGGATAAAAAGCTGACTTTGACACAAGCCAAATCCCTACTGGTCAGCAATTTGGAGGAAGTTGATAATTTGCAGTCGATATCAGACAGATTATTAGAGTTGGCCCAGATCGAAAAGCCCAATTATTTTGTTTTTGCACCTCTGGATTTTAAAAGTGTGGTCCGAGAGGCTGTGGCAAAGATAAAACCTTTGGCTAAACAAAAACAGATTGCCATAAGTTATCCGCATAAATCGCAAATGATGGATGGTGACAGGATTCGCCTGACAGAAATGCTGGTTATTTTTTTGGATAATGCCGTCAAATACAGTCAGAAAAAAAAGTCAATTAATTTATCATCAAAAATAACCGGGCAATCTCTGATTGTTAAAGTTACGGACCAGGGAATCGGAATTGACCGACAGGATTTACCCCATATTTTTGAGAGGTTTTACAGAAGCGATAAAGCCAGAACAAATCAGTATGTATCCGGTTACGGCCTGGGTCTTTCAATCGCCAAGAAGATTATCGATGTCCACCACGGAACAATTCAAGTCACCACTAAAAAAAATCAGGGATCGGCTTTTACTATAACTCTGCCTCTGAAACAGCCCCGAAATATCCTTTAATAAACGGACTTTCAGGTTATTTTCAGATACTTTTGTTAAATTAATTAGACAAATGAAAATTTTTATAGCCCTCAGCCGCTTCGTTGGCGGCACAAAAAATCGTTTTATCCGACTGTCCTTAATAAAGAAAATAGTAGTTTTGCTAATACTTTCCCTGCTTGTCTGGTTCGGTAGAAACCAAATTCTTAAGGATAAATCACAAAGTCCGCAATTCCAGACAGCGGAAGTCGAGAGGGGGACTTTAATTAATTCCGTGACTGCCTCAGGCGTTATTTCGGGAGGAACAGGCAGTAACGTGACCACTTCAGCCGGAGGTGTAGTCCGCAGTGTTTTTGTTAAAGACGGTGACTATGTTACCAAAGGTCAGAAAATTGCTGAGATTTCCCTGGATACGGATTCCCTGCAGAGGCAGGCTGCAGCTTGGGCCGGTTATTTGCAGGCCAAAAACAGCTTAAATTCGGCCAAGTCCAAAATGAACGCTTTGCAGGCAGCCCTGTTCAAGGCCAATCAGACTTTTGTCAAGGGAGCCGGAACAGCTGATCCTGTCTACGATGATCCGACATATATTATTCAGCGGGCCGAATGGCTGCAGGCGGAATCGGATTATAATAACCAAGCCGGTGTCATCGCCCAAGCCCAAGCCCAAGCCTCTTTAACATCTTCCTGGTATTCTTACCGGCAAATCTCGTCGGTGGTGACGGCTCCTATCGCCGGTATTATTTCCAATCTGGCCATAACAGAAGGTCAGGGCATCACTTCCGGTCAGATTGCTTCCGGCAATACGACAGCCGGTAATTCTTCAAACCAAACAATAGCAAGAGTCGTTCCTCAGGAAAATGGGATCCAGTCTACTGTTAATTTAACCGAGATAGATATTCCTAAAGTAAGAATAGGTCAGAAAGTGACTATGACTCTGGATGCCTATCCCGATAAAACCTTTGCCGGCAAAGTTTCATCCATCAATACTTCCGGTACCATAAGCTCCGGAGTCACCAATTACCCGGTGACCGTCACTTTCGATTCGGGTATCGAAGGTATTTACCAGAATATGGCAATTTCCGCAACAATTATTAACAACATCGTTACTGATACCCTGATGGTGCCGTCGGCCGCTGTCCAAACAACTGACGGAGAGTCAAAAGTCAGGCTACTTGAAAAAGGCCGGGAGGTTTCCCTTCCGGTTGAAATTGGGCAGGCCAATGATACCCAGATTGAAATCAAAAGCGGACTTACCGAAGGCCAAACAGTCATCACTTCTCAAAACAGCAGCACCTCCGGTAACAATAATCAGTCTTCAGGCAATTCTCCTTTTTCAGGCGGTTTCAGAGGATCCGGCGGGGGTGGGATATTCCGGCGGTAGTTTTTCACTACTCTATGATCAAAGTATCCCATATGTCAAAAACCTATAAAATAGGCGAATTGGAAACTGTGGCTTTGGCCGATGTTTCATTTGAAATAAAAAAGGGCGAATTTGTGGCTATTATGGGACCGTCCGGTTCAGGCAAATCAACTTTGATGCATATTCTCGGTGCCTTGGATAAACCTTCTTCAGGCAAGTATTTTCTGGACGGTGAAAATATGGCCGGATTATCCGATGATGAGTTGGCCGAAGTACGCAATAAAAAGATCGGTTTTATTTTTCAGGCTTATAATCTTTTGCCCAGGACAACTGCTTTAAAAAATGTCATGCTGCCGATGGTCTATGCGGATATAACCGCCGATGAAAGGCGCCGGCGCGCGGAAATGTATCTGGAAATGGTAGGTTTGAAGGACAGGTTTTTCCATACCTCTAATCAGTTGTCCGGAGGACAACAGCAAAGGGTGGCCATTGCCCGGGGATTGGTCATGAACCCGAGTATCCTCTTGGCCGATGAGCCGACAGGCAATATTGCTTCGGCCCAGGCGGCAGAAATCATGGAAATTTTCCGGAAGCTGAACCGTGAAGGCCATACGATCATCATGATCACCCATGAGGCAGATATTGCCGAATATGCCAAAAGGATTATTCACCTCAAAGACGGCCATATTGCCTCAGACGGCAATGGTCACCGCCGGAGGAAAATCTGATATGGATTTCCGGGAATTAGCAATCGAAAGTTTGTCAACACTGGCTCTCAATAAACTGCGCACAGGTTTGGCAATTTTAGGCATTATCATCGGTATAGGCTCGGTCATAGCCCTGGTTTCTTTGGGGCAGGCCAGCCAAAAAGCGGTTGAGTCGCAAATCCAGTCGCTCGGTTCAAATTTATTGACGGTCATGCCCGGTTCAGCCCAAAGTGGAGGAGTCAGGGGAGCGGCCGGTGCCAGAACCACACTGACATTTAATGATGCCAAAGACATAGAAAATTCACCTGCCATTACCGCCGTTAAAAATGTTTCTCCCGAATACTCCGGAAGGGCCCAGGTGGTTGCCGGCCGCAATAATACCAATACTTCGGTGATGGGAGTAACTCCTCTATATGCCCAAGTTCGGAAAATAGAGACAGCTTTCGGAAATTTTATTACCGAGCGGGATGTGACTGCGCAGACCCGGGTGGCGGTACTGGGTCCGGCGGCAACCGCTGATTTATTCGGCGAAGGGATAAATCCCGTCGGCCAAGCGGTTAGGATAAACGGCCAGACACTTCGAGTCATCGGTGTGACAGTCTCCAAAGGCGGCAGCGGTTTCCAAAACCAGGATGATGTTATCTATGTGCCGTTGACTATCGCGCAAAAACAGCTTTTCGGCGTCAATTACCTATCGACTATTTCGCTCGAAGCGGAAAGTGAAGAAGTGATGGTGCAAGCTCAAAATCAGGTCGGTTACCTTCTTTTACAGCGCCATAAATTGAGTGATCCGCAGGAAGCTGATTTTTCCATCTTTTCCCAACAGGATATTTTGGAGACGGCTTCCCAGGTGACCGGTACTTTTACTGCACTTTTATCAGGTGTGGCAGCCATTTCCCTTTTGGTCGGCGGCATCGGTATCATGAATGTCATGCTGGTGACGGTTACCGAAAGGACCAGAGAGATCGGTTTGCGTAAAGCTTTGGGAGCCAAGAAAAAAGTGATCATCACCCAATTTTTGAGCGAAAGTGTCATTCTGACTTTTACGGGTGGCCTATTCGGCATTATTTTGGGGGTTTTGATATCCTTTCTGTTTTCAGTATTTATGTCATTTGCCTTTGTCGTTTCTTTAAACTCAATTTTTTTAGCCTTTGTTGTTTCGGCTGCTATCGGTATTATTTTCGGCTGGTATCCTGCCAGAAAAGCAGCTAATCTTGAACCGATAGAAGCCTTGAGGTATGAGTAAAGGAGGTGATCTAATGAAGAAAAATCAAATTATAATTATTGTTATTATTGCTATAGTTGCAGCTGCAGCCGGTTTTTTCGCCGGAAAGTCAGTAGGAAGTTCCGCAAGAACTGATTTTACGGCCGGTCAATTCCGTAATCGGACGGGAGGATCACTACAATCAGGTTTCCGGCCGGTTAACGGAGAGATTATTGCCGGTGACGATGAGAGTATTACTGTTAAATTAGCTGACGGCAGTTCCAAAATCATAATTCTTTCGGATAAAACTGCCATTAATAAAGCTTCCGAGGGGGCAAAAACGGATCTTAAAGTCGGGGAAAGAGTGACGGCCTTCGGCAGTAATAATACCGACGGCTCGGTTACCGCTGAAAACATCTCGATCGGAACCGGGATGTTCCGGGAAATGCGGGGAAGAATGACTCCGACACCTTAAGCTTTTTTTAGTTATGAGTAAAGCGGTCTTAGTTATATTATTTGTTTCATTGGCGGTTGCCTGGTTCTTTTTCAGAGGCGGCAGGGACAATATTGTTACGGAAAAGCCCTCTTCTAATATAACTGGGGATATTACTGCAACTTCTGATTCAATAAAGGTTGTTGCTTCAAATCTGGATACTCCATGGGCAATAGCTTTTTTGCCGGACAACACCATGTTAGTGACGGAAAGGCCGGGGAGAGTCCGCCAGATAAATGATCAAGGGGTCTTGAAATCCGAGCCGGTAGCGGCTTTAACTCAAGTTAAAGAAATCGGGGAAGGGGGACTCTTGGGTATAGTACCTCATCCTGATTTTTCCGAAAACAGCTATATCTATCTTTATTACACATATTTACAGTCCGGTTCCAATACTTATAACCGGGTTGTAAGGATGATTTACCGGAATGGACAATTAACAGATGAGAAAGTAATTGTTAACAGGATTCCCGGAGCCTCCAATCATAACGGCGGCCGGATCAAATTCGGACCTGATATTAATTTATATATAGGAACAGGCGATGCCCAGGAGCCATCCCGGGCACAGGATAAATCATCTTTAGCCGGAAAAATTCTTAGGGTTACTGCAGATGGTGATGCAGCACCAGGCAATCCTTTTAACAATGAAATTTATTCTTACGGTCACCGCAACGTTCAGGGTTTGGCTTGGGATGCGGCCGACCGACTTTGGGCTACAGAGCATGGCCGGTCCGGTGTTGCTTCAGGACTGGATGAGCTTAATCTGATCGAAAACGGTAAAAATTACGGCTGGCCGGACATCCAGGGAGATGAAAAAAAAGAGGGAATGGTAAGTCCGGTCCGGCATTCCGGGAGTAAAACTACTTGGGCGCCGGCGGGAGCGGCTTTTATCGGGAACGCCCTCTTTTTCGGCGGTTTGCGCGGGCAAACGCTTTATGAGGCTGTCATTAACGGGAATAAACTGACGGATTTAAAAGAGCATTTTAAAGGCCAATATGGTCGGATCAGGGAAGTCATCAAAGGTCCTGATAACATGCTTTACATAACTACCTCAAATCATGACGGCCGCGGTAATCCCAATCCTGCCGATGACCGGATTATCCGCATAAATCCCTCATCCCTTTAAGCATTCTTTCAGGAATATTTCCTATTCTATGACAATGAACTTGTCCGCCTGATCTTACTTCTCGCCTTACCTACTGTTCGTAGCGCGGCTCGAAGAGCAATCTTAGGCGGACTCAAGAAAGACTAAGTTCATGATATTCACTAAGTCTTTCTAGAGGAGGTGAGAAAAGATTAAAAAAACTTTAATTGTTACTGCCTTATTATTGACACTTCTCGGAGCCGGTCTGGTTAGAACAGCTTCTGTATCCGCCCAGACGAATGAATCACCATTCAAAAGTCTGATTACGCGAATTGCGGATAAATTCAATCTGAAAGAGGCAGATGTGCAGTCGGTTTTTGACGAACATAAACAAGCACGGCAGGAAGAGATGAAAGCCAGGTTTGAAGAGAGGTTGACAGCTTTGGTCAAAGAAGGCAAGCTGACCGAAGCCAAGAAGCAACTGATCATGGATAAGAAAGAAGAACTGATGGAAAAGAGGCAGACAGATAGAGAAGCACACCATGAAGAGATGCAGACATGGGCTGAAGAAAACGGCATCGACCTCAACCTCTTTTTCGGAGGATTTGGAGGAAAATGGGGAATGATGAGAGGCTGGCGGGCTGATTAATTGAGGAGGTTCTCTCATGTTGAGCAAGGGCATTCCGATCAAGAGGTCGGAATGTCCTTATGAAAACCGCTTACGACCTAGCTGGCGAATTCGAGAGCACACTCCAATCTTTAAGGCAAATAACACATAGGAAATATTTAGTCTTATTTGATATAATTATTCTTCAATAAATGAATCATTTGCTTCTATATGTTTAAACTTAAAATTAATAAAAGCATTGTTAAATTTTTTAGATCTGTATTTATTGCCATGATCCTGACCAGGATTTGGGTAATTTCTCTCACTGTGATATTTGATAAGGAGTCAAAAATTTACCAAAGAATTCTAAATGATTCTTTGCATCATTATCAGATAGGCCTTTTATTGATTCTTTATTATCTCCTAAATAAAAAAAGAAGAATGGTATATCGCCTGCCGGCAATAGGACTCGGAATTATTTTTGAGGAATTTGCCGTTGTTTTAGGCGATCTCGGTTTTAATACTACCCGATATTATCTGAAAGGTTACGATTTTCTGATTACAGGGATTTTTGTAATACTTTTCTATATTTTTATTTTACGCCTACATATTTTAAAACGATTGGTAAAATCATCGGTATGAATTTATCTGTCGGCACTTGAATTTCTCTGCTCCACTTTTTCAATTCCAGTTCTCTTTCCAGTTACCCCAACCCAGAAAAGACCGTTTGATCTTACTTAGAGATAAATTCGGGTGGATTATAAGATCAGAAGCACCGCAGATAAGAATTTTTTAGACCTCGTATATAAACTTAAAAAACTTACTCCATCGTGGCTTTTGTTAAGACAGAAAAAGCGCGATCTATATCATTTGTCCGAAAAATCAAACTAACTTCTGTAAAGGTCGAAATCATTTCCACCATATTAATTCCTTCAAGCGCGAACAATTTTAATATGGAATAATAAGCCCCGGGATTATCGACGGTATCTTGCGGTAGTTTTATTGAAATCGACGATAAATTTTCCAATTTTACTGTTAAAGTTTCGTTTCTAAATGCCTGTTGAATTTCTTTTTCAATATTTCCGCTAGCAATTATTGTTGATTCGGTTACCCCTTGAGATAGATTCAAAAAAATTTCTCTTTTACTTCCAATATTTAAAATTAATGCTTGTACTTTTTTAAGCAAAGTTTCTGTATTTACATATGTATATTCTGTGATATTCGATCTGACCGTCATACCACTCAAATTATTAAGGATTTTAACTTTTTTAATTTTATTTTTAAGTTTAGAACTAATTCGTTTAAGTGCGGCAATTATTGCTCCATCATTTATATCTTTTTTAACTTTATCCTCAACTTGACTGTGAATTTTGCGGGCGAGTGAAGATAAATTTACGATTTGGTCACTTAAGGCTTCAGTTAGATATGGAGATTGCTTAACTATCTCAAAAACTGCATCAGATATTGATATCATGTCTGAAATTTAACATTTTAACATAAATATTGTCAAGATTTAGTTAAAATTTGACATTTTCTATATTTAAGTAATAATAAACGCTATTTACTAAGTATTATAAAAATTTATGGAGGTAGTTCATAATGTCAAATTTGAAATCTGACTGTCCAATCTGCGCAGAAACGATTTCAGTAGAAGATAATACTGAAGTTTCAGAAATTATACAATGTCCTAGCTGTAATAATCGCATTGTTGTTAAAGGCAAAACTGGGAACAATGTCACTTTTGAAGAGGCGCCCAAGATAGAAGAAGATTGGGGCGAATAATATGGGATCAAATACCAAATTTAAAATTGGATTATTACATTCTACTATAAGGGAGGATGAAAAGTTAATAATCCGTGAAGCAAAAAAAAAGGATATACCACTTTCTGTAATTGATGTCAGATATCAGGTATTTAATCCAGATAAATGGGATAATAATATCGACGTAATATTAGACAGATGCTTGTCAACATCTGTGGGTTTTCAAGCTACTCTTTTTTTTGAGCGAATAGGAATTCCAGTTGTCAATTCATCGAGAGTTGTTCAAAACTGTGATAATAAATTTTTAACTTCACTACTTTTACATGAACATAAAATTCCCACAGTACCATTTGCTTTAGTTTTTACAGAGAGCCAGGCAAAAGAAGCTGTAAAGGAATTAGGCGGTTACCCAATAGTTATAAAACCTGTTTCTGGTTCATGGGGACGTCTCTTGGCAAAAGTAAATGACGATGACGCACTCGAAGGAATTATTGAACAAAAGCAAGTATTAGGTTCTCCAATCCAAAAAGTCTTTTATATTCAAAGATATGTCAAAAAACCGGGCAGGGATATTAGAGTTGTTGTTATAGATAATATAGCAATTTGTGCAATATACAGAGAAACAAGCCACTGGATTACAAATACCGCGCGTGGTGCAGAGGCTAAAAATTGCACGATCAATACAAAAATATCTGATATTTGTTCAAAAACTTCAAAAGCAATTGGAGGAGGAATTCTTGGCGTTGATATTTTTGAAACTGATGCGGGTTTGTTGGTTAATGAAGTTAATCATACGATGGAATATAAAAACGTTCAAAGAGTAACAGGGGTTAATATTGCTGCAGAAATACTTAAATTTTGTCAGGGGGTATCAAAATATGGTTAAAGTAAGTATAGTCGGGGCATCAGGATATGCCGGAGGAGAACTGTTAAGGCTTCTTCTAAATCATCCAAAAGTTAAAATTCAGGATGTTACATCTTCGCGGTTTGTGGGTGAATCTGTAACTCTTCAGCATCCGAATTTAAGGGGACAAACAGATCTTGTGTACAAGGATATAAATAATTTAAGCAGTTGTGATGTTTTGTTTGTTTCTTTACCAAACGGAGTATCAATGAATTTTATGGATAGATTTGCCAAACTGACAAAATACATTATTGACTTGGGAGCAGATTTTAGATTACGCGAGGAATCGGACTGGAATAAATGGTATAAAGTTCCGCATAAAAACCCAACTCTTCTTAAAAAGTTTGTCTATGGTGTGCCCGAGTTTCACCGACAGGAAATAAAAAATGCTAAGTTTGTAGCAGGTCCGGGATGCGAAGCAATTGTTTCCATACTGTCATTAATGCCTGTTATCAAACATAAACTAATCGATTTAAATAAAATTATTATAGATGCTAAAATGGGCAGTTCTCAGGCAGGGAGTAAAGGCTCTGATTCTTCGCATCATCCTGAAAGATCAGGAGTTGTCCGAACGTATATGCCAACAGGCCACAGGCATACTGCGGAGATCGAACAGGAGTTAACATTTAATAAAATCAAGCCAAGAGTTGCAATAACGGCAACAGCTATAGAAATAGTAAGAGGACTTCATGTAATAGTTCATACATTCCTTAACCCCGGAATAACTGAAAAAGATATATGGCAGGTATACAGGAAAGAGTATGGGAACGAACCCTTTATTCGTTTAGTAAAAATGAGAAGTGGTTTTTATAGATATCCGGAACCAAAAATACTTCAGGGTACAAATTTTTGTGACGTTGGCTTTGAAATCGATCAGTATACAGAAAGGTTAGTAATAATCGGGGCTATCGATAATTTGACCAAAGGGACAGCGGGTAATGCCGTTCAGTGCATGAATTTAATGTGCGGATTTGAAGAAAAAACCAGCTTAGAGTTTATGGGATTACACCCTATCTAATTTATGAATAATTTGAATAGTTTTTTAAAAAACTATAAAGGAATTATTGACACATCTTTAAGAGAGGGCTTGCAGTATCGTTTTTCTTCTTTAAGTCTTCCTCAGCAAATACTGATATTAAAATTGTTATCCAAAATAGGGGTTGATCGAATTGAAGTTGGCAATCCTGTTGTTGACGAAATAAGAAAGACGGTTACCAAATTAGTCCAAATTCCTCAAAGACCACCGATAATATCTCATGTAAGAAATAGGCTAGAAGATTTAACATTAGCAATTGAATCTGGGATTGACGGAGTAAATATTTTATGTACAGTTGATCCTGTCAGGTTAAAAGCTATGCGCTTAAACATGTCACAGTATTTGGAAAATTTAAAAGCCAATATTCTGAAAGCAAAAGAAAAAAAATTGGAAATAAGAGTCAGCGTTGAAGATTTTTTTCAGGCAGATGCAAACGAAGCTATCAAAGTATATGAATTAAGCGAGAGTATGAAAGTTGATAGGATTGGTATCGCCGATACCTTAGGTGTTGCCATGAGTTGGGATATTGAAAACAAGATTAGTAATCTTAGAAAATTTATTAAAACGGATATAGAAGTTCATTTTCATAACGATTTAGGACAAGCCAATAGTAATGCTATAAGTGCTATAAAAAGCGGAGCAAACTGGGTTGACACTACTCTTTTAGGAATTGGAGAAAGAAGCGGAATAACCGCATTAAGTACATTTTTAGCGGCACTTTATATTTTTGATCCCAAAATTTCTAAAAGATACAATCTTCAATATGTCACTGAAGCTGAAAATACTCTGGCCGGAATGATTGGAAAAGAAGTTCCCTTTAATCTACTAACCAATAGGGAAAACGGTTTTGCCCATAAAGCTGGTATTCATCTTCACGCCCTGGTAAATTTTGGCCCAACAACTTACGAACCTATTTCTCCGGGAGTTTTTGGAAATGTCAGACAATTGGTCTATGGCTCTGAAATTTCAGGCCGAACCGATGAAAAAACTGTTAAGGATTTTTATAAAAAATATGGGAAAAGCTGACAGAGATCAAACTATTGCTGAAAAAATATTCTCATCTCATTCAGGAAAAAACGTATATGCCGGTGATTTTGTTTTAGCTAATTTGGATTTAGTCATGGCCCACGATACGACCTGCGCTTGGGCGCTGGAACCTTTTTATAAGATTGCCAAAAAAGTCTGGGATAAGAAAAAAATATTCATTCCATTTGATCATGCCTATCCTGCTCCTAATACCGAAATGGCCAGTTTGCAGTCAGCGATCAGAAAATTCGCAGATGAACAGGGAATTCCGGTTACTACAGATGGGGTCTGTCATCAAATCATGTCTGAAAGGTTTATTAATCCGGGTAATTTAATTCTTGGGGCAGATTCTCATTCTCCCACAGGCGGAGGTTTGGGTGCATTAACAATTGGAGTGGGATCGACAGATGCCGCAATAGCTATGGCTACAGGAATTTGTTGGTTCAAGGTTCCGCCAACGGTTAGAATTGAAATAAACGGAAAGCTCCCAAAAGGTGTATTTTCAAAAGACGTTGTTTTAAATGTTGCAAAAAGTATTGGCCCTGATGGCGGAAATTACAAAGTTTTGGAATATGGTGGAGAAACAGTTTGTTCATTTAATGTTCCGGAACGATTGACTTTAACAAATATGTCTGCCGAGATGGGTGCAAAAGCGGCCATTGTCGAGCCTGATGAAAATACATCGGAATATCTGGTTAAAAATAATCGCGCATATAAATTCAATAAAAGCGATCTGGCAAGTGACAAAAAAGCTAATTATGAAAAAATAATGCGCTTTGATATTTCTAGCTTAGAACCGTTAATTGCTAAGCCGCCTGACATCGATAACGTAGCCAAAGTTTCTGAAGTTGAAAAAGAAAAAATCAAGTTAGACCAGATCTTTATCGGATCGTGTACAAACTGCAGGATTGAGGATTTGGATATTGTTGCCTCGATCTGGAAAAACAGAAAATTACATCCGGGATTAAGAGTGATTGTAACTCCGGCTTCTAAATTAGTTTATCTTCAAGCCTTGCAAAAAGGGTATGTTAAATTTTTTATGGAATTGGGAGCAGTTGTAACTAATCCGGGTTGTGGACCATGTCTAGGAAGGCATCAAGGTGTTTTGGCAGATAATGAAGTCTGTGTATCTACGAGTAACCGCAATTTTACAGGGAGAATGGGTAGCCCGAAAGCCTTAATTTATCTTGCCAGTCCGGCAACAGCTGCCGCATCGGCAATTACTGGATTTATTACTGACCCAAGAAATTATTTATCATGAACTGGATATTTGGAGATAACATCAATACAGACCTAATTACACCGGGAAGATTTAATATTACCACTGACCCTTTAAAGTTGGCTTCAATTGCTTTTATAGAATATCGTCCTGAATTTCATAAAAATGTTAAAAAAGGAGATTTTATTGTTGCAGGGGAGAATTTCGGCTGCGGATCATCCCGCGAAACAGCCGCAATAGCTCTAAAACATCGCCACATAAAAGCAATCCTGGCAAAATCTTTTGCACGTATTTTTTTTAGAAATAGTCTTAATTTAGGATTGTTATTGGTCAATGCAGACACAGATGGAATTGACAAGGACGATGTATTGATTCTTGACATCAAAAATCAGGTTTTAATAAACAAAACAAAAAAAAACAAGAAAAAAATATCTATTCCTTCTATGATGCTTCGATTAAATAAAGATGGAGGAATAATTCCGTATTTACAAAAACATGGATTAAATCACTTGTCTGATTTGGAGAGATTTTAAAATGTATTCTCTATGTGTTATCAGGGGTGACGGGGTAGGTCCTGAAGTTATTTCGGAAACCTTATTACTTTTAGAAGGAACCAGTCTTAAATTTAATATAAGTGAAGCCTATGCGGGTTATCAGTGCTATTTGGATAATGGATCTTCTCTCCCGGAAGATACGGTTAAAAAATGCGAAAAATCTGACGCCATACTTTTTGGAGCTGTAACGACACCGCCAATCATTGAAAATTACTTCAGCCCGATTGTTAGATTGAGAAAAATATTGGATCTTTATGCAAATGTTAGGCCTTTCTACTCGTTGCCATTAAAATCTAGCAGGCAAAATATAGATTTTGTCATTGTTCGCGAAAATACTGAAGATTTATATGCAGGTAAGGAAAGAAAAACAAAAATCGGAGCAGAAGCCACAAGAATTATTACCAAAAAGGCAAGCGAAAAAATCATAAGATTTGCATTTGAATTAGCCATAAAACAAAATAGAAAAAAAGTTACTGTTGTGCACAAAGCAAATATTTTACGATTGACAGACGGTTTATTTCTTAAAATTGCAGAGGAAGTGCACAGTGAATTTCCTGAAATTGAGATGGATTATATGTTAGTTGATTCTTGTGCGTTAAATCTTGTGAAAAAACCAGATATCTTCGATATCATTGTTACAACAAATATGTTTGGAGATATTCTGTCTGATGAAGCCGCAGCCCTTATTGGAGGATTAGGGGTTGCTGCTTCTGCGAATATAGGTGAGTCTCACGCACTATTTGAACCAGTGCACGGTTCAGCTCCAAAATATCAGGGGAAAAATGTAATCAATCCGGTTGCTGCTTTTTTTGCCGCTTGTTTAATGCTTGAATATTTGGGCGAATTTAAAAAAGCATTGAGTCTAAAAAAGGCAATTATTCAGACCATAAAAAATAATTGTGTTACATTCGATCTTGGAGGGAATGCGAAAACATCGGAAGTGACAAGAGAAGTTATTATAAACTATAAAAAGATCTATGATCATAATTAAAGCAGGTGGAGGTAAATATATAAACTGGAATTATATAGCCCAGGATATTGCCACTTTGAATGAACAGACAATAATTGTCCATGGAGCAAATGCCGCCTTCAAAGAAATATCCCAAAAGTTTGGGTTATCTGAAAAAATTATTCAGTCTCCTTCAGGTCATACAAGCAGATATACCGATAACCAAACAATGGAATTATTAACGATGGTTTATAGCGGATTAATAAATAAAAAAATTGTTTCCTGCCTTCAGAAACACGGAATCAATGCAGTAGGTTTAAGCGGTGCCGATGGTAAGTTATGGTTAGGCAAAAAAAAAGATGCGATTTTGGCAAAAGTCGGATCAAAAACAAAACTGATAACGGATTCTTTAACTGGAAAAGTGGAATCTGTAAATACTAAATTAATAAGCATACTCACACGCGGAGGTTTCACTCCCGTAATAACTATTCCAGCAATAACCGATTCTGGAGAACTTATTAATGTTGACAATGACCGGGCTTTAGCTGTTATGGCTCGAGATCTTAAAGTAAGAACTCTAGTAATTCTTTTCGAAGCTCCGGGATTTATGGAAAAACTTGATGATCCATCATCCAAAGTATCGCATATTGACATTGAAGATATTGATAAATTTCTAGAGAAATCCGAAGGAAGAATGAAGAAAAAATTATTGGGAGTTACAGAAGCAATTAATGCTGGTGTTACAAATATTTATTTTGGAGACGGCAGAATTAAAAATCCTGTCTCGCAAGCAATGAAAGGGAAAGGAACTACAATTAATTAATATGAACACTGCAAATACCTCAAAAAACGTTTTTGTTGCCTCTTATCCGAATAGGGGGGTTACTTTTATCAAGGGCGATGGAGTATATCTTTTTGATCAAAATGGAGAAAAATATCTTGACCTGGGTTCAAATTATGGAGTCAATATATTTGGTTATAATCATCCAGCGATTACAAAAGCCTTGCATCAACAATTGGATAAATTAGTCAATCTTCATGGTTCATTTAACAGCACGGTTAGATCTCAAGCCGCAGAAAAATTATTAGAAGTGACAGGCGGAAAACTATCGAAAATATTTTTTTCTAACTCCGGAGCCGAAAGTACGGAAGCAGCTTTGAAATTTGCTAAAGTTGCAACCGGAAAATCACATTTTATTGCAATGAAAAACTCTTATCATGGTAAGACTCTTGGAGCTCTATCCGCAACAGCAGGAGATAAGTATAGGAATCCATTTTTGCCTCTTCTCTGGAATTTTACTCATGTAAATTTTGGTAATATTGAGGAGTTAAAATCACAAATAACTCAAAATACTGGGGCTATCATAATTGAACCGGTTCAGGGTGAAGGCGGAATCTATGTTGCTCCTCATGAGTTTTATTCAGAACTTCAAGATATTTGTGATAAACAAAATATATTGCTTATTGTCGATGAAATACAAACAGGTGTCGGCAGAACCGGTTCTTTTTTAGCTTGTGAACAGTTTGGACTTAAACCGGATATTCTTTGTTTAGGTAAAGGATTAGCTGGAGGAATCCCTATCGGAGTAACCTTAGTAACGGAAGAAATATCGAATAAAATTCCGGTGCATATCCATACATCCACTTTTGGAGGAAATCCTTTAGCCTGTGCTGGAGTATTGGCAGTTTTAAAGGAATTAGATAATGGTAAGTTATTCGCTGAAGCTAAAAAGATGGGTAAATATTTTTTAGATCAGTTAAAGTCGATTAATAATCCTAAAATAATTGGTGTTAGAGGATTAGGATTAATGATAGGAATGGAATTAAAAGATAATGCCACATCGATCCTTAAAGCCTTACAGCAAGAAAAAATTATCGCAATACCGGCAGGATCTAATATCGTCCGTTTTCTGCCCCCATTAATTATTACTAAAAATGAATTAAAAAGAGCTGTCACAACCCTGAAAAAGATATTATCCTGATTTATGTGCCGATTTTTGTTAGTTAAATCAAAAGAGATAGTTAAACCTGAAAAATTACTTAAAGAATTTGCCTTGATGTGCCAAAAAAGTCATGCGCCTGACGGTGACTGGCAAGGTGACGGCTGGGGTGTTGCCTGGCAAGAGCACAATTCATGGAAATTACATAAATCATTATCGCCAATTTGGGAGGATCAGGATCTATTTTCATCTTTTCCGCAAACAAATATTTTTGCTGTTCATGCCAGAAGCGCAGGATTCCCACAACATAAAAATAACCTGGAATTTAATCAGCCTTATATAAACAATAATTTATGTTTTGTTTTTAACGGAATGATCCGCGGTGTTAAAATCCCAAAGGTCTTAAATGGCAAAATAGGAGCGCAAAAAATGTTTTCATTTTTAATTGAAGAAACTAAAGCCAAAAATGAAAGAGATTCCCTTAAAAATCTTGATCAAACAATGCTTACTAATTCAAAACTTGTTGAAGGGATGAATGTTGGACTGATATCGAGTAATAATTTTTATATATTATGCGAATATTCACTTCATCCAAGTTATTTTAGTTTGCAGTATTTTCAGAAAGATGATTTAACTCTAGTATGTTCTGAAAAATTTTCAGATTATCCTTGGCAAACTATGTCTAGAGGTGAGATTAAAATTCTATAATGCTCCTGGGTCTTATTTCGTGATAAAATCAGTCCATGAATATTTCTGTCGGGATTGTCGGGTTGCCGAATGTGGGTAAGTCGACACTGTTTAATGCGCTTCTGAAAAGGCAAATTGCCGAAGCTGCCAATTACCCTTTTTGTACCATCGAGCCGAATATCGGTGTGGTGGAAGTGCCTGATGAAAGGTTACCGGTATTGGCGAAAATCGTCAAAACTGAAAAGATCATTCCGGCTGTTGTCGAATTTTATGATATTGCCGGACTGGTAAAAGATGCCGCAAAAGGAGAAGGTCTGGGCAATAAATTCTTAGCCCATATCAGGGAAGTCAATGCCGTCATCCATGTTGTCAGGTTATTTGAAGATCCCAATGTAATTCATGTTTCGGAAAAAGTTAATCCTGTTGAGGATATTGAAACGATCAGGACAGAACTGGCTTTAGCAGATCTGGCCACTCTGGAGAAACAGCCGGAAATCAGGATGAATGCCACCCGTGAAGAACAGGCTGCCCGGGTGGTGATCACAAAAGCAATAAAACTTATTAATCAGGGAAATTATGAATTGGCCAAATTATTAAGTGAAGATGAGAAAGTGACCATTCAGCACTTGAATTTATTATCCCTGAAGCCTGTTTTGTATCTGTTTAATGTTTCCGAGAAACAATTAGAGCAGAAAACAGCCACGGAAAAATTAATTAAGGATACGATGAACGAATTGAATATTAAGGCCTCCAATCTCTATTTTTGCGCCAAACTGGAAAATGAAGTGCTTTCCCTGTCCGGTGAAGAGCAAAGGGAATATCTCAAGTCATACGGACTGGGAGAAATAGGTTTGAACAGGTTGATAAAATCAGCCTATGAATTGCTTGGTCTGATTTCATTTTTAACTGCCGGAGAAAAAGAAGTCAGGGCCTGGACAATTCCCGATAAATATCCTGCAGTTGAAGCCGCCGGAGTGATCCATACCGATTTCACCAGGAATTTTATAAAAGCCGATGTTATTCCTTATGAAAAGTTTGTCGAAGTCGACGGTTGGACCAATGCGCGGGCCAAAGGTTTGGTTGAATCAGTCGGCCGGGATTATCTGATGAAAGACGGATTGGTGGTGGAATTTAAGATCGGAACCTGATATAAAATACTTGGGGTACCCGCCATCGGCGGGTTGAGATTAAACCCATTGAACCTGATCTGGATAATACCAGCGAAGGGAAACAAAGTCAATTAAGATTTCCCTTCAGGAAATCTTTTTTTTATGCCGGAAGCATCTATCGCCATCCAGGTATTACCGAAAGCCAAAAACGGTAAGCAGTCTTTAAAAATAATTGATGAAGTTATTGGCTTTATTAAAAAACAGGGAGTGACTTGTGAAGTCGGACCGATGGAAACTGCCATGGAAGGTGATTTGGACCAACTATTAGAAATTGTCAGAAAGATTCAGTATCTGGCCGTAAAGAAAGGAGCAGAGTCTCTTTTTTCCTATATCAAGATTATTTACGAACCCGGAGGAGTAATGACAATCGGGGAAAAAGTTACCAAACACCGGAAGATATGAATAAATATTATTTTCCGGCGGTCTTTTTTTCATTTCTCCTTATTATTTGGGAAATACTGGTAAATCTTTTGCGGATTGAAGTCTGGTTATTGCCAGCCCCGTCAAAAATTGTGCTTAGTTTCTGGAATTCCGGACATCTTCTATGGTTGCATACAGGCAGGACTTTAACCGAAGCCATTGCCGGACTGATTGCCGGTACTGTCTTTGGTTTTTTGCTGGCAGTAACTATGGAATTTTCTCAACTTTTTAAAAAGATGCTTTATCCTCTTCTTCTGATCAGCCAAACCGTTCCTTTCATTGTCGTGGCACCGCTTTTGGTTATCTGGTTCGGTTTCGGAATTTCCGCCAAGCTGATTTTGATTGCCGTCGTCTGTTTTTTCCCGGTGGCTATCAATATGAAGGAAGGATTGGAATCGGCCGATAAAAATCTCCTGAAATTAGTCAGATCATTGGGCGGGAGCAGATGGAAAATATTCCGTCTGGTCAAATTGCCGGCCAGTTTGCCTTACTTTTTTTCCGGACTGCGTATCTCAGCTGCTTATGCGGTTTTGACTGCCGTTATCAGCGAATGGATTGGCAGTGACCGGGGATTGGGTATTCTCCTTATCCGCTCGTCAAAATCTTTCCAGACGGACCGGGTTTTTGCCATTATCATTTTTATATCTTTTCTGAGCTTGATTCTGATCCGACTGATTGATGTTTTGGGCAGGAATTTGATTCCCTGGCATTACCGCATTTTGGACGATGAAAAAAACAGATGATTAAAAGATATCTCTGGATTGTTTCAATTTTCATAATAATTTTTACGGCGACAGCTTTGGTTTACCGGCCGAAACAAAAATCTTTGGAAAAGGTGACTGTCTTACTGGATTGGTTTCCCAATACCAACCATACGGGATTATATGTTGCCGCTGAAAAAAAATATTTTAAAGATGCCGGTTTAGAGGTTGAAATTATCCAGCCTTCAGAAGGGGAAAATATTCAGATCGTGGCCGCCGGCAAAGCAGATTTTGCTGTTTCCAGCCAGGAGGTAGTCACGCTGGCCAGAGCTGAAGATATTCCGATTATATCGATAGCTGCCGTCATCCAGCACAATACATCAGCCTTCGTTTCATTAAAGGAAAGTAACATAAAATCCGTAAGGGATTTTGAAGGTAAAAAGTACGGCGGTTGGGGTTCTCCGATTGAAGAGGCAGTGCTCCGGGCGGTTATGACGGATGCAGGAGCTGATTACCTCAAACTGAAAAACGTCACTATCGGCACCACTGATTTTTTTACGACAATCGGCCGCAACAGTGATTTTCAGTGGATTTTTTACGGCTGGGACGGTATTGAAGCAAAACACCGGGGGATTGACCTGAATCTGATTCAACTTAAAGATCTTGATCCGGTCCTGGATTACTATACACCGGTTATCGTTACTAATGAAAAATCAGTAAATAACCGCCGGGATTTGGTTAAAAAATTCACCCTGGCAGCAGCACGGGGTTATGTGTTTGCCATAGACCATCCGCAGGAAGCCGCCGAAATTTTAATAAAGAATGTTCCTGAGATCAAACAGGATTTAGTGAAAGAAAGCCAAAAGTGGCTAAGCTCGCAATACCGGGCAGATAAACCAAAATGGGGCCGGCAGGAAGAAGCGGTCTGGCAAAGATATGCGGATTGGCTTTTTGATCATGGACTACTCAAAAAGAAAATTGAGGGCAAATCAGCTTTTACCAATGAATTCCTGCCATGACTGAAGCAGTTTTAAAAGTTCAGTCTGTCACTAAGATTTTCACAAATTCCGATAAACCCCGATTAAAAGTTTTGGACGGAGTTTCTCTTGATCTTATGCGAAACGAGATTGTCGGTGTCATCGGGCCATCTGCCTGCGGAAAGTCAACTCTTCTCGATTGTATTGCTGGTCTGACCGGCATTGATCAGGGCTTGATAAAACTGGAAAGTGATTCCATCGTAGATGTGACCGGAAAAGTCAGTTACATGATGCAGGATGATGTCATGCTGCCCTGGCGGAATTTGCGCCAAAATATCATCCTGCCGTATACCGTTAATGATTTACCGGTTCCGGCAGAAAAAATTACAGCCTTAGCAAAACTTTTCGGTCTAAATAAATTTATGGAATATTTTCCGGCTGAAATGTCGGGCGGCATGAGGCAAAGGGCGTCATTATTAAGAGCCTATGTTTCCGGCAAAGATGTCTTGCTGCTCGACGAACCGTTCGGCAAACTGGATGCCATTACCAGATATGAGATACTACACTGGTTTCTTGATATCTGGCAGAAAAAAAAGTTAAGCATACTTCTGGTGACCCATGATATTGATGAGGCTTTATATTTATCCGACCGGATTTACGTTATGTCGGCCGGTCCGGGAAAGATTATTTCCGAAATCAAAGTGTCATTCAAAAGGCCGAGGACTGATAAATTTATTGCCACTTCCGAATATGCTTCTTTAAAGCTTAAGCTTCTGAAATTAATTGCCGGTTGATTTTTAGCTCTCCTTATGATTAGAAGTAGAAGAGTGAAACAGATGTTTCTGTTGTGGATTATTGTCATATTTTCCTGGCTTTTATATAGGGAGAGTCTGTCTTTCTATTTCATCAGTGATGATTTTTATTTCCTTTCCTTTAATAGTATTCCGCTCATATTAAAAACTTTTTATACCGACCAGCATTTTATCCCTGTTTTTTTAATTTATATTTATTTGATAAAAAGCATATTCAGTCTCAATCCCTTTATTTTTCATTTGTCAGCCGTTTTAATTCATCTTATTAATGTCATTCTGGTTTATATATTAGGAAAAGAACTTCTGCAGAAAAAAAAGTCAGCTTTATTGGCCGCATTTATATTTGCCAATTTCTTTTCCCACTATGAAGTTATTTTTTGGATTTCGGGTTTAAGTCTTTCCCTGATGGTTTTGTTTTATCTTAGCGCTTTAATTTTTCTTCTAAAATTTCTGAAAAGCGAACGTCAACTCTTTCTTTGGGGATATTTAGGCGCTGCGTTACTGGCGTTTTTGTCCCATGAATATGCTCTTACTCTTTTTATTTTTCCGTTCCTGTTGAAACACAAAAGAGCAATAAAATCAGCGATTGCTTTTATTTTAATCGTTTTAGGATCTTTAATGATCCGCCATTTTCTGGGAAATATTTCTGCCCCGCAACCGTTCCGGCCGATTAATTTTTTAAAAGGGGAAGTATTAAGCCATTTACAGTTGTTTTTGCCTCTGCCGCAAGTCCTGGAAAAAATACCGGATGTCGGAATTATTATCCTGTTTATATTGATAATTTATTTACTGTTAAGAAATTTTCGCCGGCAGCATTTTTTTCTAGTGTTGTGGTTGGAATCGACAATATTGCTTTTTTCGGCAACCAGCCTGCCGCAGGCCAGATATTATTATCTGTCCTCAATTCCGGCCATTTATCTGCTTGTTGATATTCTTAAAAAAGAAGGCCGGATATTTTTATTTATCATTCTGATAAGCAACCTGGCATTTCTAGGTAGGCAAAGCCAATTATGGCGGCAATCGGGTTTGATCACGGAAAAAATAGTGAGGCAAATTTCCCGGGAATTGAAAGCATTGCTGCCGGATAAAAAATTATATGTCATCAGTTTGCCGGACAGCTTAAACGGACCGCCATGGCATGCTTATCTTTTCAGAAACGGACTGAAAGAGGCGGTTGAATTGATCGGTAAGACTGACGCCGATCGTTTGATGTTGGCTGATCCAGCAGCCAAAATTCCAGATAAAAACAATCTTATTCTTAAATACGAAAATGGTTCGCTGGTCAGAAATCCGTTATAATATTTTCTTATGAAGAAATATCTGATTGTGACGGCTACAGACAGAAAAAACGGCGATTTCCTGATTAAACATTGGCTGGCGTCATTAAAAAAGAATGTTAGTTTGGACCAGACTGATGTTTTAGTACTTAATTACGGTTTATCCTTAAAACAATCGGCTGAACTTCAAAAGGCAGATGTTTTTATACTAAAGGGAAGCAGGGGCCATCCTGTAGTTATGCGTTTCATCGACACAGGCAAATTCCTGGCAAAAAACAGGTATCAGCAGATATTAAGCATAGATTCAGGAGACGTGCTTTTCCAGGGAGATATTCACCCGCTTTTTAACATGGACAGGACTAATTACCGCATAGTCAAACACGACATTAATCCCCTCTATTTTGAATACTACATCAATAAAAATTTTCCCAAAAATATCAGAAAAAAATTATGGTCGGTCCTCAAAGACAAACCTCTTTATAATGCCGGGGTTTTGTTTGCCTCGCGAAGTAAATTCATTTTACTTTGCCGGATGATGGCAAAAATGATTAAAGATAAAAGGCTCTACGGGTCCGATCAGGTAATTGTTAATTATATCCTGCATCAGGATAAGGTTAAGCTTTTGGATGACCGTTACAATTTCATACCGCATACGGACATGAAGGCTTTTTTCTTAAAAAACGGTAAATTCCTGAAAAATAACGGGGAATTTATTCAAATATTCCATAATGCCGGTAAAACTGATTTTATGAGGCCGATCAAGAATTTCGGGCTGAATAGTAGGGAAATGAAGCTGGATCCGAAGAGTTTTTATATAAAAAAAGTCTTTTATTCGACAGTTTGGGCAATAAAACATCTGAGCGACTTCATCAATGAGTCTTAAGAATCCAGCTTGTTTTTCAGTTCCGACAGGAACCGCCAGACAATCAGCAACTGGGCAAAGCGGGTCGAATTGTTCCGCTGGAGATACTCTTGTGATGTGCTGACGGTAGAAATTCCCGTTTGATCAGTAATCTGCTTTTCCAATGAGTTCAATGTCTCGTGGGAAAAAATCCCGTCAAGGTGGAAGTTTATGACTTTTCTGCCCCAGTAGAGGCTGGGTACTGCTGAAAGTAAAAACGGCGCTTGTTTTATATTAAAGGCGCTGCCTATATTCAAAGGGATAAAGAGATTTGGAAGATCATTTTCAGACGGCCGGACCATCAGTTCCACTTTATAAGTATGTTCCGGCAGCTCTTCAATCAGCTGGTAGCGGGCAAATTGTTTTAGGGTGCTGGGAAAAATCTTAATCACGATGTCAGCCTCGGTTTTCTGGAAATCTATCCAGCGTTTATAGGCAGCTTCCCTGACAAGCATTTCCTGTTCCAATCTGATCCCCTCGTGTCTGCGTATTTCCTTGTCCCGTTTGGATTTCCACTGCCATTTTATATCGCGGCACGGATCAACAAAGACTGTCAAGTCCAGATATGGCAAAAATTCCGGATACAAGGCGTGCAAACCTTCCACGATAATGATAGGCGAGGGGCTAAAAGCAAGCGGATGGTCAAATTCACCTGTGGCATGGTTATATACCGGCAAATCAATTGCCTGTCCCTCTTTGAGAAGTTTGAGGTGTTCCACCAAGCGGTCAAGGTGATTAGCCTGAGGGTTCAAAGGCAGCTTTCCGCTGACAGCTCTTTCCCGCCTACTTTCCTTATGGTAGCCGTCCATTTCCATCATCTTGACCAATTTTTCACCCAAAAGATGGCGAATGCCGGCGGCAAACATGGTTTTGCCGCTGCCTGAGTCTCCGGCCACCCCGACAATGAACGGCTGGCTGGCTTTTTTCAGTAAATCTTCTATCACCCTATCTTAAACATAAAGTCTGGGGAAGTTCCTGTCAATTCAATTTGTACCGCCAGCGGGAATCGAACCCGCGATTTTCAGGTTGAGAACCTGACGTCCTGGACCACTAGACGATGGCGGCTTAAATTTTGTGCCTGGTTACCCACATATTATACCAAAGCTATAGGTTATTGACAGAGGGTATGTACTGGAGTATATTTATTGAGATTATTTAGATTCCCCATTTATATTTGTGTGGGGGATTTTTTTAATAAAGGATTAAATAATGACTTTAAATCAACAGATACTTCTGACTAAGGAAGGCGTCAAACAGCTGAAGGAAGAATATGAAGAACTTTTGACTCTTAAGAGGCCGGTAGCTGTCGAGCGTCTGGCTAATGCCAGAAGCGAGGGTGATTTGACGGAAAACAGCGAATATACGGCAGCCAAGCAGGATTTGGGTTTTATTGACGGTAGGATCACTGAGCTCAAATTGATCCTCTCTGAGGCTAAAATAATCGCCTCACATTCCAGGAAAAAAGTGGATGTCGGCTGCAAAGTCACTCTTCATGTCAACGGTAAAAGGGAACACTTTACTATTGTCGGCGAATGGGAAGCAGATCCCATGCAGAAGAAAATTTCCCATTCCTCTCCGTTGGGTAAGGCTCTTATAGGCAAAAAACCCGGTGACAAAGTGGAAGTCGAAGCGCCGGCAGGCAGAATTTTGTACAAAATACTTCACATAGAATAAAAATTTTAAAAAAATTAAAATAAAGCCGGCGCAAAGCCGGTTTTTTTATAAATAGAACAATAGCAAAAAATGAGAAAGGGTGAGATACTGAATTTATGAAGTTTCAGCCTTTTAAACTTGAAAGGTACTTTGCCCGATATGAGTTCTCGGCAAAATATCTCTTATGCAGTTCAGACTGTGATGGTTTAGCGGTAAGTGATTTACTGTCGTTAGCTGATGAAGAGACAAGGAAGATGTGGCAGGAATTAAAAGTTGGTTATACGGAATCCTTAGGTCTGCCGTTATTAAGGCAGGAAATAATTAAGTTATATCAGGGAATAAACCAGGATGATGTTTTAGTCGCAGCTCCGGAAGAAGGAATTTTCATTGCCATGAATGTCCTTCTTAACAAAGGGGATCATATCATCTGTACATTCCCCGGTTACCAATCGCTCTATGAAATCGCGCATTCATTGGGCTGTGAAGTTACGAAATGGGTGCTTGATGAAGAAAAAGATTGGGGAGTTAACCTGACATTTATCGAGAAAAATATAAAAAAGAATACTAAACTTATTATCATAAATTTTCCCCACAACCCGACTGGGAGCCTGATAAATAAAAAGGATTTTCAAAAAATAGCTCAAATCGCCAAAGCACACGATCTTTATTTGTTTTCAGATGAAATGTACCGCTTTTTGGAATTAAATCCTGATCACAGATTACCATCTGCCTATGAAGTTTATGATAAGGCAATTTCCTTATTCGGCATGTCAAAAACTTTCGGCATGGCCGGGGTGAGGATCGGCTGGTTGGTGACTAAAGATAAGAAAATTTTTGAGGAAATGAAAGTTTTTAAGGACTATACGACTATCTGCAGCAGTGCACCCAGCGAAATTCTTTCTTTAATAGCATTAAGAGCCAGAGATGTTATTATTGCCCATCATTTGGAAAGAATTAAGAACAATTTGAATTTATTGGAAATTTTTTTTGAAAAACACCAAAATTTATTTAGTTGGGTGCGGCCTAAGGCCGGTACGATAGGATTTCCTCAATTGAAGGGAAAAATTAACTCTTTAACTTTTTGCCGGGAGCTGGTTGAAAGAACCGGAATTATGCTTTTGCCTTCAACTGTTTACGACTTTGATGATAAGCATTTCCGGATAGGTTTCGGCAGGGAAAATATGCCTGAAGTTTTAAAAATATTTGAAAAGTATATAGTTAATAACGGATAATACTAAATATCGAAATATGGCGACTATTGATGAGTTAAGAAAAACCAGGATAAAAAAACTCGAAGAATTAAGAAAAAGGGGCGTCAATCCGTATCCTGCGTCAATTATAAGGCGGGAAAGCTTACTTCAGGCCAAAAAAATGGACGGAGAGGAAGTTGCGGTTGCCGGTCGGTTGATGACAATCCGCGGACAGGGAAAAATCAGCTTTGCCGATATCTTTGACGGAAGCGTCAAGATGCAGATTGTATTCAAGAGTGACGCTTTAAACAAAAAAACTGCTGATTTACTGTCTTTTTTGGACATTGGGGATTTTGTGGCCGTCCAGGGAAAAGTGGGTAAAACTCAGGCGGGTGAAATTTCGGTTTTTGCCTCCGATTTCCAGATTATCACCAAAACTTTACATCCTTTGCCGGATAAATGGTACGGCTTAAAAGACATAGAGGAAAGATACCGCAAACGCTATCTGGATATGCTTCTGAATCCTGAAGTCAGAAAAAGACTGGAGGCAAGAAGCCTGATTGTGAGGGCCATAAGAAATTTTCTGGATAAAAAAGATTATTTTGAAGTCGAAACTCCGACTCTGCAACCGGTTTACGGCGGCGGCTTTGCCCGGCCTTTTACAACACATCATAATTCATTGGAAGCCGATTTTTACCTGAGAATATCCGATGAAATGTATTTAAAGAGGCTGATTGTGGGCGGCATCGAAAAAGTTTATGAAATCACCAAAGTTTTCCGCAATGAGGGTTTTGACCGGGACCATAATCCCGAATTCACCATGTTTGAAGCCCAGATTGCCTATCAGGATTACCGCTACGGTATGGATATTATTGAAGAAATAATTGAATATAGCGCTCAAAAAGTTTTCGGCAAAACCTCATTTACTTACCAGGGCATCGAAATGGACGTTAAAAGGCCCTGGTTGCGCTGCACCATGGTTGAAGCCATCAGAAAATTTGCCGGACTTGATCCTTTGAAGTGGAAAACATTATCAGAAGCAAAAAAGATAATTAAAACACAACAAATAGCTCCCTTGAAGCTGGCTATTCTGGATAAAATTTCCACATTAGGCGAAGCCATCGCTTTTGTCTTTGAAGAAATGGTTGAGGAACATCTGGTCCAGCCGACTATTGTTTATGATTATCCGATTGAGGTCTCACCTTTGGCCAAAAAATGTGATGACCCTCGGTTTACCCAGAGGTTTGAAATGTTTGCTTTCGGGTCGGAACTTGGCAATAACTATTCTGAACTGAATGATCCAGTTGATCTTACAAAAAGATTTATTGAGGAGAAAAAAAGGGAGGAAGCCGGTTTTGAAGAAGCCCATCAGACTGATTATGACTATTTGGAAGCAATCGAACACGGCTTTCCGCCGACATGCGGTATAGCAATTGGTATTGACCGTCTGGTCATGCTTTTTACAGATAGTAAAAATATCAAGGAAGTGATTGCTTTTCCGACCTTGCGGCCGGAATTGGCCCCCAAAATAAAACTCCCGGAAAAGAAAAAAAGTGTTAAAAAGCAAAAACTGGATTTTACCAGGAAAGAGGCCTGGGAACTTCTCAACCAGAATATGAAGAATCAAAACCTGATACGGCACTGTCTGTCGGTTGAGGCGGTCATGCGGGCATTGGCCGAACACTTCGGGAAAGATCAGGAACTGTGGGGCCTGGCCGGGCTATTGCACGACGGCGATTATGAAAAAACCAAAGATGAACCAAAACAGCATACGGTTGTGATGGCCAGGTGGTTAAAAGAAAAAGGAGTGGAAAACAGTGAACTTCTGGAGGCTATTCTTTCCCATAACTTTAGCCATACCGGTGAAAATCCGCCGAAAAACAACCTGGAGTGGTCGCTTTACTGCTGTGATGAATTGACCGGACTGATTGTGGCTGTAGCTTTGGTTAAAGATAAAAAACTGGCATCCGTTTCCGTCGAATCGGTAATGAAGAAATTTCCAATTGCCCATTTTGCCGCCGGGGTCAACCGCGATCAAATAAAGATGTGTCGGGAAAAACTGGGAATTGAATTATCAGATTTTATCGGCATAGCTTTAAAATCAATGCAGGCAATCGGCAAAGACCTGGGACTTTGATTTAATTTCTAAATGAAAAATCCCTTGAACGGATTAGGCTTTCCTCTTTTCGCACCGTTCGAAAAACTCCATAAAATTACAATTGTTTATAACCGGACGACCGGGGGAGAGAAAAATGAAGAATTGGCTTTAACCGACGATGATACTCTGGAGGATGTCAGGCAGGTTAAAAATACCCTTACCCCAACGGGAGTCAAAATATCGGTTTTCGGATTGGATGAAAAAAACATCAAAAAATTGAAGAATATAAAAACGGATTTGATATTTAATCTGTGTTACGGTATTGGCAACCGGTCTGATTCGGAAAAAGAATTATACGAATTTTTTGACACACTGAAAATTCCCTATACAGGAGGACCGGCAGACGCTGTGGTTCTGACCAATGACAAAGCAGCTACTAAAAAACTGTTGCTGAAAAATACAATTCCGACGCCGGAATATTTGCTTATTTCATCAATTGCAGAACTTGATCCGGTCAAATTCAGATTCCCTTTATTTCTTAAGACCTTAGATTTAGGCTGCAGTATCGGAATCGATCAGGATTCTGTTGTTTTGGATAGGACTGCTTTAGTGAAAAAGGCCGCAAGACTGCTTGATAAATATCATAAACAAATACTTATTGAAGAATTTATTGACGGCCGGGAATTTGCCGTGACTGTAGTCGGCAATGGCAGATTTTCGGAAGTTTTGCCTGTAGTTGAAATATTGTTCGGTCCTCTTTTTGATAAAAGCACGCGATGGAAAATATTTGATTATGAATCAAAATGGCAAATAAATTCTCCTTTTTATGTTCAGTCACCATATAAATGTCCGGCTGTTTTGGATAGGAATACAGAAGATAATCTTAAAAAGATATGTTTAAAAACTTATAAATTATGCGGCTGCCGGGATTATGCCAGGATAGACGTCAGGATGGACAGGCAGAATAACCCTTTTGTTTTGGAAGTAAATTTAAATCCCTCGATCGGCAGGCATTCCCAGATGCATAAAAGCGCCATGGCACTCGGATTAAGTTTTAGGGATCTGATTAAAACTGTTATTTCAGTCAGTTTATTCCGGTTTTATGGACCATCTTATATCTCATCAGGGCGGCTTTGATGATTTTATCCAGCAATTCGGAGAATTTCCAGCCTATGTGTTTTGCCGACACTGCCAAAGCGTCATCGGTATTGAGGGCGGGCAGAGGATTTAATTCCAGGACAAAAATTTCTCCATTATTGTTAACCCTGAAATCAATCCTTCCAAAATCAAGGCATTCCACACAATTGTAAGTTTTCAATGCCAATGCGCGCAGTTTATTTTTCAATTTCTCCCTGCCGGTTAGGGGAACGTAGTCTATCCCTTCCGACCTAATAAACGAATTATCAAAAACGTTATTGTCCATTTCCATTCCGTTTAATTTTACTTTCAAAGGCTCCAATGTTTCCGGAGGCGAATTACCGATGACAGGGACCGTATATTCCGAACCTATGATAAATTCTTCCACCAATGCCGGCTGACGGTATTGCTTCATGATGAAATTTGCCCTTTTCTCCAGTTCAGATTTTGAATAAACAACAGATTTGGAATTAATCCCCATTGAAGATCCTTCCCAGCGCGGTTTGACAATCATAGGGAAATTTAATTTCAAATTGTTAAAGGCAGCTTTTTCATAAACGAAAAAAAAGGGAGTCGGAATTTTATTGACAATTAAAATCTGCTTAGTCAAAACCTTATCCAAAGTCAGGGACATGGCGAGGGCATCCGAACCGATATAGGGAATATTCAAATACTCAAGCAATATGGGTATCTGTGCCTCGCGGTTTCTGCCTTTTATGCCTTCGCTGATATTAAAAACAATATCTGCCCGGCTCTTCAGGCTTTCCCTGATTTTTAATAAATTCCCGAAATTGCCGAAATCAATCAAAATATAACCCGCATCTTTGATGCCTTTTTTCAGAGCTTTGATGGTCCTGACTGAATCAAATTCGGAGTTGGCATCAGGCGCATTTTCAGGGTCAGCCGGGTAATCCGATTCCAAATCGTAGGTTAAACCAATTTTGAGAGGCATCTTCAGTATAATTTTATTTTTCCCTCGACCTCTATTGCAAGTTTTTCAGTTCATGACGGAAAATATTGAGTACCCGGGATTTTAACTCTTTGGGGATTGTTTTGGTTGAGTGGATGCCGAAAAATTTTTTCCGGAAGTTTCGCTCATTTTTCCTGGCATATTTGAGGTATTTGCGGACAAAAAGGGTCATCAAAGGCCCCTTGTAGCCTTTGTTGTATGCAAGATAAAAGGCGTAAGTCTGTTCGTCATTACCGGCACCGCTGGCATCATAGCCGTAATAATCCTTTATATTTCCCACGGAAAAAATTCCATAAAGTTTGCGGTATTTTAGGGATAAGAGGTCATATTTGAAACCGACTTTTTTAGGATTTATGCCCAAAGCCAATAAAAAGATGTAAATCCGTCCGCACTTGGAACAATCTTCACACCAGCGGCCTCCGGATCTCGGCAGAGCATCCAAATCGCAAGAGCTCTGGTATTTGCCGATTTCCGGATAGCGGTGATGGAGTATTTTCATGATAGCCAGTTCATACAACGGTTCCAGGAGCGAACCGATTGAGAGGGAATTGCCGCCGACAATTGAAGTCATCAGACTGTTTTGTAAAAGCCAGGAGTGGGATTGTTCAAAAACAGGATTGCAGCGAAAGCCTTCCCCGTCGACAATCGAATCATTACAGCTTTGTTCATTGGAGAAAAAAATAAAACCGGCTTTTTTAGCATAAACGTATGGGAGCAACATCAGAGAATATTGCGTCAGCTGCAGTTCCCAGCCGTGCCAACCTCCCGGATCCCTCAATTTCCCCAGGCTGTTTTTCAGGAAATAGATTTTGACCCTATATTCCTTACGAAACTGCTTGGCCAGCTGTTTTTTAACAGCTGCTTCAAAGAGAAATTCCGGCTCCATAATATAGATAGGATGGGTTTTAATTCCCAATTCGCGGGACAGGGCAAAAGTCAGGAGGGAGTCCTTGCCGAAGGTAAAAGGCATGATGGCATGGTCGGAAAAACTGGTGCGGTTATATGGAGGAATGTCAGTTTTTTTGTTAGTATAAATATAATCAACTTCAAACAGGCGCCGTAAAAGCGCCGATGTCAATTTTTCCTCTTTGTAATCATTCATCATGGCTGTTGACGGCAGGGAAAGAGACATGCTTTTAAAAAGAAAAGCTTCTGATAAGGGAACCGGGATGTTGTAAAGCATTTTTTTCAAGGAGGTAAAAACATACGGCAGGTGAAAGGTATGGCTGAAACCGATATTTTCCGACAGGATCCGGCGGTGGGTTTTAGGAAACCTGTTCCAAATACCGGTCGGATATCTTAAGCGGAAACTTTTATTATTAATATTTACCTGAATTCCGAAATCCCTGTCCTGGGCGGAAATTTTTGCCACTCCGTTGACTTTTATCGGCGGCAATTCAACCTTCGGCTGGTTTATTTTATTCAGTTGGGGAAAATTAATGATGGATTGCAGGGATGCGGCAGATGATTTCATGATATGCTAATATCGATGCATTGTATTCATGATACATAAGTGAAGTTGCTTGTCAAGTTAATTTTCTGGCAAGATTGCTATAGAGCCTTAAACCAATATCGATAATAAATAAAAAGCATGATTTTCCCCAGTCTTTTTCCGCGTAAAAATATTCTTCGTTTTAAGTCAAAAATTAACAGGGAAATCAGAGTCGTAAACAGAAACGGTAAAAAGATTGTTTATGCCGGAGGAGCAGAACAGACGGGAGGGACTATTACGGGTATGTGGGAGAAAGCCTTTAATAAAATCCGAAATCCGAAATCCGAAATCCGAAATTCCTTAGTTTTAGGACTGGGTGGCGGGGATGTCTTGAGAATTTTAGCCGGCAGATACCCGGGCATAAAGATGGCATGTGTGGAATTGGATCCGGTCATGATTGAGGCGGCTGAAAATTTTTTTAATATCCGTCAAATTCCCAAACTGCAAATAATTCAGGCCGATGCTTATAAATATATGAAAAAAAACCGCCGGAAATATGATCTGATTGTGACAGATCTCTTTATCGGTAAACACAATCCTGAAATCTTCCGCAAAAAAGATTTTTTATCTTTTCTGAAAAAAGGCCTAACAGATGAGGGATTAGCCGTCTACAACAGCCATTTTAAAGCGGCAGATGTTCGGGAATTCCGGGATTTCGAAGGACTTTGCCGTGATGTCTTTGGACAAGTCTCAGTCATCGTAAAATACAAGTTCAGCCGGATCCTGATTTTATGTTAAAATATATGATCTATGTTTAAATTCGTTTCGAAGCTGTTTGATTCCAACCAGAAAGAAATTAACAGGCTGAATAACATTGTTGCTGGAATAAATTCCTTTGAGGAAGAAGTGAAAAAGCTGAAAGACGGGCAGTTCGTAGAAAAAACCGCTGAATTGAAAAATAGGCTTGCCAATGGAGAAACCCTTGATGAGCTTTTGGCCATGGCCTTTGCACTTGTCCGGGAAGCTTCCGCGCGGACCATCGGTGAGAGGCATTATGATGTCCAGATGATGGCTGCCCTGACTTTGCACCGGGGAGCGGTCGCGGAGCAGAAAACCGGCGAGGGTAAAACCTTATCGGCCATTCCGGCTTTATACCTCAATGCTTTGAACGGCCGCGGCACGCATCTGGTCACTGTCAATGATTATTTGGCCCGCCGTGACTCAGGTTGGATGGGACCGATTTTCCATCTGCTGGGCATGACCACGGCCTCGATGATCCATGACCAATCCTTTATCTACGATCCTGATTATTCCGATAAAAGCGCCAATGACTGGCGCCTTTTGCATCTTAAACCGGTGACCAGAAGGCAGGCTTATGAAGCTGACGTGACTTACGGCATCAACAGCGAGTTCGGCTTTGATTACCTTCGGGACAATATGGTTTCCGAAAGTTCGCAAATGGTCCAGCGGGATTTTCACTTTGCCATTGTCGATGAAGTTGACTCGGTTTTAATCGATGAAGCCAGAACACCCCATATTATTTCCGCCCCTGATTCTGAACCGACCAGAAAATACTACGATTATGCCAAAATGGTCGAGAGGCTGACTCATGAAGAAGATTATGTTGTCGACGAAAAATTGCACACCGCCCATCTGACGGAAGCAGGTATCTCAAAAGTCGAGAAAATGCTGGGAGTGGACAATCTTTATGAAAAGGAGTTTACCACTGTCCATCATTTAGAAGCTGCCTTGAAAGCCAGGACCCTTTTTCAAAAAGACAAGGAGTACGTCGTTAAAGACGGCTCGGTCGTTATTGTCGATGAATTTACAGGCCGCATGCTTCACGGCAGGCGGTTTTCCGAAGGGCTTCATCAGGCTATCGAAGCCAAAGAGGGTGTTGCCATCCAGCAGGAGTCAAAGACGTTGGCTACCGTTTCTTTACAGAATTATTTCCGTATGTACCAGAAACTGGCCGGTATGACCGGTACGGCTTCCACAGAAGCAGAGGAGCTTCACAAAATCTACAAACTAGATGTGGTGATTATTCCGACGCATAAGCCGATGGTCAGGAAAGATATGCCCGATCTGGTCTATAAAACAGCGCGGGGAAAATTTAATGCGGTGGCCGAAACCATAGAATCGGTACATAAGAGTGGCCAGCCGATATTGGTAGGCACAACCTCCATTGAAAAAAATGAGCTGTTGTCTGAACTTTTAACAAGAAAAGGTGTACCTCATAATCTGTTAAATGCCAAAAACCATGAAAAGGAAGCATCCATCATCAGGGATGCCGGCAAAAAAGGCGCGGTGACGGTAGCCACCAACATGGCCGGCCGCGGAGTCGATATTATCTTAGGCGGTGCTCCGCCTGACAAAGATGATAAAAAAACTTATGTCGAGTGGAAAAAAAGCCATGATGAGGTCGTCTCTCTGGACGGTCTCTTTGTCTTAGGCACGGAAAGGCATGAATCAAGAAGGATTGATAACCAGTTGAGAGGCAGAAGCGGCCGGCAGGGAGATCCGGGAGTAAGCCGCTTTTTTGTGGCTTTGGATGACGATATCATGCGGCTTTTCGGCGGTGACCAGGTGGCCCGCCTGATGACTATTTTTAAATTGCCGGAGGACGTGCCTTTGGAACACGGTATGGTTTCCCGGGCTATTGAACAGGCCCAGGTTAAAGTCGAGGGTTTCCATTTTGACACCCGCAAACATTTAGTGGAATATGATGACGTCTTAAATAAACAAAGGGAAATTATCTATAAATTGCGCCGCCAGATTGTCACTGGAGAAAATCTGAAGGAAATGATTTTGGAGAAAATCAAATCGCAATTGGAGAACTTGGTTAAGCTCTATTTTGCCGAAGGAGTTTCTAGCGAGGAGCATGCCAAAATTATCCAGGAATTTGTTTCTATCATTCCGTTTGATCCCGAATCCCAGAAAAGACTAGTTGAGCAGACCGCTAAAATGAAGAATCCGGACGAATTATCCGCTTTTCTTGTTAAAGTCGCCGCGGATACTTATACCTCAAGGGAAAAACAGCTGACCGAACCTGTTTTCCGGCAGGTGGAGAAATGGGTTTGCCTGTCCGTTGTTGATAATCTGTGGATGAACCATCTGGATGCCATTGATGATCTTCGCGAAGGCATAGGACTTCGCGGTTATGGCCAGCTGGACCCTCTGGTTGAGTACAAAAATGAAGCCTTTTCCATGTTCGAGCGGTTGGTCTCCTCAGTTGATTTTGATATTGCCCACCGGATTTTCAGGGTTGAAGTGCAGTTAACGCCCGACCAGGCTCAGGCTGTTAAAAGGGAACAGCAGACAGCCATCAGCCGGGAAGCGGAAAAAGAAAGGAAGAAAACCACCAACCCAACCCCCCTTCGCCATGGCTTCGGGGGGCAAAGAAAGCTTGGCCGTAACGATCAGTGTCCCTGCGGTTCCGGCAAAAAATGGAAGAAGTGCCACTATCCGGAAATTCCCTGATCCAATGACCTCAAAAGTCCCCCCATGTTTTTTTTCAGATACTGATAATCGTATTCCTTCGGCAGCTGGTGGAATGGAAAATCGAATGAGGTGGATTTGAAATTATTAAATCTGCTTTTCAGAAAATCAAGGGTAAACTGAAAGTTCAAAAGGGGATCATTGACGGACATGCCGAAATATAACGGTATTTTCCCCGCACGGCTCCAGTCTTCCTGCGCAAAATCAACAGTCAGAATTTCCCGGATTTCCGCAATGACCGTGTTTAAAGTATCAGCCGGTAATTTAAGGAGGGTATTTCTGATCTCCATGGTTCTCTCCAGGTGCCCTATAAACTTTAGAAAATCAATCAGGAGATTGACAGTCTTTTCGTTATGGGCTGTCCGAAGTAGCAATTTCTGGACTTGAGTCTTGGATATTAAGGGAAGTAAACTGCGAAGTACCGCCATCCGGTTTTGGGAAAAACGGACAGCTTTATAGGAGACACAGGGTGCAAAGAGTATGAGGGAGCGTACCCGTTCAGGATATGCCATGACAGTCTTTAAGGTTAATATTCCTCCGAAAGAAAAGCCCATAACATTGACAGTTTCCAGTTTCAGGTAATCGGCAAAATCGGCAAATGTCCTGGCCACCAGTTCGCTTTTAAAAGGAACACGGAAAGAACTGGAGCCTCCGTGACCCGGCAGTTCAAAAAAATAAGAAGTAAATTTGTCTCCCATAAACTGAAGGAGATTAGTCCAGTTATGGAGCCTGGAAATGGTAGCCGGAAAGATAATCAGGGGTTTTCCCGTGCCGTACTTCATATAGTGAAGGTCGGTTAGCGGCAATCTTACCGAATGGAAGGTAATTTTATAGGGCAGCAGCTTTTCAAATACGGGCAGCATTTAATAAGTATAAAACTAATCCAGGGCTTTTTTGAAGACTCTTTTAAGTTTTCCCAAATTTTCTTCTGTCTCCGTACCAGCAGATATCCTTAAGAAAGGCTGGCCGTATTTAGTCCACAGGGAAGTCAGATAGATTCTGGTGGTATTTAAACCAAAACTGGTGCCGGCTGCCAGGTTTACTTTTTCTTTTTTGGCAATATCAATTGTCCTGGATATTATCTTCTTAAAATATATGGGATGGTTATTTTTAAAAGAAAGATTCAGAAAACTGCCGAAAAAGCCTCTGTTTTTCAGGATCGGATAGCCTGGATGTTGCGGTAAACCCGGATAAATGACCTGCACTTTCCCACTGTCTAAAAATTCTGCCAATACACAAGCATTTCTCTGATGCCGTTTTAACCTGTTTTCCAATAGCTTCCTGTCTGGAGACGGCAAACAAAATAGGGAGAAATCAGTCATATTGGTGCCGGCATGCTTGCGGTATTCATAGATTCCGGCAGCATCGCGCTCTTCACAAACGATTATACCGCCAGTTACCCGGTCCAGTCCGTACTGGTGGTACTTGTTCAGGCTTTCAAAAGTTAGAAGATGCACATTACGGTTATTTGTCCGCCAATTAAAAGGTTGGCAATAGACGGAAAGGCAAGTGTTGTCGATGATGAAATAAATCTCTTCACGGCATTCCCGGTAAATAAATTTCATGATCGCTGCAATGTCGGGTACGGCGATTTGGCTTGAGTTGCATAAAGAATCCAGAAAAACCGCTTTCGGTTTGGTTTTTTTAATCGAAGCTAAAATTCTAGCCGTATCATCTTCAGCAACTTCAATCAGCTTATTTCGGAAAATTCCCTGGAGAATCTGTTTATATTGGAAATAAGATGCTTGGCCGCAAAGAACATTTCCGTTAAGCTTTCCTTCAGACTGCAGATAGGTCAGGATGGTTTGAAAGGCAGCCTGGCCGCTCGCAACCAGGAAGGCGCTCAAGCGGAATTTGAAGCGGGCATCGATATATTGCCGGATATATTCTTTTTCATACGCCCTTTCATCCAGGTGCACATCCCGTTTATAGTCATTGACAGTTCCCGTGATTTTACCGGTCTGCCGGCCGGCTTGAGAATAAAGGGAAAAGTCGTACGAGGGAGACTGCCAGTCTGAAGCAATCATCAAAGAAGCGAAATCAGCTACAAGCAGTCTCAAAGCGTTTCTGTCTCGCGGGCTTCGTTTTAGAAAATCAGCAAATTTTTCAATCAGCTTATGTGTTTTTTCCGAAGTGAGTTTTTTTTCTTCAGTTGATAAATACCCCTTGAAGCGGGAGAAATCTTTTTGAAACTGGGTGAGGCGGTGTAGTTTATCAGAGACAATAACTTTAAGTTCTCTTATATCCTGTTCCAGATTGCTATCAGCCTTCATTTAGGAGCGATTTTACGACAAAGACCAGGGCAATTCCAGCCAGAAAGGCCGATAGTTGCTGCCAGGCCTCGTGTTTTTTATCGGTAGAGGAGCGGTGCAGTTCCGGAATGAGATCGGACGAAGCGATATAAGTAAACATCCCGGCGGTAAAAGCGATAATGACGGGCAAATAACCGGTAATCGTTTCAGCCAAAAAATAGGTGCCGATGGCTCCGATCAAAGAAGCACCGGCAGAAAGCAGGTTAAATATGATGATTTTCTTTTTATTGACTTTTTCGGCCAGCATGACGGAGAAGTCGGCGATTTCCTGGGGAATTTCGTGGGCGGCCACTGCAATTGAAGTGATAATGCCTAACGGAAAACTGACCAGGAACGCCCCGGCTATAGCCACTCCGTCAATAAAATTATGAATGCTGTCTCCGACACTGATGAGTATGGTCGAGGGGTGTATGCCTTGGTGGGAGCCATGGTGGTGGTGGTACCATAAAAAAAATCTTTCGAAAATAAAAAAAATGACAATGCCGGCCAGGGCGAAACTGAAAATAGTGGAGGTTTTAAAATCTGATTCCAGGCTTTCGGGAAAGAGGTCAAAAAAAGCGGTTGCCAGTAGAACTCCGGCGGCAAAACTGGTCAGGATCAGTATAACCTGTTCAGAAAGCTGTTTTCTGGTTAGAAGAAATAGACCTCCAATCAGGGAAAAAATGCTTCCCAGAACGGTAAAAAGTAAAATATTAAACAGCATATGTAAGTTTTATTAAGTGATAATGAAATCTGCGGCGGTTGTCAAGAGGGGTTCAAAAACCGTTCCGTATTTGCCATAATGATAGTAATGTCCGATATAAGGATAGTCAAGGCCAGCGGTCAAGCAGAGAATTTTAGTGAGGAAAAGCTTCTGCGTTCCATCCAGCGGGCCGGGGTGCCGGAAAAGCTGCGCAGGGAAGCTGTGGAGCATATCCGGGAAAAGCTCTATCAGGATATGCCTACCTCCGAGATATACCGGCATATTCTGGAATATTTAGGCAAATCCCCCTATCCCCATTCCGGCAGCCGTTATTCCCTAAAGCAGGCTATTATGGATTTGGGACCGACCGGATTTCCCTTTGAGAGTTTTATAGCCTCAATCCTGAACCGGCATGGCTATAAAACTGAAACCGATGTCATCCTGCCCGGGCTTTGCGTTTCCCATGAGGTTGATGTACTGGCTGAGAAAGACAACCAAAAAATCATGATCGAGTGCAAATTCCACAACCGCATAGGCAGCCGGACGGATATTAAAGTGGCACTTTACGTCATGGCCAGGTACCAGGACCTGACGGTCGGCTGGATCAACCGGGACAATGCTACAAAACTTAAGGAAGTCTGGCTGGTAACCAATACCAAATGCACGACCGACGCGATAGCTTATGCCCAATGCATGGGGATTAGGATCGTCAGTTGGGGCTATCCGGAGAAAGGCAACCTGCAGGAAATGATTGAAAAAGAAAAACTCCATCCCGTGACTGTGCTAACCACTCTTAACAACCTCCAGAAGCATCTTCTACTGAATAACCATATGGTTTTATGCCGGGATCTGGCAGACAACAACCTGGCTTTCGACCTGCTTAAGCTTTCAACAGATGACGTAAAAAAGCTTAAAGAAGAAATTGAGGCTTTGTGACAGCCTATAGAGCTTGACAACTCCATTTTAGTCTGCTATAATCCGCCGCAACTTAAATTACTGCCTAATTTAAGATAAAAATATGAAGAAATCTCTTTTACGGGCAGGCTTTTTTTTGGCCTTTATAACTGTACTCCTGGGTTTTCCGTTTTCAATTTCAGCAGCCGGAGACCAACAGCCGTCTCCTACACCTGAGGAAGAAAAAGCCGTCGAAGAAACAAAAGGCTCAGTTACCATTTACGGCGGTGCTCCTTACGGTTCCCCTGTTTACGGCGGTGGCGTCATTGCCCCCAAAGAGGGTGAGGTCATTATCGATAAAATGGTTAAGAATCCGGCCAGCGGTTCTTTCGTTGATCATCTCGGACCGACCGATCCTAAATATAGACCTACGGATATAGTTTATTTCCAAATTAAGGTCCAAAATCCTTCTGATGAAAGATTGGATGTTGTTGAAATTACTGATTCACTTCCTGACTTTGTTGATTTCATGACCGGTCCGGGAAACTATGATTCAGAAACCGGGAAAATGACTTTTAAAGTTGAAGATTTGGAGCCGGGCGATACCAGAACGTTCGAACTTAAAGCCAGAGTATCACATCAGGCAACCTTACCGGAAGAGAAGAACGTCATCTGCCCTGTCAACCTAGTCGAAGCGGTTTTTGGAAATAAATCCGATAGTGATGAAAGCCAATTCTGTATTGAAAAGGAAATGGAAGTTCCTCAAGTACCGGAAGCCGGTGCTGATCCTTTAATGTTAAGCGGTTTAGCCTCAGCTCTCTCATTAGGATTTTGGTTGAGAAAAAAGTCTCAAAAAATTTAAGTCAAGCTTCTGCCTTTGAGTCTTGCCCATGAAATCCTTATCAATCATCATACCGGTCTATAACGAAGAGAAACTGCTGAAAAGGCAGACAGAGAGGATATTAGCCGGTATTGAATCCTTATACCCGGAAATCCAATTTGAAATAATCCTGGTTGAAAACGGCAGTTACGATAATACAGCCGAAATAGCCTCCAGGCTTTCTGAAGATAAACGAATAAAGGTAGTTTCAATCAAACAGCCTTCATACGGTTTGGCCTTTAAAGCCGGCCTTCTGAAAGCTAAATATCAGGTTATTTTCCAATTCGATATTGATTTCTGGGATCTAGAATTTATCAGACAAGCGGATAAACTGCTCGAAACTTATGATTTTGTCATCGGTTCCAAGAATATTGACGGAGCCCGCGATTTGCGTCCCATAAAAAGAAGGCTGTTAAGCCGGATTTTGGAAAAAGTTATAAACTTGAGGTTTCCGGTAAGAATCAGCGATACGCACGGATTGAAAGCCTTAAAAAAAGAAATTGTAGACAGATACATTAAAGATATTGTCTGCCAAAACCACTTTTTTGACAGTGAACTTATGATCAGGATAGCTTTGGATGGTCATTCTTTCAAAGAAATACCGGTCAATTTGCAGGAATTAAGGAATAGCCGCTTTCCCTTCCTGGTCCGTTTGCGGGAAGTGACCGGAGAATTCATGACACTTATCAGTCTCAATTTAACTCCGAAAGAAGCCAAACTGCCTTATGCCCACCGCATTCAGAAAGCTATGGTCAACTATATCGCCCAGTTATTTATGTAAGAAACAACTTCTCCTCTGGGACGGTGGCAAATAAATTCCTCCTCCCAGGTGGCACGAAGTGACTCCTGGGACGGTGGAATTTAAATAATATGATAACAATCCACAGTGACGATTACGGATATAAAATGTATTCGGATAAAAAAATTATCCGGTTATTGCGTCTTGGCAAGATCAGAAGCGTCTCGGTGCTGATTAATTTGACGAACAAACAACGGTTAAAGACTCTGGCAGATCTGGTAAGGCAGAAACCACATATCGGAGTCGGTTTGCACCTCAATCTGGTTGAGGGTAAATCTGCCGAAGACAAAAAATTTATTCCCACACTGGTTGACAAGCGCGGTTATTTTTATCCGCTAAAAAAATTAGTGCCGAAGATTTTGGCTAAAACCGTCGATCCTTTTCATCTGGAAAGGGAAATCAGAAGACAAATCCGTCTGGTAAAGGAAGCCGGGCTTAAAGTCAGCTTTATAGATTCCCACCAGCATCTTCATGCGCTTTCGCCGGTTGCAGAACTGGTTGAGAAGGTTGCAAAAGAGGAAAAAGTATCTCAAATCCGTCTTTACGGCAGGATTCAAACTTTCACTTTGATTGCCAAAGCTAAATTGCAGTTATTGAAAGCCGTCTCTTACCTTTCATATTACCTTCAGTACCATAAATCAGGTTTGCCCTCTTCCTGGCAGAAAAATAGTGAAGAGTCGTATGCCTTTATGAGTTGGGAAGGCAACGGATTTGATGTTTCCAAAATAAAAGATAAAAGTCTGGTTTTTGTGACCCATCCCTATTTGCCGTTTGACACAAATAAGTCATATATGTGGCTGATATTCTGATCCAATTTGGACTTAGTCTTAAGCTTCTTTAACTGGGAAGTTTAATCTTAAGCTCAAAAAGCTTGAATTAATCAACAATTGAAGGTAACAGGTTGAAGATTTTTAAAGCCTGATTTCTCCTGGGATGGTGGCGTCCCCGATCTTATCGGGACGACTCCTCCCAGGTGAAGAGAGCAAAAGCACTTTAAAATATTAATTATTTTTTACGGGGTTTATTTTTTGAATAAAGAAGCCAAACAAGTATAAAGGCTATTATCAGTAAAAGGTAGGCGATGGCAACTTGAACTGTAAATGATCCCAGATTTGGCATTATTATTCTTTCTTATCTTTAAAATAAAAAGCCAGTAACAAAGACAGTAGACCAAGTGAAAAATTAAGGGTCAATGAAAGTACAAGCTCAGAAATATTATTGAAATGAAAAAGATTGGGGAAAATAACAATTGCCCCAAACCAGCCAGCGGCAAGATTGGTAAATAAATCTGCAAATATTTCTAATCGGGATTTAAGCATTTATTTTAGTATACCAGAATTTACTTAGAGTTAAGAGAAATATAATTTTGAACTTAAAGTTAAACCTTGAGCGTTAGTCGAATGGGTTTTACCTTAAGCTCAAAAAGCTCGAGTCAATCGGAAAAGATATGCAGTCAATTACGGTTGAAATACTTGAAGATTGTATGGCTCTTTAAAAATTAAATAGGCGTTTTCTCCGAAAACTTATGGAAATCGTCTTTAGTCAGGATAACAGATTTCTTACATGAGTTTTTTAGGGCGTAGCTTAATTTATCTTTAAAACCGACGTAAACAACAATTTTACCATTTGATTGCGCTTCTAAAATAGCTGGAAGCAGATCGGAATCGGAACTAACAAGATAAACTAGGTCATAAATATTTCTATATGCACCCTTTAAAATATTTACGGCGATTTGTACATCTACGCCTTTTTCATGGAACTGTTTATCTGTTTTTAGAAGATAACCGAATTGGATCGTAAATCCCTGTTGGGAAAGCTTGGTGATGAACTTTTGCTGTTTTGCCATAAGCAGTCTGGCTTTTTTATCTTCCTGTTTTGCTCTGATTTTACCAATGCAATAGTATTTCGAAACGAGTTTCGATTTTGAGGTTAGATGTTTTGAAAAGGCCTGATAATCAAATCTTGAGGGATGGGGAAATCCAGCATCTTTAAGTTTATGGTAAAAATTACTTCCATCAAAGATAATGATGGATTTGGACAGTTTCATTATTATCAGTATAACAAAAAAACCCTGCGCACCGAATTGCTTCGAGCACAGGGGAGTTTATATTCATATATTATCTTTTGAAAGACTAATTGTCAAGGTAAGAAATAGATTATTGAACTTAAAGTTAAATTCTTTTTACAAGGATTTTACCTTAAGCTCAAAAAGCTTGAGTAGTAATTCATATTTTTTAATGGTAATATGATTGACAGATAGGCCTATAGCATGGTATAATCCGGAGCTTATCAAGTCTGCCCGATAAATATATATCGGGCTTTCTATTAATTTTGACGTTATCAATTATGAAAGCCTATAGCAATAAGAAATCAGTTTTATTTTGAATTAAACACCGCCAAGTACAAGCGGTGCTTTATTCTGGGTAAATCCAGAGTACCAAGTACTTTGAAAATTGAGTGCTCAGGAATATTTTAAGGAGAAATAATTTTTTCGAGTTTCTCTAATCAGTCGCTTAAATCAGAATGATTGCCTGAGTGGACTTCCTAAGTTTCTCGCATGGTTTTGACTTCACCGATAAGTTTGTCCATGCGCTCATAAAATTCGTCTTTGGATGGAAGAAATTTTAGCTTTTCATCCAGTTTGTTATCGACAAGCTTTTCTATCTCATTGAGGTCTTTTTGAGTAAGCATAAGTCGATCATAAATCAAGATTAGAATTTTGTAAATAAATCAAAGAACATCATTTGAACTTAGAGTTAAATTCTATTAACACCAGAATTTAATCTTAAGCTCAAAAGCTTGAGGCGATCTAAAAAATTAAATAAGCCAATTTGCGGTTTGTTTAGTTTATAGATTGTTTAGCTCTTTAACATAGGTATATCAGGTTAATTTTTAATTTCGGCAAATCCGATTAACAGAGCCGATTTTGGGAAGAATTCCAAAGGATTATTTCCGGGATTGGCTCTGTTAATTATTAGTAAAAAAAGGTTTGCCGAAAACCTACGGTGTAAAAACCGTAAAGTCTGCTCAGTCGAGCCAGCAGACAGAAGGCACTGGAGGTCATGCAAATTTACCCGGATGGGTATGCATGACATGGCAAAAAGATCAAGCGCCAAGCCAAACGGGATCTTCCAGAAATGGAATCCCTACATAACGGTAGGCTGACGCGCAAGATCAGAGGTGTCGGATAAACTCGGTTTAAAAGGCAGTCACAGTTGGAGAAATCCAATCCGGGGTTAAAATCCTGGAGGTCATACTGCCAAGTCTGACTTGGTGGTTACTGACACTGCTGACAAGAGTTGTCCTCGGGTGAGTTCCCCGCAAACCGTCTCGGAGACCAAGGAGGTCTCTTAAAGTGAAAAATCACGAAAAAGTCATCCTGTACGTAATGGCCGCCTTTTTGGTCATCACCTTCCTCTGCGGACCGCTCTTCACTGTTGTGAGCGGTGGAGCGCTAGGCTTTGGATTCAGCCGCTGGTTTGCCCCAGCCGTTGCTGGCCCCGTTGGTCCACAAGGCCCACAGGGAGAGTCTGGCCCCGTTGGTCCGCAAGGCCCACAGGGAGAGCCTGGTCCTGTAGGTCAGCAAGGCCCCGCCGGTTCACAGGGCGAACGCGGCCCTGCTGGCGATCCTGGGCCTCAAGGCCTTCCCGGCACAGCTGGTCGCGATGGCATCTGCACGGACTGTGGCAACGGCGACAACGATCAACCCGTCGGCCCCGCCGAGCCTTTCGACTGTGAAATCAGCAAGTACGGCCCCATAACCTACATCCCTCCCGAAGGGGACCAATATTTTGGTCAGATGGTCAAAATAACGGCCCCAAAGGAATGGGTCGTACCGAAAGGATTCTCGGTCAACCGCGAGGGGGTGGACTACAAAGAGGGGGACACTGTCCCGGCTGGAGAAGCATCGATTTGGCCCGACGAGTTTTGCTACAACAACATAAAGTAATTTCAAAGCACGTCGTAGCATTCCGACTAGTCCGAGAGGAGGCGGCTCGCGCCCTGGTTTTCCGCGATCTGCGGAGCCGCCTCCTCGAGGGGGTTATAGGATAGGTTTGGAAGGGAGTCTCTTTCGATTTAGCGCTTCCCAATCGCGGAAGAAAGCTGATCGCTTGAGATTAACCCAACCAAAAAAACCTGATATACCTATTACCTTTTGCTTGTAAATCAATTTTGCAGGCAGAAGGTAATATTAGATTTCTTCACCTCGGAGGAGTCGAAGTCGTTGCTTCGCCACCATCCGAGGTGTTTATGAAAGGTAATATGAAAATAAAGAAATCATTGATTGAAAAATATAACAATCGGGAGAATCTGATTGTTATCTCCAGCTACCCCCGTAAGGGGGAGCTTTATAGCGGCAATGTCGGCGGGATCGCCTCCTTTGCCAAAAACACGGTCATGAATATGGACCAGCAGGTAGTGGTCATTGCCGAATCCTTTGGCAGGAAAGGCTATTATGAGGAAGGTAAAAGCTTGGTAATTCGCGCCTTTGAGCGTAACCGCTTTGCTATGTGGCTGCAGATTCTGGCAATATTGTGGCAGTTTCGAAAGACAAGGAAAGTACTTTTCCAGTTTGATTTTGCTTTATATGGCGACATGGTTGTTTCGGCTCTGGCATTGCCGTTTCTTTTTACGGTTAGAATACTCGGCTTTGACGTGTCGATAGTTGTCCATTCAATCGTCACTGACGTTTTTAACCTGACCGGACATCTGGGTTTAAACACAGGTCTTATGGGGAGAATAAAGGGACATATTCTTAATGCAGTCTTCAGATTGTTCTATCGATTACTTGGTTTTGCCGTTGAAAAAGTCATTGTCAATGATGAATCGCTCAAGAGAAAATTATCTAGTTATATATCCGAGGAGAAAATTGCCGCTATTCCGCATGGCACAGATATCAGTTTAGGTCCGGTCAGAAAAAAAAGAGCGAGAAAGATCCTTGGTTACGGGGAGGATGAACAGGTTGTCTTATATTTCGGATTTGTCAATTGGTTTAAAGGAGCCGATCTCTTCGTTTCCTCATTTGCGAAAATCACCAAGCTGGCCGGTAAAAAAGTACGTTTTATCATGGCTGGTGGGGAAAGCGCTACACTCTCTCAAAAGAGTCATTACCGGACCTATTTTGTCAATCTCTATCATCAAATCGAACAATCGGAAAATATTGAACTGACGGGATTTGTTCCCCAATCAAAACTTGCCCTTTACTTCTCGGCGGCGGATCTGGTTGTCTTTCCCTACAGGGCGCTTATCGGGGCATCCGGGGCTTTATCCCTTGCCTTTTCCTATAAAAAACCGTTCATTCTCTCCGAGAGGTTGGCTCCGATGTTACGTTCTGTTGATTGCCGAGCGGCTATGAAAAGAAACGGTCTTACCGAAGCTGATTTTACCTTTCACTTGAGCAATCAGGCGTGTGTGGAAAAAACAAGATTAGTTCTGCTAAACGGAGCGAAACAGAAATTGTCCCGGTTGGCGGGTCAGTTAAGACGCGAACGCAACTGGCAATATACATCAAGGATGTTTACTAGACTTATATACGCGGCTGATGCGCAAACCGTTGAAGTACCGATTGGTCAGAAGAAAGCCTACAGCTTTGCTGAATCGGAGAAAAGCGTATGAATAAATTGTTTTGGCTGATTTTTTCAATCATCACCTTCGGATTAGTGTTGTTTTTTATCATCAATCCCGAGATCAAGTATGGTGGGGATATCGTCGAGTATTACGGAAATTCCGAGTCGTTCATTAACCATCTGAGTTTTAATTTGACTGATTCGGACAAAGCGAAGCTAATCGAACGTCTTAGCCAGGGATACTTCGATAACCCAGAATATTACATCAAGGGATTAGACGGCCAAAGATATACTGTTCACTTTCCGCTTTATTCTGTGATGCTCGTTCCGGGAAGACTCTTCTTGCGGGCTATCGGACAGGATGAATATAAAACTTTCCAGATGACTAATTTATTCATTCTGACGCTGTTAAGTGTCTTTATCCTTCTGAGTTTTATCAAAAGTCCTGTAAATAGATTTGCTTACTTGATAGCTGTTTATGCTTCACCAATAATCTGGCACCTTGTCTGGCCCGGACCGGAAATTTTCGAATTCTCCATGATCCTTTTGTCGATTTATTTGTTTTTTCATGGCAGGCAAATGGAAAAAGTAGCAGCCATAGTCCTGTCCGCTCTGGCTTCATACCAGAGTCAGCCGATTCTCTTTATACCATTGGCCTATATGATTATCATGTATTGGAACAAATATGTCTCAAAAAAAACAGTCAACAGACTTACCCTTCGGCAGGATATTCTTATTGCTGTCGTCCTCTTGATTTTTATTGCAGTACCGAATATTTACTACTATGCTGTTTTTGGCGTACTATCTGCCTGGTTCAAACTGACCGACGTCGGATTCGAGAATTCCTCGCTCAAAAAGAGCATTGAACTCTTTTTCGATCCCAACCTCGGTCTTCTATTCTATATGCCGATTCTGTTTATTGAAGGGATCACAGGATTTATAAAATCCCTCTTTAAGTCTGTTGAAAGCAGGATACTTTTAATAATGCTATCGCTGGCCACTTCCTTTTATCTTATCAATACCAATTGGAACAACGGTACGGCCGGTTACGGTCCGACTCGATACGCCATGCATCTCCTGCCGTTTATTTGTTATTTTTTCCTTGAAAACTTAATCAAGGTCCGTAAAGCATGGATCGTCCTGTCGTTGGTTGTGATCGGACAATTGTACGTTATGTCTTTTAACGGCTGGCTGGTTCCCGATTTTGAAAAGACCGTTAAACACAGTCCGATAGCGGAATTCATCCTGAAGCGCTATCCCTCAATTTATAATCCGACGCCGGAAATATTCGTTGAACGGACGACCGGTCAGGAGGGCGGGTATTGGAACTCGACCGCTTATCTTGATAACGGGAAGTGCCTCAAAGCCTATATACTGAAAACAGACATTCAGCGTATTGTTGACCAATGCGGAGATATTACGGAGAGAGATCTGACAAGGCTTGAGAATACCTATCTTAATATGGCAAGTTACCCGAGAATGGTTATCACCAGCGAAGCGACGTTCTACCCTGCAGACGGGGCTTGCGCCTGGGATGTGCCGGAGGATTTTCCCTTCTCCTGTATGAGGACAATTGAAGATGTGGTTAAAGCCACCGGCATAAAGGATGAAGGACGTTTTGAGAATCTCGATAATACTGTCGGTTTGTGGCAGCTGCACTGGGGCAGGCCGGCAAAAGTAATGGTCCCGCCCGGATATATTATCCACCATTATTCTTTTGAAGGCGCCTATGTCAATTTTTAGAAGGAAAATAACCCCTCATTCAATCTGTCTATTGATTTACCATCTGGTACTCCTGCTGATTGCGATTATCAATTTTCCTTATGGAAAGTATTTTATCGGCTGGGATGCTCTCAATCCTGAATTTAATTTCGCCCTGAATTTCCAAAGGGTATTTTCCGCCTTCTGGCAGGAAAACCAGGGCTTAGGGCTTTTGGGCGGCCACGGTTTTGCCGCTGTCTTACCTCACAATATTATTGCCTATGTCATTTCCCGTTTTTTACCTATTCAGGCGATAAGACCTGCTATCACCTTTCTTTTCCTGTATCTGGGTGGTTTAGGGATGTACTTTTTGTCTGTTTATCTGCTGAGGGCTGCCTCAATAAGAAGAAGGATTTCCATTCCCATGGGTTTCTATTTCCCGTCGCTTCTGGCTGCTCTTTTCTATGTGCTTAATCTCGGAACAATCCAGATGTTTTATATCCAGCTGGAAGCTTTCATTTTCCATTTCGCCGCACTTCCCTGGTTATTTTATGTCCTTCTGTCATTTCTAGAAAATAGGACTCGAGGTAATTTTCTCATCTTTTTGTTTGTTAACTTCTTTGCCTCAGCGCAGGGTTTCATTCCGCCCCTTTTTGTGGCCTATACTTTTGCCTTCATGCTGATTTTGGCAACATATTTATCCCTTTCCAGATTCTCTTTAAGTTCTGTTAAAACTGTCGTTCTGATGTTTGGGGCAACTCTTATCATCAATGCCTATTGGCTTATACCTTTAGGATACTATTCACTTACACGCAGTTCCGTTTACCTTAATTCATATAACAATCTCATTTCCACCCCGGAATTTATCGAGAAAAACAGGAAATACGGAACTCTAAAGGATGTCGCTCTGATCAAGGGTTTTATTTGGGAAGGGATGGAGCATATCGTGGACAATAAGATCCGCTATGTCTACCAGCCTTGGATAGATCATCACCGCTTATTTGCCGTCCCTTTGGCCGGTTATCTGTTTTTCGGCATATCTGCCATTGGAGTAGTTGTGACGATAGCGTATTTTCGATCGACTATATTGGCTGGATTTGCTTTAATATACCTTTTCTTTTTTACCGGACTGACGACCGATACGTTTCCGTTTTCCCTCATTACAGCGCTTCTTCAGAAATTACCTATCTACCGGCAGGCTTTCAGGGCAGCCTTCACAAAATTTTCCATCGGGGTCTCCTTCTCTTATAGCCTGTTTCTTGGTATAGGTTTAGCCTATCTGTCAGTATTGATATTTCGGATGTTCCGCAGGCAACAGCATGCATATTCCCTACGGATGAAAGCATTGTTAACAGGCATATTACTCAGCCTTCTTTTCTTATATGCGTTTCCTGCCTTCCGAGGTGCTTACTTATATAGAAGACTGACGATCAATTTGCCCGATCCCTATCGGGAAGTTCAGTCATTTTTCAGTTCCCAGCCCAATGGTAGGATTGCCGAATTGCCAATAGATTGTCCCGAAGGCTGGTATAACTACCGCTGGGGTTATACCGGTTCGGGATTCTACTGGTATGGGATCCGGCAACCGATACTTAGCAGGACGTTTGATGTTTGGAGTAATAGTAACGAAAATTACTACTGGGAAATGGTACAAGCTTTGCGGGAAAGGAATAATGATAAGATTGATGCTCTTCTGACTAAATATGACACTAAGTGGATTCTTTATGATCCTAATGTATCTCATTGCCGCAATGCCAAGGGTTTCCAGCACCTGGATTCCTATTTGGAGCATCTTGCGACAACTGCGAATTTCCGTAAAATCAAACAGTTTTCCGGAGATGGTATCTTACCGATACGTATCTATGAAAAGGTTGATTCCGCTGCGGAAAATTATCTTAAACTCGTTAAGAAACTGCCAAACATCGGACCTGAATACAACTGGAATGACGATGATACTGCCTATTTCCATATTGGTGATTACCTGACTGATACCTCGTCTGCATTCAACGACTATTATCCTTTCCGGTCTCTATTCACACGGAGAAAGTTCTCAGAAATGGAAACTCGCGTCAGAAATTCGGAAAGCAGTTTCACCTTCGCTAATACGATCCCAAACGTCACCAAAAAGAGCAGGATAATGTTGCCAAAATATCGCGATCTGGAGAGTATTATTCCGGTGACTTTAACATTCCGGCAGTTCGATCAGGGTCTTGTGAATTTATCCGCATTGTACCATTTGCCAGACATAGGAATTAACGGCTCGACTATATTAAATGAGTTCCGTACCCCGGAAAATCTCGGAACGGTTAAAACATCCGGTTTTGGAAGTGTCAAAGCCATAGTTAACGGAGAGGTGGTTGAGGTAAATGAGCTGCTTGTTTCCGTGTCAACCATATTTAGCACTTCAACTGATAATTCCGTTATCATCACAGATAAGACAAATAGAATCCTGTTTTCATGGACCAGTGGATACGATCAGCATTTTAATGAACTAATAAATTCAAGCGAATCCATTCCGGTATCTTCAGACAAAACAGTGATAGAAGTCACTTTTGATAAAATTCGGGGTAACAATTCTTTAGGAGTAACAGTGGGCGCTGGCGCCAACGGCATATATCCCAAGAACTGTAACGACTTATTGAATCAGTCAGAGCCGAAATTTGAATTGATTACCCAATCAGACAAGCCAGTGACACGGTTAATTTCCTCTAGAAATGAGCAATGCCTGATTTATAACTTTGACAGACTGTCAACGGCATACAGCTATTTAGGTGAGCTTGAAACCGAAAACATCAAAGGGAATAAACCGTATCTGATTGTTTCAAACCGACGTCGGGTCCATTACCTGGATTTGGAAGTTGACATAGCGGATACATCCACAAACCAGTTTTTCATTCTGCCTGCTTCTTTCAAAACCGAATTCGGCTATGACGTTTATCTATATGCGACCTCCATACTCGCGGAAGAATCCGTAAATGACTTTACCGGTTTGTCTTTATGGTATTTTCCGCTGAATTATCTGAAAAACATTACCGTTTCCGAAGGATCATTTCCTGTTCAGGATCAAGAAAATACTAGCTTCATTTCTGAAACGCTTCATCCCAATGAGGTGTATTATGAAATTCGTTTGGAAAGGAAGGATGATTCTGTTGACGGACCAGAAGAAAATTATCTTCTGTTGTCCCAAAGTTATGACGATGGTTGGAAAGCTTACATAGTCGAGTGCCAAAATCAAAATATCAAATGCATTGCATCAAAGTTGTTTCCGTTTATATTCGGGAAAGAGTTAAAGCATCACATTCTGGTTAACAACTGGAAGAACGGTTGGTTGTTGTCGGAGAATGACAAGAAAAAAACTACAACTGTTATTCTTGTTTTTCAGCCTCAGTATCTGGGATATTTTGGTTTTGCATTATGGTTGTTATTGCCATTGACTGTTTTTTCCATTCCGAAAGTTCACAAACATTCCTGATTCTTCTATACTAACCTCAGCTACATGAGGAAGCTTTTCATTTATTTCTGCATCTTTCTCTTAGTTGCTCTTCTGGGATTGGGCCTGTCGCCCTATTTGAGAGTTGCAGCTTTTAACATCGGCCTCTTGTCCGAGGAGATTCCCGTATCTGGCACCGGTTCGATGTATCCGACTTTTCCCAAAAGCGAGGGCATATCCGAAAAAGCGGCCTCCGAGGAAACTGTAGCCAGACCTCTCATGAAAAAATATCCCTCCGGTTTTTCGCTTTTCGGGAGGCATTTTTTTGATTACCGGTTGAAAAGAGGAGATATAGTTGAATTTGAAAATGAGGTGACCAGGAAAATAACCCGCGACAAATACAATGAGGCCAGCGGTTTCGTCAAAAGGATTGTGGCTTTGCCCGGGGATGACATCGAAGTCCGTGACGGTTTCTTATATATAAACGGCCGGAGGCAGGAGGAGCCCTATACGGCCAAGCCAAGAAGCACTTATGGTGGTGATTTTCTGCCGGATTGCCGGCTCCTTAAAATTCCGGAAAATTATGTTTTTGTGATGGGGGACAACCGTAAAGCCTCCCTTGATTCCCGCCATGACATTGCCTTCCTGCCGGAAAAAGACATCCATTATGTCTTGCCGTATGCTAACCAGGATATATATAAAAATCTTTGGCGTGATGCTTCCCGCGATGAACAATATGCCCACTCGACGACGCTTGCGGCGGTAGAATTCGTCAGTGCCTTAAATGCGGAAAGGGAAAAACGGCATTTGAAAAAGCTTAATCTTGACAATTTATTGAGCCAGTCAGGAACCATAAGGGCTAAGGCCATCCTGGAATCAGATGATTTTTCAACAGAGGCGACCAGAAGCGGGCTGGATTTATCCCGCTCGGTTGCCAAAAGCGGTTACCGTAATATTATTTTGGGGGAACTGCTAACCCGCGGTTTTTATGAAAGTGAAGAGTTGATGGAAAACTTCAGGGAATTTCCCCAATCGGCAGAGTTGTTATATTCCGACGAATACCAGGATATCGGAGTCTCATCGGTCATCGATGAGATCCGCGGCTGTCCGACCCAGGCCGTCGTAATTCATTTGGGTGGTTACAAGCCGCCGAATTATGATAAAGACGAGGTAGCCGGCTGGGGCAGTTTAATTGACAATTTACGGGAGGTGACACCCTCATGGGAAAAATTAAAGGGAGCCGATACTATTAACCAGGAAAAGCTAGAGCGCCTGCTATATCTACTCAATATCAGGCTGGATAATGCTGTCCGGATCCATGACAGGCTTTCCAAAAACCAGTGGCTTACCGAAGATGAAGAAAAATTAGTCAGTATGGACAAGGATCTGCATAATGAAGCTCAAAATTTAATTAATGAACTTAACCGGCCATAAGTTAACCATGAGACGGCTTATTTTTCCTCTATTATTGTTTTTGGCCATTCTTCTGATTTTCTATTTTCCCGTTTTAAAGCCGGACAGGGATAAAATTATCTACGGGGGAGATTTGCTGTCCCAGTTTTATTACTGGAAAGGTTATTTGAAAGACTCCCTGCTTTCCGGATTTATTCCCTTTTGGAATCCCTATCTCTTTTCCGGCACGCCGTTTCTGGCCCATCCGGCAACGGCATTTTTTTACCCGGCCACTCTTTTATATCTGTATTTGCCCCTGAATTACGCTTTCCTTTCCGTCATTCTTATCCATATTCTGATTGCCTATTTGGGTATGTTTTTTTTCACTTCCCGCTATAGCGATTCTTTATCAGCTGCTTTCGCTTCTGCTGTCTTTGCCTTTGGCGGATATTTTGCCGCCAGAATCTATGCGGGACATATTGACTTGCTGACAACGGCTGCCTGGCTGCCGTGGGTTTTGGGCAACCTGATGGTTATTTTTGAGGATGGTTTCAGCCGCAAAAGATTCATGCGGACTGTTCTTTTTTTAAGCCTAATGGTATTGGCCGGCTACAACGCCTATTTAGTTTTCAGCGCGCTCGCCGCCGGCATGATAGCGGTATACTTTTCATTACAGCAAAAAACCATCCGGCCTTTATTTCTTCTGACAGTGGTTTACCTGGCAGCTTTAGGGTTAACAGCTGTCCAATGGCTGCCGACCTGGCAACTGACCGGACAATCCATAAGAGGCGGCGGCTTCCCTTATGATTTAGCTGCCTTCGGATCAATGCCGCTTACTTCGCTCAATCTTTTTTTCACTCCCTTAAACCGGGCGAGTCTGGATGCGATCAGTTTTAATCTGGGCGGGGGACCTCAAGTTAATCCCTTTGACCACTTTACGGGCAGTTTGCCCATTATCGCCGTATTTATTTATTTAATATTAAAGAGAAAAGTAAAAAGAATTTTTTGGCTTTTTTTGATTGTCTCTTTGATTTTTCTGTGGATTTCATTAGGCCCGTTTGCTCCTTTGAATCTCCACTATCTTTTATACCGGATTCTGCCTCTCTACCGCTTTATCCGCATACCCATCCAAAACCTGATCATCCCGCTAATTTTATTGCCGCCGATGCTGGCAATGATTTTGACTGATATAAAAAATAATTTATGGAAAAGCGCGATAAGCATAGCCTTGATAACCGAGCTGTTTTTTTTCAGCCGGCCTTATTTTTTTCAGACAAATATACCTAAAAGTAAAACGGAATTACTGGCAAATTTAAAACAGGAGGGGGTACCGCCGGGGCGGATTATGCCGGGTTTTAGGGTAATATCACCTTTATTAAGCAAGTTTGAGATGAATGCACCAATAAGTGAAAAAATATTTTCAACTTCAGGTTATGATCCGCTTATTCTGAAAAATTACCACCGTTTTGCCGACAGCATAAATCAGTCAAATGAAAGCAGCCTGCCTTGGTACAATGTAGAAATCCCGCCGCTCAAGAGTGATCCTCAAATGATGAATTTTCTCAATGTCAGCCGTCTCTTATTTGACGATCCGCGAATCCTGGCCCCCGATTTTAATTTATTGGACAGGGGAGAGGATTATGTTCTTTATAAAAATGACAAGGCAAAACCGAGGTTTTTCCCGGTAAAAGAGGCTGTTTTCGCTGATGATGAGGAGGCAGCCGGACTGATCGCTCAAAGGAAAGTTGATTTGACCTCCCGGGTCATCCTGATAAGCAAAGACAGGAATAAGCTAGATCACTGCCAAGCGGATAAAATAGAGAGTGCAATAAAAATCATCAGTTTTAAAGCCAGCCGCGTAAAACTGGAATCCGATTACGGATGCGCTGTTTGGCTCTCGTCCAGTGAGGTCTATTATCCCGGATGGCAGGCAACAATAGATGGAAAAAATACTTATATTTACAAATCAAATATGGCATTCCGGACAATTTATTTACCCGCTGGTAAACACTTAATTGAGTATTTTTATAGTCCGAAAATTTATTTTTACGGCTTTGTGATTTCATTTTTAGCAGTAATTATTATACTTTTTATGTTGAATAAAAAAAATGAACAAAAAGCTTAAATTAAGCGTGCTGATTTTTTTCCTGGTTTATCTGGCTGTTAATTTAATTATTCTGCCTGATTACGGATTATCCTGGGATTACCATAATCATTATTATGCAGGTTTGAAGCATTTAGGCATAACGCTTCCTCCGGAAAGCACGAAAATCCCGTTTTCTCCGCCTGATCCGAAGGAGACTACAGATGACCCTTTCGGACCGTTTACCCAAATCATTCCCGCTTTATCACAAACGGTTTTTCATGACAGATTAAATATTTTAACAGCTGAATATGCCTACAATCTGCCGATGGTCTTTTTCGGAGTTGCCGGAGTTTTTATCCTTTTTCTGTTTCTTTTGGAAGCCTTTGGGCCGGTTGAGGCTATTGCCGGTTCAGTCGCGTTAGGACTATTGCCCCAGTATTTTGCCTATCTTCATAATAATATGAAGGATATTCCGAATAGCACGGCTTTTACACTGGCTGTCTATCTTTTTTACCGTTTAACTAAAAAACCCAACTGGGGGTCATTGTTATTAGCCTCTGCCTCTTTTGCCTTTGCTTTCAATGTCAAAATCAATTCGGTTTTCATTCCGGTTATTTGTTTAATTTATTTTTTGTCAGTCAGAAAAAAATCTGATTTCCGTATCTTAAGCTATTTTTTGCTGGCTCCGCTATTTGCCTTACTCTTATGGTGGCCTTTTTGGCAGGATCCGGTCAGGAAACTGCTGGAAATACCCGGTTTTTATTCACGGAATACTTTCAACATGCCGAATCTATTATGGGGGAAGATTTATCAATCGGGGGTTAATATTCCTCTGTTTTATCCTTACAGCTTTTTATTAGTTTCGACACCACTGCCGATTTTGATAGCGGCTGCCGCCGGCCTAGTTTTTTCTTTCAGGAAAATATTCTCGAAAAAAAAAGAATATCTTTTGCTTATTCTCTGGTTTTTCATACCCCTGATGCGTTATTTAAGCCCGAAAATAGGCGCCATTGACGGAGTCAGGCATTTTATGGAAGTCCTGCCGGCCCTGTCAGCCCTTGCCGGAATTGGTGCGGCCATATTTAGGAAGTCTTTAATTATGAGAATTGCGGCCATAATGACAGTTGGTTATCTTGCCGCCCTTCTTGTCGTCTTTCATCCATTCCAGGCCAGTTATTTTAATTTTTTAACAGGAGGCATTAAAGGGGCCCAGGGGAGATTTGATATCGATTTCTGGGGTACTCCCCAGAAAGAGGCTGTTCTTTGGTTAAACCAACAGGCGCCTCGGGGTGCTTTTGTTCATATCGTAATGGCCCAAAGTACGGCTTCGGTTTATCTGAGAAAAGATCTTTTGATTAATTTAAACAAAAAACCCTATCAGGAGAGCGACTATACGGTTCTTTTAAACCGACAGTCGTTCTTTCCCTTATATTCAATTGAAGCTTATAAAAATAAAAAAATTAGTAGCAAGCGGACTGTCTTTTCAGTTTCCCGTCTTGGTGTGCCTTTAGTCTGGGTGTTTAATTAAATTCGAGCGTAATAAAGACATAACTGTACGGGAATATTGGACAAGTATCCCAAGAAACCTTGATTTACTGCTGCCATGGAGGCGATTGGGGTAAAAAACGGGAATTTCGCGAATTAGCAGTTTCCGCTTTTTAGCTTCAAAAAGCAATCTGATGAAATAATCACCGTAACCACAAAAGATATCAGGTCTTAATAAAGGTTTTAATTTGCTTTTTTTAAACATAAAAAAGCCGCTTAAATTATCGTATACGGGAAGTTTAAGAATAAATCTGATCAGCCGGTTGTAAAGTAAACTTAATAAATTCCGCCAGCGGTTTTCCATGCCTCCGCCTTTGACATAACGGGAACCGACTATAATGTCGGTTTTACGGATCAGCCGGTACATTTGTGGGAGTTTGTCAGGGTTATGGTTAAAATCCGTATCCATAACGGCGATGAGGTTGCCCCTGGCCTGTTTGATTCCTTGAAGGACAGACCTGGCCAGGCCTTTGTCTTTCTTTCTGATGATCGTCCTGACGCAAGAAGTTTGGCCGCGATATGTCTTTTGAGTCAAAAGACCTGTCCCGTCCGGACTGTTATCGTCGCAAATGATTATTTCATAATTTATTTCTCTTAAATTTTTGCTGATAGCCTCAATCAGGGGAATGATATTTTCGGATTCATTAAAGGTAGGCAGGATGACGCTTAATTCAAATTGAGGGCGGTTCATAAGTTGAAGCGATTCTGATAATATCAGATCATATAAGTTTTACCGCAAAATGCAAATTGCCTTTTTATCTTACTGGTCATGTCCCCGTTCTCCATTGGGTGTTTTATCATCAGGAGGCATGAATGTTTATATTCTAAATCTGGCGGCTGAATTGACTAAATTAGGCCACAGGGTTGATATTTTTACCAAAAGTCATTCTCCTCATAAAAGCCACATTATAAACATCAGAAAAAATATCCGTCTAATTCATCTTAAAGGGCATATCGTAACAAATCTTACCGGCTTTATTAAAAAAAATTCTTTGAGATACGACATATTACACGCTCATTATTATTATTCTGCCGAAATAGGAGTTGAAGTTTCCCGACAACTCAAACTGCCTCTGGCTGTAACTTTCCACACTTTAGGGGAAATGAAAAAAATATATGCCGGTATCATTGATAAATCCAGGATTGAGACGGAACAGGGGATCGTCGGGAAGGCAGATGCTTTAATTGCTTCGACCGAACTTGAGAAAGATGAATTGATACGCTATTATCAGGCGGATCCGGAAAAAATACATGTGGTTATACCGGGAGTTGACCACCGGTTATTCCGGCCGAAAAATAAGGCTTTTAGCCGGCGCAAATTAAACCTGCCGCCGAATAAGAAAATTATTTTATTTGTCGGCCGGATTGATCCGGTAAAAGGCATAAACCTCTTAATAGAGGCGGCAGGAGAAATAGAGGCGGAAGTTATTCTGATCGGAGGCGATATTAAAAGCCGGAGATTCTGGCAGAATCGGGAAGTTAAAAGGATTAAAGCAAATATCGAAAGCAAAAAGTTAGAGGACCGGATAAAATTCCTGGGAAGCAAAGCTCAGCGTTTACTGCCGTGGTTTTATTCTGCCGCTGACCTGGTCGTTCTGCCGTCAGTCTATGAATCTTTCGGTTTCGTGATATTGGAGGCGATGGCTTGTGCCGCTGCTGTTGTCGTCTCAAGAAGCGGCGGGTTAAAATATTTGATAGAAGACGGAAAAACAGGTACTTTTTTTGAATCCGGAAATCCGGCTGATTTAGCCGACAAACTTAAAAAGCTTATGCGATCTGAAAAACAAACAGTTCAAATGGGGATACGGGCATATCAGGAAAGTCAAAAATATTGTTGGGATAAACAGGCTGCTAAAATGGTTGAAGTCTACCGGAGAATATCAGGATGAAACCGACCACATTTATATTTATCAGGCACGGAGAAGTTCATAATCCGAAAAAAATCCTTTACGGCCGGCAAGGAAGATTCGCCCTTTCCCACAAAGGCAAACAGGAAGCGGAAGCAGCCGGACGCAAGCTTGTGAGTCGCGCTATCAGCCAGATTATTGCCAGTCCGATGCTCAGGACACGCCAGACGGCTAAAATCATCGGTAATATTATCGGTGTCAAGCCGCGTTATTCGGGGCTGTTAATTGAAGTCAGGACAATTTTTGAAAAAATTTCCCTGGCCGAATACCACGGGAAAATCCAGGTAAATCTTTACTCGGAAGAATTTGTCAAAAAAGGCCAGGAATCGGTAGAGGAGATAGCAAAGAGGATGATAAAATTTGTGAAGCAAAAAGCCCGGCAATATCCCGGCAAGACAGTTCTGGTTGTCTCTCATGGGGATCTGATCCTGATTTTGAAAGCCGTTTCTATAAACCGTGAATTCTCCTGGAATTACAAAAGAAGCAATTATCTAAAGACGGCAGAATTTATGGTTGTAAAATACAGTCAGGGAATTTATGAATGGGAGGGGAATGAAAACCGCTAAACGAAAGAGATTATCTTACCTGTCAGCTTCCATTTTCCTTTTTCTGGCGTTTGTCCTTTTTGCTTTGTCTGTCAGAAGCGACATTTTCAGGAATTTCGATTACCTGACCATGGTCGCTTCCCAGAAGTATACAACTCCGATAGTCGATTACCCGTTTTCATTTTTAAGCATAATAGCCTCCAGTGAAGTGACTTTTTTGATCGTCAGTCTGATTTTTCTTTATCTTCTATTCAGAAAAAAACACCTTTTTCTGGGAATTTTTCTTTATATTCTGATTTATCCGCTGGAACTTTTAGGAAAACTATTGATTTATCATCCCAAACCGCCTTTGTTTTTATTCAAATATGTTCTGAATTTTCATTTGCCCTCCAGTTTCATCGTCCAAACGAATTATTCATTTCCATCCGGACACATGGCCAGGACCGCTTTTCTGGCTGTGGTTTTACTGGCCATTATTAACATAAATAAATCTGCGGTATTGAAAATAACCGCTGTATTGACAGTGACCTATTTCATGTTCCATAGCCGCATATATTTGGGAGAGCATTGGTTTTCGGATGTAGTTGGCGGACTGCTCTTAGGTTCTGCCGCTGGCTTTCTGTCTCTGGTATTTTGGTAATCATGAATAATATTATCGATAAAACACATCTCTATTTGACAGAATACCTGGCCATGGATTTTTTCGGTTACAAACACCATTGTCCTTACTGGTCAAACAGGATGAAGGACGGAAAGGTAAGCTTCAGAGGTTTTTTAAACGGCAAGGGGGAGGCAAAGTCAATCCGGCAGGAATTGCTGCGGCTTTTGTCCGAAAATGCTCAAAGCCGGGCAATAGCCGGGAATCAGGACAACTTACGTCTTTTGGCAAAGAGAAACCGCATCGGCATAGACTGTTCAGGCTTTATATACCGGGTGTGGGATTTTTTGATCAAGCATAAATTCGGAAAGAGTGAATTTTTAAGTTTAGATGATATTTTCCCCGGAGGAATTAACAGGACCAATGCCCAAAGCCTGACTGATAAAAAGGCAGCCGTCAGAATTAATCAAATAAAAGAAATTCAATTCGGGGATTGTCTGCGCCTAAATAGCGGAAGGCATGTTGCTTTTATTAAAGAAATTACGGCGGAAAAATTAGTTTATATCCATGCCTCATCATCACTGACCCTTATCCAGGGTGTACACAAGGGAATGATTTTAATAAAAGACAGCGAAAAAAAACTGACTGATCAGGTCTGGCTGGAGGAGGCCGGGGACGGGGATACTTTGAAAAAATATTTTAAAACGGAGACAGGCGACGGCATCTGGCGGCTTAAAGCCTTCGCTTAAATTTTTAATGGAAAATCTTAAAGAATTTATCAACAGGATTAAAAATGCCAGGATTCATATTGTCGGAGTGTCCGGCTCAGAAGGATCAAGCATTCTCAATTTCCTGGTTGATAATAATATAAGTCAAATTACAGCCCATGATTTTGTAGCGACCGAAAATCTGGAGAAGAATTTTAAAATCTGGCATAAAGGGATAGAGAGCAAAAAGCGTAATAAATTATTTAAGGAATTTCAGTGTAATTTGGAAAAGACCCGGTTTTGTGACAGAAAGAAATATCTGGAAAATATTGAAGAAGCCCAAGTAGTCTTTCTTGCCCAATCCTGGAGACTTTATCCTCAAAATCAGCCTTTGAAATTTCTGAAGGATAAAATTCCTTTCTATTCGCTGACCCGTCTTTATTTGGATTTTGCGCCGGCCGCCATAATTGCAGTTACCGGTACAGTGGGCAAAGGCAGCTGCGCTTCATTGATTAGCGAAATACTCTCGCATGGCGATAAAAAAGTTTATTTTGCCGGCAATGAAAGCTGGAGAATACAGCTGGCTGATAAATTCAACCTGATGGCACCTTCCGATTTTTTAGTCATAGAAGTCTCGCACAGACAGTTGAATGAAGGGTTTACTAAGGCTCCGCAAACTCTGCTGATGACAAATTTATTTCCCAACCATTTGGATGAAATGAGCTGGCCTGGTTATGTGAAGTTAAAGATGTCCCTGGCCCGGGCCCAGGGAAAAAACGACCGGACGATCATAAATTACGATAATTTAGAGCTGAGGCAGCAAACGCAAAATCTCAATTCTCAAAGGTTTTATTACAGCCTTAAAGAGAAAAATATGAACATAAAAAGTGTCCGTAATATATATGACGAACTTATGAACATAAAAAGTGTCCATTATCCGGAAAATATCCTGGCAGTATGTACTCTGGCAAAAATTCTTGAAATAAATGATAAAACCATAATTGAAGCAATAGCAAAATCAGAGGGTCTGCCGGCAAGAATTCAGGAAATCGGAAATTATCAGGGGACTAAGGTTATCAATGATATTAAAAGTACCACTCCCTGGGCGACACTGGCGGCCCTTAAAAAATTTAAACTCCCTCTGGTTTTGATTGCCGGCGGAGACACAAAAGGGATTGAGGCAAATACGCTTTGGGATTTTGTGCAGAAAAATAAAATAGAAATCGTTTTTATGGATAGCCCGCTTTCTAAAGAAGCTGAAAATAAATTACCCGCCCTCTCCCGGCAAAGGACGGACAGTCTTGAGGAAGCGCTGAAATTGGCTTTAAATAAAACTCCTCCCGGGGGAACCGTTTTGGTTTCACCGGCAGCAGCCAATTTTTACAGCCGTTTTATCAAAGGGAAAAAATCGCTGAGGAAAATAATTACTTCTCTTCTTCCAGAGGCGAAAGCAACAAAGGGTCCAGAGAAATAATTTCATTTTCTGTACCGCAAGCGGAACATTCGATCAATAAACCCTTTTTTAACTCCTTTTCGGTTTTAAGAAGATTATCGCATTCAGGGCAATTAAGCGGATTTGGTGCGTCAGTCATCTGAGGATATAATTATAGCATTCTTGGAATATGAAAAAAACAAATCAGGGTATCTGGCAGTTTGCTGAGAGATTACCGGAACTACCGTTATCTTTCAGGTTAACACTTGGCGAAGGCAACACAAATTTAATCGCCAAAAACCGTGTCTATTTTAAGTGTGAATATGAAAATCCGACCGGCTCAATCAAAGACAGGGGGTTATGTTTCCAAATCGCAAAGTTGGCGGAAAATAAAGTCAGGCACGCGGTCATCTCCAGTTCCGGCAATGCCGCTGTGGCCGCCGCCGCTTATTGCCGCCTGGCAGGTATAGAATTATCCGTATTTGTCTCCCCGAATATAAAGAAGGGTAAATTGGCAGTTTTGAAAGAAAAGGCTGATGTTCATATTGACAATCGTCCCGTATCAAGGGCGCATCAATATGCTCTAAATAATAATTTTTATAACCTCCGGCAGTCGACGGATCTTAATGCCGCATTCGGATTTGAAACCGTAAGTTTCGAAATAAATGAGGCAATCGGCAAAATTGATGATCTTTTTCTAGCGGTCTCCAGCGGTACAGCACTCAAAGGCATGGCCGACGGATTTAAAAAATTAGGTTATCATCCCCGGTTCCATGCAGTTCAAACGGCCAAAATCCATCCGTTAGCCGGACAATTTGACAATGATTTTATCCCGGAAAAGATCAGTTTGGCTGATGCCATTGTGGCGCGGGTGCTTCCCCGGGAAAAAGAACTATTAAATATAATCAGGGAATCAGGCGGTTTTGGCTGGGTCATCCCCAATATTGACATGCAAAAGGCGCGCTCGGCGTTGCTGAAAATAGGCCTGGATTCATCTTTTGAAGGCGCAGCTGCCTACGCGGCTGTGGAAAAAGCGAAAAGGAAGGGTTTCCCTTTGGGAAAAACTGCGGTTATATTGACAGGCAAATATTATGGGTAATATTGACTGGCGGAATAAATTTGATACGCCGATTTTTTTTGTCACTCCCGATGTCAAACGGGGATTGGGTCTTGAGGATGTCTTTCCCGACTTTCATATCATCGTCAGCGTATGGGATGAGCTGATTCCCGTTTTGAGAAGAAAGGGAGTCAGCATATTTTGCCTGGAAGAAATACGGCCAAACAACTCCCTGATTATGAATTCTGGACAGCTGCTGGAGGAGAAAGCGGTTTTGGATTATATAAAAAAAGAGTCAGCATCTGCTGTTTCCCAAATCGCTTTTTTCAAACCTTCAGCGAAACTGGATGAAATTATCAAAATGAAGGGATTTAGAAAAGTAGGCAACGATTCCTTAACAAACAGATATTTTGAAAATAAGGTAAATATGCCAACAGTCTTACGGGGTTTAGCGGAATATTTACTGCCGGGCAAAATTAAACGGATGGCCGGGTTTTCCTTTAAGGAGGAAGCCGAACGGTTCAGTTTGCCTCTGGTTGTCCAGTTCGGTTTCGGCTGGGCCGGTAAAAACACCTATTTTATCGAAAAAGAGGATGAATTTAACCTGCTTAAAAAGAGATTTCCCCACACCCTCGCAAAAGTGACTTCGGAAATCAAGGCGATAACAGTCTTAAACAACTGCTGTCTTTATCACGGCCAAGTACTTATAAGCCCTCCGGCCCTGCAAATTAACGGCTTCTCCCTTCTTTCTCAAAACAAGGCAGCCACCTGCGGCAGGCAGTGGCCGGCAGTTTTACCGGATATTCGCATGGAAAAAGAGATAAAAGATATCTCATTCAGGGTAGGGGATATCATGAATAAAAACGGTTTCCGCGGTTTTTTCGGTCTGGATTTTCTCATTGAAGAAAATAGCGGTAAAATTTATTTAACGGAAATAAATCCGCGTCTGACTGCCTCATCTTCCTTTTTTACCTATCTGGAAAAAGCAACGGACCGCCTGCCGCTTCTTGCCTATCATTATGCCGAATTCTCTTCAGTTGATTTGCCCCTGATGACAGAAAACGGAAAGGATGAAATTGCAGGCAGCCAATTAAGTTTACGAAACAGAGAAACTTTCACAAAGATTAAATTGCCGCAAAATTTTGGAATTTACGGCTTTCAGGACAACAAGTGGCGGATAAAAAGGGCTGATTATAACTGGAAAGAGATAGAAAAAGGGGAAATAATTTATTTTCCGCAGAAGAGGAAACTGCCTGAAAGTGAATTGGCCAGGATAGAGACGAAGATGCCGGCTGTTTCATCCTCTTACCGCTTGGCTCCCTGGGTAGATAATCTTTTTAGCCTCAATTTGTGATATACTAAATACTTTACTTATGGATAGTCTTATCAGATTAAAGGAACTGTCTGCCAAACTTAAAATAGAAGATAAGAAAAAGCGGATTGCCGAAATAGAATCAGCATCAGCCAATCCCGCTTTTTGGTCCGAGCGCGAGAAGTCAACGTCAGTCATGAAAGAATTGGTTGTTTTGTCTAAACAGGTGAAAGAAGTGGAGGATATAGAAAGTGAAATCAATTCCGGCCAGGGGGAGTCAGCTCTAGTAAGAATGGACAAGCTGGAATTCGACCTGTTTTTTTCCGGTCCCCACGATCAGGAAGGAGCGATAGTTTCCATTCACGCCGGACAGGGAGGCACCGAAGCGATGGATTGGGCTGAGATGCTGATGCGCATGTATTCCAGATTTATCGAATCCAAAGGATGGCATTATGAGCTTGTTAATCAGACAGCCGGAGATGAGGCCGGTATTAAAAGTGTCACTATGACTATACCGGAATATCTGGCATACGGATACCTCAAAGGGGAATCCGGAGCCCACCGTCTGGTCCGGCAATCTCCCTTTAATGCAGACAAATTGCGGCAGACATCATTTGCTCTGGTCGAAGTTATTCCACTTATAGAAGATAACCGGGAGGTGGAAATTAAGGATGATGATCTGGAGTGGAATTTTTTCCGTTCAGGAGGCAAGGGAGGCCAAAATGTCAATAAAGTTTCAACAGCCGTCAGATTAAAACATAAACCCACCGGGCTTATCGTCGAATGCCAGGAGCAGCGTTACCAGGGACAAAACCGCGAAACTGCCCTGAAATTATTAAGGGGAAAACTCTGGCATTTGATGGAGCAGGAAAAAGTGGATCATCTTTCCGAACTTAAAGGCAAATATAAACCAGCCTCATGGGGCAATCAGATACGTTCTTATGTTTTGCATCCGTATCATCTGGTAAAAGACGTCAGAACCGGCCACGAGACGTCTGACAGTAAAAGTGTTTTAGACGGTAATATCGAGCCGTTTCTCACTGCTCACTTGAAAAAATTCTCAACTGTCGTATAGTAAGAAATAGATATGGATCCGATCCCACCGCCATTGGTTCATAAGCTTGATTCAGGCAAAACTTATAATAAAATTTTAGCTTTCGCCGTTTTGATTGTCATCACGGGAGTATTTTCCGGTTATTATTTATTTAACCGGATTTCGCCTCAACTTACTTCGGATATCGGGAATGGCCGGACAGATCAGACTGAGGCGGTTACTGCCCTGGACGGCAAGACTTTCAAGGACAGCGCAGAAGGGGAACTGGTTGCCGGAGGAGTGGACGGAGAGGGAACCCATCAGTTGAAGAGACCGGGCGGTGAAAGCCAGACAGTTGCTCTTACCTCTTCGGTTTTGGATTTGTCCAAATTTGAAGGGAAGAAAGTCAAAGTCTGGGGAGAGACATTTGCCGCGCAAACTGCCGGATGGCTGATGGACGTCGGTAAAGTAGAAGTTCTCCGATGATTATTTTTGACAAAGTCACCAAAAAATACGGTAATTCCATTGCTGCCGAAGGTATCAGTTTCAAAGTCGACACAGGCGAATTTATTTTTCTGGTAGGAGCCTCCGGAGCAGGCAAAACCACTATTCTCAAACTTATTAACCGCGAAATTCTTCCCACGCACGGAGCGGTTTTTGTCGATGACTGGGAAGTCGATAAACTGCCGAAAAGCAAACTGCCTTTTTTAAGGCGCAAAGTCGGTTTCATCTTTCAGGATTTTAAATTGCTGCAGGACCGCACAGTGGCAGAGAACATAGCCGTATCCCTGGAGATCCTGGGCAGGGGAAACAGCGATATTGACGGCAGAATCCGCGAGGTTTTGAAAATCATCCAGCTGCCGGATAAATCACAGTATTTTCCCAAACAGCTTTCATTAGGCGAACAGCAAAGGGTAGCAATTGGCAGGGCGGTTGCCGGGGAGACTGAAATTATTCTGGCTGATGAGCCTACCGGCAATTTGGACCCGAAGACCTCCTGGGACATCCTGAAGATTATCAATGACATAAACAAGCAGGGAAAAACGGTTATCATGGCCTCGCATAACGTGGATATCGTCGACAGCATGAAGAAGAGGGTTATTGAAATGAATAAAGGCAAAATAGTCAGGGACCAGAAAAAAAGCAAATATTCCTAAAAAAGATGTACAGCAACGTTTCCATCTGGTTAAGATTAAGGCGGACCCCTTACCAAACAGTGGCCTCGCTTTTTATGATGTTCATTACCCTGTTCGTTTTAGGCTTGTTCCTGCTTTTGGTAGGCTCAACCACAGCCCTAGTCGGTTATTTTGAATCAAAACCGCAGCTGACAGTATTTTTTGCCAATGATAAGGATAAAGCCTCGATAGACCAACTTTCGGAAAAATTGAAATCTACGGGAAAGGTGCTTTCGACCAAATATGTTTCCAAGGAAGAAGCGCTGTCCATTTACCGCGAACAAAATAAGGATGATCCTTTGCTTTTAGAGATGGTTACGGCTGATATTTTACCAGCTTCGTTGGATGTTTCAGCAACCAGTCCCAAGTTTCTCAATGAAATTTACCAGACGGTCCGTACCGAAGCGGGGGTGGAAGACGTCGTTTTTCAGAAGGAAGTGGTCGACACTCTCATCAATTGGGCATCAACAGTGAGGAAAGTTGGTTTTCTATTTGTATCATTTCTGATTCTGTCCACCTTTTTTATTCTGCTTACTTCCATCAGCATGAAAATTGCCAATAAAAAAGATGAAATTGAAATTTTAAAGCTGGTGGGGGCTACCAACTGGTATATCAAAAAACCTTTCATCAAAGAAGGCGTCATATACGGCCTGTCCGGAGCTACTTTCGCCTGGATTTTCATATTTTGCCTGGTTTTATATCTGGAACCTTACATGGATTCATTTCTTAAGGGAATCGGCAATCTGAATCTTTTATCCTCGGGAAGTCTTAAATTGTCAGTTTGGCCTCTTAATTTCCCGTTATTTTTGCTTCTTTACCTTTTATTGTTGCTGTCAGGTTTGGGCATAGGTTTTATCGGTAGCCTGTTTGCTTCAAACCGCTATCTCAACGATTAAAGTTACGATGTCCAAAAATATTGTCGGACTGTTTTTTACTGTTTTTATTCTCGCTTTTTTTCTCTATCTTCATCCTGGCCCGGTTTCCGGTTTGACCTCCTGTCCGACCGATGATCCCTGCAGGAATAAATCCGATACCAATGAAAGGGTCAGCTGTTATACGGATGTAGTCAATATCTGCTCAGCCCAACGACAGAATATGGCAGCTCAAATTGTTTATCTCTCGACATCCATCGAACTTACTTCAGCTAAAGCAGAAGTAACCCGCGCCAAAATCATCCAGATTGAAAAAGATATTGTCTCCCTATCAGAAAAAATAGAAAAATTGGAAACTTCACTGACCAAAATTTCACAGGTATTACTGGACCGTATTGCCGCCACTTATAAATTGGGAGAGAAGTCCTATTTATCCTTAGTTTTATCCTCAAACGGCTTTTCCGATTTCGTCAACCGCTTTAAATACATGCAGAAAGTACAAATTCACGACCGCAAACTTTTGTTTCAACTGCAGAACAGCAAGGAAAATTTCAAGGACCAGAAGCAGCAGCGGGAGGATAAAAAAATAGAACTGGATGCGGCCAAAAAGCAGCTCGAGCGCGAACAGAATACTTTGGCAGTCCAAAAAAAGGAAAAAGAACTGTTTTTGGAAACAACCCGCAGCAGCGAAACCCGCTACCGTCAGGAATTGGACGCAGCCAGACGCGAAGCCGAAGGGATACAAAGAGCTGCCTCAATACTGTCTTCAGCCGGGGTGCCGGCTAAAATCAGCAAAGGGGATGTCATCGGTATCATGGGTAATACCGGTTTTTCAACGGGAGCTCACCTTCATTTTGCCGTCTATAATCTGAGTGAAGGGGATTTAAGTAGATTCAACTTCAACAGCGGTTATGAAAATCCCTTTAATATTTTAAGATCAAGGGATTTGCCTTTTGAGGCGACATCCTGCGACGATGTTTCCCCCAATCAAAAAACCAATAAATCAATCGGGGGAGGCTCATGGGACTGGCCGATGGAAAATCCGAGTATTACCCAATGCTACGGACATACCCCCTGGTCATGGCGTTATCAGACCGGTATTCATAACGGCATAGACATGTATGATGATAAAAATACTTTAGTCAAGGCGGTAGAAGGAGGGAATAAATATGTCTATCGCGGGGGGCAGTCGGCAGGCAACGGTGTTTTCATTTTTCATGACAACGGCAAAATGACCCTCTACTGGCACCTGCAGTAAAGGGAAGTATACTTAAGATTGATGGTTATAGTTTTATTTCTTCTTTTCTTTATGTTCCGGTTTTCAACCGTTTCAGCCGCCGAAATAATTCTTTCCGATATTGATACAGCTGAAATCACGAAAGTTGAGCAGGAATTGACTGTTCCGCTCGAACTTAAAATTAACAGCAGTGACGGGACGGTCTATTATTTAAGGGGAGCATTTTTCAAAGAGGGGACATCCCAATACTGCGGTTATACCTGGAACGGCAGTGAATGGTACAATGGTCCCTTTACTTCCGGTGACGGCTGGAAAAAACTTTTAACGGTGACTATAGCTTCGGATTCAGCAAAAACAGAGATCAAGGTTAAAGTTGACTCAAACGACAGTCATTGCCGGGAGCCGGGGGATTATCTTTTTAAAGTTTTGAGGTATACCGAAGCCGGTAATTCTTCAGGTGATGATCAGACACCGTTGAAAATCAGAATAGCCCTACCTTCACCAACCCCTACAACCGCTCCAAGTGCCACCAACGCTCCAGTGAAAAGCCAAACGGTACCAGCAAAACCTAAAATAACCTTATTACCGACCCACACTCTGTTTGCCACCGCAATAATTAAAGCTGTCTCAAGTTCGCCAAAAATACCGATCGCATCCTCCTTAGGTTTTATTTCATCAGATTCGGGTGAAGTTTCTCCGGTTAATGAGGCAAGTGTGGCAGGTATAACTGAAAAGTCACAGGGAAATATTGCTAATTTATTTATCCCGGGAATTTTTTTAATTTTTCTGTCAGCTTTCCTCAGTTTTAATAAACTTCGAAAACAGGGAGTTTAAATTTTTTTACTGAGGAATCGGTTGAAGGGTTTATAGCCGTACGATTGCCAGGCGGATATCCCCGGATAATTTTTTTCATTAGTATAAAGTTCGACATAAGTTAAACCCCTGTTTTTAAACCATTCGCAAGCTTTCAATTCCAATTGCCGTCCCACTCCCTGCTTTCTCCGTTTTTCATCTACCGCCAAAAAGGAGATATGGCCTACCTGTTTGATTTTAAACCAGGGAAATAGGGACTTGATGTATCCTGAGATGAAACCGGTAATTATCTTATTTGGTTCTGCGTCATTTTCCGAAACAAAAATAAACTGGTTTGCTGAATTAATATGAAGCCTGGCCCAATCAGAATAGAATTGGGGAGAATTATCTTCTAACTGGAAATATTCCCCGTCATATTCCAAATGAGAAGACAGAAGATGCAAACCTAAAGCAGTAATTTGCTTCAAATCCTCCAGATTGGCAAGTCTGACTGTCATAATTTATGATAGGAATAAATGAAGTATATCACTTGGAGTGCCCGCGAGACATCTAATTTGGGCAGGGAATTGGCAGCCCGACTAAAGGGTGGAGAAGTAGTTTGTCTGTATGGGAACTTAGGCAGCGGTAAAACTACTTTTATTTCAGGTGTCGTAAATTATTTCCGGCCCAAAACCAGGGTCCTCTCCCCTACCTTCATTATTGTGCGACATTACCGTTTTGACAAAGCACCCGTAAAAAATCTGTTTCATGCCGATCTTTACCGTCTTGATAATAAATCGTCAATTAAGTCGTTGGGTTTGGTTGAATATTGGTCGGATCCGCATAGCGTTTTTTTAATGGAATGGGCGGATAAAATGGCAGGACAACTGCCTGAAAAAAGGATTGACATATCATTTAGAATTACGGGAAGGGACAGAAGGGAGATTATTTATGGAAAAACTGATAAATAAAACCGTCAGTATTTTAGATAGCGGAGGTTTGGTAATTTTTCCGACAGATACGGTCTTCGGTATCGGTTGCCGGATAGACAGACCGGACAGTGTCAGAAGACTTTTTTCGGTAAGACGGCGGCCGGAAAAAAAGGCAGTGCCCGTATTGGTTTCCGCAATTGAGATGGCTGAAAAATATTTCCTCTCCCCTCTTCCAAATAATGTGCGACATTTAATGAAAGTCTATTGGCCAGGAGCTTTAACCATAGTTTATAATGTCCGGACAGATAAAGTGACTCCCCTAGTCCGGGCTTACGGCAAAACAATCGGCATCAGGATGCCCAAAAAGAAATTGGTTTTGGAAATAATCAGAAGATGCGGGGTAGCTTTACTGGGTCCTTCGGCAAACTTCCACGGATTCCCAGCACCTTCCAATATCAGGGATCTGGATCCGGAATTAGCCAGGGGAGTTGATTTGGTAATTCCAGGAGAAAGTCCCATCGGCCGGGCATCAACGGTAGTTGACTGTACCAGCTCGCCCTGGAAAATTTTAAGAGAAGGCAGCGTTAAAATTGAGGCAAAATGATCTTATATATTAATAGCGCAGACAAAGACAGCGTCAAAGTCAGTCTAAAAGCCCAAAACGGCCGGCTCTGGAAAAAGTCGGCTAAAAGGAGTCTGTCTTCCCAGGCGCTTTTAGGGGTAATCGAAAAACTTTTAAAGGATGCCGGCATAAAAATTACGGATCTTACTAAAATTGAATTTTTCCGCGGTCCCGGTTCATACACTGGTTTAAAAGTCGGCGCGACGGTCGCTAATACCTTGGGTTGGCTTCTGAAAATTCCGGTCAACGGTCAAAAAAATAAGATTGTGCTTCCAGATTATGAATGAATAGATTTTAATTGATAGATAGTTTATAGTATTTAAAGAGTGTTTCTGCTTCGGTCTTTATTTGCCATAGTCTCAATAATAGTTCTGTCTTTTTCCTCACAATCAATAGCATTGGCGCAAAATAATCCCTTAAAAGAACGTTTAATTGTCCGTTTTGCATCACAGGCGGGTAATACTGATAAATTTAAAATCCGTCAGATGATCGGTGCTTTTATGTCTGAAAAAATTGATAAGTTAAACGCTGAAGTTTTTGAGGTTCCTCAGCCTCTTTTTGACAAATTACTGGATGTTTTAAAAAAACATGATTTAGTTCTTTATGCCGAAAAAGATAACCTGGCTTTTGCTTTGGAAACAAGCAATGATCCCTATCTTCCTAATCAGTGGGGTTTGTCCAAAATCAGGGCAAGCGACCCGGGCGAATCAGCCTGGAATTACAGCCATGGCAATTCGGACGTTTTGCTTGCCGTAGTTGATACCGGTATAGACCAGAACCATGCTGATTTGATCGGCAAAATTGCTAAAAACAAAAACTGCAGCAGTAGTTCGACAGTTGATGACAGGTACGGACACGGTACTCATGTCGCCGGAATTGCCGCGGCGGCGACCAATAATAGCAAAGGAGTTGCCGGAACAGGTTATAACGTCAGACTGATAAATGCCAAAGGACTAGGTGATAACGGTTCCGGCTATTATTCCTGGATTGCCAACTGCATTACCTGGGCTGCTGATAACGGGGCCGCTGTCATCAATTTAAGTCTCGGCGGCGCATCTTCATTACAGATTTTAGAGGATGCCGTCAATTATGCCTGGAATAAAGGAGTTGTGGTTGTGGCCGCCGCCGGCAACTCCAATTCCTCATCTGCTTCTTATCCTGCTTTTTATGGTAATGCGATTGCCGTCGCAGCTACAGACAGTAACGACCAGAAAGCCTCTTTTTCCAATTACGGTGGTTGGGTGGATATTGCAGCACCCGGGGTTTCAATATACTCAACCGCGCCCAACCACACAAACAAGCTGAAAATATATAACTACGCTTATCTTTCAGGAACATCCATGGCTACGCCCTTTGTTTCAGGACTTGCCGCTTTACTCAAGTCTGCCGGCAATTTAACCCAAACGGAGATAGTTGATAATATTTATCAGAACGCGGATAAAATTGCCCAAACAGGCAATTATTGGACTTACGGAAGAATTAATGCTTTAAATAGTATCAAAGAAGTATCGGTTTTTACTCCAACTTTAACGCTGACCCCTACCCCCGCTCCGACCCTCATGCCTTCCTCTACACCAACTCCTTCACCGACGACGATTCCTTCGTTTACGCCTACTCCGTCCCCTATTTCAGTAAATCCGACTCCGATTCCCTGGTGGTGCCGTATCCGCCCGCAGTACTGTCAATGACAACGCACCGATTTATTCGGGGCAGTTGGAATTGATCCCTCGAAGCTTTCTTGCCCGCCATAGCCTTGGCGTCGGCGGGAGCGTAGTGGGATAATTTAATGTACCCTGACAAAAATCCCTGCCCTGTCATCTTTATAGACTGTTCTCCATTTTCCCTGATCTGACAGCTTAATCATCTTATTAAACAGCGGTTTTTCACTCCACATATAGACCACGTCGTAGTCGCTTTCTTCTATATCGGTAACATCCTGCTCCAGGAAATAATATTCGGCAAAGGCGCTGTAGCCCTTTTCGTCACGCCAGAGATGCATTCTGCCGTCAATTGAAGGCTTAATTTGCGGGTAGTTCCAGATCAGCCAGCCCCCCCAGTTGTAAAAAGAGAGGAATTTGCCCGGCAGTATATTATTCTTTAAAAACTCTGCCGATTCGGAAGAACATTTTATATAATCAGCACAGAACCTGTCCCAGTTCATGAAATTTAACCGCTGTCTGGGAATATGGTAAATAAGGGAATAGAGATACATTCCGGAGAGAATTGCAATAGGAACTGCCTTGCCGCTAAATGAATTATAGGCAGGTTTGATACTGCGGAAATAAGCGATAATCACAGGAACAGAAACCAGGTACATCGTCCAGGCGTAGCGTCTCATCCAATGGGAAAGGAAATAAAAAACTCCGGCAATCATAATCCATTCGAAATATTGAATAAATTTCTTGGAAGATATTATCATTCTTATATTAAAGATTAGAAATATTCCCCAAAAGAAAAGCAGCCACCATAATGATGAAAATGCCGGCAGAGCTACCCATTCCACAATGTATTTCTGGTAAGGGTTCCCAAAATGCCTGGCCGCTTCCAGGTATATTTCAATGCTGTGGGGATTAACCAGGGTTGCCAAAAAGGAAAATATTATTGCCGGCAGGTACCTCAGACTTTCCCTGAATTGCTTTACATCTTTGATAGTCAGATATTTAACCTGGCTTAAAGCGTAAAACATTGACAAAAGCCCTAAGCCCAGTAAAAATCCGCCGTGAATATTCGCCCAAACTAAAAACAATATAGCGGCAAAATAAATAGTTTTTTTCTCTCCCCGCTGGTAGGCGCTCAAGATATAAACAAGGACGGAAGTTAAAAGCAATGACAACAGTTGTCCCCGGAAAGATACTTCAAGGAGAGGCAGTTCCAGGTAAAAAAGCAAAGGAAAAATGAAAGCTTTTTCCCAAAACGACATTTTTAATGCGCGGTCAACAAAGAAAAAAATAAATACAATCACCACGGCTCCGGCTATTGACAATCCCAGGAATCCGGCCTGATGGTAAATCTGGTAAGTCAGAAAATCAGTCAGCCAGGAAATATTCGGCCATTTATACCCGGACATTTCCAGTGATAAGATGTTTTCCTTTAAAACTTTTCCTATTTTGGAAAAATATTCCCCGTATTTTAAGTGCCACCCCAGATCCGTATCCGCCGGCATAAAAAGTGACATCAGGAAAATTACCAAGTAGGGCAGATAAGAATATAAAAAATTTGAAAAAATTGTTGATACAGTGCCTAACATTGAGCCTTCCAATTAATTTTATCCGTTGAGTATATCACAGGTGTATAATAAGGGCCAGCTAACGCTCTAAAATATGAAAAAAAACTTTTTGCTCTGGCTCAGTATTCTTTTTATTTATCTCCTTTTTGCCGGCCGCGGCATATTCCAATTCCATACCACTCAAAGGAATTTCTTCAGCCTCCAGGCCTATTCCTGGCTTCAGGGCCGTTTCGACCTTGCAGTTTTACCGAATGATATTACTGATCTAAGCATATATAAGGGTAAGGCATATATGTACTATCCGCCATTACCTGCGGTTTTCGCTCTTCCCTTTGTTGTTGTATTTGGAGTCGGTGTCAGCGACGTATTCTATACTGCATTTTATTCGTCAATTGCCCCGGTTTTCCTGTATCTAATGCTTCAAAAAGCTAAAAAGGCAAAACTTATACCGCAATTATCCGATAATTATTTAATTATATTGACATTGTTTTTTGCTTTCGGAACTGTCTTTTTTTATTTGTCACTTCTGGGGACTGTCTGGTTCACTTCCCAGATTTTGGCCATCCTTACATTAATAATTTCCCTTTATTTCCTGTTTAGTTTCGCCTACGATAAAAAACAGAATAGTTTTGTATTGTCAGTCATTCTTCTCTGTTTGTCCTTTTGGGGCAGACTGGAGTTAATTTTAGCCTTTCCTTTATATTTTTATCTCTTATTTATCACCAAAAATCCTAAAAAAACAAAAATATTTTTTATTATATTAAGTATTCTCTTTCTCAACTTTGCCATCTATTTCGTCTACAATTATTTTCAGTTTAATAATTTTTTTGAAAGCGGTTTAAACTATATTCAAAACGACCCAAGATTTATAGAACAGAAGAGAATCGGATTTTTTAATTTCAAATATTTATTCCATAATTCTTACTATTTTTTAATAAATCCGCTAAAGTTTAAGACGTCTTTTCCATTTATTTATCCCGATCCTGAAGGCAATAGTATGTTTTCTACTTCTCCTCTCTTTATTTTGTTATTTGGATTGTTATCAAAAAAACTATTTTCTAAAAAAGTGTTTTTTATTTCAATTAATTTATTTTTAAGTGGAGTTATCGCCTTATTATTTTTATTTTATGGAAGTACTGGTTGGTTTCAGTTTGGTTATAGGTATGCATTAGATGTAATTCCTCTTTTAATCCTTGCTCTTGCCTTTGTAATCGGGAAGTTTCCGAAAAGTGTGGTTGTGGGGTTATTTTTACTATCAGTAGCTATCAACGTCATGGGTGCGATTTGGATGCTTCAATTGGCCCCATATTTAAATTATTAATTTGATATATTACGTACTACTTGACAAACTAGTTTATCTTTTTTAACCTGATATCTAGAGTTTGCTAACCGCAAACGGAAGCAATCCTAATGTAGGGTTGCTTTTATTTTCGCAAATTTACCTGCCCCGGTAGGTTTTTTTATCTCAAAATTTAATATTCTGCCAATGCCCATTAGCTTTTGCCCAAGCTTTAAGTTTATTACTCAAGCCTCTGCCCGAGGAAGATAAGGTTTGAGTTTTTTTATGGCTTTCTTGCCGATACAAAGTGAGGCTTAGAAAGACATAATCCGCCGAAGCTTTTAGCGAAGGCGGATACACATTTAAAAAATGACTTTTGAATATCTTTCTGCCCGAAAGGAGGTGAATATGATGAAAAAATTAATCGGAACAGTTCTCGGAATCGGTATGATTCTGGCCGCTGCAGCTCCCAGTTTCGCAGCCACCAATGTTACCTTAAATAATACCGGGCCGTTTGCCAATCATTGGATTACTATTCTTAAAGGTAGAACTATTGGCGTAAACAATATTCAAGCTGCCAAGATTAAAAATACAGTAAATAATACTGTCAATACCGGAAATAACACTGCAACCTTGAATACTAATGTTACCGGAGGAGGATCTACTGGAAATGCAACCTCAAATGTAACTCTGAATAATTCAGTCAACGGTGCATTAACTAATATTACAGGTTGCGGTTGTCCGGATGGTGATACGGATGTCAGCATGTCAAATACAGGACCATACTCTACACAAAATGTGACAGTCAATGAAACGACCAACATCACTGTCAATAATTTGCAGTTTGCCAAAGTCAAAAATAAAGTTTTTCAGAATATTAATACAGGCGGCAACAGCGCTATATTAAATACAAATGTTAGTGGTATATCGACTGGAAATGCCTCATCAGATGTGGTAGTTGATAATGTAGTAAATGTTTCAGAAACAAATATTGGTCCGTAATTATTGCAGTATTGCTTTTGGATTCAAAATAGGCTCTCTTGAAAAAGAGAGCCTATTTATTATGTAGCTCTTACCGATATGAAATGAGGTTTAGAACTGCATAATCCTCCTAAATTCGCAGCACGAGCCGCGCTACGGATAGTAGGTAAGGCGAGTGCTTAGAATAGGAGGATCTATTAATCTTGAAAAAATACATAGGTTACATTAGAATAGCCTGTCACTATGGGCTATTTACGAAAATACCTCGAACCAGTTTTGGTCGCTCTCATTATTTTTTCCGCAATTTTTCTGTCAAAATATCCCACCCTCTATCATTTTCAGCATCAACCGGAAAATCTGTTTTTTTCCGGCCAGGCATCCTGGTTCGATGCCTGGGATATAAACTCTTATGTTTCCTATATAAGGTATGGCCAAAGAAACGGAGTCATGCTGAAAAATACTTATACTACCGTTCCCCATCAGCCTGTTTTTGTTTTCCAGACATATACGCTATTGGGAGTCTTGAACAGGTACATCAGGCTGGATCCTTTTTTGCTTTTTCATCTGGCTTCCGTTTTAACCGGTATTCTGTTGATGTTGAGTATTTATTTAATACTTGGGGCAGTATTTCCAGAATTTTATAAAAGACTAGCTAGCTTTATTATCATTGTTTTGGGCGGAGGTTTAGGCTGGCTTAATAATACGGCCGCCGATTACAGGATTGCCGGTTTTACCTTAGTTGACCCATTGGAAAGACCTCATAATGCATTGTCTACCTTGCTTCTCCTTTCTTCCGTATATTTGTTTGCTTATTTTCTTGAAAAGGGAAGGTTAGAGTATTTTATATATTCTCTTTTTTCCGCCTTTATCTTATTTACAATTCATCCACCCTTAGCCTTACTATCGGTATTAATTTATATAGCCGGTTTATTTTTTCTTTCTCAAAGGGTAAACCGTTTCAAAAGATTTATGCTTTTATCGTTGCTTTTATTAGCATACATTGCTTATTTCTTTTTATTATTACATCGCTTCCTAAGTAATGGAGGATTTAAAGGATTGGTAGTCCAGACTATCTGGCAGCCTGATTTATTGTCAATTATATTTGGTTTCGGTTTGCTCTCTATTGGAATACTTACTGCAATTCTGGTCAAAGAAAAAAATATCAGTTATAAAATAATAAAAATTGCCTTCATTCTTCATTTGATTTTGGCCTTTTCTCCCTTAGGATTCCATATGTATTTCTTCAAAGGAGTTTTTATTTGGGGTGTCATTCTGGGTGTTTTGGGTATGGAGGGGATTTCCAAAAATTTCCTGCCCTATTGGTTATTACTTGTATTATCATTATCCCTGCCCTCAAGACTGCAGATTTTTAAAATTTTGCGATCTCCAAATTACTCAAATCAATTTTATTACCTTCAAAAAATAGAAGGTCAGTCGTTAAAACAGCTAGTAACATTGCCAAAAGATTCATCAGTTTTAAGTCTTTACCGCATAGGCAATTATATCCCGGCCTTTACTGATAACCGCGTATTTCTGGGACACAGTATTCAGACGCCTGATTTTAATCAAAAACTGCAGCTGGCGGAAAAATTTTATCTGACAGATGACGGGAATTTTCAGTCTTCATTTCTTAAGGATAACCGGATAGATTATGTTTACGTAGGACTGGAGGAAGAGTTATTAAGAAAAAATAACCGGCTGCTTTTGTTTTCAACCCCTGATTTCCTGAAACCGGTTTTCCGTCTGAATGGCATCGCTCTTTACAAGGTGGTTTGAAAATTGTGAATAAAATTTAAAGAAGCGCGTCACAACCAAGAGATTCTTGACAAATATTTTTGAAGACTGTATATTGGTCAGGCTGCCCAAAGCTAAATTCAAAGCTTTGGGTTTTTTACGCTTTAAATAAATGAACATAAATATTTTTAAGAACGGCTGGAAGAAAAAACTGGCCGAGAAAATCCAAAAGAAGAAAAAACTGTTTATCGCCCTTGCCCTCATCCTGGCAGTCATCGGCTTTTTCAATTTCTTTTCCCTGAAGAAGTCTTCTTCATCAGCCGAAACCTCCGTTCAAACCATGGCAGTAGGCCGAAATTTTGAATTTCCCGGCATCAGCAGTCAGGGAAAAGTCGTCTCAGACAGGATAAAATTTAAAATCACCAATGCGGAGAAAACCAACAAGGTTATGGTTCAGGATAAAACCTTCACCGCCAGGAATAAAAAATTATTTCTGATTGTGAATCTGGAATTAACCAACGAATCCACCCAGCCGCTGAATCTTCTTCCCGGGGATTTGATCCGTCTGACAATCGGCGATAATAAAGAGACAAAATATGCGCCGGACCTACATAACAATCTGGTGCCGGTAGCGGCGATTTCAACCAGGGTAGACAGGGTCGGCTTTGTGATTGCGGAAAACGAAAAGAATTTTACTTTGTCAGTTGGGGAAATTGACGGCAAAAAAGAAGAGGTAGGTGTAGGATTTCCCTCTTGACAATCCAAACTAAGTTTTTTATATTGGCCGGAGTCTCCTGCCACCTGTCCTCATAAAATTACCTGCTCAATAAATATTGACCTTTGCCCGACAGCCAACTGAAATAATGGTCGACTATTCAACCAAGAAAATCGGTAAAAATTTACTGGAAGAACTTAAAAACGCTTTGAAAAATGTACGCGGATGGGGGTCCGTGGAAATTTACGTGCAGGATTTTAAAGTGACACAAATAACAGAAAGAAATATCAAGAAGACAAGTCACAGTATCAAGGATTTGTAAAATTTAATATCAAGCCCCGGCTTTGAGCCGAGGGTGTAAGATACCGACCGCCAACGGAGGTAATCCCGATAAAATCGTGGATTACCTCTTTTTTTATGCATTGACAGGGTATGTCAGGGCGGTAAGCGGAATTTGAATACGGGCTTTATGAATTGTATAGGAAGTCACATCTGTACTAGGCAGTAGGACTTTCTATAAACATCAAAGGAAAGGGGGTGAATACATTAAATGAAAAAAATAGCAACTTTTATTGGTAGCGCTGCCTTATTGGCAGCAGCTGTCATTCCGGCGATAGCCGCCTCCAACGAGTGTACCAATGGTACAACCGGGCCTTATTCCAATAACACTTGTACCATCAGAAATACTGATAATGTCACGGTCAACAATGTCAATGATGCCCAAATCGTCAATGATATTGAATCCAAAAGCAATACTGGACATAATTCAACCAGTTACAACACTCTCGGAGGAATAATTCTTACAGGTGATGCTACTAACAACACAACCGTGTCGTCAGTGGCTAACATCAATACCACCAATATTACTTCTGCTTTGGCAGGTATCAGTAATATAGGCAGTAATAACATCACCGGACCTTATTCCGATAACCAAATTTGGCTGGAAAACGAACATCGGGCAGATGTTTTGAACAGCAATACCGCATCTGTATATAACGATGTTGAGGCCAAATCAAATACCGGTTTCAATGATGCTGACTACAATACCGGTCCGGCCAGCGTCACAGCTGGAGATGCCTGGTTGGGTCTGGGTGTTAACACCCATGCTAATGACAACATGACCGTAATCGGGGGAGGATATAGCGGCGGTATAGTCAATCTCGCGGAGAATCTGACTACCGGTCCATTTTCAACCCAGAACGTGACCATCTACAACAGAGCTAGGGCTAGGGTTAACAACGTCAATGATATGCAGGTCGTAAATGATGTTGATGCAAAATCCAACAGTGGATTTAGCTCAGCCAGCTACAATACGCTTGGCGGAGACGTTACCTCAGGAGATTCAGCAGCGGGAGTCTTAGTTGATACCGAGGGTAATATCAATACCACTAGGATCGCTTTAGCAATGGGAGGATTTGGTAACACGGGTACTCAAGCCATCACAGGTCCCTATGCCTATGATGCGACCTACATTGAAAACGTCAGGGATATCGTTGTTGACAACTGGAACAACAAATGCCGTTCTCACAATGCGGACAGGCTAGAAGAAAATCCTTTCGAAGATGAAAGAGAAGATGAGGATGAATGTGAACCGGAAAATCTCGGCGTTCTGAATGATGTGGAAGTCAAATCTAATACAGGTAAGAATGATGGTGATTACAACACAGGTGGCGGTAGCGTTACAGCCGGCTTCGCTGAGCTGTGGCAGCAGGTGTTAACTCACTTGAACGATACTTTAACGGAAATTCATTAAGGTATGACGAACTCTTCGTACTGGTGGAGGTCCATCCTAGACACTTGGATCTCCACCAGGAAGAGAGTTAAATTTTAGTTTTTAAAAAATAAGCAAATATCTATTTGATTCGTGGATAAACTTAAAAAAAAGATCAGTTTAATATTAATTTTGGCAGTCTTTTTGGGGAATATTCTTTCCCCGTTTGCTGTGGTGGCTCAGGAAGGACCGTCAGGTCCTTCCGCACCGTCAGCTCCAGCCGGACCCGGTAGTCCGCCTTCTGCGCCCGAAGGTCCCAGCGGTCCCGCAATAGGACCCAGTGCTCCTTCCGGTCCAGCCGGACCCGGCAGTCCGCCTCCGCGGCCATCCGGACCGTCCGGTCCTGCAATAGGACCCAGTGCGCTTTCCGGACCTTCCGGTCCGGGAACTCCGCCACCGCTACCGGATTATAATCAGCCGGCTCCGGAAAGGACTCCTTTTCCGACTGTTGTCGATCTTCAGAATCCGGATCCGCTAAATACTGGTAATAATTTCGGTGACCAATTTAATGCATCAACAGGAGATGGCACCAATGGTTTGACTTCCGGTTCAGATCCTTTATATCAGGGGGGATCGGTTAATGATCCTCTGAATATTTATACCGGTCCCAATTCCTATAATTACGGAGCTGAAATAATTGATAAAAAACTGGAGATTATGAATCAGAATCTGGCTAAAATGCAAAACAAGATCGATGCCATGACTTCTACCGGATTCAATTATGCCAATCTGAATACCCTTGACGGCCAGGTTTTCTCCGGAAATACCCAGGCAGCTTTGAATCTTCTAAACAAGTTAAACAGCAATATCTCCGGTATCGGAGGATTTTCAGTCATGAATATCTATGATAATTATTTAGGAGATATTGTCTTAAATTTCACCGACGGCAATCCGGCTAATGCCTTTTCACAAGCCTCCCAGACGGTCTCGGAAAATTCCCTTACCGGACCGTTATCAACCAATATAGCCGACTCCCAATCATCTTTTACCATCAAAGAAGCCACCGGTAATGATGCCAAGATAGAGAATGATATCAACTTATCGGCCATAACCGGTAATAATACCGCCTCCATGAATACCGGTAACGGAGAAATTGAATCAGGAGATGCCTCGGCTGTTGCTAATATTATTAATATGGTTAACACCAATTTGAATGTCGCCAATTGGCTGATCGGTGTCATTAATATTTACGGAGCGCTGTTGGGTGATATTATACTTCCCCAGGAAGCAAATTCCGGCACTCTAAATGGTTCAAATACATCATCCGGAGGCGTCATAGTCGGTAATCAAAATACCGGACCGGGTTCTGATAATTATGCTTCTTATACGTCAAATACCACCGCTGAATTTAATACTGTTAATAATGCGGATATCGAAAGTAGCCTCGATGTTTCCGCCAATACCGGCAATAACAATGCTTCCGTAAATACCGGAGGCGGATTTGTCCAGACAGGCTCGTCTGATGCCGCCATCAGTAATTCCACCATCGCCAATACAACTACGGTAAGTGAAGACGATACGGTTTGGATGATCATAGTCAATGAAGCCGGCAAATGGGTCGGTCATATTCTGGGTTCTCCCTGGGGTTCGACTTCAGCTTCAAACAGTTTACCGGTGACAACTGAAACAGGCGGATTCGGCAATCAAAACTATTCAGTTTATTCAGGTAATGAAGCCACCGGGCCTTTATCGCAAAATATAGCGACTATCGCAAGCAATACTGAGGAAAGCTATATTACCGAAAACAATGCCGCGATAACCAATAATATTACTGCCAACGCAGATACCGGCAATAACCAGGCCATGTACAATACCGGAGCGGGAGTCATTTCCACCGGTGATGCCGATGTGGCGCTCAATTTGGTCAATATGGCCAATACCAATGTGGTAGCCAAAAAATTTGTCGCTATCCTGGTGAATGTTATCGGTGAATTTATGGGCGATGTCATTCCCACTGGCTACACCGATAATACGGCCCAAACAGGCAATAACAGCCATATGGGAGGTACTCCCGATCCGCTGCCGACATTGAAGCCGCTGCCGACACTTCCTGCGTTGCCGGGTCTTCAGACTCCTTCATTTGAAGTGAACACAGAATATAATTATTCGCTTTATCCGCAGAATCAGGAATATTACAATGTCTATCCCGCCGTAAATCAGGGGGGTAATAATTATCCGGATGAATATATAAGTTCAGTCAATAAAGTTAATAACCAAAGATACAGGACTTATATCCTGAGAAATTATCTGGCTACAGCACCTTCACCGACAGATACAGTCGGAAATCAACAGACAAGAGTATTGAGACGCGGTCTATTTTTGTCAAACAATTTCGCTAAAGCTACCCAAGCTACCTTCCCCGGCATTCTTCTGGGAGGACTCTCTTTAAGAGTCACAAGTTCCTGGCTGGCTGTTTTGCCTCTGGCATTGTTCATGCTCTATTGGAGAAGAAGGCGAAGGTACAATATCGATTTTACGGTATACCTTAACAATATTTTAGAAATAATTTTATGACCCGCCTAAGCTTACTTTGGAGCTTTTCAGTTCTATTCGAACACGCTCCAAAGAGCGCTTTAGCGGCGGGTTTAAGAAACACTAAACTTATTTTTTCGTAAAGTGTTTCTAAAAGGAGGTGATAAGTGTGGGCAAAAAAATCATAATATTAATTTTGTTTTTAAGCTTTAGTTTTTTTCTGTACGATTCAGCTTTAGCCGATTGGTGGGACAGACCGGATAGCAGACCGACTCAGCCCGGTGTAGAAAGGTTTTTGCCTACCGTACCACCTCAACCGGATAGTCCGTCACCGACAAAGAAGGTTACACCGACGTCTCCACCTAACGGAGGACCTGAAGTTACTCCAACTGGTGTTCTTAACGGTGATGGAGGTAGCACGGACGATGATCCCTGTGCACCCGGAAAAGCTTATTCCGGTGAGTATTGCGGTTGGTCACCAAGAATAGGTGAAGGCGGCGGCGGTAGTGCAGCCAGTGTCGCATCCGTAGGGGGTCCGGCAGTCAGCGGATTGTCTGAAACTTCCGGAGAAGAGGCAGGCATTTCTGATATAATGCTTCTTGCCGGAATCCTATGTCTAATGCTGTACGCCAAGTCAAAGTTAAATCCCGATATCGAAAGAAAACTAATAGGCAAAAAAAGCCGACCATAAGGTCGATTCTGGCCGATAAAACCAAAAAGATAAGACTGGTGTTTTTAGCATCAGGCTTATTTTTTATCTTTGCTTCTTTTTATCTGAATAATCGGGCAAAGCAAAAAACCGAACCGGTGTTGGATGAAAAAACCGGGGAATTAATTTCCGTTTCATTCGCCAGCGAACCGGTCAAGATCGATGAGAAATTCCTCATCGCGAAAAAAGCAACTGCCAAACCTAAAGAGAGTCCGACGAGAATAGTTATTCCTTCATTGAATATAAATTTACCGGTCAGGGATGCAAAAATTGTCAACGGCTACTGGGAGGTCTTTCCCGACAGCGCCGGCTTCGGCTTAGGATCAGCTTATCCGGAAGAAACAGGCAATACCGTCATTTTTGCCCATGCCAGGCAGGGATTATTTTTGCCGCTTAAGGATATAAAGCAAGGCGAGAGTGTTTTGGTTTTAACAAGTAATGCCTGGTATTCGTATACAGTTACGCAAGTGAAGGAAGTATTACCTACACAAACAGAAGTGATTGCTCCGACCGAAAATCCGCTATTGACTCTTTACACTTGCTCCGGCTATGCCGACAGCAAACGGCTCATCGTTACTGCCGTCAAAAATCCCCAATAAAAAAAGTCAAAGAGACTCTTCGTCATATTTCGATATTGTAAATATATATTGACACGACTCATTTTTGAGAATATTAATGTTATAGGTTTTTCTTATTACAGGACAATGATTCAAACTGCCCATTTGCCATCGAGCCTTAACCCCATCCTCACGCGGATGGTTTTTTATTGGCTCTTTTTGTAAAGCGTATAAAAATTACTCGGTACCTGCCCCGATTACGAGCAGGCTAAGGGGGTGAGACAGGATGAACAGGAAGATTTTAATAAGCGGGCTCTCCATCCTTTCCGCATTAGGCATTATGGCCGCCGCCACCTTTGCCTACTTTTCCGATACCGGCCAATCGACCGGAAATACTTTTTCCACCGGCATTCTTGATTTGGAATTAGCAGATGGTGATCAACAATTTACCACAGGAAATGTTACTGCCAGTTTCGGCGGCTCACTCAGTCCTGGTACATGCACAGGTAATAAGACTTTAACTTTGAGGAATAACGGTACTGTTGCCGGAGATCATGCGGAAATGACAGTTGCGAATACTGTGACTGATAATTTATTGGCTGCTACACCTGATATGGACTATTATCTTGCAATAAATAATTTAACTTACGACGGTGTATCAGTTGTCAGTCAAATGACTGATTCCAATACAAATGGATATCCTGATTTGGCTGATTGGGCAAGCGGAACAGGATTAGATGATCTATCCCTTACTTCTGTAGGAGGATTGGGTAAAGATTTAGTCTTGGATGTTTGTTTAGCCAGTGCAGCTCCAAATGAGATTCAAAGTGATAGTGTAGAATCAGTTTTTACAGTTACCTTGAATCAGGACGCGAGTCTATAAATTTGATTTTGGCGGCGGGCGGCAAAAAGCCCGCCGCCAACTGAAAATAAAGATGAAATATTTAACTTTAATTTTGAAAATAAGCCTTTATATACTCTTGGTTTTAACGGTTTTTATGCTGTTTTCATCCAAAACGTCACTTTTCGGAATGCGTTCGTTTGTGGTCGTCTCAGGCAGTATGGAACCGGCAATCCGTCTGGGAAGTATCGTTCTGACTGAATCTGAAACAAACTATAAGACTGGTGATATCGTTTCTTTCAATAATAATGCCGGACAAACCGTGACCCACCGTATTATGGAGATAAAAACTTCCCCGGGCGGGCAATCTTTTATTTTAAAAGGGGATGCTAATAATACAGCGGATGGAGAAGAAGTAAAAAAAAGGGAGGTGATAGGCGAAGTTTTTCTGACGATTCCATATCTCGGACGTGTGGTCGCCTTCTTAAGGACTTTGCCTGGATTCCTATTTTTGATAATAATTCCCTCTGTAATTTTTATCGGTTGGGAAATAATTAATATCAAAAGGGAAATGGAAAAGGAAATTGAAAAGAAGATCAGAAGAAAAATGGCTGATTTATGAGCAATAAAAACATGTTGCTGTTGTCTGTTTTACTGGTTGAACTGGTGCTTTTAACAATGCAAAAATCCCAGGCATTTTTTAGCGATTCAGCAGTTTCCTCATTAAATACATTTACAGCTGTATCAGAATTTAGCGGTTCATCAGGTGCAGGAGGGCCAAGTGGTGAGTCTGGTCCATTAGGTCCATCCGGCATAGCCAATCATCCGGTTATCAACGAGGTTTATTATGACGTAGATAGTCTTCATCAATTTATTGATGAAGACCATTCAGAGTGGGTGGAGATATATAACCCTTTAGCAACTGAAGTTGATTTGACGGGTTGGACAATAAAAGATTCCCAAAATTCGAGTGAGCCGTTAGGAGGGCTTTTACCGGCTGGTAATTTTTTACTGTTGATAGCCACTGATGCCGCTTCTTTTCAGACAAAATGGACAGTCCCTCCCGGAACAATTTTGATGGGAGCTTCAGGACCGATTGGCAATACGTTAGCCAATATGGGAGATAGTTTAATTTTGGAGAATAACGAATCAGAAGTTGACAGAATGAGTTGGGGTACAAACACTTCAGGATTTATTAGCGGTTGTACTGGTAATTGTCCAGATCCAGGGGATGGTCATTCGCTGGAAAGAGAGCCGGATGGTTTCGATAACGATGATGCCTATGATTTTAAAGACAGAAGTTCACCTTCTCCCGGAAGCTGAATATGCAAAAAAGTATAATCAGAATTTTTGTTTTGAGTTTTCTAGTAAGTTTATTACTCGGATTTAATTGGAGTTTGTTTTTCGGAAAAAGTACGGTTAGGGCTGTTGGGGATTTGGCGGTGGATTGGGGCGTAGTAGAGGGCAACCCGATTTTTACGGTTGATAATTTTACTCCGGGCTCTGAAGAGGTCAGAGAGGTTAAAATCATCAACAATGCGGTGTCGATCAGACCGGTTGGGGTCAGGGGCATCGTAACCGAAAATTTGGCAGGATTAGCGGAAAAACTGTGGCTAACTGTTTCAGTCGATGGTGCTGATATCTACAGCGGGAAGCTGGCTGATTTTTTTAATGAAAGTTCCGGTCCGGACGGGATTATGCTTTTTAACTTGAATGCCGGAGCTGAGAAAAGCCTTATCTTTAAAGTTCGCTTTGATCCGCAGGCGGGCAATGAATTTCAGGGAGTCCGGGTTGTTTTTGATTTGCATATCGGTATTGCCGTGACTATTCCGGAGAAGTGTTTAAGCACAGTTTTTGCCAATGACCCGATATTCGGAACTGACGGCAATGATAATCTTCGCGGTACCAACGGCAATGATCTCATTTACGGCTTTGAAGGAGATGATAGGATTGCCAGCAGTAACGGTAACGATTGCGTAATCGGGGGACCGGGTAATGATAAAATCAACAACAGCAACGGGAATGATTTTCTGTATGGAGAAGAGGGTAATGACATGCTGAACGGTTCAAATGGTATTGATCAATTGTTCGGCGGTAGCGGTAATGACACCCTGAAAGGCTCCAACGGCAACGACCAATTGTCCGGGGGCATGGGTGACGATATACTGGAGGGTTCCAATGGTATTGATTTCCTGTATGGTGACGGGGGAGATGACAGTCTTGACGGCTCCAACGGCAACGACAAGCTTATCGGAGGAGCGGGAATTGATAAATTATACGGCAGAAACGGTCAGGATGAATGCCAGGGTGAAATAGTCAATACTTGTGAACTATGACGCCAATATTTAAAATGAATGTTAATGTTATCGAAATTAAGGCATTTTTTTGCCCATTATTTTTTTCCTAACTATTCGAATAATTACCGGGCTAAAACTCTCCACCGTCCCAGCCTCCTAATCTATATATTATTTTTGCTGGTTATACAATCAGCCTATCTTCAGATAAGGAGCATGAACCCGAATATTTTGGGCTTTGCCACAGACATCACTCATGAAAAAATACTCTACCTGGTCAATTTGGAGAGGCAAAAAAGCGGTTTAGATCCTTTGTCTTATTCAATTGAGCTGGCCACGGCTGCCTCTCAAAAAGCCCAGGATATGTTTTTAAAAAATTATTGGGCGCATATATCACCGACCGGGGCCACACCTTGGGAATTTATTGTGCGCAACGGATACCAGTATATTTATGCCGGTGAGAATCTGGCTAAAAGTTTTAATACTTCAGAGGAAGTAGTGGCTGCCTGGATGAATTCACCGACCCACAGGGCTAATATCATGAAAGAGGAGTATACTGAAATCGGCATAGGCATAGCCAACGGCAGTCTTAACGGCGAGGAAACAACTTTGGTAGTTCAGGAATTCGGTTCCCGTGGAAGAACTCTGACGGCCACTGATACCCCCGACCGTACATTTACGGCCGAGGTCATACCGACAACCATGCCTGTGCCTGCCATAGCTTATAAGGAAGCCAAAACAGCAGTTAATGCAAATAAAAAACTTCCGAAAATGCTGTCAATTGTTATCGCCGAGTTTATGCTGGTTATACTGATGATAGACAGCCTTTTCATTTGGAGACATAAAACCATCCGTTTGGGAAGTCACAGTCTGGCTCATATATTATTTTTCCTGACGCTTCTGGGAGCAATGAGCGCCACCGGAATCGGAGCAATACTTTAAATTTATGCATAAACAGAAATTCATAATTCATAATTTATTATTAGTCATTATTCTTTCCAGCGGTTTGATCCTTTTTTATCTTAACGGCGGATTCCCCCGGAATCAGCTCAATATTTCCCTGATTATTTCAATTTTATACGTATTGTGGGGCATTATTTTTCATTCTCTGAAAGGTGATTTACATGTGAGAATTGTGATAGAATACGCTCTTGTAGCTATTCTGGCCGTCATTATCCTTCGCGGAGCCTTGTTGCGTTAAAGCAATTTTATGAAAGGAATAATTTTGGCAGGGGGTTTAGGAACCAGACTTTATCCTCTGACATACGCCACTAATAAACACCTTTTGCCCGTTTATAACAGTCCGATGATCTTTTATCCCATCCGGACGCTTGTTTCTGCCGGAATTAGGGAAATTCTGATAGTTATCAGCGGACCCTATGCCGGTCATTTTATCAGGGTTCTCAAAAACGGCAAGGAATTGGGGGTAAAGCATCTGGAATACGCTTATCAGGAGAAACCCGACGGAGGAATCGCTGATGCTCTTTCACAAGCTGAAGATTTTGCCGATAAGGGTCCGATTACCGTTATTTTAGGCGATAATACGACAGATGCCGATATCGCCCCTGAGGTTTCCAAATTCAAACAAGGAGCAACCATCTTTCTCAAAAGGATTAAAAACAAAGAACAAATCAGACGGTTCGGGGTGGCTGTCTTTGATGCCAAAAACCCTGAAATAATTACGGATATTGAGGAGAAACCAAAAACTGCGAAGAGCGAATTTGCCGCCACCGGACTTTATATATATGATAGTAAAGTATTCGCATACGTCAGAAGCTGCCGGCCTTCCGACCGCGGTGAAATTGAAATTACCGATGTGAATAATTTGTATATCAAAAACAAGACACTCAAGTGGGTTGAGCTGAAAGGTTTTTGGTCGGATGCCGGAACTTTTGAAACACTCTACCTGACAAATGTATATTGGGCAAATAAAGGAGGCATATGAAGATTAAACTCAAAACTCAAAATTTCCCGCATCAGCGGGATCCCGCAAGCGGCGGGACAAAATTAATTGAGGGGGTGATGATAAAGGAGCTGGTAAAAAATAAGGATGCGCGGGGATATTTTGAGGAGCTGATCCGGGTCACTGATGATTTTTTTAAAGAAGGGTTCGGCCAATTCTCCCACGCCTATATGTATTCCGGTGTTATCAAAGCCTGGCATTTACATAAGGAACAGATTGACTGGTGGTATATGGCCCGGGGCGATATAAAAGCAGTCCTTTTTGATGTAAGGGAAGATTCACCCACGCTAAAACTTCTGAATGAATTTTATTTGGGAGAGCATGGACAGAATATAATACTGAAAATTCCCGCCGGTGTAGCCCACGGTTTAAAAGTTCTGGGAAATGACGCCGAATTGTTTTATGTTACTTCAGGCATTTATAATCCGGCGGAGGAAGGACGCCTTCCGTATAATGACCCCGCCATAGGCTACGATTGGTTGAAAGGGCCGGAAATTAAATAATCCATATGAAATTGCTGGTTACCGGGGGTTCCGGTTTCATCGGAGCTAACTTCATTAAATATTGGCTGGAAAAGTATTCTGCGGATGATTTGGTCAATTTGGATGCTTTGACTTATGCCGGTAATCCGGATAATCTTAATGGATTTGAAAAAAATTCCCGTTACAGTTTTATCAAAGGCAATATCTGCGATCCGGCGGTTGTTTCCAAAGCGATAAAAGGAGCGGAAGTAGTTGTCCATTTTGCCGCTGAAACGCATGTAGACCGGTCCATTTTAAAGCCGTCGCTTTTTTTAAAAACAAATATCCTTGGCACACAAATACTACTTGAGGCTGCCGTTAAAAATAAGATCAGGCATTTTCACCATATTTCAACCGATGAGGTTTACGGTTCCCTCAATTTAAAATCAAAAGAAAAGTTTAACGAAAAAACCAGGTATAATCCCCGAAGCCCTTATGCTGCCAGTAAAGCTGCTGCCGACCATTTGGTTCTTGCCTATCATGAAACCTACGGTTTAGCGGCCACGATCACTAATTGTTCCAATAATTTCGGGCCGTATCAACATCCGGAGAAGCTCATTCCCTTGGCAATCACCAATCTGTTGCAAGGCAAAAAAGTACCTGTTTACGGAGACGGTCAAAATATCCGTGATTGGCTTTATGTTTCTGACCATTGCCGGGCAATTGATTCGGTTATAAAAAAAGGTAAATGCGGTGAAATATATTGCGTGGGAGGCCTAAAGCAGGATATCTCCAATTTGGAGGTAATCAGGAAAATCGTCAAGCTTCTAAATTGCCGTGAGAGCCAAATTGAGTTTGTGAAAGACCGTCCCGGACATGACCGCAAATATGCCATTGACTGGACAAAAATTAACCGAGAATTGGGGTGGCAGCCGGAGGAAGATTTTGAGGAAAGGCTTAAAGAAACGGCAGAATGGTATGTCAGGAATGAAGCCTGGTGGAGGAAACTTAAAGGAAAAAATTTCCAGGTCTTTTACCGCCGCAATTATAAAAAATTATGAAAATTCCGATACTGGCGACCGGATTGTCAGGTATGGTCGGCACTAGGGTTGCCGAAATATTATCTGACAATTTTGAATTTGAAGACATAAGTTTAGCAACGGGGATAGATATTACCGATAAAAAAAGTGTGGACAGGGTAATCTCGGAATCTGAATCAAAGATTATTCTGCATTTGGCAGCCAAGACGGATGTCGATTCCTGTGAAGACGATAAAATCCTGGGTGAGGAGGGGGCAGCCTGGCAAATTAACGTTGTCGGTACCGAGAATATTATCGAAGCGGCCAAAGCAAACGGCAAAAGAGTGATTTATATATCAACTGATTTTGTTTTTAACGGAACAAAAGATGGATACCAGGAGGATGATAAGCCTAATCCGGTCAGTTGGTACGGCTATACAAAATATCAGGGTGAAGAAAGATTATCAACCTCAGACGTCAGTTTCACCGTTTTAAGGATAAGCTACCCTTACCGGAACTTATTTGAACAAAAAAAGGATTTTGTGCATCGGATTATTGACCAACTGAAAATTGACGGTAAAATTATGGCCGTCAGGGATCACATAATTACCCCGACTTTTATTGATGATATCGCTTTCGGCTTGTCGGTCTTTTTAAAGAGGAATATCTCGGGAATATATCACCTGGTGGGCTCAAGCAGTCTGTCAGCGGAAGCGGCTACCCGGCTTATCCGTACGGTCTTTAATCTCTCGGGAGAAATCAATCCTATCGACAGAAGCGTCTATTTCAAAGACAGGGCATTTCGTCCGTTTAATTTAACTTTGCGAAATGATAAAATAGGTAAATTGGGCATACGGATGAGTAATTTTAAAGAGGGTTTAAAAACCGTCAAAACTCAGGATTCATTATAATATTTATTAATGCACCTCGAAGAAAGGATTCTTCTAAAATAGACATGACTCTTTTCGAGGTGACGTATTTTAAATGACTATAACTTTTATCGGACACGGCTATGTAGGACTGGTAACGGCAGCGGTTTTTGCCGATTTGGGAAATACTGTTTGGGTTGTCGGCAGGACCAAAACCAAAATTGACAATCTGAAAAGGGGAATTATGCCTTTCTTTGAACCGGGGCTGGAAGAAATGGTCAGGAGGAATCTGGGAGCCGGCAGGCTAAAGTTTACTCTCAATTATGAGGATGCGGTTTCAGAAACCAAAATCATCTTCATTTGTGTCGGCACTCCTTCAAAAGGAAACGGCGAAGCGGATCTTTCAGCAGTTTTTAAATCAGCCGAAAGTATCGGTAAAAATTTAAAGAACTATGCCGTTATTGTAACCAAGAGCACTGTACCCGTAGGCACCAATAAAAAGGTCGCCAAAGTCATCAGGGATATCGTCAGGGAAAACGTCCCTTTCGACATTGCTTCCTGTCCGGAATTTTTAAGGGAAGGCAGCGCCATTGCCGATACCCTCAATCCTGACCGTATTGTTATCGGTTTCGACTCGCAAAAAGCCAAAACTATACTTCTGGATCTGCACAAACCGATTAACGGAGAAAGAATTACGACTTCCATAGAGTCTGCTGAAATGATTAAATATGCTTCCAATGCCCTTTTGGCTAATAAAATTTCTTTTGCCAATGCCATGTCCTTTATTTGCGAGGCAGTCGGAGCTGATGTCGAGGATGTATTAAACGGGGTCGGTTTGGATAAACGTTTAGGCAGAATGTTTCTGTATGCAGGTGTGGGTTTCGGAGGAAGCTGTTTTCCGAAGGATGTTAAAGCGTTAATAGCCATTGCTAAAAATAAAAAATATGATTTTCAACTGTTAAAAGCGGTAAATCAGATTAATGAAGATGCCAGAATAAGATTTGTTTATAAAGTGGAAAATACTCTAGGCACAGTTAAGGGAAAGACAATTGCCGTTTGGGGTTTGGCTTTCAAGCCTAATACCGATGATATGCGTGAAGCGCCTTCGATTGAAATTATTAAACTGTTGCAGGCAAAGGGAGCTAAAATCAGGGCTTTTGACCCTGTGGCTTCCTCCAATGCTGCCAATGTTCTGTCAGAGGTAACGTACTTTAAGTCGCCGATAGAAGCAGCCGAAGGTGTTCATGCTATTTTACTTCTCACGGAATGGAATGAATTTAAACAATTGGATTTACGGGAAATTAAAAAAGTCATGAAGTCACCATTTATATTTGACGGCCGCAATATTTATGACCCGGCAGCTGTAAAAGCCATGGGTTTTGTTTATAAAGGAGTCGGTCGGGAATAAGGAGTTAAATAATGAAAAAATCTAATAAAAAGACGGCCCTGATTACCGGAATTACCGGTTTTGTCGGAAGCCATTTAGCGGAACTTCTTTTAAAAGAAGGAGTTAATGTCTACGGTATACAAAGATGGCGCAGTAAAACCGATAATATTGAAAACATTCAGGATAAAATTATCATCCAGGAGGCCGATTTGCTTGATGCCCATTCCTTATATAAGGTAGTGGATGAAATCAGACCGGACTACATTTTCCATTTAGCCGCGCAGTCTTATGTTCAGTCGTCCTGGTCGTCTCCCACCAATACTTTGGAGATTAATATCATCGGTACTGCCAATCTTTTTGAAGCGGTTAAAAAAAGCGGATTAAATATTGCCATTCAGATTGCCTGTTCCTCGGAGGAATACGGGAAAGTTTTACCTGACGAATTACCCATCAGGGAAGACAATCCTTTGCGTCCTTTATCACCTTACGCGGTTTCCAAACTGGCAATGGATTATCTGGGCTACCAGTATCATGAAAGTTACGGTATGAGGATTATCAGAACCCGCGGATTTAACCATACAGGACCGAGACGCGGTGATGTCTTTGCCGAATCCACTTTCGCCCGGCAAATTGCGGAAATAGAAAAAGGCAAGAAGGAGCCGGTAGTTCATGTCGGCAATTTGGAAGCAAAAAGGGATTATACCGATGTACGCGATATGGTCAAGGCTTACTACCTGTCGGTTCAAAAATGTCAAAGCGGCGAAGTTTATAATATAGCCACGGGCAAGAGTTGGAAAATCCGCGATGTTCTGAATTTGTTGTTATCGATGAGTAAAGTAAAAATCAAAGTGCTTCAGGATAAAAGCAGGATGAGACCTTCCGATGTGGAGGTATTGGTAGGCGATGCTTCAAAATTCATGAAAGTTAGCGGATGGCGTCCGGAAATTCCGTTTGAGAAAACAATGGAAGATTTGCTGAATTATTGGCGGGAGAGGATTTAAGTTTCCTCGATGGTCTGAATGATTTTGTGCAAGAAGGAATTACCAGCATTGTTAGCGGAGGCGCCGGCTTTATCGGATCTCATTTATGTGACAGGTTGATTGATAAAAAGCATCGGGTAATTTGTATTGATAATCTGTTAACCGGAAACCTCAATAATATCCGTCATCTTCTTGAAAACCCGGCGTTTAAATTCATCAAAGCAGACCTTGTTTCGGATGAAATCAAAGGTTTAGGAAACAGGGCGGATTATGTTTATCATTTGGCATCACCGGCCAGCCCTCCTAAATACCGCAAATACTCCATAGAAACACTCCTGGTAAACTCCCAGGGTACCTACAAAATGCTGGAAATCAGCCGCCAATATAAGAGTAATTTTCTGCTGGCTTCAACTTCGGAAGTTTACGGGGATCCGAAGGAGCATCCCCAAAAAGAAACATATTACGGGTATGTCAATCCGACGGGAGTGAGAGCCTGTTATGATGAGGGCAAAAGATTTGCCGAAGCCTTGACGATGGAATATTACCGAAAATATAAAACAAAAATAAGAATAATCCGCATTTTTAATACATACGGCCCGAGGATGCAAATTTCAGACGGCCGGGTTGTCTCTAATTTCATTACGCAGGCTCTTTCCGGAAAAGCGGTTACCATCTACGGAAAAGGCAACCAAACCAGGTCATTCTGTTATGTTTCGGATATGGTGGAAGGAATTGTCGCCACTGGGGAATCTTCTGCAACAGCCGGAAAGATTATAAATTTAGGCAATCCACATGAATTGAAAATCAGGGAAATAGCAGAATTAATCGTTTCTAAAACTGCTTCCCGTTCAAAAATCATCCATCAGGATAAAAGACTTGATGATGATCCCGAATTGAGGAGGCCGGATATAACCCGTGCGCGTAAACTGATAAACTGGCATCCCAAAGTCAGTTTAGGGAGAGGTCTTGATGAAACAATTGCCTATTTTAAACGATGAAAATCGCCCATATCATTCCTACTTTTAATGAAAAGGACAATATCAGGGCAATGCTGGATGAATTGTATGAGATATCAAAACAGTATCCGAAATGGGAAAACATTTGTATTGTGGTTGATGATCTGTCTCCTGACGGAACACCTGACATTGTCAGAAAATATCCCCATGACAAATTAAAGGTTCATCTTCTGTCTAAGAAAAAAGAAGGATTAGGCAGGGCTTTAATTTTGGGATACGATTTTGCCATCAGAAAAGTTAAAGCTGATATAGTTGTGCCTAATGATGCCGATTTCCAGTGGGATCCGCGGGATTTCCCCAAACTCGTCAGAAAAATCGAAGAAGGTTTTGATGTGGCAGTAGCTTCAAGACATATCAAAGGAGGCCGGGTCTCCGGATGGAACTGGTTCAGAAAATTAAACCATGATATTTCGAATACCCTCTTAGCCTGGGTTGTTGCCGGAGTCCACGAAGTCAAAGATCATGCCGGTAATTTTAAAGCTATCAGGGTCAAAGGAATACTGGAGCGTGTCCCTTTGGCGAAAATGAAAAATGCCGGATTTTCTTTTCAATTACATATTCTTTATGAACTTTCAAAAACCGGAGCTAAATTTACCGAAGTGCCAGTGCTTTTCCGTGAAAGAAGATACGGACAGTCCAAAATCGGTTTCAACCGTTATTATTTGAGGGATATTGTCGAATATATAAAATCAAGTATAGCTATAAGGTTAGAAAGGTCCAACAGATTTTTCAAATACGGTTTGGTCGGCATCATCGGTTTGGTTATTCAAACTATAGTTTCCAAACTGCTAATTAGCGCAAACCTGATGCCTCCCCTGGCTGTTTCAGTGGGAGCCGAATGTGCCATCATCTCCAATTTCCTGATGAATAATTTCTGGACTTTCAAAACTCATGTCATTAGCGGAGTTTCAGAGATGTTTACCAAGTTTATCCAGTTCAACGCCGCCTCTATCGGTGCTGTCATAATTCAGGGCGGGTTCGTCTGGGCAGGTACTTTTATATTCGGAAAGAGCGCCTGGTTTCCCTCCATGTTATTTGCCATTATTTTTCTGGTCATTCCTTACAGTTATTTTGTCTATAACCGCTTTATATGGAAAACTCACCATTCTTAAAAATCATGATTAAGTTTTTGCGGAAATACTACCTTAGCCTGATTTTCATATTATTCGTCATCATGCCGGCTGCCTATATGCGTTTATACAGGATTTCCGAATATCTGACATTTTTGGGTGATGAAGGCAGGGATGTTTTAGTTGTTAAAAGAATGCTGATTGACGGGAAATTTACTCTTTTAGGCCCGATCACATCGGTCGGCTCAATTTATATGGGCCCTGTTTATTATTACCTGATGGCGCCTTTTCTTTATTTATGGAATTTTGATCCTACCGGACCGGCAGTCTTAGTCGCCCTGCTTTCCCTGGCGACAGTTTTTTTCATCTACCGCATCGGGAGGGAATTCTTCAGCCCACTGACCGGTCTGGCGGCTTCTTTTTTATATGCCATTTCACCTTTGACGGTTATTTACGGCCGGTCTTCATGGAATCCGAATATCGTACCCTTCTTTGCCACTTTGTACATGTATTGCCTGATGAAGGCTGTTCTTAATAAAGAATACCGTTGGCTGACAGGCAGCGGTTTGGCTTTAGGTATTTTGATCCAGCTGCATTATGTGGCATTCATGTTTTTTATTATTACGCCGTTTGTTTTTCTGGTCTTTAAAAGACTGCCTCCCTGGCGATATTTAATTTATTTTATTATTTCTTTCTTCATTGCCTGGTCGCCGTTCATCCTGTTTGAGTTGAGACATTCTTTTATCAATACGCAGGGTGCCTGGAGATTTTTTTGGCAGCAGAGCAAAGAGGCGAAACCCGGCGGTATTGTCAGAATCTATGCCACTATAAACGATGTCACCGTCAGATTATTCTGGAGACTGGTTATAATCAGAAGTGCGGAACTTACCAAAATATTTTTGGTTATACTGACGGTAGTGGCCGCCTATACCTTTAAATCCAAATCGGTAAAATACCGCGCGGCTTTAAAATTCTTATTGATCTGGTTGCTAACGGGTATCTTCTCATTCGGCTTATACAGGGGAGTCATTTATGATTATTATCTCGGTTCTCTTTTTGCCTTGCCTTTTTTGTTTAGCGGTTTTTTGATTTCCTCATTTTTCAGATCGGGAATTACGGGCAGACTTTCGGCACTCTCACTTTTGGCGATTCTCTCCTATTTTAATATAATGGGCACACCTTTAAGGCTTGAACCGAATAATATGCTTAAAAATACCAGGGAAATTTCTGCTTTTGTTTTCGAAAAAACCGCTGGAAAACCGTATAATTTCGCGCTGATCGCCGGCAGAAATTCCGATCACGCCTACCGTTATTTCCTGGAATTGTGGGGAAGTCCTCCGAACATTATAGAAAATCCCCAAGTAGATCCGAAACGTAACACCGTTACACAGCAACTTTTGATAGTCTGCGAAGAAAAGATCTGCCAGCCTCTCGGCCATCCTCTGTGGGAGATTGCCGGTTTCGGACAGGCTGAAATTACCGGCGAATGGCAGGTCTCGACTGCCAAGGTATTCAGACTTATCCATTATGACGGTTGATGATATTTTCCTGACAATTGTTATTCCCTGCTACAATGAAGAGAGGAATATCCGTTTGGGCGCCTTGGAAAATGTTTCTTCTTATCTAAGAAGGCAGAAATACCCGGCCGAAGTCATCATAGTAGATGACGGTTCAAATGATGACAGTTCCGCTCTTTTAAAAAAAATATCCGCAGAAAACAATAATTTTATTTATTTAAAAAAAAGGCATCAGGGTAAAGCAGCAGCGGTGACGGCCGGTGTGTTAAAAGCGCGGGGACGGTATATTTTATTCAGCGATTTGGACCAGGCGACTCCGATCAACCAGTTGGAAAAACTTTATCCGTATTTTGACAAAGGATACGAAGTGATTATCGGATCCAGAAACAATGAAAGAAAGGGAGCGCCCATTTTAAGACAGGCGATGGCTAAAGGCTTTATGTTCTTAAGAAATTTAATCCTTAATCTGGATATCCGTGATACCCAATGCGGTTTTAAGGCATTCACCCGGGCAGCTGCTCTGGATCTTTTTCCCAAACTTAAAGTCTTTGACCTAAGGAGAAAAGCTTCCGGTTCAACGGTAACGGCAGGTTTTGATATCGAACTACTGTATCTGGCCAAGAAAAAAGGT